>BNJV01000118.1_pt1 | contig 57668 bp, 84 predicted proteins | sample 8540591 | NCBI WGS metagenome assembly BNJV01 (sample SAMD00202457, study PRJDB9452) | human saliva metagenome | host: Homo sapiens | reverse complement strand
ATTTTAATATCAAAATAATCGAAAAAGACCTACAGTAAACTGTAGGTCCTTATATTGGTGCAGGATTGAGGGCTTATATTCAACACTCTGCACGATTACTATATTATTTAAACTCTACATTTTTAAAGGGCAAATAAGGGCAAACGTTATTTTTTTATGCCCCTATGTAAAAAGCCCCACATCAGATTATGTTATTAAAATATTTGTTTTGTTATGAATTAGCGCCTCTTTACCATATAGCCTTTCCATTCCTTGCCTTAGTTACAACATTTTCCCAGACTTTCTAAATTCGCCTTCTTTAAATCCATTCTTTACACGTCCTCTACAATTCTGTTTCAATGCATCAGCAGTAACATTCCACCGTTCTGCCGCCTCTTGCGTTGTCATTACATCATCTAGTTTTCATTATAGTACTCTGATATTACTAATAAATTATAGACAGATAATATAAAGGCAATAATACTAATTATTAAAGTTAGTCTTGAAATCATATGTCTGCCATTGGTATAATAGTTAGAAGATTGGGGCTCTTTCGAGCCCCCTGTGTTACTGATTTAATAACTGTTTTATCGCGATTGCTAGTTGGATAAGTGCGGTTATTAACGGTAGCCACTTTTTTATTATCTTCCTTAACTTCTTCAACGGCTTCACCTCCTTCCCTATGTCTATATTATACCCTTTATCGTGTATAAAAGTCAAGTATTTATTTTGATTTTTACAACAAAAAGAGCCTACCAACATAGATTTATTCTATGTTAGTAGGCTCTTTTATTTATAGTTGCGTGTATCCACCATTACACGCTATGGAGATAAACTGGATCACTTCCTTAATGTTTTGAACGCTACCCTATAATTGCACCACCACTTAACACTTGTGATATATTTCGTTGCATCCGCAAGCGTTTAATGGTTTTCTTGTCGTTCTCTATTTGCCCTTTCAATTCGGTCAAAGAGTTCTGTGTTTCGTTTAAGGTAATTTCTTGCTTCATTGATTGAAGCTTTGGCTTTGCATCAATTCGTTCTCCAATTTGTTGATTGTATTGTGTGCTTCGTTCAACTCTTCCCTTTGCTTCATCACTAAGCTCTGTGCTTCGGTCAAGGGAATACTGGATGCTTTTGATTGAGCTCAAGGCTTTCTCGTTGTTTCTCTTGAGCTCGTTCCACTGCGTTAATGGTACGCTGATAGTCGCTTCCGTTTGGCTGGTAGAGGATATATCCTGCGCAAAGGATGAGGATGATGCCAATACAACCGATAATAATATAGCGGTAAGTAGGGTTATCAAATAATACTTTGATTTTGTCATACATTATACCCCTCCTGCGTAGTCAGTAATTCCCCTAGCGATAGCACGAACGATAGTGTCTAAATCATTAGTTAACATAGCATGGTCTTCTTCATTATCAATGAATGCCATTTCAACTAATACAGCTGTTGCATCTGTACCATTTAGCACCCAAAGGTCATCACGTTTTTTTACACCACGATCAACTGTATTAATGCTTTTGATGATTTGGCTTTTGAATGTCGTTTGCAGTCGTTGCCCATTAAAGGACTTATACAAAGTTTCTGTACCTCTAGCTTGCGTGTTAAAAGCATTGCAATGAAGTGATACAAAGATATCTGCACCCCAAGAATCAGATTCAGCACATACAAGGCCTAAATCATCATCTTGCAGGGTTCTAACTTCACATCCTGCAGTCTCTAAATACCGTGCCAACATTTTGCCCGCATCACGTGCTACATCGCACTCACGTGTGCCATACACAGGATTAACTGCACCACTGTCTAAATTAATATCGTGTCCGGGATTAATAAATACTTTCATCTTTTATCCTCCTTTTCTAATTTGGTCTGGGATACCATTATTATTTTCTATCTATCCAAAGTCCCAAGAACCCTACGATAGCCGTCAAAACACTTGGAATAAAGATATGATCAATATATTGATACCAACATTAATCAGTTTATTCATATCATCTGATTACATAACCTTTAGCAAATGACATAATATATTCAGTCACTACCAATAAAATAGGCACTAGCATAATAAATACTAGCGCCCGTGAGAATATTCCTGTAGGGTGAAGTTAGCCACCCTAACAGATTGATATGATTTTTAACTGTACTGATGAGATTTGTGGTATGTTCATGCAACTCCTCCTTAATATCATCAACACGAGATTCAATGCTATCCACACGTGATGTTAATTTCACATGCTCGGTATATGCCTTTGTGCGTTGTTCACGAGATAACTTAATTTCTTCCTTTAGGGTCTTTTAATGTTTCAATTAAGCTTCCCATTTTCTCTTGAATCATTAAATTATCTTTGCAGTCTTTGAAGGTCCAGTTTTTCGAGCAGTGGAATAATTAGCAGTCTGTACCCAGCTCCCGCAACTATTCCTACAATTGTAAGAGTAGTTAAAATATCATTTAACTCAAATTGCCATGTCCACATCTATTACACCTTTCTCCAATAACCAATAATATCATCAATATAACGAGTGTTCGCTGGAACGCCCCAGCCCTTAACTATACGGCTGTTTCGTTCAACATAAATACTATTGTTATTTACATCAACACTTCTTTCAATTAGCCTTACTGCAACTGGCGCATTCGGTGGAGCGATGCGACTATATTGCCATTACCGGAAGGGTTTTCAATTTAAAATCAAAATGCAAGTACCTCCAACCTGTTAATGGGTCGAATGCTAAGTAACCCCTATCAGCACCAGGATTACTAGCTATAGCATTGCCCCATACGACTTCATATATTTCGACTGGTTGCGAAATTACTTGTCACCACCGCTTCCAGGCTCACCTTTCGGCCTCTTAAAGCTAGTAATTGTTCCGCCGTAAAATCAGAATATTTGAAACGGTTCGCCTTTATCACCCTTTGGCCCCTTTTAAGTGCATTGGGTTGGTCTTGCGTGAAGTCAGAATATTTGAACGGCTCGCCTTTAGGCCCTGGTGGCCCTGGTGGTCCTTGTAGTCCTCTTTCACCGTCTGCTCCACGCTCCCAGGAGTTCCAGGTTCACCTTTTGGCCCTTTCAATTTTTTTCAATTTGTTCAGGCGTGAGTTGTACACTTGATGTTGATGTATAATGATTGATTTCCGCTTTCTTAACATAATCACTTAATTCAGATTTTTGAGCGAAAAGATTGTCCTTCTATTTTTGTTAACGTAACGAGTGCTAGCATCACCAGGAGTTAACGCATATTGAGAAATCTCTGTTTTTCTTAATAAAAGTGCTTTAAATCGTTCTTATAGGCGAATGTTTGAGTAGCCCAACCCTTTTGAGCGTAATTATTTGTCGCATCCGTTTTAGATAAATAATCGTTTAGCTCTGTTTTTAATGCATATTTAGGGTCGCCTAGCATAGCAAGGTAATTTCTTATATCTACTTTTAGATACAGATTATCAGCATCTTGTTTAGTTGCATACGGCGATAAATCTACATTAGCACCAGCACCAGGAGGACCCTGTTCACCCCTAGGGCCTTTAAGGCCCTCTAATTGCTCTGATGTGAACATGTCATAAGTAAATGACTTTCCATCTTTACCAGGAGCACCAGAGGCCCAGGTGGTCCTTGAATACCTTGCAACCCTTGTTCGCCGTTTAGTCCGTCAATACCATTCTTACCAGGCTCACCCTTTGGCTCAGGAGGACCAGGGAGGACCTTGTCTCCTGGTTCACCCTTTGGGCCCTTGCAATTTAATAATTTGGGTATTATCTTTGACAATGATTTTATCATCATCATTAGACTTTATATGAATATTTTCATCACCATATTATTTCCTATTGCTAACGCCTTCTACATATAGTGATTTCACCTTTTATTAAACATTTGATAGGCTTATTACCACTCCACAAAAACAAATCCCAGTAGTGATTACCACGGCTTAATGTATCTGAGTCCAAAGATAAAATGATTTTGCACAGCTCATCATTTTCTAACCCATCTTGAGATACAGATATATCAAACTTTGCCTTGTACTCCTCATCTGTTGGATATTTTCTAACACATGCAAATAGGTTTTCACTATCTACCATATTGGTATAACCAACATTTAGAGTAATTGTTTCTCCTTTAATCACATTAAAGTTGTGTAGGACCGGTAGTTTCATCTTCACGCACCTCGTCCAATTCCATTAAGTCATTATGGATGCATCCTTCTGTTGGGCATGTTCCATCCTCATTTAATGTTTGCATAGCACCATTCACAGAACTCTCATTACAGGAATATCACTTTTTAATTTTCAAATGTTTCCATTATTTCACCGCCTTTTAATTTTTAAATAACATTTCTTGATTCAGTTTCTTAACTGATCTTGCTAAGTCGGAATATCGCCATTAATCAGCGACGTCTTAATAACATTTGTTCTAACGTTTCAAAACGCCCATTGTAATAATTTCTAATTTCAGCGATTTTTCCGCCTTTTGTTGGCTCTTTGCTTTGCGGTTCAACGAGACTTGCCATCTACATAGAATTTGCCTTTCATAAACTCGTCAACATGTTGTCACCGTTTTCGGAGTAAAATGTAATCGGCAGCATCTGGCCATTGTTCTTTTGCAGTTGTTAACAACTGTTCTTTTGTTACTGTGTTATCCACAATGGACGCAATTCTCTCGCCCATCTCATTTAAAATAAATATATATTGATTCATAGTAATATCCTTTTCGGAGGTTAAATTATGCGCCGTCACCTTGTTATATTAAAAACGTATGCAACGCAATATCATTACATTAAGGCAACTATTTAACGAGTGGTTGCCGATTCACTCACGGTCTGTTTCTAAGAGTGCTATTAAGTCTTATCACATTGCTTTTAAACACATATCCAACATAGCGGATATGCCTATCACGGATATTCATTTTCAGCACCTCCAAAATGTGATTAATTCCATGACGTAAAAGGACTTTCCTACTCATCATGTAAGAAAGTCCGTACATTACTTAATCAATTATTTAATTACGCTATTATACAAGATTATCCTATCACTAATTACGCCTTACACTTAAATCTAGGCCCCAATGTGCCAACAATTAGAAGAAGAGTATTCACTCGCCAACAAATCAACAAATTATGGGCGATAGATACATCTTATTCTCGCATGATTTTAATACTGCTCTACACAGGGCTCCGCATAAGTGAGCTACTTAATTTACGTAGGCAGGATATCAATAGACGATCATCATACCTTATTGTGAGACACGCTAAAAACAAAAAGCCGGTGAAGGTCGTATTATTCCCATTCATCACCGCATCATGCCTATAATAGAGCAACTACATACTAGAGATTACCTATTCACTATCAGCTACACATCATTCCGTAAGCATTTCCAGAATATTATGAAGTATCTTAACTGCAAGCACACTATCCACGATACTAGGCACACATTCGCAAGTTTACTTTGATGCGGTTGCATCACCTAACGCGATTACGTTCCTTACAGGTGAGGTGCATGGCAATACAAGGCGATGATTATTATCTCACAGTGGGGTATACACGCATAGCTTCATGCGTGCAACTGCAGTAAAACCCATAAATGGTGCTAGTGATAACTGCACTACAGTCGACCGTAGTCGTCAGGCTCACTATTAGACCTTCCGGTGAAATTGGTCAGATAAAAACGGAGTAACATTCCCTATTAGATTCACAAGATTATTCATGGCAAATGCGATTGATGCATATTGGAGTGGGTCAGATACACCAAGATATTTTGCAAACTCTGTGGCAAGCAACAATACAAAAAGCTGTATTTGTGGCGAGTGATAGATATGCTGCATCCTATTACTGGTTCGCACTAGGGATTTTTTAATTACCTACCGCAATATATCTGCCCCATGCCGTCGTTTTATTACCTGAGTCTAGCGCAGCTTGAGAGAATATTTTAAAGCTGGATCTAGTGTATTCTCTAAAGAGTGAACTTGGTTATCTCTGTTGTTACCATTCACGTCATTACCAACTACTACGTAACACGCATTATCAAAGGAAACGGGGAATGAGAATGTATTTCCTATCGGCACATTATTAAACTCCCCACTGGAGAGAGTTTAATAAGTGAGTATAGAACGACGGCCTGGGGGGAGGTCCATTGTAGTAGGTAATTAGGTAATTAGCTAATTCCTACACACATCCAGGTAAAGTTACCTGCATTTCCTCGGTTAGTTAAAAAGCGTATAGAAGCTCTATTATTATTTGAGAAGCCACTGTTCCAAGACACATAAACTCATCCCCTCTGTGGTTGTACTTGCGGAGTCATCGGTGCACAATGCAACTAACACCTTACACGTAATAGGCAATGTATATCACAATATGTATTTTGATTTAAGAACCAAGTTAATCCCCACTGGATAGTGAAACCATTAGCAAACTTTACGAAACCAGCATTTGCATCAAGTTTTAGACGCTACTATAGCACCTTGGCCTAATAGGCTTTTAAGTGTACCTAAGTTAAGCACTTTATTAATATCGCTATCGTTATAATTAGAAGTAATAAAGTTAATACTCTCTTGCGAGTTATCACCTTTTGTTACTTGTAAACCTTTGATTATGTTTTGCAAGCGTCTTTTGTATATTGATTAGAACTAACATCCAGCTTTTTATTAAATGCATCTCTATGTCCATTTATATCTACATTATGAGCTTTTAATAGATTCATCTAGTTGTTCCCTAGTAACAGCCGTTGATAAATCAACAAGTCCCTTTACATTAGGATTGTCTCCTACCCCCTAAAAGCAACTAATAGGCGTTGCATTGGAATTGCATTTGTTTTATCTGGAATATAAGAGGTTAATCCACTAGCGTTAGAATATCCAATCAGCTTTTTCTTGCCCACTGTCACCGGTCTTTCCATATATACCAACTTCTCTCCAATAAAAACCCTGTTTCAACTTTTTATTATCAAAGTTAAATTGTAACTGCATTTGCCCATTTGTTACTTCTTTGATATTACTTAATCCAATTTCTAATTTAGGCTCAACAAGAGATGTTAAGCTATCAATACTTTTTGTTAATTGTCCATCTCCTATTACTGCCTTTGTAATGATCAATCTATCATCAGCTCTCCCTGTTGCTGATTTTAAAATCATTTTATTCCCTTGTAGGGTTAAACTAAGTCCCGGAAACTGTGCCATATTATCCTCCTATTTCAATTACTTCTTCATAACCAATTGCACTTCCATAATAGAGATTGTGCTCGATTTCAATATCGCTTAACAATTTACTCATACTAATTTGTGTTTCTTCTTCTGCCACAACTAGCCCTGAAACAATCAATTTTTGTTCAAGTAATTGTTCTTCCCAAACTTCATAACCAATATGTGCTGGCTTTTTAAACTCCTCAATGGTTTGCTGTAACCCATTGATATCTTCACACATGTCTTTTTGTAAACTTTAATTCCATAGTATAGCTTTCATTCTTTGGAATTATTACTGTAGACTCATCTGATACAGTTATTGGCCAAGGCTTCTAGAAACTCTTTAGTGCTACTATCAGTATTATTTAACTTTTGCAATTACACGGCTTCGTCTATTTTGTAAGCTATCACTTCTAGCGCTTATTCCAACAAACTCTTCCCATTTCGATAATGCATAAGTTGCAGATTGAATATTATCTTGTTTTTAATAGTTCAATTAACAATAATCTAATACGTTCATGCTCTCTACTATCTGCATCACTTATTGTTTTAAACTCTAAATCTTTTGCAATAAAAAGAGGCAGATACGTAAGTATATCACCTCTTCCATCTAATAAAAATCACTCATGCACGATCACCTCTTTAATTGTTGGTAATTGTTCATTTGTAATGTCAATATTAGTAATCCCTTTATTTACTTTTTAAGTCACGATAGTCTAATATCCCCTGTTTCTTTATTAGCTAAAAATAGCTTTACCAATATTAGCATAAGATACATATGTGCCATTAAAAATTTGCTTTTTAAACTCCTCATTTAATACCTTTTTAACAGCCTCTATATCTGCTTTCCCTTTGTCACTGTTAGTTCGATATTGATATCAAATATTGTTGGTGTTACTACAGTAACAGTTGCCCCAATTGGTGCGTTTTCAGCAATTACAGCCTTAACTTTTTCAATTAATTCTGTACTAGCACTTTCACGTTCATTATTGATAATAATAACCTTAACTGTTCCCGGACCATTCCATAATGGAATTACTTTAACTAAAAACACCATTAACTAATCGAGCCCACTGTTCATAATGATATACATTGCCACTGGTTTGCAGGCTTTTAACTTTTAACAGGAGCCTATCTAAAAAGTTCTGCATCAGTCTTCATCATATCCATCATAAGCAGCCGCTTCATTTGTAACTGTACTAACACTCATATATCCCCCTCAACTATTTCTGTGATTGTATTTGCCCTCACATTCAAAGATTTCCCAAAGTTGTTCAGATAATGCCAATACTTTTAGCACTCCCAGTATCGCCTAGATTAACCTCCTTAGAAGTTCTAAATGTTTCATCATTATCTGTACTGAATAAACTTCCTTTAGGTATGATCGTATTAGCGGTACCTGTTATGGTTAATATTACATTAGCTTGTGTTGCTTCCTTTCTAAATACCCCATGAGCTTCCGCATGACGTGTCAAATATTCTCCCATGCAGTTTGCGGAAATGCCGCATCAAGTATTAACTGCATTTCTGCATATGATTTTTCAAACTCTACTGCATTTGAGCTTAATGTATCAAATACAAATGTACCTTCATGTGTACTCAATCCTCTTTATCTATTTTTGAAATCTGCTGGTAGCCGTCCTAGCACATCTTGCTTACTTTGTGGTTCTAGCATTATACTTCAACTCCTATCGTATTTTGGTCCATAAATTGTTTGTAACTCTATTTGTAGTGTAATTATTTTATGTTCTTGAATTACATTTACAGCATCTACATTTATAATGTATGGATTAACTAATAACGCATCCTTTACATATTCAAATAAATCATATTAGCTAGGCGTATCATTAGGCTTTTTCCCAAATCAAATTGTTCAAACTCAATACCATAATCATCATAATATGCTCTATAACGGTAGCGCTCTACTCTTAATGTTTTCCATACCCATACTTTTATTGCATCATTTCCTGTCACATATTTATGATTACCATTTCTATCATATTGATAGGTATCTCGTTGAAAGTCCCAAGCTAGCTCTTTGCATAGTGGCAGATTTTTATTTACGTCAATGCTACTTGGTGTATTCCCTTTCATAAATGGATTACTCATTGCCGTCTAACCTCCTACATTTTCCATATACAAAGTACTGTTCTGCTGTACTTTCATCACCTACTATCGGAATTAACATTACTTTATCGCCTATATGCCATGTATCAGTCATGATTCTTGTCTTTGTGTAATCATTATGAATTTCATGAGTATGGCTAGAAAAACTCAGCATATCCCCACCACCTGCTCTTGGTTGTGTTTCTGAAATGATATGTCCTTTAGATTCTCTATAATGCCCTTGTAACCAATATTCATCAACCCACAAAAATTACTGTTTTAATTCCATTCCATTGAACGATACAACTAGATTTGGGAGGTGGTGATACTATCGTACCAATTCCCGGCATTGCTTGCTTGCCTGCGTTTCCGCCCACATTGCTCATGATGCCTAATATTCCTGCGTAAGGATCATTATTTTTCTTCGGCACTTTCACCCTCTCCTTCCTCTGGTTCTCTAATGTACTCTAATTCAACTCCATTGTATGTGTATTATTCTCAAATGTATGAGTATCAGATTTAATGAAGAATACTCCTTTTTAGTCTTCTTCTTCAATTACTACAGAATACCCAGATATGCATTGCATATTACCTATTGCAGAAATACTTGATTCCATTTTAATTCCTTTGATTTTTGCTTTGGCTTTTGCCGCATTATCAACAGGGAACTTTGGTTTCTTAGGTGTACTTATAGTGCTAGGCTTTTTCTTTTTAGTAGCTTTCTTTTCCTTTGGTTCTGGCTGATTTTTGTAAATATCTTGGAATATACCATACTTTTTAATTAATTCATCTTCATTATCTATCCGAATCACATTACCTACAGCATCAACAGTTTTTACTCTGTTTACCATTTCCCTCAATTGATTCAGAATGTGATGAGCTTATCATCATCGTATGTATCCTAGCTATATACTCCTCAATGACTGTTCCTTTTTCTACTAAATTAATTCCATCTGCTAGTAATATGGCTGTGTAATCTTTTTGAATATCAGCCTTTGTTTTCTCAAACAACATTTGAAAAACTTCTGTACATGTTTTTTTATCTGCCACAAAATTTACTACTGTAGGTATTTCTGGCAAATTTTCAACAGATACTTCAACTTCTGCGCATACACGCTTGCAAAGCATCAACTACATTTGTGGCATTAAAAACTAAACTTACTTTCGACTTTGCAAGGTATATCATTCCATCGTACAAGTAATATCATAGGTGTTATCATTAGTATTCCTTTTTCTAAAGAATACACGCCCAGTAAATATCTTTGCATTATCTACTGTCACTTCAATACGATCACCTAAATCAATTAAATAATTTGGAAATGATATATCTTTAGGATTATAGGCATATGAAAACTCTAATTTTCTAGCAGCTTCTTCTCTATCACCGCTCCATGTGAACTTAGAAATAAGATGTGTAATATCTACTCTTTCATCCTTTTCATTAATATGTTCTATTAGTGTAATCATAGTGGCCACTCCTTACCATTCATTTTTAATGACCGCTTAGATACTTGTAAAACTGCACCAATTGGACTTTTACCAGCTTTAACCATCATCTTATACATGTTTAATGCCTTTTTGCCTTGTTCTGCTATTGGCAGTATTTTTGATACTGCCTTATTAGCTGTATCCATAAAAATGTTCTTGTGGATATGCTGTTATTGCTTGCTCTTCTGGAGCTTCTGCGATTCTACTATGTAAGCCTGTAGTATCATTTTTTATCTCTGATGTTGGTTTTATGTATCTATATTCCTTGAGTGTCATCTCATAATACACATCACTTGTACCATCATGCTCATCATGATTAAATGACTCAATTGTACAGTACATAGAAATCGATGTATTTGAAATTGAAATCTTACATGGCTTACCACTTGTAGCAAATCCATCAATTTTTCTTACTAGATTATAAGGATTAGTTTCATTTGTTTCTGACCACTCATATTTTTGTGCAGGAAAAAAGCCTTCAAATGATAATGTCTGAAGGCCTCTTTTCCCTAACATATTAATTTCACTAATAGCATGTATTTAAAGTACTATTGTTATATGTTCGCCCCACCTTAAATGAAGCTGGTGTTACTGGCAGTATAATATTTTTGCCCTGCACAGGATAATGTAAATTTACATCCCTGTAGTATGCCTTTACCTCCAAAAAGCTCATAATTGCATCAAAAATGACATTATACTGCTCCCTCCATTCTATTAATAGAACGTTTTTGTAATTGGTAATGAATTTGTTCTGCAATTTCTAATGTTAATTCTTCTACAGATTTTCCATCATTACGAACATTAAGATTAGCTATATTTACATTAATGCTATTACCAGATGAACTACGTTTCCCTTGATTATATGCAGAATTTAATGATTGTGCATGAGGTATTACTGTGCGCCACTTGGTAGATTTACTATTTCGCCCCACGATCATGAATCATGGCAGGTCCACCTTTCCAGTTATCAGTGCCAGAATATAGCAAAGGATATTTAATGGTCCAAAGTGTGAACCACCAACACCCGGTACCCAGTCTGGAATGTCTACTGAAATGCCGTTGACCGCCGAAATCAAACTATTAATTGATGCTTTAATACCTGCAATAACTCCATCAAATATACTTTGGATTGGCATTACAATCCCTCAAAGATTTGAACGATACCATTCCATGCCATACTCAATTCCTGTAAATACGCCTACAAGAAAGTCTGTAATACCACTTAATACAGTTGTATTCCATTTACAACACTTCAACTTCTGATTAATGCAAATGTAAGTATCCCTGTAATTCCTGCAATAGCTACATTAAACCCTACTACTAATGCCCCTAATGCTACTGCAAGCGGTCCACCAATCAATACTTTAGCTACCTTACTTACAACAGTAAAAATAATATTGAGAAAAGGTGACATTAGTTGATAAATCCTGCCAAATGATGTAGCCACTTGACTAGATGGTTTCCAAAAGCATCAGCTACTTTCGATACTATTGGCTGTAAAGCTGTAACAATTCGGCTAACTGCCTTTTATGATGCCACAAAAGCCTATAAAGGATTGTCCTATACCTTCTAATACTGGTTTTACCTTATCAAAGTTTTTATAAATTGCTAGACCTAATAAAGCAATTACGCCTATCGCAATCCCTACAGGACCAGTAAACACCAATGGTATTAATCTGCCTATAATTGGTATTACCCTCCTTAGCTACGCTACCAATACTACTAAATGCTCTTGCAATCCCTTTTACTGATACTTCTAACAGCTTATTAATGCTTTTGCCCTCTTAATACTTTCCCAATATTTTGCATATGTCCGCATCGAGGAACCAATACCACTTATAATAGGCCCCTAGTATTTTTGTAAAAGCAGTAAAACTTACAATGCTTGTCCAATATCAATTGCTGTATTTTTAATTGCTGGACTTAAATTAGTAAAAGTATTTTGCTAAATTACCGATTGTGTCAGCCACCTTTTGTACCCTAGGCTGCAATACATCTGCAAAGCTAATGGCTAATGCCTCAACTTTACTTTCTAAATCCTTGAATGACCCTAGCAGTGTTTTCTTCATAATATCTGCTTGTGCTTTAGATGAACCTGTTGCAGAATCCATTGAACTACGCATATCATCGTATGCTTCCTTAGTAGTGTTCAATACTGCTAATAATGCAGATGTAGATTCTGTTCCTGCAATATCACCTGCCAACTTAAATTTTTCAGCTTCAGTTAGTCCTTGCATTTTAGTTCGTAATTGATCATACACTTTACCAAGACCAATAAATTTGCCCTGTGAATCTGTAGTAACAATTCCTAACTTTTGTAATGCATCTGCCGCTTCTTTTGGAGGGTCTATTAATCTACTTAACATCATTCGTAATGCACGACCACTCGTTGATGCCTCAATATTGTTTATACTCATGATAGCTAATGATGTAGATAATTCTTCTACAGATATTCCTAATGCAGCCGCTGGAGCACCTGCATATTGAATTGCATTGCCAAACCCAACCATGTCTAAACGTGATTTGTTTGCAGCCATTTGGATTACATCAGCCATTCGTGTTTGCATTCTCGGCCACATTACCTTCTTGTAATCCCCATGTATTTAATGCACCCGATACAATCCCTGCTGTTGTTTCTAAATTTTCACCAGATGCAACAGATGCTTACTACAATTGATGGTAATGAGCTCATAATTTGACTAGCATTCATACCACTTGCAGCTAAACCATCCATAGCCTCCGCCGCTTGTGTTGCACTTATCGGGAAGTCTGCCCCTAACTGTTTTGCAACATCTCTTAATTTAAGCATTTCATCATGCAGTTGCACTGCTTTTGCACCCTGCAGAAGTTACTGCAGAGTCAAATCCTACAAAAGGCTTTTAACAGAGGCGGCACCCATGCCAACAATAGCAGCAGATACAGGCATCAAGGCGTTACCAATTCACTAATACCTCTACCTATATTTTGTAGATTTCTACCTTGCCTATCTGCCATATTGGCAGTTGTGGCCATTTGTGAATTAATTCCAGATAATACGGATGTTACACCATCATGTAATCGCATCACCAAATCAATTACTTCACTCATTTTTATTCGCCTCCTTTCTGTCCTTTATTTCTTGCATCATAAAAGCACGGAGGACTATACGTTCTCCGTGCCCCATTTCATGAAATTCCGATGGCATTACATCATGAGTGCATGGCATATAATAGGCAGATTTACATCACCATCGGAATATATTAGTTTTACTTGATTAATTACTTTTTAATAACTTTATCGCCATATCAGACAGAGCTAATGCTTCACGTGCAATTAACTCTAATTCACCGGCTTTAAATAACTTTGTAAACAATGCCTGTTTAGATGGTACTTGGAAATTTTTGTAATAATTCTTTAGCTCCGGGAGTCTGGAGAAACAATACCTTCAGTTACGACAAACTGTAAAATTGACTTTCATCAACATTACCGTCTTCAGTAGCCAACATGCGAAGGTCTGCAATACGTTTGTAACTAATTTCTTTTTACAGTTACAGTAAATGGTTCATTAAAAACCTCAGATAATCGGTAATTTCTAAGTCTAGATACCTCTTTCAATGTATCTAAGTCTTTTTCCATTAATTTATCAGTGATATTGCTCATCTATGAGTCCTCCACTTTATCAATCACGTCAAACTCTGTAAATGTAAAGTCTGCACTTCTTCTACAAGTGCGCGCCTACTTTCCAGTTTGCAGGTCTAAAGAATCGAATGTAACATCGTACAACGTTACAGTTTCTACACCTTTTGCATCAGGATCATCTAATTGGATTACCAATTGCTACAGTAGCTTTACCTGTTTTTAGGTTTTCAGCCATTTTACTAATCATCAAAGAAGATACTTTGTTCATAGTTAAACTGCCTGTACCTTCATAACCAACATATTTATATTGTTTACTCATTGTTTTGGCTTTTTAGCTTCTTCTTTGCTTAATTTAATTGTAGCTTTAACTGCAGTAACTTGTGACGCAAGAAACCATCTAACCATACTTGCCCATGAGGCCTGTCATTACCTGTTGCGCTGCAAAAATTCTCCATGTGTTCCTCCTATTAAATATTAATTGGTAGTTGGATATCTTCCATTGCATCAAGCGGTCTTACTTTTTGCTTTTAAGAATACAATTTTTCTTAGTATCAATTTTACACTTCATCATCACTCATTTTTGCTAATTCTTCTTTTGTGAATAAGCCGTAGGATAATTGGTAATGTTCAACTGCTTCACAATCAATTTCGCATGAGAGTAATCTTTTGTAACAATCGTTCATTTTCCAATTGTTTGAAATAACCTAGAAATTGCACTAATTAGCAAACATTTTGTTCTCATAATCATTTTGTATATTTACCAATATAAGAATCTTGTGCAGTTTTTCTGATATCGTCATAAATCATATCCATAATGTCTACAATTTTAATTGTTTGATATCCTTCTAGTTTTCCTTGGCTTTGTTGTTGCCAAAGAGTTCATGGCGACTCATTTTTAAACTTTTTCGCCATCATACCAAATAAAATTTACCTTCATTTACCATTGTCCATCTCATCTTGAGTATGACAGTCACAATCAATGACTTCTGTTAATGGTGCATATGTAGCACTTTGTGTCATGTTGTGCCTGCAACAAGGCCTGCAATGCGTGCGGTATATTCTGCTGCTTTATACTCACGATCTGCTGTAACAACCTTAGTGTTACCAAAATTAATTACACCTTCGTAATCTGCATTAGAGACCCAGCAATACCACCTTAATTTTTGATTTTATTCTCACGTGCTGTTTTCCTTACGTTGCAACATACTCCTAATTGAGCGGTTTCAGTTGTCGGAATTGCTAAATAGTCAAAACGTTCTGTAGCTAGCATTGCTCAATGGTTGCTTGGAATCTATCTGACCAGCTTTATCTCCACCTTGTTGCATCATATATACAACAACTTTCAAGGTGGTTTGTTGTGACCTATACAGGCTTTTTAGATGTAATCCTTATTTTTATCAGATAGTTCTTCTGGAATATCATCTACGTATATACCAGAATGGATTTGGTAATACTTCGTGTCCATTAGTTTTTGTTGCTAGTTTATCAATTACTTGCATTTGTATCTTCTAAAATCAATGCAACAATCACGTTGGGAACGTTGAATGGCTTCAATACCAGCTTCAATAAATTTAACTACAACTGTAGGCATTCCTAATTTAGCCATTATTATCCTCCACTTCTACTGTTAATGAGACATCACCCATCATGATGCTCTTCTTTCATTTTTCAATTCGTCCTGTTGTATCCGCCAGTGTAATATCCATTGTGATTTTGTAAGATATCATCTTCCTCTCCTACTCTATCTTGCTGAATATCATCCACATGTAATAACGATCACCAACGGAAATCCCATTTGAAACAGTATTAAAAATTTGTCAAACACTGTTAAATAGTGTTCTTCATCCCATATCTTCATTGCTAGAAATATGTAGCAATGATAGTTGCATTCTTTTTAATAAAAGTTCTTTGTTTGCATCTCTGAACTCATTAAAGCTTTACAAAAAGCACGGCATAGTGAACTCTTCTAAAACCTCATCACTTAAACCGTGCATTTATATTCAGTCATATAGTTTCTTTGCCACAACTTTCCATATTGCCACTTGTGATAATCAGTTAGCCATTCTTTATCTTCTTCCTCAGCTTTTTAAACATGTGTCCACCAACAGCTTCTCTTATATCATTACGATTCTTTTCAACTGTTCGTTTAAAGAAAAAAATGTCCCCTGTTTGAATCCTTTAATTTTTCCATGCATAGTTTTTCATCACATGCCCACGTTCAACTAAATGAAAATGAGGTGATGTATTTCGCAATGTTGCTTCTAGCGTACTGCTACTATTACCATTGATTGCCATTTTCCAACTCTTGGAAATTTTGCGTTTTCTACCTTTACCAACAGGTGATGCGCTAACTAATTCCTTTTTCATTCAGTTAGCTTCTTTCGCATAGCTTTTTCCGCCTCTAATGGATACTCTTTAATGTATGAGTCCAATCTCCCCATGAAAGTTTTTATATCCATTATTTCCCTCGTTTATAGATATGACACATCAATTCTAACTCGTATACTCTTCATATGGGATCAATTACAGTTTTAACTTTATAGACTACATCCTTATATCTGAGTTAGCACACCATCAGTTGTTCACTTCTATATCTGATTGTAATCTTATGTAATTCGTCTACTTTTTCTTTATACATTTCTAGATATTGTCTGCCACGTAACGGTTCAATACGTGCCCAAATTCTATTTGGAATTAGCCTTACTAATTTTTGCTTAGTAATTCCATTGCTCTCAATATCTTGATATGCCAATACTTCAATTCGTTTCGTTAATCTTCCGATTCCGTCTATATTAAGCATTCTCTGTCACCTCTTTAGGATAATTTTTAGATAGTGCAATATGACGAATTATAGGAGCTAGCGTGAATGGTAAATCATGAACAAATGTTTTTGAGGAAGTTGCCTCACGATTTTCGTACCAATGAGCAACCATATATTGAACGGCTCTACGGTATAGTGGCTCGTCAATATATGGTTTCCCAGTCATTTGCTCAATATACGTGACAGCAGCAGAGATAGATTCATCGATAAACATATCATCTTCTGTAATATCTTCATCGATTCGTAAATAAAGTTTTACATCTTCTACCGTCAACATAAATTACACCTATGCTTTCTTAGCCAATTTAACCAAAGAATTTGTATCGACAGGCTTGCCATCACAAATCATTGTAGATTTACGAACAATATCATCTGTTTCGTTATCTTCATGTTTTTACACCAATTTGATAGTTAGTATTTAATGCATAATCTTCAAATCGATAAATGAACGCTACAATATCACCTGTTGTAGCCGCATCAATGTTTTTAAGGTAAGGCACAATCAATACGCCACGACCAAGAATAGAAGCGTTCTGGTTTCCACCCATGCCATAGTTAACACGTGCAATTGGTTGACCATTCTTATCTGTCATACCTTCAATGTTCATAAAGGTTTTCTTTGTCATTACCCAAACAGAGCCTTCTTCATATTCAACAGGTAGTTCCCTTCTGCTTTTACAAGTGTTTCATAGTCAAAGTCTTTAACATCTAATTTCACGCCAGCAGCCGCATCCTTTAAAAATGCCTGTAGGTTGACCATTACCAGTACCATTGATAATAGCATTCTCAATAACTTTAACCATTGCTTTGGATACGTTATTAGAAATCATATTTTCAAATGCAGATAATGCCATTACAGATGTTTCTAAAGAAATAGATACTCGGCATTGTAGTTTGAAGTGACCAAATTGGATGTTACCAGTTGTTGCTTTTTGACGATCAGAACCTGTTCCTTCAGCTACCCATGTAGCTACAGGCATTACATTGCTTGTAGGAATTGCAAGACCAGATTTAAAGTTTGTATTGGTAACTAATGGCAATACCATGCCAACACTTTCCATTTTTGAACAATCTTGTTCAAAACTGTAGAGTGGGATTACTGCACCAATATCTGTAGTTAATGTATTTTCATTTTGACGTAATTCAGCAGGGAATTGGTGTATTGTTCAGTACATATTGCATGAATGCATTTGCGATATTCTACAGAATCAAATACTTCTGCACCTTGTACGTTGTTCTACTACAGGTACAGGCACTGTAGTAGCAGTAGGAACAGTATTCAAAATTGCTGATTCTACGTTCTAGTTCAGTTTCTTCTGCTTCCAATGCACCAACTCAGTTTCAATTTCATCAAGATTCAAGTTAACTTGTGTAGTGTCTTCCAACATTGCACGCAATTCTGCTCTACGTTGTCTAATTTGTTCCAAACGATTCATATTATCTCTCCTTTTAGGTAATAAAAACACGCTTACTGCGTGTCTAATACTTTTTATGTCATGGCCAATAATGTTAGCTGTTTCTTTTTCGATATCTTCATATCTCTCATAGTCCCCATTTGCCTAGCACTAACCGATGTGCCTTTATATGCAGGGTTATCTACAATAGATACGTCATATACCGCTTTTACTGATTTAATTTTCCGTGTATAGACTTTATTTTCTCGGTCAATCTCTTCTTCTTCACCATTAACAATAAAGGCAAATGACATTTTTATTTTAGAATCACCACGTTTAATTAAAGAATACACATCATTTCCAATCGAAGTGTCTGCTACATCCTGTCAATTTCAATCCTTTTTCATCAACAGTTAATTGCAATGTTCCACTAGCAGTTCTAGGAAATAGCATACCGCCATGAGTTGTAATTTAATACGCATTGACTAAAATCAGTATTATCAAATGCGCCTGGTAAAATCACTTCACGATATTCATACCCAGTATATTCAGATTTCCAAATTAGTGTTTCTTCATTGAAAACTGCGGCATATCCTTCTACTGTTCGTGTTTGAATATCATCAGTATCATTCTGTATCGCTTTGCACCCGTCATCATTCGGTGTTCCATTTTCCGGTTCTTCCTCATTTTGTATCACCTCCTTTCGATGCATTAATTTGATGCTTAGATAAATCCTCATATTTAGCAAAGTTAAAGGCTTACTAGGCGTTTATCTCCACCTTCAACCCCTTCATAACCAAATATTTCACAGTTTCATTCACAGTAATTGCGCCTGTAGGCAGTAGTGCCTGACTTACTTTAATTCTACTAGCTACAGACATGTAAGATAATCGATTACTTTCTAGGATGATTTCATTCCATGTCCTTTTTCAGACTAGTAAGTTTTTCTGTGAACTCCTGTGTTGAGCTTAATAGCAATAGGCTCTAGTACAGATTCATAGAATGCTATGTATTCATCTTCTGTGTAATCCCCCCTTACAATTTTTTCGTTAAGCCCAAAGTGCTTATACACCATATCTCTAGCAAAGTCCATTTGCCCTTTGTTGAATATACTTATGGTAGTTGTAAAGTTGTTGAAATGTAGCCTTGTTATCTAGCGTTGCAATACCACTGCCATTTGCATTTGATACATATCTTTCCGTAAATTGTTTCTACAATGCTTGTTGGTCATCTTCACGAACTGTTCCTTCAAAATTGATAATCCCGTAGTGGTAGCATTTGCACTTAAATTAATAATTGCTGCTTTTTACGGCATGTAATAAAGTCAAGGTCTTCTTTCAATGCCTTTGAGTTATCCTCGCCAAATAATTGATGGGTGTTAAAATGCCTTTTAATGACGAATCACCGCATCATATGAGTACAGTCATGCTTTTACCGTTAATAAACTGGAACTTCACATATAAATTATTTTGCAGTGTCTGACCTTAATTTCAACGCTACCAAAATCTAATGGATACAACCCAGTAATTACACCATTTATATCACGCTGAATATAAAGTAAAGCATTGTTATAGTTAAAGTTACATGCAACGTAACCTTTTCAAGAAATTCACTAGCCGTCATAAATGGGTTTTGGTCTTGTACCTAATATATGATTGATAGACTGTAACTCCCTACCATTCCATCACTTGTTCGTCTAACATGTTTTAATTTCATTTTTCCAAGATGTCTAGCAATCAGTATCAGTACAATCTCTGAAGGTTGTATCTGTATGTGGCACCCACTAAAAGGTGTGAATACATTTGTATATCCATCTAAAAATTCTGCACCAGTTAAATTAGCTTTATCGGTATTTCCAAATCCAAATATTTTTATTAAAGATATTTCGATAGTTCATCATTTCACCTCCTTTCCTAAATAACATTGTGGTAATCTTCTTGATTTCGTTCATACTCAACGTATGTCATCTAACATTGATGCAGAATCCATCAATTCTCTTCTTTGCATGAATAGATTTAGTTGGCTGGATATTGCCATTACGATCTACATCTATTTCCACGTTAGCCATACACCATTTCAATATAAGATTGTTATCATAATTTATTATTTTGCTTCTAATTCTGCGCCTCAGTGCTTTCATTGGGCCACTCAGAGTTTTCTTGCAGCGAATGACTGGGTTCATTACAGAGCGCCCAAACTCTGATTTCATATCTTCTACAAAATATGCTGCACTCATCCGTCATACCCACATTTATATAAATAGATATCATCTTCCTCTTGTCTTTCTTTGAACCATTCAACAATCAGCCGATAATCTATTCGAGTTTGCCTGGTGATTTTCGTAGCAGCCCTCTTGTACCCTGCCATCATATGGCTGCTTATCTTCTTGTACTCGTTTATCAAACAAATCTTCTGGAATCCAGTACATTTGCTTAACGTATTTCACAGGATCATTAGGCACCATAAATAATAATGTTGCACAAGTAAGGTCTGTTGTTGCTGATAAATCTATTCCACCAATCCCATATCGTGGCTTTAACGCTGCTATATCCAAAAGTAGCCGTATTGTTAAGTTGTTCAAAATGTCAAGAATGCTGCTCCGATGAAGTTTCACGAATATTAAAGTCTTTTGTTAAAAGGTTGGTAACATGGATAGGATTATTTTGTGCGGTTTTACCTTTTTCAGCTAATTGGCTTGCCTCTTAATAGTTCCTGGTCCCGGATTAGCCTTTTGCCCAACAATTGAGGTCAGTCCATTCCTTTCGACTGTCTAACTCGCAAATGATTGGTAATATCCTTTCATTTTGATACCCTGTTCATCATCGTAACCATCTACTATTTGGCATGCTTCGTCATACTTAATATCGTATATGCTTTCACGCACGAGTGCCAGCTGTACTAGTGATGATGGTCAATGGTTGTTCCCTTGCGCTCATGCCATCAACGATTACATCATATAGATTTTTGTCCTTGATAGCATGTAATTCATCAATAAGCGCTCCATGTACATTAAGCCCATCTAAGCTATTTGATTCTGATGATAACGGTACAAACTTACCGTCATTCACATCGCACAATATTCGATTGACTCGTACATGGCAAAACCTTGTTTAGCGACTTTGATTTCTTAATCATTTTCGCTGTCTTCATCCCATATAATTTTTGCTTGGTCGTTTTCGTGAGCGCTATATATTTCAGCACCCATCTCACCATCAGCAACCAATAAAAAAAGGCCTATTGCGGCCGCTAGAGTGGACTTACCGTTTTTACGTGCCACAATAAGAATTAGTTCCTGGTATTCTCTTACTTTGGTATCTTTATCTACGAACCCAGAGCTGCAATCAAGGCTTTTTGCCATAATTCAAGCTTTACAGGCTTCCCAGCCCATTTCCCTTTAGAGTGTTTGCAGAACAGTTCAATGAAATCAATTGCAACTTCTGCTCTGTCTTTGTCATAAATATATTGCTCTGGAGTCTCCAGCTTATCGACTAAATGTTTATAGACCCTACGCGCACGATCAGATACAACTATGTCCCCATCAACTATTTGGTTATAGTATTCTCTGATTGGATTCATCGTTTTACACGGTCCATTAAAATTTCTTAAATTCTTCATCATTATCTTCATTTTTAGACTGTGGCAACTCTACCCGAGTAGAACTTTATGATTGAAATATAGTTCTTCATGAGCGTGTGTCAAGCTATCGATTCAGTCGATTCTTTTTACCAAATTGATTATTTCCGTTGCAATATTCTTCACAAAACCTACTTTTTCTAATTCAATTTGTAGGTCATCTAATTGCATTTCCATATGAACAGCTTGTTCGATTGATTTCTTAATTAACTTTTTCTTTTCTTGTGAAAGTTCTTTAAAAATCCTGTTGTATTCTGAAATCCTCTTCTTTTTAACTTTTCTTTTCTTCATTTGCCATCTCCCATCACTCCTTTTGTCAACTACACCCCCTCACATGTGCGACCTGTGTGTTATACGAAACTCCAGCACCGGTGTAGATATTTTCACCATAAAAATTGTGGGGGAGTCAATTATTATCATGTTCATTATCATTTTACAGCTACTAATCACCTAACTCGTTGAATATCATCCACGTAGTCGGTCTAACTAATAGGCTTGCACCGCTCGTCAATCCATTAGAGTGTAGTCATAGCATCTAGCTCTGCATGTATTGCATTATGACATTCAATACATAAGAACATAAGATTATCCCAACCATATGCAAGCCGCATCATTGTTAATGTTGTTTGGGGTTGGTGGCTTTTTATGATGTACTACCCAACGTTGTCTAGTCCCATCTACCTTGTTGATACTTTTTAATCCATGGCATCTTTCACATATATATAGCTTTTGATTCTGCATATGCCTTTGCACATCTTCTCCACCTATATGAATTATAGAAATTTTTAGAATACTCTTTTTGCCATAAAATATCCCCTTTCTAGGCCACTACATTTTTATACATCATATCCCATTGATCTACGATTAATTTGCATATGCTTCATCATATGTAATACCTTCACGCTCTGCTACTATTTAAACCAATCATCTTTAGTTGGATATTGGCCACTATGTGTATTGATATGGCATTGTGTACAGAGTTGTGTTAAGTTTTTCTTAATATCTCCACCGCCACTACCACGTGTATTAATATGATGTGGTTCTATATTCGTTCTTTGTCCGCATATTTCACAATATGGTAACGCGAACTTCTTGTATTGTTTTTCTTGGATGTAATTCTTTTATGCTTCATCAATTCCCTCATATAAACTAAAAGGACTGCATCATACTGTGTTGTGCGACCTGTGTATGATGTAGTCCTCAATAGTGTAGTTTTTCTAGGAGGCTTGTTGAAGTGTTCTCTTCATCCATGCCCACATACAGTATCTCATATATTGAGTGTCAAATAATAGCAACCTTTTTGTAAATTTTCCTCAAAATTTTTAATTGCTCTTTTATGTAAGTTATGAACATTCTGCCTTGAACAATCTATTAGTTCTGCAACTTTTTCCCATGTACATCCATTAATGTACCTATCTACTAAAACAATCCTTTGCTTAGTACTACAAATTTGATTGATCGTACATCTGGCTCGTCTCTCTCCTGTAAGTAAGCACTCCATTCTTTCATAATCTCTTCTGTAACCGCATCAAGATTTGCAACTTTATCCGCAATAGTAATTGGTTTGCCCTCCACTTACTTTATCCTTACTATAATCAATGGCTTGTAAACTCATGATATCTTGTCTTATTTTTAAATATTTCTCTCTCCCTTACACCTTATATTCAAATCAGTATCACGTATCTGATTTAAATATTCTCTTCCAGTCATCGGATATTATCTCCCTGTTCCTTTAATTTATCGGTCCATTCTTTCCATGTATATATTGGTATCCCTTTTGCTATTGCAAATGACCATTCACCAATGCATCCTTTAGATGTTTCCCATTCCCCACATAATACTAAGGCATCACATTTAGTTTAGCATGTCCAAACATATTTTCAAAGCCTTTTTGAATACTGTGTATCAAAGTACAACATGCTGAAATTGTGAAGAGGTGATAGATATGTGTTGTTCTTATCTCAGCATTACTAAGTTTTCCATAATTGTATCAATGGAATACTATTAGCTTTATCTCCACCAAATGGATGCGCTACATAAAATTAATTGGTTTTTAATCATTCTCTTTCCCTTCTTTTACTAGATCATTGATGTGAAATGTCTCACCCTCAACCGCATCATTTTTCCAATTCTTCTTCCATAATTTCCCTGCGCTCTTGCACCTCTTACAAATAATTCTATACTTCTGCTAATGGAATAAGCTTTTCTGGTGCTTCATCTATTACACTTAGCCATGATGTGCTAATTGTGCATTCATCTCATACTTATTTGTGATTATAAGACATACTTTGCTTCCGTAATAACCTTTGGCATTTCCTTATGCCATTTAAAAACTAATAGATTTAATTTTTAGCCACTCTTCTTCAAATAGTTTGAACAGCTTTAAATGTTTCAATCACCAATGCTCTTGCATTTACATATGGTTCTAATATCTCTGGTCTGAAATCGTCCTCCGTTCTTGATTGATATGTTTCAGTAATACCAGCATTATTTGCTTTCTCATACTTTACTTTCTTTTATCCCCAAACCCAATGCTTAGTATCCTCATTTTTGTTTTCCTTTCTTGTAGTTTTCTTTTCGTTGCTCAAATCGTTGCTTATCTTCGCATATCCAATCACCACAAAGTACTCTATTTTGTTTGTTGGTATAAAAATTTTTCCCGCACTGTACACAGTATCTTGTGTATTTAAATTCTTTCTCTAGTCGTTCAATGCGCTCTAGCTCTATTTGTTCCTTTTGTCTTCCTAGGCTCTACTGGTTTTGCCCTGCTCTACAGTTTGGGCACCATGTGCTATGACTATCTGGTGTAAATAACCTATCACATCTATGACACTTTCTTTGCATTTCTTATCCTCCTAGCTTATTTTTCTTCTTTTTCACGTTCTTTTCTTGAGTGTTCTCTATACCATTTTCTAACTAAACCCCATTCTTCTTCTTCACATGGTTGTACGCACTCTTTGATAACATATTTCTTTTATCTTGCTTGTATTCACTTCTATAACTTGGTTTCGTTTCACCCACCTATTACAAATAGCTAGCCAGTTTATTTTCTCTATGTGATCATTAACAATTGGCTTTAACGATTTAAAAAGGTTTCTTGTACATAGCTAATTCATGCTTGCCATATATCTGTGTCCAGCCACTTACTTTATTATCATCAGCCATGGTTATATTTAACCTTACCCATAAATCTAACTTCATTTATTAGTCCCTCACGAGTACAGCTATATCCTTTTAGCTTTCTCATTCTGTGCCTAATGGTTCTTACATTATCTCTAATGTATTTACACGCATCATTCTGTATGTTCTTTTGCTCGTTATATTTATCTAGCTGCGCTCTCCATTGAATATAACTCTCGCATTTACTGTGACACCCTACTTCTCTAAATTGGCACTCCCTGCATGGTGGTTTTCATAATAACTCCTTACCCTTTGGTAAAATGCTTTGCTTTTCCTTACATAGGTTTTCTTCTTATTCTTGCTTTTAGTAGCTCCTCTGACGGAGTAAACACATAACCCCATTATGGTATAAATACTAGTTTTTGCTTCTTTTTGTTCGACACTTTACAATATGATCAAATTGCTTTACATACATTTCTGTATCTATCATTCATGCTCATATCCCTCTAATCTATTGCCTATTACTTTAACTTTCCCATTATTCAATACAAATGCTAAGTCAAAATCTAATACCGCATCACGTTGTGTTGTGTCCTTCTAGTTAATTGCCTTGCATCTCCATTGGTATTTATCAACACTGTAATATACTTCCCCTACCATTGGTGTGTCTTGTATTGATTTGCAATCAAACTCTATATGGTCCTTTTTCGTATATCCTTTGCCCTAGCGTGTCTTTTGCTTCGCTTCCTCTACATAGTGTTCCGTCCTCAATTGGTACCCATGCATATGTATCATTTTCTACTGCTAATAATCTTATTTGTGAGTAGCTTTGCTTTATTTCATCACTGCTTACCCATTCTGACCTGTTTAAGTTCTTTCGTGAGGCCTTTATATACTAATGGCTTCATGCTACCTCCTCACACACTGCATTGATGCCCAGCTTTTTAATAACTCATGTATCATCAATCTTCCTTTTTGTGTCCAGCGTGTAGATGCTTTTGCACTCCAATCTTCCGTCTGTAGTCATGCATGTGTGTGTCTTGGTCTTTGTGTACCCTTTTCGCATTAAATCACTATACAAAATCCATTGACCGTTTACGCTTCGTTGGATGTGTGCATCATGTAGTATCTTGTTTAATGCTTTAGCACTTAATCCATAGTCTGCAGCAATCTGTGTTACTGTCATTGCATTTGTACTGCTTAGTATTTTGTCCACATAGTCAACCTTTGGCTCATATTCCGCTATTTGTTGTTTCTGTTGCTCAATAATTGCCTTTGATTGGTTATGTGCTTCTACTTCGTCTGCATACAATCTCAATGCTTCTTGTAGTGTCTTTGGAATGTGTAGATCATAGCTACCAGTTTTTCTGATTTGTGGAAGTACTTCGCTAGTTACCCAGCGTTTAAATTTCTTTGCTTGGCATCTTTGATTTCAATATCAAGGAATATACTTGAACTCATTGATTAAATATGTTTCCCTCTTTTTGGCCTGTGTCGGCAATTTGCCAACGCAGCTTATCTTCTTCATCAATATGTTTTCTGATTGCATCTGCAGTATCTTTATATCCAAGTGCAGTTGCTACGCTCTTGGCCACAAAGTACACTTCATTTTCAATAATGATAGTTCTTAGTTCCCCAAACTCATTACTGTTAAATAGTGTTGTTACATGGTTCATAACTTCGCCCCCTAGTTTTAGGTAAGGGCGGATATAGCCCACCTATTTTTGTTGCTTACCGCATCAAGTCTTGCTGTTAATTCTGCAATTTGTGCTTTTCATAGCTTCAATTTCTCCGTCACGTTTCGCTTGTGGTTCATATTCACTATGTTTGCAAATTTGAAAGATGCACTTACGTTGTACATGTTTTCACTACCATGTACCTGCAATGCCAAGTAACACTTTTTCATTTGGTCTGTAGTAAGCACCTAATGCCACCGCATTGGCATTTTTATAATGGCCATATGCTACAGATGTGCTAAATTTATCATCTTTGTTAAATTCCATTGGATGTAGTCCAGCTAATGCAGCTGCACTTGCACCCACTTTATTAATTCGTCCGTCCAATTGCTTAATGTCTGCTTTTTAAAGTTGTTAATGTATTGCTTGCTTGATGTTCTAACTTATCAATGCGTTCTTCATGATTTTTCAATACACGATCATTAGCCTTGATAGCATTTTTATTATTTGCATGTCCGCATCATGTTGTGCAATACGTTGTGTGTTATTTTTAATTGCATCCTTATGGTTTGACTAGTGTGTTATGTACTGCAGTGTTAAATTGTTGTTGTGCATCTAATTGCTTTATCAAAATCTCCCACCCATTGTATTAATGGCATCATATGCAGCATGTAGTTGTGAACCGTTTACTGCATCAGTGGAAGATGCATCCACTCTGCCTGCTGCAACATTCTGTACTTGGCGAACATAGTTTTTTACTCCGCCAAAGCCTGCACGTTGTTTACTGCCTACGCTTACTACTGATGTTGCATCTGTACCTGCAAATACATATGTTGTATTGTTTACCATTGCTTGCAATTGATTAACTGCATTGTCTGTTACACTATTCGTTCCTAGTGCAACGCTATTTGGCTTATCAGCCACAATATTATTGCCAATGCCTACCGCATCAATTGATGTTACTACTGCATGAGTGCCTAGTGCCATTGCACCTTGGCCACCTACTTTGCTATTTGCACCAATCACTGTTTGCTCTTGGCTATTATCTACGCTTGTATTGTTATAGCCAATGAATGTACTTTGACCAGCATTGATAGTGCCATTATTTGCCCCAATGATTACATTGTTATCACCTACTACATTATTGTTTCTTCCTAATACAATTGTGCTTGTACCGCTTACTGTTGTATTCACTCCAAGTGCGGCACTGTTATAGCCTGTTACTGTTGGTTGCGTTGTATTTGGCTCTGTAGGTCCTACAACTGAGATCACTTGCGTATGCACCATTAACTACTGCGCTTAATACCATTACTGCTAACATTACTTTTTCATTGTTTTCTACCTCGTTTTGTTTTAATTCCTAATTTTTACAAATATTTCTAATTAATCTTTGACTTACTTCTAATTCTTCTGCTATTTTTCTTTGGCTTAGTCCTCTGTCAATCAATGGCTGTAACACATCTGCATTTATTTGTTCCTTTAATCCCAATACTTTTTAATGCATTTCGTTTATCCATTGCACCGTACACTACCGCACCTAGTGCCAACCAATTTATGCAATTCATCGGAACACCTGCCATGCTTGTGTTTTTGCATGTTGCCCTCCTATTTTGCATAAATCTTTGTAGGACTATATGCAGGGCAATCTTCACATTCTTCTTTTTCAGCCAATGTAAAGTGCCTGCCGTTTTGCCTTTGAATACTTTAATTGATGTTTTCCCTTTGGGGCATGATGCTTTTTACCCATAGCGCACCGCTTTTTGCTGGTCCAAATGAGTGGCTACATATCTTTCTTGGTCTACCTCTTCGCATATTCCCTCCTAGAATGGAATTGTTTCATCATCATCTACAAATCCATTTTCAAAATTACTTGCTCCACTTTCATTTTGTTTAAGGCCATATGTAAGATTTTTGACTACAATCTCTGTGATGTATCTTTTACTTCCGTCTTTTTCGTAGGATCTAGTTCTTAATTCGCCATTTACTGCTACAAAATCACCTTTACGTAACCCACTGTAAAGTTCCGCATCAACCCAACAAACTATGTTGTGGTATTGTGTTGTTTGTTGCTCGTTTACATATTTATTGGTTGCCATTCTAAATGTGAGTACTGGCTTTCCTGTTTTTGTATATCGTAGCTCTGCATCCGCTACTACATTACCGCTTAAAAATACCTCATTTACGTTTATCATTTAATTCTTCCTCCCATTTTTCACATTCTTTACTAATTACGCATAATGCCATTATTGTTACTCCTAACATTGCCCCTATCACAATACCTATCCCTAGTAGTGCCATGTTTTCCCTCCTCAAGTCTTATTAATCTGTAAAATCTATAAGGATATCCTTCTTCTGATACAGACTCAACTACACTATCTGTTTCTACGTAATAGCCTTTTGGCGGTTGGATATAATCTCTCCATTCGCTCGGCTTTAAAAATCTCTGTTTTTACTTTTTGGTTTTTCTAAGTTCTTGCTACTGTTCCACCTGCGCTTAAATGCATCTTCTTTATCTGAATAGCATGCACTTCTTTTTTTCTTTTACAAAGTAGCTTGCTAATCTCACTGCATCTTCTGCTCTTCCTTGATACAACATCAACTTATGCATGCCATGTGGCCCAAAGTTCATTCAATTCATCTGAATATAGTTCTGCATTATTGATGATCATGTGGAAATGTATTCTTGTTTTTCCCTCCGCTATGTAAATGTATTTCAATTCTTTATCCAGTTTTTATATCTACGTTTAAGCCGTCTTATAAAAATTCTGAATATCTTTCTTTGCATCTTCCCATGTGGCAGGCTGTTCTCTGTATGTGAGTGTCAAGTAACAATCATTTGTAGTAAAGTTATTATCAATCAACATACGCAGCATTGCTTCCGCTTGTTTTTCATTTTGCTTTTTCTGTGCCTCTGGTGTGATGCCTTTCTTTTTACACGCTTGCCATTTCTTCGATATGTTCGTGAAGTATGATAATCAAGTACCTCTATCATATTTTAGATATGACTTTTTACGCTTCCTCATCGTAATTACTCCCCATGGTCGATTTGTTAATATGTTATATCTAGTTAATAAGAAAAGCCTTTAAATAAGCTTTTCCCTAGTCTTTTATGCCCATGTGTGATATAATTACGTTAGGTTTAGTGCGTAATTACGTGCTGATTAGGCTACTTTAATTAGTGGCCTTTTTCTTTTTGCCTAGGATAATTGCAATGCATGTCACCTTGTTCAATCTCTAAATATTGACATGCATCGCAATGTTCCATACTAAATAATCCCTTTAGCCTGTCTACAGTGTATGTATGCATGGCTTTTTATTGCACTCATCACATATGCTACATATCCTGCAGTGGTTACTCATTGCACACCACCGCATTAAGCAGTATTTCTCTTGCCCTTAATGCAAGATATACTTTGTTTTCTTTAATTGGACCTTTACCTGTTATGCGTATCACATACTCCCCTGTTTTTCGCTTAACAAAAATAGCGCATCCATTAGCAAGAATAGTAAAAATCTAAACTTGCGCTTTATTACTTACACTAATTGATGTAATTTGTTCCTTTAAAACTTGCATTTCTTCATCATCAAACATTAAATATGTTTTTAGTAGATCTAGTGCTTTTTCTCTTTTGTTTTCATTGGTTATCACCTCCTTAACCCTTCCTAACATCCAAATTGTGATGCCAGTTGTCAGCGTAAGAACTACATTAATTAATATTTGCCAGCCTTCCGCTTGCTCAATTCCGCAATATAGTCCTAATCCCAATACTCTAGGCACCATTGCACGGTTGTAATTAAATTTGTAACATTCATTATCTATGCTCCCTTTAGCCACTTCATGCTGCCCTTTCATCCATGCTTCAAATTTTTCAACATGTACCAGCGTTTGTTGTGGTCCTAGTTGCATACAGATTTCATTAAATCTACCTTCATTGCGGATCATATCTATTCTTCTATAGATATACATTTTGCTGCGCCCCATATCTTAGCTAATGTGCTAATAGGCACGTATTTTTGGTTGAACACTTTCCATTGCTGCTCCTTCCCTTATTTATCAGATAAATAAACTACATCAACTTTCAATTCCTAATTCTTCTAACTCTATAAGTGCACGCTCTAATTCTCTCTTAGCATTAGAGGCTCTCTCATAAACTACCATGAATTTATCTCCCGTCATTTTCTTCATAGATCCTTCTAGTTGAATTGTTAACATAAATAATTTTTCCTCTCTATTTCATCTGTTTTTATAATTGGTATAATCACCTTGAAAGGAGGTGCTTATCGTGACAAAAAATTCATCAAATCATTTTAAAGCTATACATAAACTTAATGAACCCCTTCGTAAATCAATGTATCCACCTGTAATGACATCTTTTATGAATCACAATTGCAACTTAGGCAAGAATACGATGATTACATTTCAGAAATTAGAGCCTATAAAAGCTACTGCTTTTTAATCTAAATGACAAAGAACTTAATGATATCTTGCTCTCTATCGCTAACGGGAAAAATCATTTAATGATTTATGTGCTGTTATCGATGGCCTTAACTCAGCAACTATAATGAAGTATCTCTTAGATAAACCTAAAATGCGTGTAAATAATCCAACTGGCCTTAATCTTTTAGGCGACAACATAATTTCTCCCCAGAACCAAAAATTTTACTTACAATTAAAAACAATTCCTGATGACTTTTATGCTCCATATGAATTTGAACCTGATGAAGAGTTTGAGTTGACAATCCCTGGTGAGAATAGGCTCTTTGAGATTCAAAAAGAACTTGATGAAAAAGATAGTCGTAATAAAAGCTTAGACATTTGCTAATCAAAGCTTAAAATCATCTAAAATAGCTAATACTTTAAGTGTGGTGGCAATTATTCTTGCTATTATTTCAATATGTATCTCAATATTATTTAAGTTCTTTTAAATTATTGAAAATTTCTGAAGTATTTTAGTATTGCTATTATTAATGCTAAACTGGATATTCCTACCGCAATCCCGCTTAGGATGCAACTCATCATTGCTTGCCTATGTATCTCTTTCATAATTAAATCAGCTCTTCTTTTTATCCATTTTAAATGCCCTCTTGTTCTCTTACTACTTTCTTAACAACACCTAAATAACGTTCCAGATTTTTACTAATACCGATGCCTTTTATTACTGCCATTGTGATAAGGCATTTTCTACTTCTTATTTACTTTTCAGTACCAACAATCTTCAATTGCTACTCTGTCCATAATGTTTTTCATTTGAATAAATGTATCTGCTAAAATGATTTACAGCCTCATCAATAGATAATCTATTGTCATACTCTAATGAGTTACTACTTTAGTCCTAACTTCATATGTTCTTTTTAGCTTAGGATTAGTAATGACTTCTACTTTATTTGTAGTTTTATTTATATGGTTTTCTTGGACTTTAAGTTCATCCACAATTACTTCATCAATCATATTAACTATCGTTTTATATTTTGATTTTTCACTTGGATCATAATGTATTACTTCTTTGATAGTTGTCTTGGCTTCAATTAATTTTAGTAATTCGCTTTTTGACTAACCTCTAGTTTGCATTTCTTTCATAAATGCTTTATAGTCTTCTCCCATTTGATTTCCACCTCTACTAATCTATAACTTGTATATTATGCAAGTTATTGTTTAAAAATATCTACTCTACTAGAGCAGTCTAATCCAAGCCAATCACTAATCATTGGCCTCTACTACATCAAATTGTGTTTTTCCATTCATTTTGCTGTTAATGGTTGTAATAGATACTCCTAATAACCTGCTAAGTCTGCATATGTTTTTCTTGTGTTCTACCAACAACCCTTTCAATTTTTCTAGTTTCATCTTTTCACCTCACTTTACTTGCCATATGCAAGTTTCTAGTTACATGATAATCCTATTAGAAAAACCTGTCAACCGCTCCATGCAAGATTTTATAAAGTTTTATAATTTTCTTGAATTTTTATTCAAGTTTATTGTAATATAAGATTGTAGGGCGATTCTTATTTGGAGCATATTATGAGTACCGACGAAAGAAATACAATAAATAAAGACTAGGAGAAAGAATAAAAACTATTAGAAAACAAAAGGCATAACATTAAGCTGACCTAGGAGCAAGATTAGGTATGGTGAAAGTAATATGCAAAGATATGAATCTGGTAAAAATCGCTAGTGTTTCTATTGATTTTATAAATAGATTAGCTCCTATATTAGAAGTTAAGCCAGAATGGTTAATCAGTTGGGATAAAGGATGATACTCCTCAAGGTTACTATCTTGATTCTGAAACCGCTGAATACCTGAATACCTTCGCACTCGTCCTTCTGCACGTTTATTATTCTCCGCATCACGTGGCATTTCCAAAGAAGATATGGAAAAAGCAGTTGAATATATTGAACTTTTAAAATTAAAACATAATAAATAATACTATTAGGGGTTGTTAGTTTGATTATTAATATTATTGAGTGTGATATTCTAATGTGAAAGCCGTTACATCTACAGGGGAAGATGACGGTGTTCACAATATTTATATTCGTAAAAATATGTCTATTGAAGATATGAGAAAAGAAGTTGCTCATGAGTTGTTACATATCATCAATAAAGATTTCCACGTTGACCAGCATGTTAATCTTATTGAACATATGGTAAGGCGGAAAGAACTTACCGATGAATTACTTGATGAGATAGATTTCTATCATCATGTACTTTAAAACTTACCAATTATATTATGTTGCTTATTTTATAGGAGTTATATTTTATGTCTAATATTACGGATGAAAGGCTTGTAGAATTGCGTGAATCCGCACCGCCACCATATGAGCCTGAACGTTTACCTTTTGATACTTTTAATTTACTCACTCCTGAATTAATTAAACTATCTTCCGAGGCGAATATGGCATTAGAGTGAATATAAAAGGCTTTTTAGTTAATACGCCGAATCCTATTTTTGCTTTTATCACCTATCACTACACAGAGGCCGTGCTATCGTCTAGAAATTAGAAGGTACTCACGCAACGGCTTGAAGTATTCTTAATCATGAAGCTGGTAACCAAACTGATATTCAAGATGATGAGTTAAAAAGAAATTCTAAATTATCGTTCTGCATTAAAACATGCATTAGATACTATTTCACCATATAATCAATTATCAAATCCTAATAGTAAAGAACCATTAACAATAAAAATTATTAAAAGAAATGCATGCCATTCTCCTAGATAATGTTCGTGAGGTCTACAAAACATCCTGGTGCTTTTAAAACTACAAAACTATATTGGTGGATATGATTTTATTTCTTATACACCTGTTTCTCCTAACTAACAGATTCTTATATGTCTAATCTAGAAATGTATTTCCACCATGATGAGATAAATCCATTAATTCAAGCAGCTAGTATTCATGCACAATTTGAAATGATTCATCCATTTGAGATGGTAATGGACGTATAGGGCAGATTGCTAATTCCTCTATTCTTTTATTATCGTGGAATTATTCCATCTCCATATTCTACATGAGCTCTTATTTTGAACGTAATCGTGATGAGTATATTCATAATTTAGCCAATATCTCTAAAAGTAATAACTGGGTATCTTGGATTTATCCTAAGCGGTATAATCGCTGAATCCCATAACAATACCAAGAAAGCTTTGAATATTTTAGCTTTATATGAACAGTTAAATCTTTAGGGTGATTCTATAAAATCATATTACTTCATTCCGATTTTAGACTTTATTTTTCAGCATCCTATATTTTACAAGTAAACAACTTATCGAAGAAATCAATGCTAGTAAGCAAACTGTATTTACACTTTTGAATAAAATGGTAGAATCAAGATATTTTTAATTAGTTCAGATAAAGCTAAAAACAGAACATTTATTTGTCCAAAATTATTAAAGTATTATAGATAGTTAAGTCTAATATTTTAATCTTTTTAGACTATATATTTTTTTATGAGTCCAATATATCTCATTATATTGGACTATATTTTTCAATAGTCAATATACAGAAAAATATTGGACAAAATAAAAGCCTCTATCTAGCTACTACTAGATAGAGGCGATATAGAGACACCGCATATTTATATTATACCATACCTCTAAGGCTTATTTCTTATACCATTTTTAGCCTAGGAGGTATTTTTAATGTGGTGTGAAACTGTAACTACCAAAAGCTGGTATTATTAAATATAAATTTCAAGAGGCGTTATGTAGAATCATATAGTGGTAAGACAAAAAGAATTTCTGTTACATTAAATAGTAATAGTAGGCAAGCATACAAAATTGCACAAGCTGAATTGCAAAATAAAATTGATTTGGCCACTAATACAGATATTGCCAAAGATATGACATTGAATGATGTTGTTTCTGAATATTTAGAGTTCAGCGTGCCTTTAGAAAATCATCTACACAATATAGTATGGATAATTTGACATAGCAGGTTATTAAATGGTTTCTATTGATATATTATTGTCTAAGTTGTCCCTTATATTATCCAAAGCACCTTTGATAAATTCGCTTTGCCAATATTCATATAACTATACTAAACTTGCTCTTAGCCTAATTAGACAATCATTGAAGTATGCAAGGCGCATGGAGTATATCCGTGACATTTCATTTTTAGATAATATAGAACTTCAAAAGCCTGTAGCAGATGTTAACCGCATCAAAACAACGTTCTAAATTCCTAACTAAAAAGATGAACTAAAGATTTACTATCACAATTGGATACTATCAATCATCATGTATCCCTATTATGTGAGTTTCAATCTTTAACTGGTCTTAGATTTGGTGAAATGGTAGTTACGCACTCAAGACTACGATGTGAAAATGCGGAAATAGATCGTAAACGCTACTTTATCTAATCGTGGTAGCTTTTTCTGACCCTGCCATGCGATTACCTCCAAAAGAATGTTCATTCTATCCGTAAGGTTAAATTAGATGCAAGGCCGTACAAATTATTAATCGCTTTATAACCGCCAATCAAGCAAGGCGATTATGCAAATCTAAATTGCTGACCTCGGTTTATATCTTTGCTAACAGATGGTGGATTACCATATGATCTACGTTATGTAAAATCGTACTATAAAAACTTGATTTTCCAAAACCAGTAAGCACCCACACCTTTAGACATACTCATATTTCTATTCTTGCTGAATCTAATGTTCCTCTAAAAGCAATTATGGAACGTGTTGGTCACAATGAACCACGTACCACACTTGCTATTTATACTCATGTAACTGATGAAATGAAACAGGAAGTAAATGCAGCTATTACCAATATGGGTAAAGTACTTGCAAATAAATAAAAATGAGCCGCCGCATCATGTGCAGTGCTTTTTCACCCTCATATAAAAGGGGCAAATATTTGTTTTTAAAAGGGGCAATAAAGGGGCAAATTGTTGTTACAATGCGTTACAATTTGTTACTCTTTATCTTTCAAATATCCTTGTAAATGCTTTATCTGTTACAGTTTGTTACAATTCGTTACAATCTGTTAAATAGTCAAATAAGAATGGTGCGGTTGGAGGACTTGAACCCTCACGAGCGTTACGCTCACCACCCCCTCAAGATGGCGTGTCTGCCATTCCACCACAACCGCATGGAATACAAAAATGGTGCCTCAGGACAGAATCGAACTGTCGACACACGGATTTTCAGTCCGTTGCTCTACCGACTGAGCTACCGAGGCATGTTTTTTGTAAAAAAAAATGGCGACCCCGATCAGATTTGAACTGACGATCTTCGCCGTGACAGGGCGACATGTTAACCGCTACACCACGGGGCCGCGTATCAACTCTCGTTGACTACTCGTATATATTAACATGGATTTTAGAGCAATGCAGCTATAAAAAATATTGTACAAATCTATGAAAATAATTGATTATATTTGATAATCGTTATTTTATAGCTTTTATAAAAGTATCTCTATATTATATTACAGAATCCACCCTTTATCGTCATAATTCGTCAGTTTTCGTAATGAGTACAATTTTTCTCTAAGCTATAATAGTGTATACCCTTTACTAGAAATCATCCTATTCTTTACTCAATATGCTACAATATGTATATATTCAGTGTGAAAATGCCTCTATAGAAACATGAAAGGATTCGCTGTGAATAAGTTCAATTCAAAAGGTGTTATTATCGCTCTTATCATAGCTATTGTAGGAGCGATGGCCGCAGCATGGTATTTCTTATGGTATGTACCACATACACCAGCCTACACATTAAAAATCATTCACTAAAGCGAGTACAAGATAAAGATGCAGACGAAGCATTACGCCACATAGATATAAAATCCATTGTAAAAACATTTGTAGAACGAGAAGGCAATAAATATGTCGATACATCACCCCACTTGGTAAAAGCTACAATAGCAGCTACCAAAACATTTGGACCAGCTCTTATCGAAGACGTAATACGAACATATATCGAAGATCCTGACAGCTTTAAATCTGAATCACCTACCAATAATACCACTACAGCAAATGATGATAATAAGTCTATGGTAGAATCGTCTTGTAGAAGGTCGCCTATTTAAGGAACATGATGTAGAGGTTAAAAACCTAAAGTCAGAAGATAATGGTGATAAGGCTACTGTGACTGTAACGATACAAAATAATAAAAAGAATATGACAAAAGATATAGAAAGTTTTGATGCGTCATTTTGGGAGATGGAACATGGGCATTTACGATATTCCTGATATTGAAGACCTATATACTATCACTAGAAAATAAATATCTTTGTCTTTCCTAACATTTTTAAATTGCAGATCTTAAAAAAACGTAAAAAGAGCTATGTCTTTTTCTAGACGAACCATTTACATTGTAAATCCAACAAAGGACAGTATCTACTGAAAAGTAGATACTGTCCTTTATTATCCTATAATCTTAACAATCGTAAGTTCTCGTGCTAAGACGAAATTATACATAACTTAATTAGCAAATATAACTAAATCCTTTAAAAATAGGGATTTTTATCTATCAAAATCTACAATAGCCAAGGTTACAGTCACTTGTGAAATAAGGCGTTGTGCATCATCTATCATATCAAAGCGCCATACATGGGATGTTTGCCTTTCACTAGTAATGTTCCTAAGGCTGTTAATGTTCCTTCGCATTTCACAGGACGCAAGTGATTCGCAGTTATAGACTGACCTACTCCAAATTTATGAGAGCCCTACCAGCTCATTGCTCATCCATACCTGCAATAATTTCTGCAAAAAGCTAATGTAGCACCACCATTTAAATAACCTTGCGGTTGTTTATGAAATTCATTTAAATTCATTTTTGCAATACATATAGTATCGCTCGTCATACGAGGTACATCGATTTGTAAGTTCAATTAGATTCATAGTGTTCGTTTCTCCATACAATAAGTTTCTAGCCGGTCATCAAAAACTGTTACACCTGGTCCATCACCATCAGGGACCTGCATAACACCCTCATTAAAGGTTAAATCTGGGAAAAATAAGATCTTGTTCAAAATATCGATTTGAATCGGACAAATCCCTGCCATATAGGGTCTCTAATGCGGCTAACTGAACATGAAGCATTTTAGAAACCCTGATTCTACCATGCTACCAATCCAATATGGAATATGACGTTCTCTACATAGATTAATAGCTGCTTTTTGTTGAATAAGCCCCCATGCGCCCTACTTTTATATTAAGCATCAATCAAACCATATTCGATAGCATAGGACAAATCATCATATCCTAAAATGGACTCATCCAAACAAATTGGCGTATAGATTTTCAATCACCATGATTAAGACGCTCCACTTCCAATCTTTATAAGATTGAAGGTTTGCCATCTGCAAAGGGCTCTTCAATACAAGCTAGACCTAAATCATCATACTGACGGACCTTATCTATTTCTTGATATGAATAGCTTCGATTTGCATCAGCCGCTAAGACCAAATCCGGATAATGTTTGCGAACTAAAGCTACGCGTTCATAACCATCTATAGGATTTACCTTTAATTTAATCCACTTACAACCATTACTACATGATGCGCTACAACATCAGTAATTGGTCTATTGGACATCACCGACGACGATACCACTTTCAATTGTCTCTTGTAAAGGTTGATCCATAATGTGAAACAGAATTTACACCTATCCGTTCACAATGAAGATGAATAAGCGCATTTTCTAGAGCCGCAATAGCCATAGGCATATTGTCTCGGTGCGCCAAAATTGTAATTGTCGTACATAGGGTCATCAGTGATTTAGGCCGCATCAGCGCAAATTAAAAGATATAATCGTCTACCATAGCTTTCCAACAGGGTTTCTACGGTCTCAAATGTATAGAATGGCTCTGTGAAGCTACGCATTTCCCCATATCCTACATACCCTTGTTGGTCTTCAATACGAACAACGATAGTCTCTCTTTCTTTTCACCTCGCCCTAGCGAGTCTTAAATTGAACTTCAGTGGCAATTTAAGGCGATATGTAGATTATACTTTTAAAAGTTTAAAATATTATTCATAGGCGCCTCAATTTTATAATTTCAATTCATTACGCAATATTTTGCCAGTTCCATTTCGAGGCAATGCGGTTAATACTTTTTACATATTTGGAATCTTATATTTTTGCTAAAGAGTCTTTCATAAAGACTATAATATCCTCTGGTGGCAAACTTTTTACCATCATGAAAGGCCACAAAGAGGGCTGGCACTGTCCCCATTTTAACATCGGACACAGGCACAGCGGCACATTCCTTTACCAATGGCAACGTATAGACCAAATCCTCTAGTTCCTTAGGATAAATATTTTCACCCCAGAAATGATGAGATCCTTACGACGATTCAAAATATAAACGAACCCCTCCTCATCGATGTAACCAATATCATCTGTATTAAAGTCTCCATCGATAGGTTTCTTGTTGATGTAACCAGTCATAACCATAGGGGCCCGTCAAATGAATTTCGCCTACCCCATCTGTATCAGGATTATCGATACGAACCTGCATGCCGAGGCAATGAAGCACCTACAGATTCTCGTTTGTGAGGATACTCCAATACAGAGAAGGTCACGCTTTGATCAAAAGGTTTTCCGTCATGCCGTAGGTCTTATAGATGAGGCAAAGATTTCTTTTCACAGCTTCGATGAGAGCCATAGGAATGAATTCTCCACCGAGCAATATAACACGTAATACATGGTGCGTAATATGTGGCTCTAATTGAGTCAAAATAGTGGGCACTAAGGACATCATATTGATTTGCTCAGATTCTATAAGTTTGAGAACTTGAGCTTCATCATATTTAGGCAAAATAGTGACAGCCGTCCCGTTATAAAGAGACCTCATCAAGATAGATAAACCACTCACATGAAACAGAGGCAGTACCATTAGCCAATTATCCTGATCCGTTTTTCCTAGTACCTCTTGGGAAGCTGTGTACGATGAGCTTTAATCTGCCCCCCATCGAAGCAGGTACAGACTTAAGTGCCCGTAGTAGCGCTCGTATTCATGATAGCAGCTATGTCTGTGTCTACAAAGACCAATCAAAGGGTCCTCGACCGCTAAATCCGATAGAATATCTTCTAGAGCTTCAAACTCATTTGTAACAATTGAATTAGAGCCTTCAGATCAACGAAATGAGATAATTGATTACGTCGTTCTTTACTATGTAATACGGTGGTAACACCCTAGTTGATCAATTGGTTTTCTATTTCCTTTGGCTTAAGATGTACATTAAGTAAAAGTACCTCTTTATGAACTAGCATAGCAGCCAACACACATTTCGCCATGGTCACAGAGTTATCAGACAAGATAGCCACACGAGATGCGTCTAAAGGCACTAAATTACGAGCTACATGAGTACACCACGGTATATATCGTTAGTGGTATATTCATTTAGTACATTTACGATTAGGGTAGTGCTGTGCACCATAACGTAACCACTCCATCATCTCACCTCGTATCTAAACCTAATCACCATAAGTAATCACTGATACCAATAAATAGTAAATAATAAGTAAAAACTAAAAATAATAATTGAAATATGATAAATAAAGGAGATATTACAAGAAGGCGCCTCATGTAGAGGCGCACTTTGTCGTTTTAACAGTTAATATAATCCGTAATATAGGACTGTATCGACTCCCTATTAAAGAATTTAGGAATTGTTTGAAGTTAGGTTTGCGTTTTTCCTTGAACGCGTCGCGACCTTCTTTAGCTTCATCGATTGTGTAGTACATCAATGTAGCGTCCCCTGCGAATTTGTTGTAACCGCAAGGCCATCTGTGTCGGCATTGAAAGCGCCTTTCAACATGCGCAATGCCATTGGAGATCAATTCAAAGGATTTCGCTCTACACCATTGAACTGTTTCTTCTTCCAATTTGTCGATGGTACCCAGTATATAACCATGCCCATTTCATACGCTTGAGCTGCTGTGTGTGAGCGGCGCAAGAACCATACTCGCGAGCGCGTTTTGTGACCGATCATACGAGCCAAGGACCTGCGCCACAACCAGCGTCAGAAGGAGCCTACGAGGACCAGTTTGACCGAATTTACATTTTCAGAAGCGATTGTAAGGTCACATACGATGTCACATACATGACCGCCACCGATAGCATAACCATTAACCATTGCAATCAGGTTTAGGGGATGACGCGAATTAAGCGTTGTAAATCGAGAACGTTCAAGCGGGGCATTATCTTCACCACAACCACCGTGACCACGTACGTGGTCACCGCCGGAACAGATGCCTCTTTTATCTTCGCCCTACGTGGTTAGCACCAGTCAATACTGATTACGCTACTTCGTGGTCTCTCGAGCTACTGTGAAAAGCATCATTAACTCCATTACCGTTTTAGGACGGAATGCGTTGCGCACTTCTGGACGGTTAATAAATAATCTTTACAGTGCCATTATATGTTTTCGTAAAATTACATCTTCATAATTACGATCAATATTTTCCAATCAAATTTGCTCATGGACTTAACCTTTCTTCTGTAAAAATCCAATCACCGCTTGTTGCAAAAATCTGCGGTTTCTCTATACTTTGCATTATGCCCCGCCCCGTCGACGATGACATATGACGACTTGGCAACTTGCCGATACATCTCTTCCTATTGTAGTATTTTTGTATCTAATGCGCATCACATATAAACCTTTAACGAGAATTTTTCTAATTTATCCCTACATAAGGCATCGCGCCTGCCCTGACCCACGCAATGTATCACAAGCTAATGCATATGGGCTATTATTGGAACGACGTAGATAGTTAATTCTTCACCCCCTCTGAAAGCTGTTTTTGACTCTCACAAAATAGGTACTTCCGCCCATCGTGCAGCAAACCAAGCACCATCAAACTAGCTCGATACAGACTGCTAAGTCTTCACTGCCTTGCGGCGTGCTGCTCGCTCAGCGTCAGAAGCGATGCCTACCGAGCCACTTTTCAAGAATAAGACGCTGATTTCACGTTCGCTACTCCAACGCTAGGGAGAGTGCCAAATACGGCCCCCATAGAATAGCCCATGAGGTATGGCTCACCAACCATATGATAGGTAGCTGTGCAGTCCTCTATCATTTGAGCATGGGAATACCGCCTTATCCTCATCAGGAATATCTGAATACCATGGCCAGATCGAAATCGATACGGACCGCGCGATACCCTGGCGGATTAATAGAATCCCAAGTATAGCTCGATTCAGAGAAGCACTGGGCTCATATGGGTTCACCTTCTCCAGCCACAGTCAAACCGTAGCGGTACTCGCCCAAGTCAAAATACATACGCTGAGCTGGATTACAGCGAAAGTATTACAATACTGCAAAATACTACGGCTCATAGTAATGCTACCATATCAACTGACGTTTTGGATCTTTCCTCATGTAACTGACGACTATATTCCCGGTCTTAGGTATTTTCAATGATATGAACACCAGATTCCGTGCTAACTGGCTGCATGACTACAATTCATCGGGACTAGAAATTTTAGTGTGTCTAATAGAGAGTTTAGCGGCACTATAATCTAAGCCTTGTGACGTAGAGAACAAATAATCAAAATGCTTTTGTTCCTTTGCGGTAAATATTCAAAAATACCGCCTCCATCGTTATTATCCAAAATAATCGTCAAATTTAGATTGTGCGTTTTAGGACCCGCTGGCCGTTTGAATCATGGGAATAAAGACAAATCTCCCGTTACGAGATATGGGCTGACCATTTGTGGCAAGACCTAGTGCAGTTGAAACGATACCATCGATACCATTAACACCACGATTACCGGCGAAAGAACGGCATCGGATTCACCAGAGAACCAGAAGTAATCAAAGGTCCGCGAATGGTCACTTACTATTCGCCACAAAGCAGTTGGCTATTGTCAGGAATATGCTGTTGCAACTGCGTATCGTGCGACCTTCAAAACAACTGGTTCTTCTATGGCTGTACTTAGTGCAGCTTTGCAGCTACTTCTAAACTTTGCCAACTATTGAGATGTGCATTAGATTCGTTCTTTACAGCGTACGGTGCGTAAACATGTCGATGCTTGCTTGCGCTGTGTATGGTGGGTTTTCCCCTGTTGGATTCGCCCATGGAGTCCATTGTGGTTATCTCATATACTCCACATTATCAACTTGCCCACCATCTGTTGCACGCGTTTAGACACAACCATTTGGCCAAACTGAATCACGCAATCCGGCTTTAGTACAGGCCATAACTACTTTATCCGCTAAAAATGCATCATACGTTGAAATCACAAATCAGAGAATTGTTTTTCTGAGTCGTCATCTGTATCGTTGCTACGATTGATAGTTTGAAATTCTGATTATCATCAATCAGCATCAGTCTTATGCCAGCGTCTTACATTGGACAATGGATCGCCAAGATAGGGAGCTTTAAATTCTCCGCAAAGGAATGAATAGACTCAACTACATCTACATCAATTTGTGGACCAGCTAGACAGAACTCTCTTATACTGTCGAGCAATCAGACTTCTATTCTGATGGCTAAACACATCACCGTAATTAGGTTTAAATACTTTAAAGGGGCTGCGTCCCGTTTCAAAAGTCTTACGGTCCAGTTCAGGGCACTAATGGCTCAAAGAGGTATATTGATATGCACGGGTCCTGGTATCTATATCTTTCATACGCCTTGCGTGCTCACTTGTCGTGGATATGTGTAGTAAGCCGCATCTTGGGGCACCGATAATTCTTCATAATAGTTTTACAGCTGTACCAAAGATTTTTGTTGATCTACTGTTTTGTGGAGCCCTGTAGCTGCTAGCAAGGTATAGGTCATCGGCAGCAACGATATGCTAAGAGGTACCCCACTATATTGAGCCCTCTAAAATAGAGGCAAATAATGGCCACTGTGGAGACCGGATGTACAAACCTAACACAGTTGAGTTCTTTATGAGTTTCGTCAGTGCCATAAAAGCTAGCAGAGCGCTCATCTATATTCATATGTTTCCAAAAGCCTTCATACTCCGTGGCTGCAGCCATCGTCGTGAACGAGAACCAGGGGCTAAACACAGCATGCCGGACGCCGAGTTGGTAAAACTCATCTGACCAGGCAGCAATATTCGTTCAGTTTATATTCCCTTTCAACAACTTCTAAGGGTTTGGAAATTTATCATAACGCCATCCAAAATGGTGCGCATTTTATTATTGGTTTCTGCATATTCTTCATCCGCATCAGAATCGGCTACGACGCACATCCTGCATGGGCATAAAGAACATTATCCATAATGAGGCAGATCGAATAGCAAACGATGACAATGCCGTCCTCATATCTTTCGCATAAAGCAAAGGTGCTGCATACATGCCGCGTTCGCAGGCTTCGTACTTTTGTAGCAATGCCAACGCCTTTTCTCGCGGTTCACCACCGAGGCCGGTGTGGGATGGAGCAACTTTGCCCATTCTACGAGGGATTTTGTGCTATCCTTAGCGGTAATAATGGTGCGCAATAGATATAGATGCGCCAGCTCCATGATACCGTTTCACCTATTATAACCTCCGAGTGACTAGATTTCATGATATCCACAATACGGTCACGGACGATATTATGTTCAAAGAGATTTTCTTATCTGTCTAACAGTTGTTCCTCAGTCCACGCATTTGGTCCATGTTTGAGGCGCTGTTCCCCCGCCAAGGCATAGCCGAGAATTTCACCACTCGATGGCGAACTAGAATCTCTGGCGATGCACCCAAAGGTGCGTCATCCTTTTTCGTAACCAAAGATAAAACAATTTGGATTATTATCTACCAATTTGCCAAAATACTTGCCACATTGTATGGTGTTTCACTGTAGTGACTGTACCTCTCGAGAAGAAACGACGCTCGTCATTTCACCGCTACTAATACCATCGGCGATAGCGTTCATCAAACTATCCCAAGCCGCCTTATCATCACTGGTTTTCGCCTGGTTATGGCGAACTCGAGGCACCTCGAAAATCCGTAAGCGACGCTTTCACCAGCGTGCAGTAGAAAGAACTCCCACATGTGTATGTAATGGGTGAAAGCAATCATTTCATGACCCATGCCAGCCCATTTAGGGGTCCTGAGAGTTCTCAAAAAGTATCTCCATACACGTAAGCGCCAGTATAGCGATCTTCATCATCTTTGACCGTCGCCAAACGTTTAGCGCCTACAACGGTAGCGGTCACTTTGACGATCCACCAGAATACGCGTTTACTTCGTTGGGAAAATTCGGCAGAGGCTACCGGACTATTCAGTTCTAACGGTTCTTTTATTATATATCATAGTTGTATCATCACTATTGAAATAAAATAGACTATCGTAAAAACACCTAACGTGTAGAAGATTTACTTCTACACGTCAGGCGTCATCAATAAGTTTCCAAATTTTGAGATGAGCCTAACGCCATCACACGTCGATGGGCCTCTTTATATCTAATTAGTTATATCATAGGTAACAGTTAAGAGTAGAAAATCAAAACCTCTACACCGCGTGCGTCGTACGCGATGTGAAGGTTTTTCATTATATTCAAAATGTTGTTACTTTAAGCCTTAGCCCCAATATCGTACGATATTGCATGCCTTCAAAGTCGATACTTCTCTGACACGTTCATAGGCTCCTATCAAGTGCCGTTCTGAGTCTTCTGCCAAGTCCGACAACACCAAGCACACGACCGCCATTAGTGACATAATTTTCACCAACAAGCTTTGTCCAGAGTGGAATACAATGGTTGTGTCATATTGTTTAATATCCCCACTGGTGACATCGCCGCTTAGAGAAGTTTCAGGATAGCCCTTAGAAGCAAGGATAACGCAAGCCGCTGAGGAATCTTTCCATTTCACACCATATTAGAGGTTAATATGCCCTTAGCACAGGCGTCATAATCTCACCTAAATCTACTCTCCAGTAGCGGCAATGCAACTTGTGCTCAAGGATCACCAGAGCGCGCATTGAATTCTACCACCTATAGGACCTTCGTCCAGTAATCATAAACGCGTAAAGGCAGCCTACATGAGGCGGCATGCCTTCTTTTCCACAACCGCTACCACGTACCAGATGGTTTTCATCGCGCTGCGTCGCACCCCGTACATCTCCTATGGGCAGCCGGTGCATGGGGTCGTACCACCCTGTATTAGGCCTTTGTCACCATCAAAGATGCCGTTTGTGATCTTCGAGGAGGCAATCCACTGGGAACTACGGTCTTGCCATCTACGAGACTAATGACTAGCCTCTTCGCCTGCCAGAAAACTCTTGATTAACAAGCGATTGCTGCCATCACCGAATCGATTACCACTGAGCATATCTTCTGCGGCTACATTTCGCTTCATCGATGGTGCATAGCCACGCGCGCACCCTTCCCTGCTGCCAAGCCGTCGACTGTAACAACGATCGAGCTCCTGTTTGAGCGGCCAAAGCTTTCGCTTCATCTACCTGTATGGAATACACCATTACGCATGCGTGGGAATATATTTCGTATCGTAGTCAACTAGCAACTGCCAGTCTCTAGTTTGAGCTGCCTTTGGTTACTTCAAGAAACGCATACACTGTATTCAGTGCATCTGTGAGCCCTTCTGAGGAGCCTCGAGGGCCCAACTAACCTCTCAAATCGACTTGATTATCGTTTCAAACAGCTGATTACATGATGCGTGTGCCTAGCGATCAACTAGCTCTGCACAATCTGACATAGCCGCGCTACCGGGAATAGCATAGACCTTTGTTACTTTAGGGCTGATGGGACAATCGCCACGCCAATGCGTATTCACGGCCGCCTTTACCGATTACGCAGACTGGCATCAGGTCCTCCATCGGCGCCCTAACTTCCATCAAGTATATGGTATAAACACATAACAGAGCCACTCCAACATCAATAATAGTTGACCGTTCAATAGATATGTGCCTCAATCGTGTTTTAACAATCCGCTTCAAGTTACATGACTAGTTAATGTTTAAAGTGACGAATATTTGCTAAATATCCATGGCGTGCCCTTCATCAGCCAGCCGCTTTTGGGCTGGACTCTTCGTCGCGATAGAGCCCACCTGGTTGGGGTAATGGCTGCAATGCCGTGCTTTGCCGCTGCTTGTACTGCGACATCGCGAGGGAAGAATGCATCCGGATCGCTACTGGCGCAACTGCGGCTTCCCGGCTTGTTCAAAGAGCGGTTTGCAGAACCTACGCGATTCGAACTTTGACCGGCCCCAACTCCAAAGAGTACGCTTTTTCATTAGAAGTCAAAATCGCATTGGATTTTACATGTTTTCACGAGTTTCCGCTGCAAATTCAAGAGCTTTCCATTGTTCACTCTGTTGGTTGTACCCTTCGCAACAGCTTTTATAGTTGGCGCGGTCTTCTAGGATGCTCGTCTTCTGTTTGCATAATAAACCGCAGACACCTTTTTCACTGTCACTTGGCCAGATTCCGGCTTAGATAGTTCCTAGTGAGGGCGAGATAATCGTCTTAGCTTCAAGGATTTCTAATGCTTCTTTTTGGCGAAACGCAGGTGCCATAATAACTTCTAAGAAAATTTTGCTCATTTCCTCCGCTGTGCCATCTCCTTCACGGTTTAGGCTACGGAAATGCCACCAAAGGCGGAATGCGGAATCAACTTCGTAAGCAGCTACATAGGCATCATGCTAATATGTAGCTGCAGTAGCGGCACCAGCATGTTCGTATGCTCATATGTGGCAGTACATGCAGCTGGCTCAGTGACTCCCATACCATATTCCATACGGCCGCTTCCATGTCTACAATAATATTATAGACCTCACAGCAAAGCTCATTTGCTCTGTAATTGTTTCAAAGCATGCCATGAGCTGTACCAATTTCTTTATAGGGCGCGGCTTGTTGATGCTGTCCCATATCTAAGATCATGTGCCTTCTCACTTAAAGCACTCAAATATTCTGGAGGTGCGGGCAGCATCATTCCGAGATTCCACTCATATAGTAGCGATGGCCACATCGTAAGCCGCCGATATGAGCAAAGACTATAACGGCAGAGTCCAAAACACGATGTTCATAGTCAATTCACCTTGATCATGCCAGGCATCTCTGGATTTCGTCAGTGATGATTTGGACACTACGATACCCACAAAGGCATGATTCTTTGCTGCAGAACGAACCATCGTAGGACCACCAATAATACGATAGTTTTCGATGCTCTTCTAGAGGATACCATTAGGTTTTGCAAGCTGGTTTTCATGAGACGGGCTGAAAGATTGACTACACACAAGGTCCGTGGTTCCAGCGCCGTGACTCTGCACCATAGCTTGGTGATGCTCCGCATTATCACGGATCATGCCAAATGCCACCATGCACATAGGATGTAAATGTCTTTGCGCGGCCATCCATCATTTCAGGAAAATCGAGTCCGAAAGACTCTACCGATTTTGCCACGGAATGCCTCTCCGGTTATGGCTTTCAGAGGGTCCACTGCGCGGAATAAATGGTTTACCCTAAATCGACTAAACCTTTCGCCAAAAGTCTACAATACCTGTTTTATCAGAAACCTTTACGTAATGCATAATCATCTAACGTCTTCCTTTGCTTACATCAATCTTCCCAATGCCTACACACACGACCTTTTATGGTGAGCTTTCATCCTCCTAAGTAGTCGTGATGCCTCTTTATGTGTTTGCACATGTTCAGCCAGGCAGTAATCTGTCACTCAGGATATCCTCTGTATCCTCCGATAATAAAGAACCGTATTCTGCGCCAATGATTAGGCCCATGTCCATTCCGGCATCAACAAAGATGTACCGTACAACCGGTTGCACCTTTACTCCCGCATCAATAGCGTTGATGTCCGCATGTATGTAGTCGGAAAGGATGGCAACAAAGGCGGAGCTGGACTCTTGAAAATTCCATGTCGCCGTGCTCACAGTCAATGGAGTCCCTACAATGCGCATATATCCAGCCAAAAACGATACGTCTGCCTTATGGAGCTCTAACGCATCTAGCAAACGCATTCAAGCTGGCTTTAGAATCATAGATCGCTACGGCACCGATGACAATGAGTGGAATATTCGAGGTTTAGAACGTTCGACTTAATCCCTGCATCACCGTGATCTGTAATGAGTAACCACAAACTCTGACGTCGTACATACTCCTTGCTTGGCAAGCTATAAAGGGCTTCCCGGTGGATCCTCTACCCGCTGCGAATAGGCTGAGACGCTAGCTGCAAGGACTAGTCATTAAATACCGCCCTTTTGCAACAACTGGACCTTCAGGCTTTAACGATATGAGCCAGTTTCATATACCGCTTTCGTTACGACTTTCAGAGATTTGCCTTTACTCGATCACATCCGCAGCGTCACTAACCAGGGATCTGTGCCAATGCCGCGTATTAAAGTGCGGTACATTTCATGCCAATCGACACTGCCTTATTCTTGTAGCTTTTCAAAAACTGGAAGGCGAGGCCATGTGTCACAATCGATCTCGTGCCGTTGTACTCCCGTACGTAAGACGCGAGAATATTTTACTGCATAGAAACCGCCGCCCGTCATGTGCAGACCACGCGCTTCAATTAAATCTTGCTTTGATCAACGGTAATACGGCTTCTGGCTGGGTACTCGCGCGTTGGCGTTAATAGTGCTTCTCCCAGTGTTTTGCCAAATTCCAGAATATCTTGACCCAGTGGAGAGCCGCAGCGATCCATTCAAATTTTACGAACTAACGAGAAACCGATTACCGATGAACCCCAGAAGGTGGTAACCCAAGAACCAACGTCTCCTGCCTTGATACTTTCACCAGTAATCAATTTAGGACGATCTACGATACCAACGTGCAAAACCAGCTACATCCTGATCCTCATCATCGCGAAAACCTGCCATCTCGACTTGGTTTCACCGCCTAGTAAAGCGCAGCCTGATTCTTTCGCACGCCTCAGCTACCACGTACGATATCCGCCACTTTTACAGGCTCTGGTTTGCCAACCGCAGTATAATCAGGGAAGAATAAAGGTGCCAGCACCTTGTACTGAGATATCATTAGCACTCCTTAGCTACGCAGTCTTGACCGATAGTATCATGTTTATCCATCATAATGGCGGGACCATATTTGCGTACCCACCCATCTGCTACGAATACGAGGCATAGGATCGGACCTGGCACTGACCAGCTAAGGAATTAAGGTCCCAAAACCACCTAGTGTAACAGCACCAGTGCCATCAGATGTATAACAGATCGTTGCCGTGCTTTCATCAGTTCTACGGCGCGATTACCTGCATCGATATCAACACCTGCATCACGATGGGTTAAAGCTGTTTTATTCCGACAGCTGCCAGTGACCCCTTCCTCTTGGTCCGCAGGAACCGCTACACTATAATCACCATTGAGTACCGAGCCTCGTCATCACGGCGCATCAGATTGCGGCGACAGGCGGCCATTGCAGGACCGGTGATACTAATTTATCAGCCTTGATAAAATCTCTGTTCATCCACTGTGGGTAAGCTGCTGCTGGGTTTATGCCGATGTGTCGGTACCATGAAGTGACAAAGATACTCAATGGTTGGAGAACTAATACACATATAAATCTCTTTAGCACCAGCCTCTTTAGCATTTTACAATAGCCTGCTCGTAGTACCGCACAATAGAATCGCTTCAATAAGGACGATACACTTACCTCCAACAATAACTGTGGCAATACATTTAGCTTCATACAGACAACTAATTTATAGACCCTCTCTTGATTCCGGTTTTAATAAGGTACGACCGCTATAACAGTTCTTCAAACCTTCTGCAAAGGATACCGATGCACGAAGGCATAACCCTAATGCAGCCATTGTACGGAATCCGAATAGACATTACGATGTCCGCATCGCTTCGCCAGTTTCATTCTTATGGTTCCATGGCCCATATTGGCGGTTGGTGATATACCAGTTGACCAATATCGATATGAGCCTCGCCACGTACAAAATAGATGCTTATTCAAGGGGCATAAAGTTTTTATCGATTTTTCTGGTTCCGCATAGATAATTTTCGCACGCAAGGTGTCCGATGATAACCATTTCACCGGATGCCGGCGAATAAACTCTGCACTTAATCGCATCAAAGCACAGCTTTCCACTGAAACACATAACCATTTCAGTTTTACCCTAGTAAAGTGGTCTGCAAATCCTTGAGGTCTCATACACCCTACCGGGTGTTATTTAGTATTTGACTAAAGAGAACGCCCACTTCAATTTGACGCGCCGCATCGGCGATAATTCCTTGTGTTTCTTGCTTTTGAACGGGCTATCAAGTTTACGATAACTTTCAAGTCATCGTCGTTTGAAGATGGAACCATCAGCCGAGGCGTTTTCTGAATAGATACAAGGCATTCGTTAAGTTTCCATTGTGAGCCACACCAGATTTTGTCCGCCTTGGTAGTGAATAACCAAAGGCTGGATATTATTGCGGATTATTGGACTTGATCGTGATACCTGCTGACCCAATTCCATATGGCTTGGCAGGGTGACATTAACAATAGCTTTAAAGTCAACAAGCCCATGCCTTTTTTCAGTTCTACATTAGCGACCTCCGGTAACAGCAATGCCGCACTCTTGACCACGATGGAAGCCGAGCCATCCCCAACGCAGCGTGCTACATCAGCAGTCTATCATGGATACCGAACACACCACACTCTTCGTGCCATTTTATCGAAACAGAGATCGTGGTTCAATCTTCCCCAATGACTCACCTGTAGACTGAGTTAGCTTGTTTCATATAGAGCCTTCAATATTACCAAGATCTCGACCGGAAACGGTCTTTGTCAGTTTCACCAGTTAACAGCATCCCAGAAACGGCATGTATCAGGAGAAATTCATCACCGGTAAACTACCATTGCCGTTTAGATTCTACCTTAGAAATCTGGTCCACATTTTAGTAGCAAAAATTTCACTTCAATATATCATTTACCTTTAAAAGTAATTGTAGAAATTACATCCGGTTATTTCTTGGTAGCCAACCAAGTGCTGTAATTTGATTCAGTAGCAAATGGATATTTAATTCATCATTTTGTAACAGAATTCAAGTTGGATGTTTAAGTGGTGTGCCTTCTTCAATGCCAAAGCGTTGTATCGATGGAACCAATGTTACGAATAACTTAGAGGAAGATATTTTCAGTAAGTGTACTGTTTGGGTTGGTTTCTTCGACGAACGAAATGGTGGTGCCTTTTTTTTCAATGTTTAAAGAAGAAATTTTGTTATTCAGTACGCCTTTTCAAGGATGGTGTCATGTTTTTGTCATTATGGTGGCATCATCTTTGTAATGAACGATGTTTCTTTGTTATCTGTTTATATACTTGTTTTGCTTTGCCTTCGTATAATAGTGTTAATTTTCCAAATCGATGTGTGTGATGCTCTCCTTTATCATAAATTAATGATACAAACTATATGGCGAATATCTAAATAAACTGTTTTCTTAGCAATATTTAATCATAGGTAATTTATATGATTAAATATGCTTTCTTATAATTCTACATTTCTTCTGCCGGAACTTTTCAACCATATCTACGATATTGTGATATTGTTCTTTCGGGTGCTTTATTGAAAGCTGCCCCAATTTGTACTGCAAAGAGCGCTGCATTTTAGCGCCATCTACAGCCATGGTTACAGGCATGCCAGATGGCATTTGTGCAATAGTAGAGAGTCAATACCTTTTTTAATGCGGTTGCATTAAGTGGGATGCCGATAACAGGTGACGCTGGTGGTAACCACCACCAGGTAGGTGAGCCGCTGCATATGCACCAGCAATAAAAGCGACCTTCATCTTCAAGTCACGTGTAACAAAATTCTTTACAGCCTCTGGGGTACGATGAGCTGAGGCGTAACCATTTCATAGAAATGTTAAATTCATCAAGTACGGCAGATGCTTTTTCATTAATGTCAGGTCGGACTTGCCGCCCATGACCGTACCGGTGCTATGAATCCTCCCTAATAAAAAGCCCAGCCGAAACGGGCTGGGACAAATGCGCACAAGTAGCCTCCGTAGACTTGCTTTGAATTTGTTGATTTGCATAGTTCACAGTGCTACCTCCTTCTTGTACTCAAATTGTAACTTTTCTGCTTGTTTCAAAATCAATACTATTTCGAATATTTTTTATTAAATATTTTATTATTCGTTATGTTCCAGTTGTATAAAAGGTAGATTGCATCATATAAATTAAACTTAAATAAATCTGCAAAATAGAGATACTGCCTTTGCAATCTTATAACAGCATAAATTCTATCATTATAATATATTTGTATGGTTTGCTTATCCATGCCAAAAAGCAGATAGCGGTTAAACAGGTTATCCGCGCCCTCTATTCGAACATTGAACCCTTAACTTGTAGCCTATTAGCTGATTAGTAGGTACCACCACTTTCAAAGGCAACTTTTCAATTCACCTACAGATTCTGGGGCCTAATCTGATGAAGACATCAATGCATACATCAATGCCGGCTCAGACGCATCATCACCACGCATATACTTTTTAATCCAGTAGGCTAAGTCTTGTTCATCAATATATAGTTTATAATTTTTTGTATGTCGCATTGTACGATTAATTAATGCATTCAAAGCATTCATGTTTGCTTTCATTACCTTTTCAGGTCTAACACTAAGTGAACTACACCTGCATAAATACTGTTATCGAGAATGACGAATAGAGCATATCCCATAAAGGAGACTTGATATGGGGCATTATACTACTGCCATCTTCATCATCAAAATCCTTCCGTTCAAAAGACCATGATTTCTTCTTCTTTTGAGAACTTATCAAATGTAAGTTTAGGATTCATAGCCTCTATTGACTCAAACCAGCTACTTTAAGAATATCTTGTATGTACAGCACATCTAAATGCGGTTGAATTACTTCGAGCAAAAGATTTACTACTACAGTGGGATCAAATTGTTGTTTAAACAACAGACATCCATATAAATGTGTATATTCCAACGCTCCATATGTTTTGACACTTTATAATCTTGATTTAACGATGATTAAGCTCTTTCAACACGGCAGGAATCACTTTTTGTCAATAGATGTTGTTGGCAGTAGCAATGCGTGCATAAGTGAACTTGATCGATACAACGATGAACTGGGTAGACTATGCTTCGCGAACATCCAAACCATGATATACAACTGTATTGAATCGTCTGTCATTTCTTCGCTTAGTAAACCAAGTGTTGCCGCCTTTATTAGGAATCAACAACGAGTAGAAGTCGAATTTTTCTGCTTTTTATTCATAATTCCCTCAAACAATAATCAGACTAATTAGTCTTCCGATAAACACACGGCAGTATCTTTAGATTCACAATGCGAACTAAGACTCTACACATTGCTTCCATTTTCCGAGCGTTCACATTGAGTTGGAAGGATTTTCTGATAGCAATCGCGTTTCTACCTGCACTTCATCACCTGCGTCTTGAACCAATTTAGCAAGGCCTAGCAGCCTCGCCAGATGCCAAGGAATCATCAATAATCAACACTTTTTTCACCAACTGGCAAAATTTTTTGACTAGTGATATCGCAATTCTCTTCTTTGTGAAGGTACTGCTATGATGCCATCATACTACCGCGGATGGATTTTCTTACGCGCAATACCAATGGCACGTCAGTTCAAGCGCAGCCATCGCCGCCAACGCAATGCCAGATCGCTGATGGTAACAATACGTTGTACATGCATCGGTGACGATGCGCGATTTCTTTACCAGTTGCCTTAAACAATTGTGGATGGGTTGTTGGTTTAGAAACCATCCTTTGCTGCTCGATTGTGAGGACAATTCCTCTTCACGTTCTTTTTAATAATTCCATGTGTCATGCCTCCATAACTATCTTTTGAATTTGTAACAAACGCTTAGGGTCAACCTATATTCTAGTAAAGTCTTATAATAATCCATAAATATCAAATAGGGCTTAAATATTTTGTATAGATTTATAACTCAACTGCTATGAATATAATATGACTTTTGATGAACTGTATATAAAAAGACACACTTTAAAGAAAGTTTCAAAGTATGTCTTTAAACATGTCTTTTCTTATAAAACTTTATCTCGAGTACTTTCACGATTAACTAGCAGGGACATGAATCTTGCAGCCTTCAGATTAGGAACCGGCGAACGCACAAGCACAATGTCCCGTGTTGGTACTGGAATATCTGTATCGATACGCTGTCGTCCTTCTTGCATTTTTTGTTTTCCCTTGGTTAGAGCAACATGAAATACCATATTAATTTCTGAGATCTAGTAATACATCGACGCTGCAATTTAAAGCGGGGAGCTTACGACAAGCACCATGTTACATCGATAAGATATTTACGACTAGCAGGCCTTTGTGCAAGGTAAAATAAACCGTTAAGAAGGCGCGCGATCAAAGAACTGCCCCTTTTATGATCAGGACAACCAACAAAGACATCTTGATTGTAGCTAATGGTTACACTAACTGAGTTATCTCTCAATCCCTCATAATCATTAACACAGCCATTTTCTTTATTGAGTACCAATTCTACACACAATCAGGAGACAGACGATTGATAATATGTAAGCCAATTCCTTTCTTGTAATTGCCATTTATGTAAATAAGGCAATAAGAAATGACCAAAACCTGAAATCTATGGCAGCCAAATTTAGCTTTGCCGGCTTGACCGCGTTCTTGTAATTCGGTGCTCCATTATCAGAATGGAGAAAGCTTTAGCTACCGTAATAACTAACTCTTTGCCTTCGGCGTGAACCCTGAATTTTGCCAGTACGCACGAGGGGCATGTCGTTCCCCATGGTGCGTACCACTTTGACTATTGGCGGATGGGACACGCCTAATTCTTTTGCAGCACAGGAAAGGACAACAATACGCAAAGGTGGAGCACCGCGATGCCACAGATACAGAAATTCGCCTCTTCGATACATATTGGTCTGATACATTGCCGTCACACTACCTTTATGACCAGGTTAACGAATATTACCATTGAGGCAAGCCGCTTCACCGGTTCTATAAAGGCCCTCGAAGAATATGTGGAAGGCCGTGCTGGGCTCTACACGACTAAACTCGCTCCTCATGGACATCCTTCATTGGCTGTAAAGAATTACGCCACGCTGGAGGACTTACAAATCTCGATGAATCTGATGGGAAATCAATGCATGTACAATCATCGTCCCTGTCGATGTAAATGGCAAGACAGAAGAATGGTTGTTACTATTCAAAACGAAACCCATAACCACCCTACTGAAATCGAACCATTTGGTGCAGCTACCTGTTTAGGTGGCTGTATTCTAAAGCCCGTTGAGCGGTCGCTTATGTGCTCTCAAGCTATGCATCACAGGCTCTGGCAGTCACATACAAACTTGAAGATACATTGGAAGGCAAATTACCACAAAGAAAGATACGCTGAGAAGCGGCTCGTGGTTTACTCCTCTTACGGCAACCGTCAGCCTTGCTACAGGTGAAGTAAAAAGAATATTACTACCATCCTGGCTGTGGCAAAGCGCATGGAAATCAGCGCAGTTATCGGTGCTGCACCTCGCAACCAAGTTCGCCGTGGTACCAGTTGCAGGCGATGTGGTAGTATTTATGGAGTGGTAAAACTGGCCGTGATAGCTGTGGTGGCGCTACAGGTTCCTCTGAAACATACCATTGAATCTCTCTCCTGCGGTGCAGAAGTCCAAAAACAGTATAACTGAGCGCAAATCCAACGTTTATTCCGTCGTGGCGGTAACGACACTTATCAAACGTTATGACTTCGGTGCGGTGGTGTATCCTATTGCTATCGGTGAACCTTTAACTGATGGTGTATCCAATCAATCTCGACTTAGTCCTAAAGCCTTCTTGGCCTCGATAGTTTGAGTTAGCCATCTCTGAATCCCAGAGCGCACTTGGCCTGTGTCATCATTAGCTACAGTGTAGAGGCATTCAAGCATACTGCGACGAAGAAAACTTGGGTGTACAGTTGTAGCGAATGTAACTGATACAAATCGCCTTGTTATGAACTGGAATAGCGAAGCAATTGTAGATATTAGCCGCGACTTTTTAAATACAAATGGTTGCTTTAATCAGCAACAAGGCTATCGTAAAAAGCTCAGATCGATCCCTTACTTCTTGCTGGTTCTGCTAGTGCAGATAACTTCAAGGAAAATGGCTTTGCAACCGTATCCGGTTAAATGCAGCATCCAACAAGGAAACAGCAGAACGCTTTGACAGCACTGTAGGCGCCAATACTGTCCTCATGCCATTCGGTGGCAAATTCCAAAAAAAACGCCTGCAAGGCATGGTTGCTAAATTACCGGTTCTAAACGGGTGAAACT
>BNJV01000760.1_pt1 | contig 57674 bp, 68 predicted proteins | sample 8540591 | NCBI WGS metagenome assembly BNJV01 (sample SAMD00202457, study PRJDB9452) | human saliva metagenome | host: Homo sapiens | reverse complement strand
GGAGGCTTGAATGTCATTATAAAACGTAAAGAACGAGTTTCACACCAAAGTTTCTTCCCATGTTGAAAAAGGCCCTTTTGACCTGTCGTTGGGTCAGCACCTATATACTTCAATCGGCTGAGATGGTTTTTGATAAGCACGATTAAAGATGTTGTTGGCAGTCAGATAGAGCGATGCTCTTCGATGTCCATTGAAACGCAAGTCCGTACCCGCACTGAAGTTTACGAGGGTGTATGACGGGAGTTGCGGTTTCTGTATCATTGGCTGCATAGAAAGTGGTTTTGTCTCAGGTTACATTCCATTGAGGCAGAAACATACGTGTTGTTCAGCAACTGGCCATCGCGAACGAGGTCGTAACGGAGTTCAGAATTCCAACGTGGAGCGGGTGTCCAAGGCAGATACTTTGATTCACGTGGTTGGTTCAACTGAATGCTATTGACGTATGAAAAAGCTATTTTTGGAAGTGCAGACGACTAATCGGATGCAGGTCAACCATAGCCTCTCCACCTACTAATCTGGCGTTACCTTGTGTGTATTTATAGGTGGGACAATTTTGTGTAATGACGCCATTGAGTTTCTGACTAAAGATATAATTATCGATGAAACTGGCGAAAACAGAGACTTGTGCAGACACAAGTTGTGAGGTCATATCCCACCCAGCATCAAGCTGCCAGCTATGTTCTGGCTTCAAATCTGCGTTTCCGAGCATATATTGTTGCGTACCTTCGTGCACACCATTGCATGCAAGTTCGCCGAGGTTTGGTGCGCGGAAGCCGCGTGCCACATTCAAACGCATGTTCATTTTGTCGGTCAGGGCATAAACAGCTCCAACACTTCCCGACACACTTCTAAAGTCTCTCTTGAATGCAGTGAATTGAGTGTTAAGTTCTTTGCTGTTGAGATGACGGTTATCGAAAGCGCAAACCACCGCTCAAGGTCAGTTGATTAATCTTGTAAGACGTTGTGGCAAACGCACCGAAATCAAACAGATTATAGTCTGGAATCAAGAATTCGTCACCAAGGTTCTTGTTGTTTTGTATCATACCATTGGCTCCGACAGTGAGTTTCCAACCATCTTTCTCTGGGAAGAGATAATGAAAAATCATAGTTCACCGTTTGGAGTTTCATGTCTAATCCCGGTTCGGTTTCGCTGTCTTCAAACTCTTGTCGGCGATTCTGTTGATAGCCAACGAGGGCATGAAGCGTTCCTTCTCCAATATAAAATGAGTTGTCGAGCACAGCCTTATAATGGTGAATCTGTTGGAACGGCAATGCTCTTCCATAGCGGAATGACGTGCTTCGTTCGCCCTCTGCAATGCCAGGGAGTGAGATGATAGTAGTCAAGAATGAGATGGCTGTAGCCCCATTGTTTGTTCAAGCCAAGCATGGCATTGGCTGCTTTCTCGCGAAACTGCGTGCCAACCACGTAATTGTCTACCTTATTCTTATAGTCGTGAGCAAGTTTCTGCGACCATCTTCCATCCCAAACAAAGCCATTTTTGTTGCCACTGAAATTGGCAGAATAGCCAAAAAGCCCATTGTTTGTTTGGTATTCTGACGACACATTAGCCTGCATCTTGTTTTTACCCATGACAGGATCTCCATGGAAAATCATCACGCCGGCAAGCGCATCAGAGCCATACATGAGTGAAGCTGGGCCTTTAAGTATCTCTACTGACGAGATACTTTGAGGGTCAATCTCAATGCCATGTTCGTCTCCCCACTGGTTGCCTTCTTGCCGAATACCATCATTTACGACTGCCAATCGGTTGAAACCCAAGCCACGAATGACCGGCTTTGATATGCCTCCGCCTGTTGTTATCTGCGAAACTCCAGGCTCATGACTAACGGCATCAATGATGTTTGTAGCCGATGTAGCATGCAATTGCTGTTGAGTGACAACCGAAATTGGCGTTGGTGACTCCTTCATTAGCGTCTTTCCAGTGAGTCCTGTCACGACAATTTCATTGATCATTGCATTCGATTCATGCAGTTTAAAGTCGGCAGTTGATGTTGTTGTTAGATTGATTTTGCGAATCTCTGTTTGGTGACCCTAAGTAGCTCACTTGCACGGTAATTGTCTTTGATGGCAAGTCATGCAGGGCATAATTTCCATTGACATCGGTGGTCGTTCCCTCTGAAAGTTCGGGAATATAAATGGTAACTCCGACAAGCGGACTATTGTCTATCGCGTCAATCACCTTGCCAGTGAGTGATGCATTGGTGCTCAACGGCGCTGCAGTTGCCCAGAGACACAGGCTCATGAGCAATGCTAATAGTATTGATTTCTTCATTCTTTTATGCTATTTAAGGGTTATTTATCACGCCTCGACAAGCACGTCGCGACGCGTTTTTAATCATTTATGGATGCAAAAGAATGAAGGGTGGGGCGCGTGTAGAATGAATTTGACCCGTAAAGGACGTTAAGGCTTGCTGTAAAAGAATAAGCGTTTTGGCCTTTACGATGTTGAAGAGGCGCACACCAATCGTCTTTGCACCGAGAAATGGCAGTGAAAGAAACTGGCAAAGCAGGCAATTGTCAACTTGATTGTCAATGGAATTGATGTGCCCATCATGGTGAATATGATGCAGACATGCCGTACATTCGGTTGTGATTTGTGGCATAGCACGATGCACATGAACCGAAGTTAGCAATAACATTGGCGCGAATACCAACAATAGCAGTCGTGCAGTTATCCTTCTTTTATACCTTTGTCTGTTCATCGCCTGCAAAGTTAAGCGAATTCTTTTGAATCGTCTTGCGATAACTTATTAAAAATAGTTTAATCGTCGTGGATTTCATCTCATGACCTGAACACATTCAAGCATAAAACGATTGTTGGGAAAGCCCGTGTGCTTCCATGATAGAAAGGTTTGCGGTTTGCGTCAAATCGTGCTGTGAAGTGACGCAGATTGTAAGGTCGTTTGCCTCAAATTATCGAGTAAAATGCACCGAATTGCAATCGTTTTCCATGTCAATGGCGGTCGAAAAGCAAGGGATTGCCTTGTGGAGGCAATGATATCGGCGCATGATATTATTGATTTTTTCTCGTTTTATCATGAAAAAAATATCTATCTTTGCACGTGATAAACGTTTATAAAAAAATCATCATGACAGCTTTGAAGAAATATCTACCTGATGTGTTGGTAGTCATTATTTTCGCAGTAATCTCATTCGCTTACTTCTTCCCTGCGGACTTAGATGGCCGCATACTCTACCGACATGACTCGTCGGCGGGACGTGGAGCAGGTCAGGAAACGGCTGAATACCACGAGCGAACTGGTAAGGTTTCGCGTTGGTCTAATGCCACTTTCAGTGGTATGCCGACTTATCAGACGGCACCATCTTACCAGAGTGTGAGCGTACTTAACCAGGCAGTGAAGGCTTATCACCTATGGCTTCCTGAGAATGTTTGGTATGTTTTTGCTTATCTTTTGGGCTTCTACATCTTATTGCGAGCCTTTGATTTCCGACAATCGCTTGCCGCATTAGGTTCCATAGTGTGGGCATTCTCATCGTATTTCTTTATTATTATTGCTGCCGGACATATCTGGAAAGTCATGGCTTTGGCTTATCTTCCACCGATGATTGCAGGAATAGTGCTGGCCTATCGTGGCAAATATCTATGGGGATTCATTGTAACGGCAATCTTTGCTGCCTTTGAAGTCGACGCCAACCACGTGCAGATGACCTATTATTATTTGTTTATCATCCTCTTTATGATTATTGCCTACCTTGTCGATGCTATCCGAAAGAAGCGTATGGCGCAATTCGTTAAGGCCACAGCTGTATGTGCTGCGGGGGCGTTGATAGGCATATTGATGAATATTTCAAATCTCTATCATACGTGGCAATATGCACAAGAGAGCATGAGGGGCAAGAGTGAACTCGTTAAAAAGGATGCTGCCAATCAAACAAGTAGCGGACTTGACCGCGACTATATAACGCAATGGAGTTATGGAGTGGATGAAACCTGGACGTTGCTTGTGCCAAATGCTAAGGGTGGGGCTTCGGTTCCATTGGCTGCAAACACTGAAGCCATGAAAAAGGCAGACCCAAACTTCATGCAAATCTATCAGCAATTAGGACAGTATTGGGGTGACCAGCCAGGCACAAGTGGCCCAGTTTATGTTGGGGCTTTTGTGCTAATGCTTTTCATTCTTGGGCTGTTTATTGTGAAAGGTCCCATCAAATGGGCCTTACTTGCAGCCACGATATTAAGCATTTTGCTTTCATGGGGACATAATTTTTATGCCATTTACCAACTTCTTCCTTGACTATATACCGATGTATAGCAAGTTTAGAACGGTGGCTTCGATATTGGTTATCGCCGAGTTTACAATTCCTTTATTGGCCATGATGGCGTTAAAGAAGATTGTAGATGAGCCAGAATTGCTGACAAAGAAAGCTAAATTCGTTTATATCAGCTTTGGACTCACGGGTGGAATAGCCCTGCTTTTTTTGCCCTTATGCCCACGCTTTTCTTCTCGGATTTCATATCAAGTCAGGAGCTGGAAGCCTTTCAAATCAATCCCTGCGGAGTATCTTTCTCCATTGGAATCTAACTTGAGATCGATTCGTGAAAGCATCTTTACAGCCGACTGTTGGCGTTCATTTCTGGATTATCGTTATTGGCACTTTGCTGCTCTTCCTCTATAAGTTTCAAGAAGTTGAAAGCCGAATATATGGTTGGCGCTATAGCCATTTTGTGTCTCATCGACATGTGGCAGGTGAACAAACGCTATTTGAATGATGAAATGTTTGTGGAGAAAAGCGTTCGCGAACAGGCTCAACCGATGACACAAACCGACCATCAGATTCTGCAAGATAAAAGCTTAGACTATCGCGTTTTGAATCTTGCCAGCAACACTTTCAACGAGAATGAAACCTCTTATTACCATAAAAGTATAGGCGGATATCATGCAGCTAAGCTCAGAAGATACCAGGAATTGATAGATGCTTACATTAGTCCGGAGATGCAAAAGATGATGCCCTGCCATCGCAAAAGGCAGGCGGAGACATGACTAAAGTCAATGGAGATAGCCTCTTCCCTGTATTGAACATGCTGAACGCTAAATACTTTATAGTGCCTCTTCAGGCTAATCAAACGGTGGCAATCGAGAACCCTTACGTCTATGGGAATGCTTGGTTTGTAGATAAGGTGACGTATGTGAAGAATGCAAATGAAGAACTTGACGCGCTGGGTAAACTCAATCTGCGCCATGAAGCCGTTGCCGATGCACGCTTCCAAAGCCAGTTGGGTGAGTCAAAGAGCCAAGATAGTACGTCGATTGTTAAGCTTACAGCCTATGAACCCAATCAACTCACGTATGATGTGCGTAGTGCTACGGGAGGAATCGTGGTCTTTTCGGAGATTTTCTACCCCGAATGGACAGCTACAGTCGATGGAAAGCCGGTAGAGATTGGGCGTGTTGACTATGTGCTTCGTGCGCTTAATGTTGACAAAGGACATCATAAGGTGGTGTTGACCTTTGATCCTAAGAGTGTGAAACAAACCGAAACAGTAGCTTATCTCTCTTATGGTGTGCTGTTGTTGGTAGTGCTTTTCGCCGTCTACTTCAAGAGAAAAGAAGATAAAAAAGCACAAGCTTAGTTGCGTTTTCAGGCTTTACGTTAAATGAATAACGTAGCCTGCGCTATGCAAACAGGCCTTATGAATGTTGTAAAACCATTCGTAAGGCCTGTTCGCGTGAAAGAAATAAGGTGCAGTTTCCTTAGCTTCAGCAGTTTTCTTAGCCCTGTTATGTTGGGCTGTTAATCCCTTTCCATTTCTTCATAAAGGCCTGAAGTTTCTCTTTTGTGAGTGCCATGAAGGCTTTATATGCGTCACTGTCAGGATTGAAAGGCTTGTGATGGAGCGCCTCTTTGATAGGTTTCCACTCGCTAAGCATAGTGAACACATCTTTATGGAAATAGGTTTCAGCAAATCGTTCCCATATATATTCTACGGCTTGTGGGCTTGGATGCAACATGTCTTCTTTGTAAAAGCGATAGTCTCTCAGTTCATCCATCACAAGTTCATAGGCAGGGAAGTAGTCTACTTGAGGCATTTGTGCCAATGATTCAGCTACCAACAGTAGGACAGCCTTGCTGAGTTGGCTTCCATGAAAGCCGTATTTGGCATATCGAATGGGGCTAACGGTGACGAGAATGTGCATGTTTGGATTGCAACGGAGCAGACATTGCACGGCTTGTTGTAGGTAGTCAGTACATGCTTCGACGCTCAACATACGCTCATCAAATAGTGATTGAGGTCTCTTTTGGCAGTTATCAACAATCTCTCCCGTCTCTTTTCAGCACATAAACATGGTTGGTTCCGAGCGTGATAAAGGCTACATCGGGCTTGAAATCATCCGTTTTGCAATGTCGTTCGATGCTATGAAGGATGCTTGCAGGGTTATACATCACGCCATAAGGATTGATTATAGTCGGGAATTGCTCATCTCTGAACCTGCTTCCAATGCTTTCTGCAAAGCAAGAACCAATGAAAAATAAGCGTTGAGCAGGTTTGATTTGCCAGGAAGATGGCTCAATATTGACTTTTATTCTAAATTCCATACATCATTCTTTGTTGGTTTTTGCAAAGTTACGGATATTCTTTTGAAGGGCAATTTGCTTTTCATGATTTATTGATTCAATTGTTTTGATTTTGAAAAATAATGTGTTATTTTTTTGTGTCAAAAGTAACGAAAAACGTTGAACCATGGAAGAGAAACTACCGCACGAGTTCAGTCAGTTTCTATCTGCAAGATGTGACCTTTGCCAACCTCATGATGCGCAGAATCTACAATGTTTTGATTGTAGCCAACCCCTATGATGCCTTTATGTTGGAGGACGATGGACGCATAGAAGAGAAAGTTTACAATGAATATATGGAGTTGGGACTACGCTATCCGCCGATGTTTACACGCGTATCGACAACCGAAGAGGCCATGGTGACATTGCAAACTACAAACATCGACCTCGTTATTTGTATGCCAGGAACGGCTGATAACGATGCTTTTAGTGTGGCAAGGTCTATCAAACAAGCCTTTTAAAAACATTCCATGCGTGGTGTTAACTCCCTTTTCTCACGGCATAACCAAACGTATGAAGAACGAGGATTTACGTATGTTTGACTATGTGTTTTGCTGGTTGGGAAACACCAATCTCATTCTTTCCATCATCAAATTGATTGAAGATAAGATGAACATTGCACACGATATACGAGAGAGTGGGGTGCAAATGATCTTATTGGTTGAGGATAGTATTCGGTTCTATTCTTCCATTCTGCCCAACCTTTATAGTTATATCCTCGCACAAAGTAAGCGCTTTTCCACTGAAGCATTAAACAAACATCAGGCTACTTTACGTATGCGTGGTAGGCCAAAAGTAGTCTTGGCACGCACTTATGAGGAGGCAATGACCATCTATAATCAGTTTTCTGACAACTGCCTTGGCGTCATTTGTGATGCTCGTTTCCCTATGAAAGAGACCTCAACTGACGAAAATGATAAGCTACCTTCACCGCTTCGAGACACTGATGTGTATAAAGACCCAGAGGCAGGACTAAAACTTTTGCGTGCAATCCGAGCCAAAGATGAATATGTTCCATTGATAATGGAGAGCTCGGAAAGTGCAAACCGCGAGAAGGCCGAAGCCGAAGGATTTCGCTTTGTGGATAAAAACTCTAAGCAAATGTCCTTAGATTTGCGTAGAATTATGGAGGAACATATGGGCTTTGGCGACTTTATCTTCCGCAATCCAAAGACACATGAGGAGATTGTTCGTATCAAGTCGTTGAAAGATTTGCAAGATAACATCTTCCAAATCCCTAATGATTCCATGCTCTATCATATCTCTCGGAACCACATGAGCCGTTGGTTGAGCGCACGAGCAATATTCCCTGTGTCACAGTTTCTACGTGGAATCACGTGGCATAAGCTACAAGATGTTGACGCACATCGACAGATAACCTTCGATGCAATCGTACAATATCGCCACATGAAGAACCTTGGTGTCGTCGCTGTTTTTGACAGAATGAAGTATGATCGCTATGCCCACTTCGCACGAATTGGCGAAGGTTCGCTCGGTGGTAAAGGCAGAGGACTGGCTTTTTGGATAATATCATCAAGTTACATCCTGAGTTTAATGGCTTTGAAGGCGTCAAAGTGCAGATTCCAAAAGACGCTCGTGTTGTGCACAGATGTGTTTGATCAATTCATGGAGACCAACAATCTTTATCCTATTGCCCTAAGCGATGCGAGCGATGAAGATATTCTTCAGCACTTCCTTCAAGCGCAATTGCCCGACACAATGATAGCCGACTTCCTCACATTCTTTGATGCTGTGAAGGCTCCTATAGCCATACGATCGTCAAGTTTGCTTGAAGACAGCCACTATCAACCCTTTGCTGGCATCTACAACACCTACATGATACCTTGCTTGGACAATCGAGATGCGATGTTAGAAATGCTTGCTTGTGCTATCAAGAGTGTTTATGCATCGGTTTATTTCCATGATTCCAAGGCCTACATGAAGGCAACCAGCAATGTCATTGACCAAGAAAAGATGGCTGTTATCCTACAAGAAGTAGTGGGAAAACAATATGATGACCACTTCTATCCAACGTTTAGTGGAGTACTTCGCTCGTTGAATTATTATCCCATTGGCGACGAATTGCCCGAAGAAGGCATTGCTTCGTTGGCCTTAGGCTTAGGAAAATATATCGTAGATGGCGGTCAAACGCTGCGTGTTTCGCCTTATCATCCTCATCAGGTGTTGCAAATGAGCGAATGGGATATTGCACTTCGCGACACACAAACACAGTTCTATGCACTTGATATGGCACCCGTTGGCCGACAATTCAAGGTAGACGACGGCTTTAATATCCGAAAACTAAAGGTCAAGGAGGCCGAAAAGGATGGTTCGTTGCGTTATATCTGCTCAACTTTTGACCCTTATGACCAGGTGATTAACGACGGATTCTATGATGGAGGGCGTAAGATTATCTCATTTGTAGGCGTACTTCAACATGATGTTTTCCCTCTCCCTGAGTTGTTACAAATGGCAATGAAGCACGGAAGTGAAGCCATGAAGCGACCTGTTGAGATAGAGTTTGCATGCAATCTTAACGACAATGGATCGGGTGAACTCTATCTGTTGCAGATTCGACCAATAGCAGATGCTCGGCAGATGTTAGACAAAGATCTGTCTAAAGTGCCTGATGAGGCGTGCCTGTTACGTTCATATCAAGCACTCGGACACGGCATTTCTGATGATATAACTGACGTAGTTTACGTGAAGTATAACGATGAATTCTCGCCCATGAACAATTACTTTGTGGCCGATGATATAGAGAAATTAAACCGAAAATTCCTTGCCGAGGGTCGCCATTATGTACTCATCGGGCCCGGAAGATGGGGCAGTAGCGACCATTATCTCGGTGTTCCCGTGAAATGGCCAGCTATCTCTGCCGCTCGAATTATTGTTGAAGTGGCCCTTAAAAAAACTATCATGTCGACCCCTCACAAGGCACACATTTCTTTCAAAACCTCACCTCATTTGGTGTTGGATACTTTACGATTGGCGATACTTCAGCGCGTGGTGGCTTTGTCAGAAAAAGACCTTTTAGACGCTATGCCAGCTGTAGAAGAGACACAATATGTAAGGCATGTGCGCTTCGATAAAGCCTTTCGGATTATGATTGACGGCCAAAAAAACAAGAGGGATTGGTTGACATAAATCAATAAATTGCACGTGGAGTTAAATCATGAAAGTGAATTGTTTGGAACTATGGTTATTAACCTCTATCTTTGCAATGTGTTTTTTTCATGGTATTAGATTTAAGGTTAACAAAGGTTGGAGTACAGCGGTACTCCTTTTTTTATGCCTTATTTTTTTAAATCGTTAAAAGACACAAATCAAAAACTTTAATAAATTGTAAAAGTGACACTATATGAATCAGATTGTTTGGAAAATCCATGCAATCTGTCTAACTTTGTGGCGTGTTTTTTTCATAGTATTAGATTTAAGGTTAACAAGGTCGGAGTACGGCGGTACTCCTTTTTGTGTTTGTTGGCGAGCAAAACCAAGTCTATTCTTGAGTTAATTCAACAGCGTTTTTTTGCGTTAAAAAGATAGCCATAGTAAGGCATAGAGGCTTTGTTGGAAAGCAAAACAAAATGTATTAATAACAGGTTTTGCCTGATTCCTTTTGATGGAAAACCATAGTTGATAAAACCAAAATGCGTAATATCGTAGCGTAAATATGCGTCATTTCATCGAACAATTTGCGTCATTTTACACGCTAAAGTGACGCATTTCGCACAATCATTTGATTCAGTTTATTTCGACTTTTAATAGTAACAATTTCAATATCAACGTTTAATCCTCAAACAAAGTCCTCCATTATCAAGACGAATAACCCTCTCCCTCTTTGGAGAAGGGACTGGGGATGAGGCTTGTTTTGTACTATTTCATGTGACGATTTGACACAAGTTTAACTCCCTTTTTTATGACTTCTGGTAGCGAACAGAACGCCAAAATATGGGCTTTTCTTGCAAAACAAGGGAAAAAGGACCTAAAAACCAGTCTTTATCACTACAATTAGGTATTGTCATACTAACTAAAAATGTTATAATTTTGCACCTGATTAAGAGTGTTTTCAAGTATTCAGATAAAAACCATTAGATTAAAAATTAATAATACATAAGAATGAAAAATGAAAAAAAGAAAATGATGTTATTGTTAGCGTTGTTGCTAACCATTTTTTTCCAACACTTCAAGCAAAAAAACAGCATTAATGATCGTAGCCCACGGCTCACCAATGGAGTCATGGCGCAAAGCCCGTTTTTAGACTTAGAGCCACTTGTTAAGCAGCAGGTTGCAACAGGAAAGCTAAAGGGTATCGATATAGTTAAGGTTGCTTTGATGGAGTATACTGAGCCATCTGTTGCCTCAATGGTAAAGGCATGTGAGGCTGAAGGCGCTGATACTATATTCGCATTACCTATCTTTATTGCTCCATCGGGGACACACAGAAGAAGATCTTCCCAATATTCTTGGCCACAAATATAATCCTTATGTGCGTGAGGAATTGGCCGAAGAGAATACTGAAATGGTTCATACAAAGACACCAATCATCCTTGGTCCGACCTTCTATTATAGCTATGTATTGGAGAATAGCATGCTCGATCGCATCAAAACCCTATCAAAGGATGACGCAAACGAGGCTGTAATATACCTCGCTCACGGTGATGATGAGCGCATAGGCTTTTGGAAAGAGATGCTCAATAATGTCGATAAGTTTACCAAAGAGCATACAAAGATAACGTATGTAGACCATGCGCTTATCGAAATGGGCCATGATTTCGGCAAGGAATTAATGCCTTTGCTGACTAAAAGCGGCTCAAAAGAAGAAACGAATCATTGTTCATAGGCGTCTATCTTACATCTGATGTGAAGCGTATGGCGGACCGACATAAGATGCAAGATGTGCAGAAAAGACTTGGTAAAGAAGACTGGTGTGGAGATTGTTTACAGCCCTGATGGCATCCTTCCAGCTTCTACTTCTCGCGTTGTTGATTGGATTGTAGCCCAAACAAAGCAATGGGTTGAAAGTAAACGATAAACCAAACGTCACATGAAAAACCTGACTTTATTGAGTCTTTTCATGCTTCTGGGCCTCTTTTTTTGCTCCGCAAGAGAGTATGGCTCAGGAGAGAAAACTCTATGGTTACGTAACCGATGCCAGCGATGAACCTTTGGTTGGCGTTACTGTTCGAGTGATGGGAACGCCTGTTACAACGGTAACTGATGTGAAAGGTCGCTATCAATTGAATGGTCATTGGCCTGTAGGCACGTCGATATCTTTTACCTATATCGGTTACACTCGCCAGCAATTGAAAGATAACGGGCGTGAGCGCATGGATGTAAAGATGGAGGAAGCGTCTAATGGAATCGGTGAGATTGTTGTAAAAAGCAAAGAGTAACATTAACGCCATTGATTTGCGTTCGAAAGCCGGAATCGTTGAAAAACGTGGATGTAAAACGGCTTACTGAGAAGCCAATGATAGACATGGGACTGGCTCTTCAGGGGATGATTCCGGGCTTAAATGTTATCAACACGGGTGACTTGGGTAGTGCTCCAAAGATTAGAATACGTGGAAACTCGTCGTTTCGGAATGGGAACACGAGCAACGAACCTTTGTATGTGTTAGACGGAAAGATAATCTCTGCCGAGACATTCTATAATTTAAATCCACAAGATATAGCCAGTATTAAGGTGTTGAAAGACGCTGCTGCCTGTGCCTTATATGGCATAAAGGCGGCTAACGGCGTATTGGAGATTAGTTCACAACATGGTTATCAAGGCAAGATGACGCTCAATTATAGTATGGATTTGGGCTTAACCTTGCGTGGACGACGCGGTATTCGACTCATGGATACAGACGAAAAAGCTTGAGTTGGAGCGTCTGTTGCAGAATCCGGCAGCACCAGGTTATCGTTTCAGTCGTGATTATATAGAACGTAATTACGCTTCAGATCCAAACAAAGATCAGTTGATTGCTGAGGGCGAACAACGCCTTTCAGCACTGAGAAACATTCATACGGATTGGTTTAAAGAACTGATTCATAACAATTTCTATCAGAAACATAACCTTAGTATCAAAGGAGGTAATGGCTCAACAACCTATTATCTCTCAGGAAACTATGCGTATCAAGGAGGTCGTATCGAAGGCAACAACAAGCAACGCTTCAATGTTCGTATGGGAATAGACCAGCAATTGGGGAAGATTGGCTATCTGATGATAGGTGTTTCTGGCGGTTATTCTAAGAGTAAGTCACCCAATGGAACGAGCAACGACCCTTCTTCGATGGTGTATAATCTTAATCCTTATGAGCAAAAGACAGGCGAACTCTTTTCTTATCCCAATCAAACTTATTACGATTTAATGCATCAATACGAGAGTGATGCTACTGATAAGAATGGTGGAGTGGACGTGAATCTCACACTGTCTCCTTGGAAAGACCTCACGCTGGCTTATGTTGCAGGTCTTGATTTCTTGCAAAACGATGACCATCGCTTTACTCCTGCTTCTGCTTTTTCAGAGCAAAACAGCGGTGTTGCAAAGTATAGCGAGGGGTATTTATGCTCGTAGTAAGGGGACAACGACTAATCTTTCAAGCAACTTCCGAGCCACTTATAATCATGTTTTTGCCGATGTTCATGATGTGACCTTAGGCGCAAACCTTGATTATTACCTTTATAACTACGATGCAGTAGGCATTACTGGTTATGGCGTTGGTAACGTAGATGCTCCTTCTGCCATAAATAACTCATTGCAAGGATTTAGACAACCCGCCGTAAGAAACCCTCGAGATAAGAATGCTCAGCTTGGAATTGGTATGGTTGCAGGCTATACTTATAACACGATTTACGACGCTTATTTCACTTATAAGGCTGATGCTTCGTCAATATTACCCTCAGATAAGCGTTGGAATTCAGCCTGGGCAGCAGGTATTGGATGGACTCCAACGAACTATTCTTGGTTAAAAGGCAATAAGATTCTATCGAAATTGAACTTTAAAGCGTCTTATGGTGTGACGGCAAATCTTAATGGTGTGACGGTAGCCAGTACTGTTGGGACGTTCATGTTCGGCGAACAAGCTTATGAAAACAGTCGAGTCTTGTCGTTGTTATCCTTATATAACAAAGACTTAAAGGCCGAACAAAACAAATCAACGGACTTAGGCGTGTCGATAGAACTATTGAAACGTATCACCTTTGACGTGAATTGGTATAACCGTCGCACGGATCAGGCACTCTTAGATGTGCCTATTGCGACAAGTTCGGGCTTCTCTTCATTGAAACGTAACATTGGAGTCTTGCAGAATCGGGGTATAGAACTCGGGACTCAATGCAAGGATTTTAGATGGTTATGACTGTCGTTTGGCAGTGGGAGGAAACATTGCTTATAATAATAATAAGGTAGTAAGTTTATACTGGACTGATAAACTTTACTTGGACGAACAAACCCTTATACCGAACTACGAGGTAGGAAAGTCTTATGATATGCTATATGGTTTGCATTCATTGGGTATCAATCCATTGACTGGTTACCCTGTGTTCTTAACACCGAATGGCGTTGAAAAGCAGGGAACAGAAAAGCTTACACGCAATGATTTCATTGCTCTTGGCCATTTAACTCCGCCATATTCGGGTAGTTTCTATGCCAATTTCTCTTATAAACAGTTTGATTTTGACATATCATTCTATTATGTTTTAGGAGGCAAACAGCGTTTTAACTACCAATATGTACGTGATAAAGATAAGGCAAACTATAACGCTGTGGCCGGTCAAACGTCTAAGATGTGGTTTAAACGAGGTGATGAATACAAGGAGTTTTCAACTCCGTTCTATACACAAAGCATCGCAGAAGAGAACCTTTCGCTTTATCCTAACTCACGAACTGTAGGGAATAGCGACTACTTAAAGCTCTCAAGTTTCTCTATGCGCTATCGAATCCCGTCCAACTTGCTTCATAAGGTGGCGCCGTTTGTACAATATGCCAACGTAGGTTTACAGGGATCAAACCTCTTTACATGGACAAACTATAAGGAATCTGACCCAGAAAGCGGAACCTTAGCAGGTACAATGCAACCTGTTTTCACTTTCCATCTCAACTTAACATTCTGATATTAGCGTATGAAACGATATATATTTTTCAGTTAAAAAGCATTGTAACGGGGTTACTTTCTGTAGCCCTTTGCATCATGCAATCTTAACATTCCACCGCTTGATCAGTTCTCCGATCCCGACGCAATCAATAATGTTTCGAATGCAAGATCATTGTTGTCATCGGCTTATATGGCTTATCCTCACCCGGAATATGAGTTTTCTTTGCTTGGAAACGACTTCGTTCCGACTTCTCTTTCCATTAAAGATGTCTCGTCTTTGAACTTATATAACTGGAGTGATCGCGAGATTAGCAAGCTCGCTCCAAGCCTTTGGCTGGGTTATTATAATGTAATTGCTCAATGTGATGCCTTGCTTGAGCGCATGGATAATGTGAAAACAAGTAGTACTGAGGAGCAAAAACGAGAAACAAACGATAACTGCTGAGGCTAAAAACATTAAAGGCTTTGTGTTATTTTCAGTTGTTGAAAGTGTTTGCACCGGCTTATGATTTGAATCCTGATGCGCCTGGAGTTATCTTGAAAACTCACCTTGGTATAGAGGATAAACAACGCTCTTCAATTCGTGATTGCGTTTCAACCATTCGTGGTTTGCTTAGTGATGCCGCGCAAATGGATGGCACATCAAGAAACAATGGCTGGCTTTCAAAGACGGCAGTTCTGTATCTTCAGGCAGATGTTGCCCTCTATTCAGGAGACTATGAGACTGCAATTACATCAGGAAATGCCGTGATAGCAAAGGCTAATGATGCCTATTTTACAAGCGAAGGAATCAGTAATCTTTGGGCAAAGGATAGTTATGCAGGTCGTATTTTTCGCATTTAACACCAACTCAACTTACTATTCTAATATTCAGTTTAGTATGCAAGAAGGTGATTATTTCTGTGTAAATCCGAAGTTAAATGTCGGTACATCAGATCTCCGTTACACTTCTTTTACCTATCCCTTTGTAATGAATGGAACGGTCAGAACCTTGCTTGGGAAGTATAATCGATGCAATAAGCTTAATCAAACAACTGCATATATCAATACAATGCGATACGCAGGAGCTTTATTATATCGTAGCCGAAGCCTACTGCCGAAAGGGAGAAACCGAAGCTGCTCGAGTGCTTATCAATCATTATTGGCATTGCATTGGTGTTTCAGAAGCACCTGCTGGCATCACGAATCAAGCGCTCTTAGAACTTATTCTCACAGATAAGCAACGCGAATTTGTAGGTGAAGGGAGTTAACTCTTTTGACTTAAAGCGTACTCATCTGGCATCGCTTCCACGTTATTCTCAATGGGGAACGAGTGCAAGTAGCTCGATATCATCTACTGATTATCGATGGAATTTCCCTATTCCAGTGTCAGAATATCGGTTTAACAGCGTTGAACAAAAATGCTGGTTGGCCATCTAATTAAACTCAACGATAAACGAATGAAACAATTATTAAATAGTTTTCTCATAGCTGCCACCTTCTTCTTAGTTGGTTGTCAGGCTCAAGATGCACCGCAAGAAGCCATGACTAATGGCGTCGAACTTACCATTCCGGGTAATGCAATCTTGTCAGAAGACGACACAACTACAGTGTTTGTACACGCTATGATCGCTTTTGAACCCTCAAAAAAGGAGTCGATTAAGCTTGCTTTTACAGGCAATGACGACCATGTTTTGAAAGTAGACAGTGATGAAATAGTATTTGAACCTGGGCAAAAAGAAGTGGTTTTCCGTGTTAAATCCAATGGAAAACATTCTCTTTCTGTTGGTAAAAACCATCGGGCTTCAGGTTGCATCGTCTTCCAATCCGCTAATAAAAGGGCTTTTGGAAATGGCGTTCAAATCAAGGTAAACCCTGATGCAGACATTCCTGTTCTGACGGATACGCAGTTGCAATTGATTGCAGATGTAAAGACAAAAATATGGCATAGATCTTACTCGTTTGATAGGAAAGGTGCCTGTAGAGACTACAATTACATTTAATAGTAGCGACAAAGAGACGTTCTTTCAAGGTCAATCGCAACGCGTTTACAAAGCCTATAGCATCATAACGCTTGGAGATGATGCCACTGTTGACCACCCAACACTCAAGATGGTGACGAATCCGATGGGACTAACAACATTCCTTTATGATGTGTTGAAACGCAAAACAGTAAACGATAACGAGTTCTTTTATGCAGACTCCTTATGGAAAAAGCTGCTGTGAAGGCTATCAACTATGACGAGGCTAAGGAGAGTTTCTCGGCTTCTTTGAATGGTATCGGTATCAATCCGACTAATGATAACGTTACGTTTACAGGTCAAATAGAGAATGCTTATGGTGATATGGTCACAGGAATCCCATTCACTTACGACTATTCGGCTTGGAATCGGCTGCTGAAAGGAAAAAGGAAAAGGGAACTATTGTGAATATAGAAGAAGAGGGAAAGATAGTGGGTTACACCATTGATGACGACTTCTTGTCTATGGGAGGCTCCTTAAATCCAAGCCGATTCTTAGGAGTTAGCGATATCAGTCGTGATGTATTTGGAAACGATCCAAGTGATTGGGTAACATCTTCAGCAAAACTTGATTTCACGAAGGGTACGCTTTCGTTCACGTTCCCATGGGACTTTGCTGATGGAAATGGCTATGAACAGGTGCATGTTGTCTATACTTTACATCGCTAAACCAAAAGGAATAGCATGCAGAAAAAAACTGATTAGACATACTCTTTTCTGGATAATTGTGCTCGGACTCCCTATTTGTTGGGAGAGCTTTTTGCTATACCTTGTTTGCGCGTTAATCCCTATATCACTCTGCCCAATGGCACTGTTGAGGGGACACTTGGATAACGGACTGCGTTATATTATCTTGCCCAACGAATTGCCAAGACATAATATTGAGGTGAGAATGGTCATGAATGTGGGCTCTCTGCAAGAGGAAAACGACCAGCGAGGTGGGGCACATTTCCTTGAGCATAGTGCCTTTATTGGAAGTAAACACTTTCCAAAGCGGGCATTGATTGACTATTTTGAGCGCCAAGGTATGAAGTTTGGACGAGACATTAACGCCTTTACGGGCTTTGATCGCACTATCTATTGGCTCTCTTTGCCTTATCATTCGCAGGACAAAGCAGTGTTGGATACCACCTTCTTGGCCCTTCGTGATTGGCTGTGTGACCTCACTTTTGATGATGAACGCGTGAAAAAGGAACGCGGAGTCATAGTAGAAGAGCTCAGAAGTTACCAGCAAAATGACGACTTCTACAAGCTAAAAATGGGCCAAAATCGCTATGCTGACCGCATACCTTTAGGCACAGAACAAGACATTAACAGCATTGATAGCAACCGCTTAAAAGGCTTTCTATCAGCGCTGGTACACGCCTTCTCACGCTACAGTGCTTGTCGTGGGCAGGTGAAGGTGGCAGAAGTGGTTGAAAAAGCTACGTAAAAACGTTAGGGTACAATCCCCTGCAAAAGGTAGATCAAAAAGCCTTTCAAACCGCTGCCGATGACCTATGCTAAGGGAGCTGCTTGGATGCAGTTGGCCGACAGCATGCAGCGTGAAAGCAAGCTGGAACTCATCATTCCACATGCAACAATCGTTGAAAGGGTGTTGCCAGAAGTGGTTAAAAAGCAACAGATGCGTATGTTGGTGCAATGTCTTTCAGAGCGTCTTGCAGCCGATAGTGTAAGGTGTAATGTGTCAAACGATTGGTATTTGGCAGACAAAGACCATTTTGTTTTCTCGTTACGCGGTGCATCTTCAGTCAGTTGGCACAGCAGTTGGCAGCTACTTCCTATGAATGTCGCCGACTATTACAGCGTGGCGTGGGGAAAGATGAACTGCAACAGCTGATTGATATGCGTCTTGCACATCTACAACCCGATACAACACAGCAGCTTTCTTCTGATTTATGTGATGATTTTGTCGATTATATCATGGCAGGAGATCGTCCCACTTTGGCATCCAAAGGATGTGGAGTGGGTGCGCAATCAGGTGAAAAATGACAACGAGTGCACAGCTGCAAGAGTGCCTGGAAAGCATTCTTTCAGCCATGAAAACGCAGTCGGTTGTATGCCCTATACTTACGCTGCTGATGATACAAAAAGCTGGTCTTTTTTGATGCCAAACAGGCTGATAATGCATGGAAAAAAGGTTGGAAACGTTCCATAGAACCTTATGCTTTTCAGCTGAAAAAAAGAGGTAAAGAAGACACCATTAGTCTGCCTTTTGTGTTTGAAGCAAACACCAAAGATGACAAATGAAAGCATTAAATACAGCAAGAAATGGCTGGAACTTGGTGTTGAAGAAATACAGCTGACAAATGGAGTGAAGTTGATTGTGCGTCCAACCTTAGAGGAAGATTCCACTTTTTACCTTGCTGTTGTAGGACGAGGGGGCACGGCAGACCTCACTACGCAACAGCAATTGAAACTCCATGACGCTGTAAGTTATGTTGATATGGGTGGACTTTCCAGGTGCCGAGCGACACCTTTGCTGACCATTATGACACAACAGCAGTTGTCGATGACCGTGGGTGAGGATGCGTATTGGCATCAGTTGTTGGCTTCTTCGCCTGAAAAGCATGCGACAGCACTATTGAATCTTGTTTACGAAAAGATGTGTTTCCCTGGTGTTAACCATGAAGATTTCGCCGAAACAATAGCTTCTGAGCAGGAGAATTTAGGCAAAGAGACGCTCTTAGACAAGCTCTTGGCACACGATTCTGACCGATTAATGACGAACACAATTGACTCGTTAGTGGGTAATGGAACTGCCAATAGTGAACGATTGCTTACAAAAGCCACGCTGAAAGCACTGAATATAGACAGCTTAACCCACTATTACAAGCAGTTGTTTGGTAATCCAACAGGACTCACTGTCATTCTAACGGGTAACTTCAATGTAGGGCATGTGATGCCAAAAAGCTGTTGCAACGTTTGCTCAACTCAAGTACCAGCAACGCCATTGCCTTTGAACAATGCGCCATTTACACCAATTAAGCAGCCTTATTCCAAAGGTTTTGAGGGCGGAAATGACCATCAAACGGTTGTCAACTATATCTTTTCGGGTAACTATGTGCCGTCACTTCGTGCCACATTGGGCATGAAACTGATTCGCGATGTGTTGCAAGACCGCGTATTGAAAGTGCTCCGCGAGCGTGAGAATATTGTTTATTCGCCCTATGTAGACCTATCATATAACGGCATTCCACAGCAGAAATATCACTTCGTTATTAATCTTTCTCTGAAAGACGAGAATCGAAAGAGGGCTGAAATGCTGTTGCAAGATATTGTCAAAAGACCCTCAAAAGAGCGACCTGTAAGCACTGGAGAACTTAACAAACTAAAAGCGCTCTTTCTTAGTCACGAAAGACAAAGTGCTAAATGATAAGTCACCCGCTGAATGGAAAAACGGCATTGATTTCATTGGTGAAAAATGGAGAGTCATTGCAAGACTTCAATGACTATACGGAATGTTTACATGGCATTACGCCAGAAATGATACAGCAAATGGTGAATGAAATGTTTGATTGGAATCACCGAATCGTTGTATATAAATCACAAAAATAATGAGAATATTAAAGAATTTACGTTTAGTTTGCTGTGCAGTTATGCTGTGCATGGCAACTTATATGTGGGCCGAGAAGCAGCCTGAAGCCTATCGTTTATATGACAATAAAGGCAAAAGCAATCACTTATGACCAGCTGGTGAGCGCGCTTTCTAAGGTAGATGTAGTCTTTGTTGGTGAGATTCATAACTGTGTTATCACGCATTGGTTGGAGTTAAAGCTATTGGAAAGTTTGTACAAGGCTAACGAAAAGCATTTAAAAATGGGTTTAGAGATGTTTGAAAGTGACAATCAACTCATCCTAAATGAATATCTTTCAGGCCAGATTTCAGGCGAACGCTTCGAAGATGAGGCTCGACTTTGGCCCAATTACAGTACGGATTATGCTCCACTGATTAGCTTTGCACGCGAACATCACATGCCCGTGATAGCCACAAACGTGCCACGTCGCTATGCCACTGCCGTGAAAGAACATGGCCTTGCCTATTTGGATTCACTTTCAACAGAGGCAAAGTCTTACATGGCTCCATTGCCAATTCAGTTCAAAACAAATGAAAACGTGGAACAGGGGTTTGCACTTATGGGCATCATGGGTAAGAATAAGAATGCTAACCCACGGCAGATTGCTGAGGCACAAGCAATTAAAGATGCCACAATGGCTTGGCGAATTGCACAGAATCTGCCAGGAAAGTTTATTCATTTCAATGGAAACTTTCACACCGATAGCCGCGATGGAATTATCCCTTACTTATTACAATATAAGCCAAAGGTAACTTATGCTGTGGTGAGGGCAGTCAGACAAGAAGATATTTCGCATTTGGAAGACGACTATAAGGGGCATCGCTGACTATTATATTTGTGTGCCAGAAGATATGACAATGTCATACTAAGCAAGCCGATTTGTTACTTGCAGCATCACAATAAGTTTTCAGAAGGGATAGAAAAACCTGTAAAGTGCAGGCGTAGTTTCGCTTGAAACTATCGCCTGTTTACTACATGTTGCGAAAAGCACCAAATAGGAAAGTAAAGTGCATTTCTTATATTTGCAGCGTGTTTTTCTCATGTTTTTCTATCTCTTTTTTTATCCTTTTATTTTTTTCAATCTCAATCGTTGTATCCCATAAAGTGAATGGTTTATGGTGCGATACGCTTGATTGTATGATAGAGATTGATACAACTAACAATATCATTTGATGGGTTCACCTCGCTAATATGACGTTTTTTATGCTACAATCTGCGTCATTTCATACGATGATTAGTATCATTTCACGCCGTAACTAATCAACGAAAATGAAGAAAAAGTCAGTTGGCGTAAACTAACTGATAATGAGTGAGAAATGGAACGATTTGCATAGAGGTGCTCTTTTCAAAAAGGGTAGGAATATGCAGATTTAGGCAAAAGTTCAGTTACCAAAGCATTACCTGATTTTGAGATAGGTAACGATGGAGTAATGTTCGGTAACTGAATTATTTTTCGCTCGTGTGGCTGTTGCTGCGGTCGGCAGCTTTTTCTGCATAAGTGAGGAACGCTTTTAATTCGCTAACTTTGCCCATAAAAATTAAAGCGTATGAAACAAGAGAAAATGAAGGTGTTGCTCTACCTCAAAAAGAGCGGTCTTGACAAGTCGGGCAAGGCTCCGATTATGGGACGTATCACACTGGAAGGAATGTTGCCCCAGCTTCAGTTGTAAACTCTCCTGCAATCCAGAGTTGTGGAATCCGTGAGAGTAGAGGACGGCAAGAGTCGTGAGGCAGTAGAGATAAACGGCAGGTTGGAGAGTTTGCTGTTGTCTGTTCAGTCGGCTTATCAAGCCTTTACTTTCCAAAGGTTGCCCATTTGACGCAAACTGATGTAAAGGAACTGTTTCAAGGCAGCGTACAGACACGATGTATGCTTATCGAACGATTGGACATCCTCATCAGGAGAAGAAAGAACATATTGAATTGACATTAAGAGAGAAACAATTTCGAATTACTATACTACCCTGTAATAATCTTCGGACATTTATCGAAGACAAGTACAAGGTGGAAGATTTGTCTTTCTCGCAACTTACAGAAAAATTTCATTTATGATTTCAGGGACTATTACTTGAACAAATTAGGGTTTCAGGAAAGTAGTTTCTATGCAGTTGCATCCCAAATAAAGACCGTATGCAGGTTGGCATACCGTGAAGGATTGGCTGACACCTTATTATTTGCTAATGTAAAGATAGCAAGAGGTGATAAGAAACTCCCAAAGGCACTTGACAGACGTTCACTTGACAAACTAATGAATACCCAGTTTGGAGAGTTGGAGGAAGAAATGGAAACGGCAAGGGACTTGTTTGTTTTTGCATGTCATACAGGTGCAGCTCTATTGTGATTTAATGGGATTAAGTAAGACACATCTTGTCCGTGATGATGAGGAAAATCTTTGGATGAAGTTCAATAGGCAGAAGACAGGTGTACTTTGCCGTATTAAGTTGTTGCCCGAAGCGATTAGGATAATAGAGAAGTATCGAGGCGAAGAAAAGGGAAAGACTGCTGCCACAGATGAAGTATGCCACCCTATCAGTCGTGATCTTAAAAGCATTGCGCCTTAGAGAGGGTATAGCTTTTTCCCTTTACCACGCATACGGCAAGACACACCTTTGCCACACTTTATCACGCTTGAGCAAGGAGTTCCGATTGAAACTGTGAGCAAGATGCTCGGACATAGCAACGTAAGTATGACCGAGCGTTATGCAAAGGTTACACCCCAAAAAAACTCTTTGAGGAGTTTAATCGTTTTCTTTCTTTCACGGAGGATATGCAGATGAGTATTTAGCAATAGACATATTAAAACTAAAATCATTATGAGAAGTACATTCAAGATACTGTTCTATATCAACAGACAGAAAAACTAAGGCAGACGGCAATACCGCCATTCTCTGCCGTATCACCATAGACGGAAAGAGCACCGCCATTACCACAGGAGAAGAGTGTAAAGTCTCCGAGTGGAACTCCAAACAGGGTTTGACAACCAATAGGAAGAGCAACCAAAAGAATCAATGAGTTCAGAAAATTGGTAGAGAAAAACCTATCGCGACATACTGACGAGGACGGAGTGGTAAGCGTGGAACTTATCAAGAACCGTTTGCAAGGCATTGCCACTAACCCCACCACGCTCCTTGCAATGAGCAAGGCGGAACTGCAAGCCGTCAAGGAAAGCGTTGGAAAGTCAAGGGCAGAGGGGACTTATCTGAACCTTTACTATTCTGATAGAAATCTCCGAGAATTTATCGATAACAAAGGAGTACAAGACATATCTATCGCCACCATTACGGAGAGTTTGTTCGAGGAATACCGCTTCTTTCTCAAAAAGCGTGGACTGAAAGCATCGACTGTCAATACCAATCTCTGTTGGCTGAGCCGACTGATGTTTCGTGCGGTGAGCAGGAGGATTATCCGCTGCAATTCCTTTGAGAACGCCAAGTATGAGAAGGAGGAAAAGAGAATACGCTTCCTACAGAAAAGCGATGTAATGAAACTTATGGCAATGAGTATGAATGACAAGGAAGCAGAGTTGGCAAGACTGATATTCATCTTTTCCTGCTTCACAGGCTTGGCTATCTCAGATATGGAGAATTTGAAATACAAGCATATCCAAACGGCAGCGGATGGACAGATGTATATACGCAAGGAGCGTCAGAAGACAAAGGTGGAGTTCGTTGTGCCGTTACATCCCATAGCGGAAGCTATCATCAACTATTATAGGAAAGAGCAGGGCAAGAAACGAAGAACAGCAGACGGTGAACGAAAAAGGCGACAGCCTTGTCTTTCAACCTCATTGCAGTCGTAGCGTGATGGGCAAGAACCTGAGCATCGTGGGTAAGGCTTGCGGTATCAGACAGAGATTGTCGTACCATGTTGCCAGGCATACCTTCGGTACGATGAGCCTTTAGCGCAGGAATACCTATTGAGAGCATAGCCAAGATGATGGGACACGCCTCCATATCAAGCACTCAAGTTTATGCGCAGGTGACGGACAGGAAAAATTTCGGAGGATATGGACAGGCTTATTGCCAAATACAAAGCGAAGGACAAAAATACCACAAATGCAATAACAAAACACAAAGACAATCCCATTGGTTGTCAATTCAAATGACAGAAAGGAAGAAACGGCATGAATACGAGCTATAGACCCAAAACAATGACCGACACGTACAATCATCGCAGTTACTTTGATTGGGGGCAATAATATGCAGGTTGTCTGCAAGGGTGAAGGCGAGATTGCCATGACAGAAGGAGAACTTGTGAGGTTCTTCGGTGTAACGTGGGGTAAACTTAACCATAGACTGCAAGCGTTGATGAGATTTTTCTAACCTGCATCCCGATGAGAGGGTTGCAGGTGAGGAAGGTATTTATGCAAACGAACAACTAAAAGGTTATGCTCGCTCTATCCGCTTCCTGTCATCATTGCCCTGTCTTTTTCAGTTGGACAGCACAGAAGCGCATTTGTTCAGAAAGTACATCTGTCAGAGGCTGCAGAAACCAGCATCCATAATAACACCGATATTCCTGATAGGCAATATGGATAACTGATGGTAATACGCTTTTTTTCTTTCACTGATTATATCTTACTACATAACTACAATAGGGTATAATACGGTGAAAGAAAAAAAGTTTGTAGCGTAGTTAGTAAGAGAAGCATCCAGCTATTACTTAAAAAACTACATACTACTTCTATTGGTAATCTTCCAAGTAAGAACACACACTGCTTACCATTATATTCGTATCACTTGCAAAATGATATTCTGAAATGGAATGGAAATGATCAACCCAAATAAAAATAACTTCAAAGAATTTGGGTGTTTGGAAAATACTCGGTATTTTTGCAAAAATAACCGACTTAATATATGTTAATAAATAAAGAAGAGAAGAAGGTTGTTGGTATTCTTAGAACTGTATTGAAAAAGCAAACACCGGTACTCTGTTTTTTTAATAATAGTTTCCCAGAATACGACGATGAGTATGTGGGCAAGATTTTATCAGATCTTGTCCGACAGGATTTGTTGTTAAGATTATCTCGTGGCATATACCTTAAAGCGAAGAAAACTAAATTTGGTATAGTTTATCCAACTACCGAAGAGATAGCCCATGCAATTGCAGAGAGAGACAATGCTGAAATTCTCCCACCGGAAGTACAGCGTTGAATATGCTTGGATTATCCGAACAAGTAACTATGACCCCTATTTTTTTCTTACCAGTGGGTCTGCAAGAAAAAAATCAAGTGTGGCAATAGAATCCTCATGTTTAAAAAGAGGAGTACCTAAAAACTTCACCTTGAAAGGAAAGGTCACACGCCTTTTGGTACAAGCCATGAAGGCTATTGGGGAGCGAAACTATAATGAAGAGTGGGAAAGTGCCATTAGTGCAATACTTAGCAAATATCCAGAAGATGAGACCATGTCTGATGATCTAAAGGTCATGCCTACATGGATACGGCGAAACATAATAAAAATTTTTAAGCAAAAACAATCATGAGTAGTTGGCAAAAATCATAGTAATGACGAATGCATAGCAATGATACAGTCGGTCGCCCTGGAACATAATATCGAAGATAATGCCGTAGAGAAAGATTGGTGGGTAACAGTAGTTCTCAAGGCATTGTTCAATACGTCGTGTGGGAAGTGGCTTCTTTTCAAAGGAGGGACTTCATTGAGTAAAGGATGGAACCTCATCAACCGCTTCAGTGAAGATATAGACATTTCCTTTGACAGGAGCTTCTTTGAGAATGTCCTCAACTTGACATTTGCAAAAGTGCGAAAAACAACAATCAGGTAAAGAAACTAAGGAAAGCATCACGTGACTATATTCACGGGAAACTTTCTGCAGAACTTTCTGCAGAACTCTTTAAAATGGGAATCAAAGGGTATACTGTTCAGAATGAAACAATAGCTGGGATACCTCCAAGACCTATAGACCATGATAGTGATCCGACTGTAATTTTTGTCAATTATCAAAGCATATTGCCGTCTAGTATGCGGCTTATTGATACGAGAGTTAAAATAGAAATAAGTTGTCTGTCTATGTCTGAGCCTCATGAATATTGTGAAATTCACTCTCTATCTTCGATAAGTTCCCTGAAGAGGATGATGAAATGACCGCATCAATTAAGACTGTAACGCCATCAAGGACATTCTTGGAAAAGGCATTGCTACTTAGTGAAGAGCTTCAAAAGAAGGAACCGAGATCCCTACGTATGTCTCGACATCTTTACGATTTGGATAGATTGATGGATACAGAGTTTGCTCAGAAAGCATTGAATGATGGTAAACTTTATAAGGCGATTGTAGAACATCGTCGCCGGTTCTATCATTTGGGATATGTGGACTATGATAAAGACTATCCCGCTAAGATTGATTTTATCCCCCAAGATGAAGTAATGAATGCTTATCGTCTTGATTACGAGTCAAATATGGTAGATGGCTATATATACGGTAAAGCAAAAACCTTTGATGAGTTGATGAATAGAATGGAGAAATTACTTATAGATTTCAGGCTGGATTGTAATTTCTTAGAGCAAGATCTATTTATGGTTTGTTATAGATTTTGCGATACGACATGAAGGGTTTTCCATAAAATGACAATTATCTCTTGTAGATAACGAGCCGACCATTAAAAAGAGGTCTTTAATCATAGATTTTTAATATTTTTTTCCAAGTTTCTCAAAAAAAGTTTCAAAAATTCGTGCAGTCTTTTAGTCACAATCTGCTCCTTTTTAATAAAAAGGAAAAAGTATATCTATGAAAGTAGATGTTGATATAGACGCATGTAAACAGGGAGAGCGTGAGGCTCTCGGAAATTTATATAAGGCATATTCCGACAGATTAAAGAGAATATGCCTGCACTATGTGGCAGATGAAAGTACGGCGGAAGATATTTTACACGATGCTTTTTATCATCATTTTTACCTCTATTAATTCACTGAAGGACAACTCAAAATTGGAAGGATGGATGATAACGATTGTGAGAAACCTTTCGTTGAGATTCCTACAAAGTACAGAAAAAGTAATATTCTTTTATCCGCCTGGGGATAGATGTGTTGAGCGAAGAAGACGATAAAAAGAATATAGAGCTGGAGTTGTTGCTGTCAGCGATAGAACTGTTACCAGAGGGGAACCGAGAAATTTTCAAACTCTCAGTGTTGGACGGTCTTTCACATAAGGAAATAGGGGATTTACTTGGTATCAATCCACATAGTTCTTCTTCGCAGTTGGCTCGGGCAAAGAAAAATGCTGCGTGTCATATTGATTAAGTATTGGATGCTGTTCTTGCTCCCCATCCTGATACCTGTCTATATCTATTTCGTAACGAGGGACAAGTTCGTTGACACATCTGATAATAGATCAACGGCTTTAGATACTCATCATAACTTTCCAAAACGAGTTCAACAAAATGGAGCTGCTTCTCAAAAAGAATGGGCAGCCAAGGTATTCTATATCTTCAAGTGCTACCGGAAATGATAGGCGTGTTTTTGGCAGAAAAAGACTCTTTCTACTGAAGATATTTTATCACGGATAATAACAGATAGTATAGAATCCAGACAGCAGATTGTATCATTTCATGAGGACTCCTTGCAGAAATATCTTGCTAAAATTAGAGTAAGTATAGACGACTCAGTGCTTCACATTCCACAAATTTCGGAAGAAAAAAATGTTGGCATCGAATGAAAGTATGAAGGTCGATGTAAATCATAAGAAGAAATATACGTGGAAAATTAACTTTGGTTATTCCTCAAATACATCGGGTAATACAATATCTAACTTCAATTATCTGTCAGTTATCGATTATGCAAATGGTGGTGTAGCTGCTAAAATTTATTCCTGGAGAGATTATATCGACTATCTTGACCGCAATCGTATGCTGATGGATTCAATAGAGAATGCAAGGCTACGCCAACAGGCTGTCAACCGGCCTATCTCTGCCGACCAAAGCGTAGCGGAAAAAAGTACATCATTATCGTCCTCAAACCTATAGCCTGTCACTCAACAAACAGTTGAGTCCGCGATGGATTTTTGGTACAGGATTAATCTACACAAGATTGAAGTCTGAATTTGAGAATCCTTTCAATGATGCAAAATTGAAAAGAACGCAAAAAAATAGATTATATAGGTATACCATTGCACATGACCTATCAAGTGTGGAATAAAGGGAGGCTGAATACTTATGTCACAGGAGGAGTAACTTTTGAAATGCCGCTCACAGTTCTCTTACCAAAGAGTTTGTCATCACGTCGGATTCCTCGTTCACCATGAGGGGGACTATCCACCCGCGTTATCAATGGTCCGTGAATGTCGGCTTGGGAGTACAATACCAGATTTTCAAACCTTTCAGTTTTTTTATCTGGAGCCTGGGCTTTCCTACTACTTTAAAAATGGAAGTGGTATTCAAACATACAGAACTGAACATCCGTTTATGTTCAGCATACCTTTTAGGGCTAAGATTAACATGGTAGTCATCAAATAAATATAGTATATGAGTCACTTGAATTTAACAAAAAAGTCTATTGGCATTTAGCCTGCTTTGGGATCATAACAGCGTGTTCATCAGAAAGCACTGTTATCGGAAATGTCAAAGTATCAAATGTCGTTACCTCTGATTGCAAGACGTCCCAGTATCCAAGAAAGATACTCGCCCCTGAGTATCTTACGGATTTTACAGTACAAAAACGACATTGAGTATGCTTATGGGAAATGACAATACTGTTACAGCTCAGTTTCTTGACGTGATGGATAATTGTACAATTGGCCAATTGAACGTGGATATTACTTGTGTAGAAAACAAAATCATAATCATTCTCTACCCAGACCGTGACATGCTCACTGATTGTGTCTGCCTGTATGATGTGAACTTCAAAATCAGAGATTTATTTCCCGGAAATTATCAGTTAGAAATATTTCAGACAACCACGAACAAGCAGACGAACTCATCCAACAGAATCTATCATGGTACGGTGACTTTGGATTCCAATAAGGTAGTGAGGCTGGCCATGACCCGTTAGGGGGAGCCTCAGAGATAATAAAAACTAAGATGGTGCGTATATGATTACGCACCGTCTTTTGTATAGATAAGTCTGTAGTATTCCAAAAATATTTTTGGAAAAATGAGCAGTCATTTGCATGGATTGGTATCTTTTTATTTTGACGGACATGCAGAGCCGTTTTAGATTGTTTAACCAATTAACAGATACATCAATGCAAGCAAGACACTTGGATAGGAAAAAGATATTTTGAGGATTCTGCCATCACTTCTTCCCTTTTCTACCTGCCATACATCAGGAAGTTTCATCCGATAACCTCATGCAGCAAAAATATTGGAAATTGGGTGTGCGAGGGAGGAAATCTGAAACCTTTTGCAAATATTGGCTGCCAAGTCTTTGGTGTAGACATGGCACAGATACGAATAGAGCAGGCACGTCAATTCTTTTCAGAAGAAAAATTGAAAGGTCATTTTGAAAGTGGCGACTTCCTTTGAATATCCGACTCCAAGTGAAGATGATAAGTTCGATATAGCAATCTTGCATGATGTTATTGAACATGTGCCCGACAAAATTGCATTCTTAAGCCATATTCGCAAGTTTCTAAAAAGAAGATGGCATCTTGTTCGTGGCTTTTCCTGCATGGCAGATGCCTTTTGGTGGACATCAGCAAATATGTCGCAATAAGACATGGTCTAAAGTCCCGTACTTCCATCTCCTTCCGAATCCGCTGTATCGCTTTATCCTGAATAGGCTGGCAGGAGAAGAAGAGTCGATGGTAAGTGAACTTATATCGATAAAGAAGACCAAAATGTCCGATTGAACGATTTGAGAAAGTAGTTAAGGCGACAGGTTTATCTGTATGCAATCGTCAGCTATGGCTTATCAATCCTCACTATCAGCAGAAATTCGGATTACGGCCTCGAAAAACTTTGTCGGGGCATCTCCTATATTCCCTTTTTCAGGAATTTCTGTTCTACTTCTTGTTTTTATTTGTTGAAACTTGGATAGTTTTTTTCTAAAAAAACGTGCAACAGAATGGGATGAGTTTTTCGCAATACTCAGTAAGCATGGAAAACTGATAGAATAGTAAAGGAAAAAAATCATATTTCTTCATGGAAGTATGTTCTATCTAATTTTTAGCCCTTTTGATTAGTGCAAATATGATGTTCGTTTTTAAGATGAGTAAATTGCCTTCTGGTAATTATAAACTAAAGGTGTACTATGCTAACCCAAATATGAAATATGATGAATCTAATATTGCATATAATGGACAAGTAAATATTGTTCAGAATAGAAAAAGTCTCTGTAAAATTCAATCCAGAAGTAGGTTTACCTGAGAATTAAAAATGTAGGTGGCTATTCAAAATATGGCACTTGGGCTGGTATATATCAGGTCAAGTGCCATGTAGTATTGTCAATATGCCATCTTCATCTTATCTTTTTCCCTATAGTTATTTTTAGTATCCTCTCTATTTCTGACTCCTTATAGAGTATTTTTGCCTGCGAACTGCGTGTAGGGAATAATCTTCCTGTCCCGATAGTCCTGTAAGGTGCGAGGGCTGATATACAGCCGCTCGCATACTTCTTTACCTGTGAGGAAGTGCTCACCGCCAAAGAGTGGCTTGTGTGTCTGTGCTACTTCCTTAATTCTCTTGCTTACTCCGCTGATAGCGGACAGCACCACCTGCATATCGTCAGCCTCCATGTTCAAGTCTCTTACCTGTTCCATAATCTTCCTATTTATTTGTTGATATTAGTTTTATCCGTTTTTGATTTCTCTGTTTTGGTTTGGAGCAACCTCTCCACATCCTCACGCCTGTAATAGCACTTATGCCCGATTTGCGAGAAAGGTAGTACACCTGTATCCCGGTAGTGCTGCAAGGTACGCTTACTGATGTTGAGCAGCCTGCACACATCACCGTTGTGCAGCCAATCTGTGTGCCTGCTCTGTTCTCCGAATGCCTTGCGGCAGGTCTCGGCAAGGCTGAGTATCTCGTTCCTCAACTTTGCCCAATTTGAATCCGTAATGATAAAATATCCCATAATTCTATTGTTGTTGTGTTTGTAATTCCTTTTGCGCTTCATCGCACGTTTCTGTCTGCAAAAGTAGGGAGTGTTTGTCATACTTCAAAGCACGAGGGAACAGTAGGGAAATATCGGGAAAAACAAGGAAAGGCGGTTTTAATTTTTGCTCTCTTTCTTTGCCTCCATACTCCATTTTATCATATCCGTTTTAGCCGACGCAATACGGTGCGTATTGTAGCAAATTAGCACCTGCCTTTCTTGCATCCTTTACACACTTGTCCTCTTGTTTGGGGCTTAAATCCTTGTTTCCCGACAGTTTCCTGTCAGAAATCCGTGAGAAATTCATAGCCAATGTACGCAACATTATGCAAGCACTCCCTGAATGCTTGGAACTTTCCTGTTCTCTTCATAACTTCACTCTTGGAAACCAAAACCAAGCATATAATGAAGAAGAATGCAGATAAAAAGCAAATCGAAGGGAGGAAACAATATGCCCAAGCAAAAGAAGACTTCCTCAAAAAACGGTGAGATAGAAACCTATCTCTCCTCTCGCTATGAGTTCAGATACAACACGGTATTGGGACGAACCGAATACCGCAGAATGAATAGCAGCGATTTCACAAAGGTGGGTCGCTATGAAATCAACACGCTCCGCAGGGAACTTGACAACGATGTGGGGATTATTACATCTCCTGACAACCTCTATTCCATTATAGAAAGTAGCTTCTCTCCACGTGTCAATCCCATACAGGAGTATTTCAAAAAGGTTGCCATCGGTGGATATAAGCAGTAATCCTTCCTTTTTCACTGAAAGCTATTCCCCACTTGGCAAGTTGCGTGGTCGTGCGCAACTCTGACAAGTGACTGCCGCACTCACCAAGTGGCTCGTGGCAGTGGTTGCCAACGCAATGGACGACCGTAAGTGCCGTAATCACACCTGCCTTGTGCTGACAGGCGAGCAGGGCAAGTTCAAAACTACATTCTTGAATTTGCTCTGCCCACCTGCATTGCATGGCTATAGCTACACAGGCAAGATATATCCGCAGGAGAAGGACACGCTCACCTATATCGGGCAAAACCTCATCGTAAACATAGATGACCAACTCAAAGCTCTAAATAAACGTGATGAGAATGAGCTGAAGAACCTCATTACCTGCCCGATGGTCAAATACCGTATGCCCTACGACAAGTATGTGGAGGAACATCCCCACTTGGCAAGTTTTGTGGCATCAGTGAACGGCAATGACTTTCTTACAGACCCTACAGGAAGCAGACGCTTCCTGCCCTTTGAAGTGCTTTCCATAGATATTGAGAGAGCAAAAGCTATCTCGGTGAACAATGTTTATGCGGAAGCCAAAGCCCTGTTAAAGTCAGGCTTTCGTTATTGGTTTGACGATGATGAGATAGCCGAGCTATATAGGGAGAGTGAGGACTTTCAAGTACAAACTGCAGAGATGGAGCTTTTTGTTGCGTTGTTTTGAAAAGCCAACGGAGGATGAAAGTTATTCGTTAATGACCACTACGGAGATACTTACTTATTTGGGCGTTTATACTCACCAACCACTTGTTGCCAAGCGTATGGGCGAAGCCTTGAAGAAAAGCAGGATACATAAAGGTGAGCAAGCGAAGAAACGGAGGTACCCCTCATCTATGCCTACAAGATTAGGGAAAAATCTTGCCCTGCCCGCTCCTTCAGACTTGTAGTAGCCAAATGTAGTAGTATGTAGTATCGTCCCTATACTAAAAAGTACTACTGATTATCAATCACTTATCACGAAATAGTATGTAGTAAGAAGAATGATGAAAAAGTTTGGAAGAGAAAACTTTGGAAACGGTAAAAACCATAAAACAGACAAGCATAAATAATTATCATTCAACCCATTAAAAGTATTAAAACAATGAAAGAAGAAGATTTATCACGTATCAAGCGATACCCCATCGTGGAGTATCTCGAAAGGAAAGGCGTCAAGCCTGTACGTAAGACTGCTGCCTATGCCCTGTATTGTTCACCGCTGAGGGCGGAAACGCATCCGAGTTTCAAGGTGGACACAGAGAAGAACCTTTGGATAGACTATGCCGAAGGTAGGGGTGGAAGTATCATCGACCTCTGTATGCGTATGGAGGGCTGCACGCTATCTGAAGCCATCCGCCGTTTGGGGCAGAACGCTCCCGTTAATGACACATATAGTTTTCTTAATGACTTCGTGCCAAACAACACCCAGCCTGTGATGGCTGTAAATGGAGCAAGGAGACTGATAGAAATATCAGACACCCTGCCTCCTCACTTAGAGACCTATCTTACCGATAAGCGCTGCATCGACCTTAACAGGGCAAGGCTTTTCCTCAAATGTATCAGCTATGAGGTAAGGGGCAGGCACTACCAAGCCATTGGTTTTGCCAATCTCTCTGGCGGCTATGAGCTTCGGGACGACAAGACGTTCAAGGGAACGATAGCCCCGAAGGACATTACTCCGATATTCACGGATAGAGCGGAGCCAGTATGTATCTTTGAAGGCTTCATGGACTTCCTCTCCTTCCTTTCAATGAAAGAAGAGGTTACCAACCACTGCCTTGTGATGAACTCCGTGAGCAACGTGGCAAGGACTATCCGCTATTTGAATGACCGACACCTGCCCCATATCCGTACCTTCCTTGACAATGACGAAGCAGGACGGAGGGCTGTTCAAGATTTCATAAAGGCAGGCTTCCATGTTGAGGACATGAACATACATTACAAAGATTGCAAGGATCTCAATGAATATCATGTCAGCCGTGTCCGTGAGCAGCAGAAACGGAAAGTGCAGGAACAGACACACATATCAATTACAGGACAAAACAAGAAATCAAAACAAGTCAAACTTAAAATGAAATAGAAATGGAAAAGGAAACTATGATGAGCGACAAAGACCTTTCGTGGTTCTTGGGTGTGGAAGATGGAACAGAGAACGAATCTACTTCACAAGAAGCGACTGCGGTTACTGAAAGAGAAAGACCAATAAACAAGCAGAACACAGAGAATACCATGCACTCCGAACCTGCACGGAACACAGGGAATGCAACTGTTCAAAGGCGTATCAGTGCCAAGATGAGAAAGGAAACGCTCGAAGCCTACAAGCAAGCCTACTTTGTCCCGACAAAACTGAGCAACCGAAAGGCGGTCTATCTGAGCAGGAGACACAGGAGCGTGCCGACTTCATTGTGCGTAGGTTAGGCGACAGGGGCAGCAACCTTTCAAGCTTTGTTGAGAACATCGTGCGTCAGCATCTGGAGGAATATGGTGAGGACATAGAGAAATGGAGAAGACTGTAAGCCGCAAGAAAAGGTAGACGGTTTTCTGGAAAAGGGTCTACCCTTTCTTCAAAATAGGTCTACCTTTTTTGCTAAAAGGGTCTACCTTTTCTTCTTCGGTTTAGTTCTCTGTGAGAATACCACGAATGCAGTTAGTCATAGAATGCACGGCATTCGTTTTTAGGCTATAAAACGTTTTAAGCGTAAATGGTTTGTTCGGTAGCATTGCAAGACGTCAGTTTGTACCCACAAACTGCGCCCAGCTCCCCTCGTTAGATTGTCGGGGAGATAAGACCGTAATCACTACGTTCTCATCGGTCAGCATTCAGAAATTAAGCAACAACAAATTATCTATAATGATTAACTTTCAAAGGAAACTTATATGAATAGATACAAAGGAAAAGCTGCCCGATGGCAGCAACAGGATAAAGAAGAACAGCGGATGAACAAAACGGAGTTCATCAAGGTAAGATGCACCTTAGAGGAGAAGCAGCGTATCAAGTCAAAAGCGGGAAGTACAGGGCGGAAGTTCTCCGATTATTGTCGGGAAATACTCCTTAACGGAGAAGTAACAGCCGTTCCCAAGATGACTGCCAATGAGAGGGAAGCCATTGCCATTCTCCAGCATACTGGAAGGTTCTATGGGCAGGTTTCCAACCTCATCAAGGTCAAGGACGAAAGGTGGGTACATATCACTAAGAACCTTTCCCTATGTGCCAAAGAGGCATTTAAGAGATTCTACGACCCGCATTTTCGAGTGGACGATGAGGTATATAAGGTCTTAAATCTAACAAGAAATGATAGGTAAATGTAAGGCAATAGCGCATGGTAGCACGGCTTTGGACTATATCTTCAGAGAGGGCAAGCTCGGCTATCGGCTTGCCTTCCACAACCTTTGCAGCAGGGAGCCAAAGACTATCTATGAGGAAATGAAAGTGGTCAGCGACTATAACAGCCGTTGCAGGAACAAGTTCCTGCGCATTGAAATCGGTATCGCACCACAAGACGAGAAAAAGACTGCCTGTATCCGAGCTTATGGGAATAGCCCATCTGTTTGCCAAGCGAATGGGACTTGACAACCACCAATGGGTGGCGGTAACGCACAAGGACACCGACAACAGACATATTCACATTATTGCCAACCGCATCAGCCTGTATGGAGAAGTCTATGATACCACCTTTGTGAGCAACAAGGCTGCAAAAGTGGCGGAGGAAATAAGCAGAGAGAAAGGCTTGACCATCGCAAAAGAGGTCAAGGCAGAAAGGAAACACCAAAAGGAAAAAAAGCTAGCCCTACAAGAGAGCAAACAAAGAAAGAGGTGCAACATATCTGTTATGCTCTGCTTGATAAGTACAAAGGAACAAGTGTCACGGGGCATTCCATGTTCCTTTATGAATTGAACAAAAACAGCATTACCATAGAGCGTATGAAGAACAAGCAAGATAAGGTATATGGCTTGAAGTTTCTCATACGGAGGACTATCATTCAAGGCATCCGAAATCGGCAGAGAGTTCAGCTACCGTTCTTTGCAAAAGAATTTTGAACCAACTAACAAGGAAGAGTCAAGGAAACCACATCAAACAGTACAAGAGCCAACAGACAAGAACAAATATCCCGATACAGGTTATCAACTCATACCTCCAAGCCGCTCCTCAATTTCACGAGACAATGACACACCACAAGTGCAGAATCCCATTGGTGCGGTGGCAGACACCATCGTTAGCGCAGCTGATGAAGTTGTGGAAGGGTTAGGGCGATTTGATTACACCATCCACACAGGGGCAATGACTATGCTGAAACAGCGTGGCAGCGCAAGCTCAGGAACCAAGCCAGCAGAAAGAAAAACGTGGAAGAGGATTATAACTCACGCCTAAGAAAAAAATGCAGAAAGAAGAATATCTCATCAAGAACGCTTGTTATTCGGTAACAAAGTATTATCTTTGCAAACGGAATAACAAGCGTTCTTTATTAAAGCGAAAAACAGCGAAGTCAAGTAGCTCGCTCGTTTCCAAATCGTTACCGGTTTAGTTGTACAAATAAGGTAACTTCTTTATTTTCAATTAGATACATTTTTGATAATTATCTTATGCGGTAAAAATGACGCAAATCACGGGCTGTGTTGTATGGTTTTTATTTTATATTCCTTATCAAAAATGAGAAAAAGGAAAAAGTAGTGATGGGCTGCAATAATCTTGCAAAACCAACGTTTAATTAAGTGATACTGACACATAATTTGAGGGTGAGGTCGCAGAATATGCGCCTACAAGGAAGAGAAATAGGCAGAAAAAGTGCACATTTACCAAGCCCGATGATTGTGCAAAGCCCCATGGGATACAATGTCTTGAGGGCTGAAACGATAGAAGAAATCATTTGAAAGCAATAATATTTATTAGCTAACAAACGGCTATGAAGATGCAAACAGCATAGCGAGTTCGGCAACATCATGAAAAGAAACAATCTTACAAACCGGCAGTTTGTAATGCCGTTTATCATCGTAACCTCACTCTTTTTCTTGTGGGGCTTTGCAAGAGCCATCCTCGATGTACTCAACAAACATTTTCAAAACGCTTTAGATATCAGCATAACCCAGTCATCTTTGATTCAGGTGACTACCTATTTAGGTTATTTTTTGACGGCAATTCCTGCGGGATGGTTTATTAATCGTCATGGCTATCGACTTGGTGTAGTGCTTGGTTTGTTGCTTTTTGGCATAGGTTCTCTGTTATTTATCCCCTGTGCAGCAGTCGGAACGTTTTATGCTTTCCTTGGAGCGCTGTTTATTATAGGCTGTGGTTTAGTGTTTCTTGAAACCTCAGCAAATCCTTATGTGACCGAACTTGGCGAGAAAGAGACGGCAACAAGTAGGCTAAACTTTTCGCAATCGTTTAATGGTTTGGGTTGTCTCTTCGCAACATTTGTTGTCGGTCAGTTCTTTTTTAGTGGTCATTTTGAAGACAATCACGTGGCAGTTCCCTATACGATTTTAGGCATATTGGTGTTGGTTATCGCTTTAATCTTCTCACGAATTAACTTGCCTGAGATCAAACATGCAGAGACTGAAGAAGACAAAATCAAAGGAACTCGCATCATGAAGCTATTTCGTCATCACCCGATGTTTGTCTTTGGACTCTTTGCTTTGTTAGCTTATGAGGTGGCAGAGATATCAATCAACAGCTACTTTATTAACTTTGTTACGGGTCAAGGATGGTTAGATGACAACACAGCAAGTATCGTTTTGACCATTGCTTTGGGCTTCTTTTATGGTGGGAAGGTTTGTGGGTAGCTGGCTCATGCGACGCATTCGAGCAGAAATAATGCTGTTTGTTTGTGCAGTAGCGAGCGTCATAAGTATGGTTGTTGTGCTATTAAACATTGGGCGATTCTCTATGGTTGCCATCATTATCAACTATCTTTTTTTGAGGCCATTATGTTTCCAACCATCTTCTCATTGGCCCTTAATGGTCTGGGAAATCTAAAGAAAAGTGCAGCTTCTTTGCTAATGATGACACCGATTGAGGCTGTGGTTTCTTGCTCATGGGTATCATTGCAGACAATGCAAACCTTGTGATTCCTTTCTTAATTCCCTTCTTTGGCTTCTTCGTTGTATTGCTTTATGCTTCTGAATTGATGCGAAAGAGATTGTAATCCAACAGAAGATAGGGAGGTAACATTGCTATATCCATGTTGCAACTGACGACATGTTGCTTGATTTAACGCAAAAATTAAACTTTTTAACCTGCTTCGAATTGAAAAAAAGAGAACCAACATTTTGCATCATCAAAAGATTATGTTAAATTTTGCAATCAGAAAAAGATGAAGAGATAACATTCATTTAGTGATCTATTTATAAACATAATATTACAGATTATGGCAGTTAGTTTTTAAAGAATTAGGTCTCGTTAATACACGCGAGATGTTTAAGAGAGCAGTGAATGGCGGCTATGCAATTCCTGCATTTAACTTCAACAATTTAGAGCAGCTTCAGGCTATTATTACGGCGTCATCTGAATTGAAATCACCGGTAATCTTACAGGTTTCAAAGGGTGCCCGCAATTATGCTAACCCGACATTACTACGTTATATGGCAGAAGGAGCAGTAGCTTTTGCAAAGGAACTTGGCTGTGCTCATCCTGAGATTGCACTTCACTTGGACCACGGAGACAGCTTCGAACTCGTGAAAGATTGCGTAGATATGGGCTTCTCTTCAGTCATGATAGATGCTTCTTCAAAACCTTTTTGAAGAGAATATTGAGTTGACTAAGAAGTGCGTTGATTACGCTCATCAGTTCGATGTGACTGTAGAAGCAGAGTTAGGTGTACTTGCTGGTGTTGAGGATGAAGTTGCTTCAGAGGAATCTCACTACACTCGACCAGAAGAAGTGATTGAGTTCTCACAGCGTTCAGGCTGCGATAGTCTCGCCATTTCAATCGGTACATCTCATGGTGCATATAAGTTTAAGCCAGAACAGTGTACTCGTGACCCGAAGATGGCCGCTTAGTACCTCCTCCTTTGGCTTTCGATGTTCTCGCAGAGATAGAGAAAAAGCTTCCAGGATTCCCTATTGTACTTCATGGTTCGTCTTCAGTTCCACAGAAATATGTTGATATTATCAACCGATGATGGAGGCAAATTACCTGATGCAGTGGGTATACCTGAGGAACAATTACGTAGGGCTGCTAAGAGTGCTGTATGTAAGATTAACATCGATTCTGACTCTCGTTTGGCTTACACTGCAGGCGTAAGAGAGACTCTTGCGAACCATCCTGACTACTTTGATCCACGTCAATACGGTAAGGTTGCACGCGATTATATGATCGAAATGTATAAAGAGAAGATCACAGACGTACTTGGTTCTGAGAACAAACTTGCTCAATTGTAAGCAAACTACGACTGAAAGGTCGAATAAAATAATAAAGGTGAGCACTTCATAGTGCCCACCTTTTTTTCGTATATCAATATTTTTTGGGGTGTATATCAATACTTTTGAGGGTGTATATCAATATCCTTTAGGGTGTATATCAATATCTTTTGTGAGGTATATCCATAGATTTTTGGGGGATATATCGATATATTTGGCTGCGCAAACAGAAAGGGCTCTCTAATTCATTAGCCTACAATTGAGAGCCGATTTGCACCATTTTGCTGAACAACCATATTATAGTTGTTTACCCAAATGCCACACAAGACCGAAAATTAAGAATACCTTGCAGGCCGTAACCAATTTCAGAAGTGAATCTCAAGTGATTCGAACCAATCTCTATTCCCACAGGAGAAAGCTGATAAGCCACCCGCATTTTGTTTTCTTTAATGTTAGGGGAAACTGCTGCTATTTGACGACAGATGATAAGCACTTAGCCCCAAACCTCCTCTTGAATAAAGTGCAAAGTGCCCGTTGTCTAACCAAGAATAGCGCACTGAAGGCATGAAAGTAAAGGCCTTACTCGATAATTTCAATTCATCATTTGGGATGATTGAATAGATGAGTCCAAGGTAAACGAAGCTAAAAGCGTCATTATTCACTTGCTTTTCTAATGGCACATGTGCTCCTTGTGCCACTGCTTCTGTATAACTAAGTCCTGCACCTACTGCCCATTTCTCATTCAAATGATAGAAATATTCCATATTTAATGAACAGTTAATGTTGCTGGGTGTCGAGAACAAAGAAGCGTCGTCTTCAAGCTCAAACAATTTAATATAGTCATTTCTCACGCTCTTTAAGTGCGGTTCATCACCGAATCCGATACTCCATCTCAATTCATGTTTGAAATGCTGTGCCTGTATTGTCAATGCAAAAACAAGTCAGAAGTAAAGTTGAAGTCCTTTTTTTCATGTTATCGTTTCTATTTAATTAGTTTGCTACAAAGATAAAGAAAAAAATCCATAATCAAACATTTTTCACATCTTTTTTTCATTTTTATTGAATCAAGTCAGTCTCATGAGAAATCATCGAGATAGTAAACGAAAGATGAGTTAAACGTTTTGAAAGTAATTTACAACAGAAACAACAAAACCTTACACTATGAAAGCATTTAACACAACTATCCAACAGCATGCTATTTTCTTGCATTTACAAACTCCTTACAATCAATCAATTACGAAAAAAAGGCCTTAAAAATTTATGATGATATCACATAAAAATAACGTGTAATCTCTATGGAATCATACGCTCATCTCTACCATTTCATCGCATGAAATGAAGCATTTATGTGCGCCGTTTGTGCCGAATTAGAGAATCGAATGGCGCAAAACACCCTATCTTCTTATAGCCTTCGTTGATTAAACCCTATTTTTCTATGATTTACTCTCTATTTCATCACCCCACGAAGTGTTAAAAACCATCATTAATCTTTACGATATAAGCCTCTACTTCTTGACTAAAATGAAGACAAGAACAAGAGTTTCAGCTAAAACTTTATATCATTTCGCTTTGTTTATTCCAGTATATTATCATCCCGAAGGCCAAATATTTTGCCGTTTTCCAACATTTGTTGAACCCAAAGAGAAAGGCACTTTGCTCATGAAAACAAAGTGCCTTAGTCTTGATATGTTATAAACAGCGTTTACTTTATAGGGAAAAGACCATAGAGTTCGGCATCAATCTGGTCGGTAATCCTTTGAAAATCCTGAGGATTATTCTCAAAATCAGTGTGATCTCCATCAACAATGATGAGATGACCTTTATAGTCTTTAATCCAGTTTTCATAGCGATCGTTCAGTCCAGAGAGGTAATCGATGCGGATACTCTTTTCAAATTCGCGCCCACGTTTACCGATATGGTTAACTAAAGTCGGTATACTTGAACGGATATATATCATGAGATCGGGTAACTTTACGAGTGAAATCATGAGCTCAAACAAGTCTGAATAGTTAGCAAAGTCACGATCACTCATCATGCCCATACTATGTAAATTCGGCGCAAAGATACACGCATCTTCAAATATAGTGCGGTCTTGTATGATGGTATCTGCACTCTTTGATATCTCAACTACCTCCTTAAAACGTTTATTTAAGAAATAGATTTGGAGATTAAATGACCATCTTGCCATGTCAGCATAAAAAGTCATCGAGATACGGATTGTTATCAACGGGTTCGAAACAGGGGCGTCCAATGAAATCTCTTGGCAAGCATTTTTGGTCAGTGTAGTCTTGCCACTTCCGATGTTTCCTGCAATTGCTATATGCATAATCTGAATATAATTCTGGGGTTAGAAAAGTCCAAACAGGTTGGCATCTATCTTATCTATGATGCTCGAAAAGTCCTTTTTACTGTGTAAATAGTCGATATTATTCACGTCGACAACAAGCACTTTACCTTTATATTTGTTATAGATGAAGTCGTCATATAGTTCATTCAAGCTCTCAAGATAAGCCAAAGGCATTTGCTGTTCGTAGTCACGCGCGCGGCTTTGGATATTCTTTACCAAGTGTGAAACGCCTGATTTTAAGTAGATCATCAAGTCAGGATAGTGCAAGATATGCGTCATTGAATCAAAGAGTTCCATGTAAGTATGGAAGTCTCTTTCAGTCATATTGCCCATCTTGTAGTTGTTTTTTTGTGAAGACATATACGCCTTCATAGATGGTGCGATCTTGCACTATGGTTTGTTGTTTGCTACAACGCGTGAGCTGAAGCAAGTCTTTGAAGCGTTCTTTTAAGAAGAAAACCTCCATGTTAAATGACCATCTTGGGATGTCTTTATAATAGTCTTCAAGATACGGATTGTAGTCTACTGCCTCGTATTTAGGCTCCCATCCATAGTGTTTGGCAAGCATTTCGGTGAGTGTAGTCTTTCCGCTTCCAATGTTTCCAGCGATAGCTATATGCACGATTATTATTGTTTTTGGCTGCAAAATTACTGTTTTTTTATCCGTTAAAACGAATAAAGCTGTATCAAAAGTAGGGTCATCCGGTTTTTGTTTGTACATTTGCATAGAAAGTAATTTGTTAAGTTTCACAATATGATATATACCCTATCAGGTCCTCAACATATTGATACGACGATTCAACTCCCACCAAGTAAGAGCATCAGTAATCGTGCCCTAATCATCCAAGCACCGGCAAATGGCAACCTTGTTCCACGTCATCTTAGTGACTGTGATGATACAAAAAGTCATTGTCGAAGCCCTCAAAACAAGGAGCGAAACCATTGATATCAAGGCAGCAGGAACGGCAATGCGCTTTCTGACGGCCTATCTTTCGGTGTGCAAAGGCGAGCATGTGCTCACGGGAACTGACCGCATGAAGCAGCGGCCGATAGGCGTTTTAGTAGATACTTTGCGCTATCTTGGCGCCGATATTCAGTATGAAGGCGAGGTGGGTTACCCTCCTTTGCGTATTAAAGGGCGTCTACTGACAGGCGGATTTATCGAGATTCCGGGCAATGTTAGCTCGCAGTTTATCTCAGCATTACTATTGATTGGTCCGATGCTTGAAAAGGGATTAGAACTCAAACTGACTGATGAGATTATCTCCCGGCCTTATATTGACCTCACGTTATGCATGATGCGAGACTTCGGAGCAATAGCCGATTGGATGGATGTTGACACTATCCATGTCGCTGCCAAAGCCTATTCAGCACGCGATTATTATATTGAAAGCGATTGGACAGCCAGCAGTTATTGGTATGAAATCATGGCATTAGCGGATGATTCAGAGGCCGTTGTGAGATTGGAAGGCCTGATGGATGGTTCGAAACAGGGCGATTCGGTCGTTAAATACATCTTTTCGCTCTTGGGAATAAAGACAAGTTTCAAGACCACTGCACCCGGTGTACCCAATATTGTGACGCTACATCGGCACAAATGTCTATTGCCTCGTTTAGAATATGACTTCACTGGGTCGCCTGATTTGGCACAAACTGTGGTGGTAACTTGTGTGAATATGAACATAAAGTTCCACTTTAAAGGGCTCTCTACCCTACGAATTAAGGAGACAGATCGCATAGAAGCCTTGAAAACGGAGCTGAGAAAGTTGGGCTTTGTGCTTCAAAGTGTGGACGATGATGAACTACTTTGGGATGGCGAACGATGCCAACCATCCGATGAACCCATTGAAACCTATGAGGATCATCGCATGGCTTTTGGCCTTCGCTCCAGTGGCTTTGAAACGCCAAGGCTTGCAAATTAACAACCCAGAAGTAGTGAGTAAGTCGTATCCCGATTACTGGAAAGATCTTCAAACAGCAGGTTTCACGTTATGATATATTTGGTTTTTGCACTTGTTTTCTTAGGACTCATCACGGCATTAGGTTCATTTTTGGGTCGAAAGAAGGGCGAAGAAGAAACTCCTCTCATCGTAAACGACTCGTGTTCTACGTGTACAGGTGAGAACGATCAGTGCGAACAAGAGTGTATGATGGAGGCCGCCACCAAGGAAATTGAATATTATGATGATGAAGAACTTGACCGTTTCCGAGGTCGTTTGTCGGAAGATTACACTGACGAAGAGGCCGAAGCGTTTGCAGAAGTGATGCTAACGATGCGACCAGATGAGGTGAAGGGTTGGAACAGAAGCCTCATTTTACGTGGCATTAACATGCCAAATCAGATTAAAGATGACTTTATTGCATTAGTAAATGATTGACATTTTACATTATAGTTTCTTTCAAAATGCGTTGCTTGGCGCCTTACTTGCCGGTGTTGTTTGTGGCATAGTAGGCACTTATATCGTAACCCGTCGCTTGGTATTCATTAGTGGTGGCATCACATGCATCGTTTGGAGGCATCGGTTTGGGTGTACTAATGGGCATTAATCCCATCCTTTCGGCCATGATTTTTGCCGTATTGAGCGCCTTTGGGGTTGAATGGATGTCGCGAAAAGGTGCAGTTCGCGAGGACTCCGCTATTGCAATGTTCTGGACTTTCGGTATGAGTGTGGGCATCATTTGCTGCTTTTTATCTCCCGGTTTCATGCCCGATTTGCCATCGTTCCTGTTTGGAAGCATCCTGACAATAGGCACATTAGACCTTTGTTTGCTTGGCGTGCTCTCGGTAATTGTTATCCTTTGCATGATCTTCTTCTACAGAGAAGTGCTCAGTGTGGCTTTTCGATCGCACGTTTGCAGAGTCACAAGGGCTGCCCGTTCGATGGATAGAATATGGCATGATGGCATTAATTGCATTGACGATAGTATCTACTTTGCGCATGGTGGGTATCGTTTTAGCCCTCAGTTTGCTTACAATTCCACAGATGACTGCCAATCTTTTCACGCTGAACTATAAGCGGATGATGTTCCTTTCGATTGTTATTGGGTGGGCAGATTGTTTATTTGGTCTTGCCATGAGCTATTGGTTGAATGTTCCTTCGGGTGCATCCATCATCTTTTTCAGTATCATTGTCTATGCCATTGCAAAGTTGTTGTTGAGAAAGTGAAGCATTTCGCCCCATATTCCATTATCCTTTGTCTCGTTGTTACGATGCTTTGTTGTTGTTCAACGCCGCAAAACACGGCGCGAACCAGGTGGTGGCAGGCTTTCAATACACGCTATAATGTTTATTATAACGGTTCAATGGCTTACATAGATGGGGCATTAGAGCGTGAGAAAGGCAACAAAGATAACTTCACAGAGATGCTTCCTTTGTACACAATTGGCAACAAAACAAGTCGTGGTTTGGGGCAAGCTGGCTTTGAAAAAGCAATAGAAAAGTGTGAGAAAGCAATCAAACTGCACAGCATTAGGCGTCATCCCGTGTGGGATAAAGACCGAAAGAAGACTGCCGAAGATATTGAATGGCTCAACCGAAAGGGAGTATAATCCGTTCATGTGGAAGGTCTGGTTGCTCATGGGTAGAGCCCAATTCCATGAAGGAAAGTTTGAAGATGCAATCTCAACCTTTGCATATATGAGCCGACTTTACGCCACTCAACCTGCTATTTACCAACGAGCGCAGGCATGGTTAGCTAAGAGTTACATCGAAGCGGGATGGCAATATGAAGCTGAAGACGTGCTACGTAACATGCAACGAGATTCTATTTATTGGGCGGCTAAAAAGGAATGGGATTATACTTACGCTGATTATTATATTCATATCGGGGACTATCATAAGGCCATCCCCTATCTTCAACGCGTCATTAGCCATGAGATGAGACGCATACAAAAGGCGCGTGAGTGGTTTCTTTTAGGCCAATTGTTCAACGAAACAGGTCAAAAGGCAGAAGCTTATAAGGCATTTCAGCATGTGGTTAGACTCAATCCACCCTATGACTTGGCTTTTAATGCACGCATAGCTATGACAGAAGTGGTCGACGGAAAGCCCAAACAATTGATTGCAAAGCTTCGACACATGGCGTCATCTGACAATAACAAGGAATATTTAGACCAGGTTTATTACGCCATTGGCAATCTCTTCTTGTCGCAAAAAGACACACTTCATGCTATTGGAGCCTATGAAAAAGGCAGTGAACTCAGTACACGTAACGGCATAGAAAAAGGTGTTTTTGCTGCTTAAACTCGGTGACCTCTCGGCAACGGAATAAGTTTGGCGATGCAAAAACGATGTTATGATGTGGCCATAGGACTATTGGATAAGGACCGAAAAGACTATCAACAATTGGCCGAAAAGGCAACAAGTGCTCGAACAACTTGTACCTTTATACCGATGCCGTTGAACTGCAAGACTCTCTTCAACTGCTTGCAAAGATGTCGGAACATGACCGAAATGCAGCCATCGACCGCGTGATTTTGGCCCTTAAACGCAAGGAGAAAAAGGCGCAAAATGACGTTTCATCTATCGCTAATGGAGGTGAGATGACGGTACAAAATCCTACAAATGCAACCTTCAACACACCGACTTCGGCAGATAACAACAATCAACAAGCCACGTGGTATTTCTATAATCCCATGACCGTTGCACGTGGAAAGGAGATGTTTCAAAGGCGTTGGGGCAAGCGAGATAACATTAATAATTGGCAAAGAATCAATAAAACGGTCGTCGCGTTACCATCAAATGATACTGCGGATAGCCTCGAACAGCGAGATGAAACGCCACAAAAAGTGAACGACCCAGCGTCAGATCCTCATCAAAGAGCATACTATCTGCGCCAGATTCCGTTGACTTCTGCTCAGTTAGCTGCCGTAACAAGGTGCTCGCTGATGGGCTTTTTCACAGTGGAATCATCTTTAAGGATCAGTTAGATAACCTTGATCTCAGTGAGAAAGCATTGCTTCGACTCATCCAACACTATCCAAACTTTGCGCATATTGACGAGGCTTTCTATCACCTTTACTTGCTTTATGCAAGGCGAAATGACTTTACACATGCCGAAGAATACCTCGCTCGCCTGCGCCGAGAATGTCCAAAAAGCCAATGGACTGCCTTGCTTAACGACCCCTACTATCAGGAAAATGCGCGTTTTGGAAAGCATATCGAAGACTCACTCTATGCAGCTTCCTACACCGCTTTTAACGAATCACGCTATCATGAGGTGCTGGCCAACGCCCAACTGTCGGCAAAACGTTTCCCCAAGGGAGCCAATCGCGATAAATTTTTGTTCCTTTCGGCGCTGAGTAAAGCTTAATGATGGCGATGCAAAAGGATGCTTGCAAGACCTCAATACGCTGCTATCCACTCATCCAGAAAGCCGACTTGGCGAGATGGCGGGCATGATAATCAATGGTGTAAAGGCAGGAAAGACCTTGCATGGGGCTAAGTTTGACATGACAAATGTATGGAAACGACGCAGTGAAGTGCTCAACGATAGCGACTCGATTCAGTCGGTTAAGTTCAACACTGAACGCAATGTGGGCTTTGTTTACATGTTGGTTTACCATCCCGATTCCGTCAATGAACATCAACTTCTCTTTGCTTTGGCAAAGTATAACTTTACGAGTTACCTTGTCAGAAACTTCGATATACAGATTGAAGACGCACAGGGCATGCACAGAATGATGGTAAAAGGGTTCCAAAAACTATGATGAAGCATTGCAATATGCACGTCAGTTGCATCGCCAACAAAGCATCATGCAGCTCACGAAAAAGGCGCGACCATTTATCATTAGCGAACAAAACATGGAACTCTTGGGCCGACAATACAGCTACGATGACTATAGTTTGTTCTATCAAAAGCATTTCGCACCACTGCGAATCAGTACGCTTCAGCTGCTAACGGAGCCTGTTCCATCGACAATAAAAGGAGCCCGAAAAAGCCGCAAACTGCCGAGGAAATAGACCGCGAACTCGATCGAATCATTCAGCAGGATAAGGATGTTTATCCCATTGATACGGTGATAACGCCTGCTGTAAAGGGGAAAAATGCCGGACAAGGTCAGCCTCAAAAAGCAGTCCACCAAGCCCGAAAAGGCACATAAACCAGCACCGGTGAAGAAGCCGGCGACACCAATTAAGCCGGTTAAACCGCTTGACTTAGACGATGAATATTATGATTTAGATGGATTCTAACTATGAGTAATGGAAAATTATTGTGGGTAGATGACGAGATAGATCTATTGAAAGGTCACATCATCTTTCTCGAAAAGAAAGGTTATCACGTAGTAACGATGAGCAATGGTGTTGATGCTATTGAGCTTTGTCGTACGGAATCGTTTGACCTTATCTTGCTCGATGAGATGATGCCAGGCCTTACTGGCATCGAAACGCTACAGAGAATAAAAGACATTCTGCCTGAAACGCCTGTGGTAATGGTAACAAAGAGCGAGGAAGAAGATATCATGAATCAGGCTATTGGGCGTAAGATTGCCGACTATTTAATAAAGCCTGTAAACCCTAATCAGATTCTAATTGCGCTGAAAAAAGAATATTCATCATCGCGACATTATAAACGAAGTGACGCAAAGCGGCTATCAACAGGACTTTCAAAAAGATTGCACTTCAAATTGCAGATTGCAAGCGTTGGAGTGACTGGATGGCCGTTTATCGGAGATTAGTGAAGTGGGAATTAGAGCTAAGTACAGCCGAAAACCACATGACAGAGGTGCTACAGACACAAAAAGTTGACGCTAACCACGGCTTTGCCAAGTACATTAAACAGCATTACTTAGCTTGGATGAATGGAGAAGAAGACCATCCTTTGATGAGCAATGAGGGTCTTTTAAGCGTGTGATTTTTCCCGCTCTTGGATAAGCAAGAAAAGGTGTTTTTTTGCTTGTGATTGATAACTTTAGGTATGACCAATGGCGTGTATTGGCTGCCGAACTTGCCGAGAGTTATGACATCGAAGAACAGCTTTACATGAGTATTTTGCCTACTGCTACCCAATATGCGCGCAACAGTTTATTCAGCGGTTTGATGCCCGACGAGATTCAACGGCTTTTCCCTGACCTTTGGGTGGATGAGGAAGAGGCCGATGGAAAGAATCTACATGAAGAGGCATTGATAGCGGGTTTGCTTGCACGTTACCGCAGAAAACATCGTTTTAGCTATCATAAGATTAGCGAATCTCAGTCGATTGATCAACTATTGAGCCACTTTTCAGAACTTCAACACAATGATTTCAACGTGTTAGTCGTTAACTTTATTGACATGCTTTCACATGCACGCACCGAGTCACGCATGGTGCGTGAGTTGGCAAACAATGAGTGCGCATACCGCAGTATCACACAAAAGTTGGTTGCGATATTCGGGAATTGCCGAGCTGTTTCGCCTGCTCAGCCGCACAGATTGCCGTGTGATTGTCACCACAGACCATGGGAGTATTCGCGCCAATCGGCCGATAAAGATTGTTGGAGACCGCAATACGAACACGAATTTACGCTATAAGTTGGGCAAGAATCTTAACTATGAATCACGTCAGGTGTTTGAAATCAGCAGACCACACGAGGCACATCTGCCTGCGCCCAACCTCTCAACATCGTATGTTTTCGCCCTTGGCGATACGTTCTTGCCTATCCCAACAACTACAACCATTATGTGTCATACTATAAAGACACGTTCCAACATGGTGGCGTTTTCAATGGAAGAGATGCTTATTCCGATAGGGCGTGATGCGGGGAAAAGCAACAGAAAATATTTAGAAATCAAATTCATGAGAATCTTCTCTGCATGCCTTGGCATGACAAAAGGAGATTATAAAGTAAACAATATGGAAATAAAAATCAAATCATTAGACAACATCCGTGAGGCCGCTAAAGCCTTTTTGGATGGTATGGGAACGGGTAAAGTCTTCGCGTTCTATGGCAAGATGGGCGCAGGAAAGACTACTTTCATCAAGGCAATCTGCGAAGAATTGGGAGTAACCGATGTGATTACATCGCCTACTTTCGCTCTTGTCAACGAGTATACTGCGGCAGATGGCAGTCCCATTTATCATTTCGACTTCTACCGAATCAAGAAACTTGACGAGGGTGTATGACATGGGATATGAAGATTATTTCTATGGAGGTAGCCTCTGTTTCCTTGAATGGCCCGAGCTTATTGAAGAGATATTGCCCGAAGATGTGACTAAAGTCACGATTACCGAAGAGGCTGATGGCAGCCGAAAGGTAGTGTGGTAAGGCGCTATAATCATGTGCCCAACGCCATGATGTGAGTGGACATGGGAGGCGAATCTTTCTTGTTTGCTTCCTGTGTCCTCTCGTTTTATAACACAAGCTAAGGCATTTTTAACTGAGAAATACAGGCTATGGAATCCTATTCTTGTAAAGTTTATTTGCCATTTTTAACATTTCTGGATACGACCAAATAGAAATTTGAACGCCCTTTGAATGCTTGCTTTTTCATGTTTTTAAGATGATTGTAGCATGAAAACCAAGAGATTGCAATGTAATCTCATGCAGATTACACGATGAAGTCAGGCTTTTCGCCTTATGAAATGAAGCATATTATGGCCTTATTCCATACAGATTACACGATATTTTTTTATGCTATTTCACGACACATTTTGGTACTAAGCGCGTAAGGTTTTGATAGTCAATGATTTTTCAAACTGACTAAAAACAGCGCATTTTCGCCATCAGTTTTGAACTTCGTTTCAAATAAGCTCGTTTTTAGAAAAGTATTTGTAATGATAATTCGTTACATTCAAAGCACAAAAAGAAGTGTGATTCATCTTGAGCGTTTTAGAATGCAAAAGGTTAGACTTTTCCTTATTGAAAACCATTGGCAATCACCTCATATATGCAACTTTTCCACTAAGAAATATACGCTGAAAGCAAAGGGTTTGCACCACAGATATTACGCCTTAATAGTTGACTTCTTAAGGATGATAAACTACTTTGCTTTCAACAATAATGGCAAAGCAGTGTTGTCACGATAAAAAAATCATATCAGTTGCCCGGCATGTCTCACGGCTTTTTGTCAGTTGAAAACATTGAGATGACAACGAAAGACATGTCATTCGAAAGCGCCTTTTTAGGATAACGGAGCGTGCTGGGCAGCTGATTAGTGTGATGTTGCGCGAATTTATCACGCAACATCATTCGTTATTCAATGGTCCACGTGTCATTTGTTTCGAGCAACTCCGTGAAATTATGATATTTCTTTCGGCCTTTTACCTCGCCAATCTGGCTGTAAATGACGACTCATAGGTAGGCGCTTCGACATCACGGATAACACCCAAGGCTACGGGAAAGCCGTGTTCATTGTCCATCATGGCAAGTTTCAGCTGCAAAGTATTGTCTTCACAATGGGCATCATGAATGAGAATATCTTCTTCTTTGACGCCATTTTCACCGATTTTCACTACTTTCAATCCGAAGCCTTCTTGCATAAGACCAAACTCTTTGTCTTTACCGAAGCGCATAGGTTTGCCATGTTCCAAATAGATGGCATGCTCACTACGACCTTCACGCGTATAGATGGGGGCGTAAGCGCCGTTGTTAAAGATCATACAATTCTGCAAAAACTTCGCACACCGAGGCCCCTTTATGGCGCTGAGTTGCCTTGAGCATTTCGACAGTGTGTGTGCCATCGTTAGCTACTGTGCGTGCAAAGAAGCGACCACGAGCACCAAAGACAGTTCAGCTGGACGGAAAGGGTCTTCTACAGTGCCGTAGGGACTCGACTTAGAAACAAAGCCTCGTGGTGAGGTTGGAGAGTACTGACCCTTTGTTAAGCCATAGATTCGGTTTGTTAAGCAGTATGATATTGATATCAATATTACGTCTTAGAGCGTGTATAAAGTGGTTACCGCCGATGGCAAGTCCGTCACCATCGCCCGAGATTTGCCACACTGTGAGTTGCGGATTGGCTACTTTCACGCCCGTAGCTATGGCAGCTGCCCGCCCATGTATTGTCTGCATAGCGTATGTATTGACATAGTAAGAGAGACGACCACTACAACCTATGCCCGAGATAACAGCGGTTTCATGGGGTGGTATACCCAATTCGACCATTGCTTTATGCATTGAAGCCAAGAAGAAATGGTCTCCACAACCAGGACACCAACGTGGCTTTCCTTTCTTAAAATCATTTATTTTGTATTCCATGGGATTCATTTATTCGTCTATAATCTGTTTGAAAAGCTTTGGAAAGTGTGTCAACCATGAAAGGTTGTCCTTTCACTTCATTGTATTGTCTTGGGCAGAAGTTGTCTATTTTCATGCGTAAGTAGCCTGCAAACTGACCCGCATTTTGTTCTGCAACAACCACTTTTGGATAGGCTTTAAGTACAGTTGAGGTGTTCTTGGGTAGCGGATTGATGTATCGGAAGTGAGCAAGTGCGACCTTCTTTCCTTTCTTTCGCAGCTCCTCCATAGCCGTATAGAGATGTCCAAACGTACCCCCGAAGCCCACAATCAATAGGTCTGCATCGTCTTTATCACCCAAAACCTTGAGATCAGGAACAGGAATGCGCGCCACTTTCTCGGCTCTTAACTTCGTCATGAGATGGTGGTTTTCGGCTTTATTCGATATAACTCCGGTGTCACTATCCTTTTCCAATCCGCCAATAACATGCTCATAGCCTTCCATTCCGGGTGTAGCCCAATAGCGAACAAGCGTTTCTGGGTCGCGCAAATAAGGGTATAGGCCTCTGAAGTGTCTGGTTTGACAAGGTGAGGATGTATCTCTGGCAAGTCGTTTACATTCGGAAGACGCCATGCTCCCGAACCATTTGCGATGTAAGCATCACTTAACACGACGACAGGTGTCATGTGTTCGACAGCCATCTGACAGGGCATTATAAGCTGATTGGAAGCAATCGGTGGGCGAAATTGGGGCAATCACGGGCATGGGACTATCCCCGTTACGACCAAACAACACTTGAAGCAGGTCGCTTTTGTTCGGTCTTTGTCGGCAAGCCTGTAGACGGTCCACCGCGTGTAACATCAATAACAACGAGCGGAAGTTCGTCCATTACCGCCAAATTCATAGCCTCTGATTTGAGACAAATGCCTGGACCTGAGGTGGAAGTAACGCTTAGTGAGCCTGCAAAAGAAGCTCCGATAGCCGTCGAGCAGGCTGCTAACTCATCCTCACACTGCATAGTTACGATGCCAAGTGACTTGTGTTTGGATAGTTCAATAAGGATATCTGTGGCGGGAGTAATGGGATAACTGCCAAGAAAAGAGTTGCATTTAGCTTTCTCTGCGGCTGCAATGAGCCCATAAGCCATGGCTTTATTGCCCGTGATATCCATGTATCGGCCGGGCTTTTTGTGGATAGATTCAATGCGATATGTGGCAGGAACCGACGCATGTGTATTGTGTCCGTAGTCGTATCCAGCATGAAGTACACGGATGTTACACTCTGCAATCTGTGGCTTATCTTTGAATTTATGCGCAATATACTCTACAACTTTCGTACGACTTCGGTTGAATAACCAGCAAACGATGCCCAAAGCAAACATATTTCTGCATTTCAACACCGTCTTGGGATCAACATTTTCGCCCTTCAAACAAGCCTTTACCATCGATGTTATGGGGCAAGCTACAACGTGATCTGGGTTGATACCGAGTTCCTTTAGATAGTTATTCGTTTGGAATTCGGCTTTACGTAGGTCGTCTTCTCTAAACGAATCGATGTTCAAAAATGATAGTAGCTGAGGGGCGAAGCATACTGGATTTGCGTCTTCAAAGCAGCCGCATTCATAGCCACTAATACGTCACATTGGTCGCCAGGGAGTAAGCACTTCATCGTCTCCAATCCTTACTTGATACCCACTAACTCCAGTCAAAAGAGCCTTGTGGAGCGCGTATATCTGCGGGATAATCTTGAAGAGTTGAAATACTGTTTCCAGCCGTTGCTGACACTAAGGAGAATATGTTTCCGGCAAGTTGCATGCCATCTCCCGAGTCACCTGAAAAGCGGATGACTACTTGTTTGAGTTCTTTTATTTCGAGTCCTTTCATGGGTTAATAGATAATGTCGCCTCAAATATATGGTAATTAAATTAAAAAGCAAGAAAAAAACATAAGAAAAATGGAAAAATATTTTCTTTGCGCTCATCTTGCCTTTTTATAGGAGTATTGCATCTCATAGGATGCAAAGTGTAGGATATATGCCTTTAATCGTCAAGTTATATGATTTCCATTGTCATGCTAATGTCGTTGATTGGTCGATCATTTCGATTAGTTTTAGCTTGTTGGATGCGTTCAACAACGTCTAAACCCTCAACAACTTCTCCGAAAAACGGTATATTGATTGTCGAGAAAAGGTACCCCTATTGTGGAATATGTTTTGATTTGTTGGGCAGAAAAACGTCAAAGGTGTTGTTTACAATAACTTTTTGCTTCATTAATGAGTTGTTCATGCAGTTCAAGTAGACGCTCATGATCTCGGTTTCTGCGTAGTTCCATGGTCTCATCTCTATGAGATTTGAGCAACGATTGAAACACTTTCTGTTATGACTTGAAGTCTCTGGTCTCCACCTTATTTATATATGGTGTGCTGACAACTGATATTCCATGTTATGAACCGACAGAAATAGCCTCATGTTTGAATGCAAAGTTATACCTTTTTCTCGTTTATCGGTGAGATGTATTGATATTTTTTGCATGATAAAATGAGGCATCTCTCTTTGTTTTAACAATCATTAATGCATTCAAAAGTAACAATTGTTACCAAGCCATTGCAATCAGTTGATATACCTTTGCGCCAGAATTTAGGATATAAATAAATACAAACATTATGACAGAAAACAAGATGTTTTGTTTCCAATGCCAGGAAACAGCAAAAGGAACTGGGTGTACTATTCAAGGAGTTTGCGGCAAAACAGCCGATACAAGCATGTGGCAGGATCTGCTGTTAAGCGTAGTTCGCGGTATAGGAACAGTCGATCATTGTCTCAAAAAGGCTGGAAAAGAGAGTTTACCTGCAGTAGAAGGCTTTATCACGGATGCGCTTTTCACGACCATTACGAATGCAAACTTCGACGATGATGCTATCCTTCGTAAGGTAACGGATGGCATTGTATTGAAGAAACAGCTAATAGATAAGGCCAAAGAAGACGGAGTTTCTCTCCCCAACTGGCCTGAAGTAACGTGGGAGGCGATGAAAATGATTATGAATCTGAAGGAAAACGTGAAGGCATTTTACGCATAGAGAACGCTGATTTGCGTTCTTTGAAAGAACTTACGATATTGGGTTTAAAAAGGAATGGCAGCCTATTATGAGCATGCTTCACATCTTGGCGAGCATAGTTCTGCTATCATCGACTTCATGAGTGAAGCGCTTTATGCGAGTTACTGACCCTGATTCGAGCATGGAAACACTGCTCAATTGTGTGCTCGCAACAGGCAAATTCGGAGTTGATGTCATGGCATTGCTTGACAAAGCCAATACAAAGTCTACGGAAACCCAGAGCTTACAAAGGTCAATATCGGTGTAGGCAAGAACCCAGGTATCTTGATTAGCGGTCACGATCTTAAGGATATAGAAGACCTTTTGAAGCAAACCGAGGGCACAGGTATTGATGTTTACACCCATGGTGAAATGCTTCCAGCTCACTACTACCCACAGTTGAAGAAAGTATAAGCACTTGGTTGGTAACTATGGTAATGCCTGGTGGAAGCAAAAAGAGGAGTTCGATACCTTCAATGGACCAATTGTTTTCACTACGAACTGTATTGTTCCTCCCTCTCCAAAAGGCTTCTTACAAGGATCGAGTATTCACTACTAACGCTGCAGGATACCCTGGATGGAAACATGTAGAGGCTGGACCTGACGGACACAAAGACTTTTCTGAGGTTATCGCTATGGCCAAAATGTGCCAAGCTCCAACTGAGATTGAACACGGAGAGATTATTGGTGGCTTTGCACATGCACAGGTTTTTGCACTTGCCGACAAAGTAGTTGAGGCAGTAAAGAGTGGAGCTATCCGCAAGTTTGTAGTCATGAGTGGCTGCGATGGGCGTATGAAGAGCCGCAATTATTATGAAGAATTCGCCATGAAGTTACCGAAAGACGTCGTTATTTTGACAAGCGGTTGCGCGAAATTCAAGTATAACAAGCTCTCTTGGCGACATAAATGGCATCCTCGCGTATTAGATGCAGGACAATGTAACGACTCTTACTCATGGGCTGTAGTCGCTTTGAAGCTTAAAGAGATATTCGGAGCGAACGATATCAACGACCTTCCTATCGTGTTTTAACATCGCATGGTATGAGCAGAGGCTGTAATCGTGTTGCTTGCACTCTTGTCTTTGGGCGTAAAGAATATCCACATAGGCCCAACTCTGCCTGCTTTCGTTTTCAGAAGGAGTATTAAAAGTACTTGTTGAGAACTTCGGTTTAGGTGGTATAACGACCGTAGACGAAGACATGAAGCGCATGATTGGCTAAGTTTTGTCACACATTATACAAGAAAAACCGCATCAGAGTAAACTTCCCGATGCGGTTTCTTTTTAATAGTAAAACAGAATCATTTATGTTTTCTCTTTCACTTTCCGTTCTTTTTATGCCTCTTATGCACCATGAAACAAGTACTCTTTCTGCGTGTCTAACGTCATTTGAGTGAACAAATCATTGAGTAATTGGTCGGCAACATCAAGTGCACGATGCAACAAATGGTCAGAGAATTGCTGCAACATTGTATTTGCTCGCTGTGGATTATCTTTGTAAATAACGAGATATTGCGTTTCAAAGTCGTGCTGCAATCGGTCATTTTCAATCTCCAACTGCGCATAACGGTCTTTGATTATCGGTGCATACACATTGTAATTCACCATACCCAACGTCATCACCTTACGGAATTTCCAGTATGCCGACTCGCGATCTGCTGTGTTACGACCACGAGTACAGGCATCAGGTACATGCTTAACACCTTGATAAAAGCGGTAAGGAATACGCCGAGATCTGCCATGCCAAGAGCGACACAAGTGATATGACCTATCGCCTGAGGGAGGTTAGGTCGCACTTGGATTATATGCGTTTTGAGTCGTTCGGAAGATAGAAACTGGGCGATAGGTTCCTTGCCATTGTTGTGCAAATAAGGGTCATGCGCGGTACCATCATAATGGAATCTAAACGCATTTCGCAACGTTTGAAGACTTATTTCCTTGTCTGCTTTAGCGAAGACGGGAAGGTATTACAGGGCTACATCGTTTTTAATCGAGGGCGAAAGTAGCTTTTGTATGCCCCAAACACGTGGGTAGTTATAAAAGTAAAATCATCACGATCGGCATCCTTACAATCATGAGAATAAGCCTCATGGAAATCGAATTTACCTTGCTTTGGGTCGTAAAGTCCGTTCTTTTCTGCAAAAGAAATCAACCCTTCCGAAGCCAAAATAGTTCTCTTTATCATTAGGGATCATAGTCGCGAAGTCGGCTTTGATTGCCCGTAACAAAAATACTTATCACGTGGCATTTTGCATGCTAACCGATGATGACCACACGCGTTTTCAAGGTGCAAGTCTCTTTATCATCGATGAAACCGATACCGAAAACCTTCAGCCGAACCATACTCTTCTATGAGTTTTTCCCAGTCGTTCTACGCCCTCACGTGCCGTGCGAACATAAGAGCAATACAATGTTATACGTGCAGTTTTTCTGCCGTCCATTCTTCACATAGGGGTCGAATTCAAGCGCTTTATTGCTGCTAAATATGGTCTCAGTTGAACTCATTCCCCACGCCAACGCTATTGAAAACCAGCACTTCCCCACTCACCAGGGAACTGATAATCTGGCAGTGCTGTGTAGCCCAAAAGCCGTCTTAGGAAGCGGACATCTAAATTCACTATCCTTGGCAACAAACCCAGATGGGCCATCAGTTTGTATCTTC
>BNJV01000102.1_pt1 | contig 57813 bp, 59 predicted proteins | sample 8540591 | NCBI WGS metagenome assembly BNJV01 (sample SAMD00202457, study PRJDB9452) | human saliva metagenome | host: Homo sapiens | reverse complement strand
AGGCCCGCCCCAGCAGGTGCTCGGCCAGGATTCGGGCGTCGACCTGAGGGACTGGTCACGCCGGCAGCAGCCAGCCGACCGGCCGCCTGGCGCACCAGCGCCCGCAGCCCGTGGCGGTCCACCGCGCCCGCCGCGCGCCGCCACACAACTCAGGAACCACTGCCCTCACCCACCTGGGATAATCGTTCAGCCTCGTCCATGGCGATGGCCGAGGCGATCACCGAGCCGAGATCACCGTCAAGAACGGCGTCGAGGTTGTAGGCATGCAAGCCGGTGCGGTGGTCGGCGATCCGGTTCTCAGGAAATTGTAGGTCCGGATGCGCTCGGGCGGTCCACAGTGCGCACCTGACTGCGACGGGCCTGCGCGCCTCGGCGGCCGCGGCAGCCGCACGCTCAGCCAGGAGCCGGGCCCGCAGGACCCGCATGGCCGCCTCCTTGTTCTGCAGCTGAGACTTCTCGTTCTGCATGGACACGACGATCCCCGTGGGTGGGTGCGTGATACGCACCGCCGAGTCCGTGGTGTTGACGCTCTGGCCCCTGCTCCCGAGAGCGGAAGACGTCGATGCGCAGATCGGCGGCGTCGAGTCTGGAGCTCGCCGGGGTCATCGGCCTCCGGCATGACGAGGACGCCGGCCGCGGAGGTGTGGATGCGCCCCTGGGACTCGGTGACCGGGACGCGCTGGACACGGTGGACACCGCCCTCGTACTTCAGGTGCGCCCACACCCCGTCCTGGGGCTCCGTGGGCCCACGGGTCTTGATGGCCAGGCGCACGTCCTTGTAGCCACCCAGGGTCGAGGTCGGTGGCGTCAGGGACCTCACGGCCCATCCCTGCCGCTCGGCGTAGCGGGAGTACATACGTGCCAGGTCGGAGGCGAACAGCGCCGACTCCTCACCGCCCTCACCCGCCTTGACCTCGATGATGACGTCGCGGGCGTCATCGGGATCACGGGGTGCGAGGACCTCGCGCAGGTGCTCACCGGCGCAGCCTCAGCAGTCTCAAGAGCCGGCACCTCGGCGGCGAGAGTCCTCGTCCTCCGCGGCCAGCTCGCGGACGTCGGCCAGGTCGGCGCTGGCCGCCTGCCAGGCCCGGTAGGCGGAGACGACCCTGCCCAGCTCGGCGTAGCGGCGCCCCAGCCGACGCATGGCACCGGGGTCGGCGGCCGCCGGCTCGGCCATCTCGGCCTCGATATCCGCGTACTCGGCCAGGAGCGGCTCTGCGGCGGAGAAGTCCTCACTCATGGACTCGGGTTCCTTCACTGGCTAGGGAGTCGTGCTGACGGGCGCCAGCGGCTACTCGTGCGATATGCAAACGACGCCGACGGCGGCTCTGGGAGCCGGCCGCCGGCGTCGTGAGACGCGGCTACTTGCTGCGCTTGCCGTACCGGGCCTCGAAGCGGGCAACACGGCCACCGGTGTCGAGGATCTTCTGTTTGCCGGTGTGAGAACGGGTGGCAGGCCGAGCACACGTCCACGCGGATCTCACCGGAGGTGACGGTGGAGCGGGTCTCGAAGGTGTTGCCACAGGTGCACGTGACCGTGGTGGCCACGTAGTCGGGGTGGATGCCCTGCTTCATAGGTTTCTCCTTAAGCGTCAGAGGGTCCCGGGTCCCACACGGGAGCGCGGGTGAACCGGAGGCCAGCAGCAGATTTTGCCACTGTCTCACGCACCATCGCAATGGCTGAGCCGCGTGAGACCGGGCACCTGGCCGGTTGCGTTACTCGTCCTCGCCGTCGGCCAGGGACGTGCCGGCCGGGGTGGTCTTGGACAGCACCATGAGGAACTCGGCGTTGGACTGGGTGTCCTTGAGCTTGGACAGCACCAGCTCGAGGGCCTGCTGCTGCTCGAGCCCGGCGAAGAGTCGACGCAGGCGCCACATGATCTTGAGCTGGGCGGGGTCGATGAGCAGCTCCTCGCGGCGGGTGCCGGAGGCGGCCACGTCCACGGCCGGGAAGATGCGCTTGTCGGCGAGCTGGCGCGACAGCCGCAGCTCCATGTTCCCGGTCCCCTTGAACTCCTCGAAGATGACCTCATCCATCTTGGAGCCGGTCTCCACCAGGGCCGTGGCCAGGATGGTCAGACTGCCGCCGTTCTCCACGTTGCGGGCCGCCCCGAAGAAACGCTTGGGCGGGTGAGGGGCGGAGGCGTCCACACCACCGGAGAGGGATCCGACCGCTGGCCGGGGCCCGCCAGGTTGTAGGCGCGCCCGAGCCTGGTGATGGAGTCACAGCAGCGACGACGTCCTGTCCCAGCTCCACGAGACGCTTGGCGCGCTCGATGGCCAGCTCGGCCACGATCGTGTGGTCGGAGGCGGGGCGGTCGAAGGTGGAGGCGATGACCTCGCCCTTGACCGTGCGCTGCATGTCGGTGACCTCCTCAGGGGCGCTCGTCGACGAGCACGACCATGAGGTGGGCCTCAGGGTTGATTGACGCTGATGGCGTTGGCGATCTGCTGCAGGACGATCGTCTTACCCGCCTGGGCGGGGAGACGATGAGTCGCGCTGTCCCTGCCGATGGGCGAGACCAGGTCGATGATCCGCGGGGTGACGGCCTTGGGCGTGGTCTCCAGGCGCAGCTGCTCCTGGGGGTAGAGGGGAGTGAGCTTGGCGAACTCAGGGCGGCGCTTGGAGCGCTCGGCGTCCATGCCGTTGACGGTCTCGACGCTGACCATGGGGTTGTGCCATGACCCGGCCGGCCCGGTTCTGACGGCGGTTGTTGCGCCCTCCCTGGTGAGGCGTGGAGGAATCCGCGCCCTCACGGACCCAGCCGGTCACGGCGTCGCCGGCACGCAGCCCGTTGTCCTTGATGAGCTGGTTGGAGACGTAGACGTCCTTGGGGCCGGGCAGGTACCCGGAGGTGCGCAGGTAGGCGTGCTGGTTGTCGGTGACGTCCAGGATGCCGGCAACCGGCAGGAGGACCTCGTCCTCGCGTGGCTGGTTGCGGTTGCCGCGCCCGCGTTGCTGTCCCGGCCCTCACGGCCGGAGTCCCGGTCATCGCGGTCGAAGCGGTCGCGTCCGCGCTTGCGGCCCCGACGGCGTCGCCCGCCGCGCTCGTCGTCGTAGCCGTCGGACTCGTCGTTGCCGTCCCGGCCCCGGCGCGGGCGCTCCTGGGACTCGACGACGGGAGCTTCCAGTGGCATCGGCCGAGGTCGCGCATGAGGGCGGCCTTGGCGTCGGCGTGATCCTCAGGCGAGTCGGTGCGGGGCTCGCGTGAGGCGCGCTCCCTGGTTCTCAGGGGCGCCGGCGGGAGGCCTGGGCGCGTCGGCGGCCGCGGCGAAGCTGGTCGCGCGAGGCGCTCGCCTCGCTCCGAGCGACCGTAGGGTCGCGGTCGTCGCCGCCCTCGGTAGCCTCAGGGCGCTCAGTGCGCTCAGTGCGCTCACGCCAACGGCTGCGTGCGGGACGCTCCTCGTCGTGGCCGGAGCCGCTGGCCGAGTCGCTGCTGGAGGCACCGGACCGATCCGGCAGATCGAGGCCCAGGTCAAGAGCCGGCACGGTCTGGCGCCCCTCGGGGGGCGCCGGAGGCCGCCGTGGCGCGCCGGCGGCGGGAGCGCCCTGAGGGCGTTCCGGGACTGCTCCGATGAGGGTTCACCAGTCGGAGAGGTGGAGGAAGAGGCAGAGGAGTCGGCGACGTCGGTCACCCCGGCATCGGACGAGCTGTCCGACGCGCTGTGGGAGTCGGGAGCGGAGGCGGAGGAGTCGCGCGCCTGACGGATGGCGGCGACGAGCTCACTCTGCGCATACAGGAGGTGCCCTGAGGCCCATGGAGCCGGCAAGCGACTGAAGCTCGGCCAGACGCATGGTGGAAAGCGAGGGCTGGGCGCTGGAGGTCTCGGTCACGAGTGTCCTAACGGTGTGATGACGCTCCGAAGAAGGAGACGTTCAACTGGGGAGACTTCCCCGGAATCGTTCACGGGGTGGGTCAATGCACTGCCGGTTTCTGCTGAGACCTGAGCCTCAGGTCCGGGGCTGGTGCGGTCAGCGGCGTGGTGCGATCCGCGCGGCCGACGGCGTCAGCATAGCAGCCCCTTCGCGCAGTGCCTAACGGAACACCGGCGAGCAACGCCGGGGATGCCGCCGGTATTCCACCCATGACGTCTCTCGCCGCCTCGACGCCGGTGGGGCCCGTGACGATCAGCCCCACCAGGATGATCGACTCAGGCGCACCCGAGCCGGCTCCTATCCTTCAAGCCCCCGGGCTTGCGGCTTCAGCGACCTGCGAGAAGCGCCCCCATGGGCGCGAAGTCGGCCAGCGGGTCAACCGGCGCCTGGCGCGGGAAGCGCTCCATGAGTGTGGCCAGCTCCCGCCCGCCCGGGCCACGCGCTCGTTCAAGGGCGACTCGGACTCTCAGAGGAAGACGGTGTCTGCCAGGCCGCACCGAAGTCCTCACTGGCAGCGAAGACAGCGGTCCGCGTCGGCAGGGCCTTCATGTAGGCGACCAGCGGTCGCAGCGCCATCTCGGTGACAAGACTGTGCCGCGCAGTGCCGGCCGTCGCCCCCAGCAGGACGGGGACGCCCTCAAGCGTGCCGGCCGGCAGCACATCCATGGCGGACTTGAACAGTCCGGAGTAGGAGGCCTGAAAGACCGGGCTGACAAGGATGACGCCGTCGGCGGCGGACAGGGCGTCGATCATCTTCTGCAGGTCGGCAGACACCGGTCCGCCCACACTGGCCAGGGGCGATGTCCTTGACCGGGGGCCTGAGCCCGATGACCTCGATGCTGGCGAGGCGGGAGTCGGACTCCAGGGCCTTGCGGGTCGACTCGGCCAACCGCTCGGCGAGCATCCGGGAGGTCGAGGGCTCCGAGACCCCCGCGTGCAGAGCCACGATCCGGCTCAGACGCCCCATCTGGGTATTGGCGTAGACATCGTAGGTCGGCGATCCGGCCAGGGACTGGGTGCCCCCGAACGGGGCGACGGGCGCGGTCGTGCCAGTGGTCATGTCATCCTTCTTCTGCTCGTCACTCGTCGTGTCAGTGGTGTCAAAGGTCTCCCAGGCCATCTCAGATCCTCACCTTCCGACCTGTGAGCGGGTCGAACTCGTTGGACATGGAGAAGGGCCCCTCAGCCGGGGGCTCGGCCCCTCCAGCAGGGCCCGGTGGCGCGGATGGAGCGGCGCGTCAGGAACACCCTCGGACGTAGTGGGCTCCAGCTCGGCGCGCAGCGCCGGGACGATCTCGGAGCCCAGGTACTCGATCTGCTTCATGATCTCCTCGTGCGGGACGCCGCCCAGGTCCAGATTGAAGGCCCTGACGCTGGTAGTCGCCGATCGCGTCCCGGTAGGTCAGGTACTTCTCACGATCTGCTCGGGCGTGCCGACGGCGAGAGGCGTGTGCTGCGTCATCTCCTCCAAAGACGCCCCTGGTAGACGTAGGGTGTTGCGGAAGTATGGGGTGTAGCGCTCGATGGCCTCGGCCTCGCTCCTGGCGGCGAAGATCTGGCCGCCCAGGCCCACGATCGCCTGCTCGGGCCTGCCATGGCCGTAGAAGGCGAAGCGCTCTCGGTAGAGGCCGACCATCTTCTTGACGTGGTCGATGGGCCAGAAGATGTTGTTGTGCAGGTATCCGTCTCCGTAGTAGGCAGCCTGCTCGGCGATCTGGGGCGAGCGGATGGAGGCGTGCCACACGAAGGGCGGGACGCCGTCGAGCGGGCGGGGCATGGAGGTGAAGTCCTGCAGCGCGGTGCGGGAACTCACCCTCCCAGTCCACGTTGGTCTCGCGCCACAGGCGGCGCAGCAGGTCGTAGTTCTCCACCGCGAGCGAGATGCCCTTGCGGATGTCCTTGCCGAACCAGGGGTAGACCGGGCCGGTGTTGCCGCGCCCCATCATGAGGTCGACGCGCCCGTCGGCAAGGTGCTGGAGGTAGGCGTACTCCTCAGCCAGACGCACCGGATCGTTGGTGGTGATGAGGGTGGTCGCGGTGGTCAGGAGCAGCTTGTCCGTGCGTGCGGCGATGTTGGCCAGCAGGGTCGTGGGCGACGATGGCGCGAAGGGCGGGTTGTGGTGCTCCCCGGTGGCGAAGAAGTCCAGACCTGCCTGCTCGGCCAGGACCGCCATCTCGACAGTGTTCTTGATGCGTTGGTGCTCACTGGGTGCCTTACCGGTAGCCGGGTCGGTGGTGATATCTCCCACCGTGAAGATTCCGAACTGCATAAGACGTCCTCTTTTCTACACTGGATCTACTTCATTTCTTGTGTGCTGACGGAACCGAGGACATCGATAGTTTATTTCTCAACTTCGTGAGTGTGGCGCGATTCCCACGTGGGAGCGTGGCACGACCACCCCACCGGGACTCCGAGGCGGACGCGGATCGCGGGCGCCCTCGGACTCGAGGACGCCCGCGATCAAGAAGGCGGATGAAGAAGCCGTTCGTGCGGGTCAGGAGGTCAGGACCGCCCCGCGGGTGTCGATACCGGGGCTGAGCACGCTCCAGCCGTGGTTCTCCAGGGCGAATCGGGTCTGGTCGGCCAGAGTGGACAGAACCAGAACCGTGGGGCCTGCGCCGGAGATGACGGCCGGGTAGCCCTGCTCGCGCAGGGAGTCCATGACCGCCATCGAGGCGGGTAGGACCCCACGCCGGTACTCCTGGTGGAGCCGGTCCTCGGTCCCGGCCATGAGCAGGTCGGGGCGCCCGGCGAGCGCGAGCATGAGCACGGCGGCCCGGGAAGTGTTGAACAGGGCGTCCTCGCGCGGCACGGAGACCGGCAGGGACCTGGCGGGCCTCCTTGGTGGACAGGCGCGTCGTCGCCGGCGGGATGAGCAGACTGACGCCGAGGGAGGCGTCCACGGGCATGGGCGCCATGCGCGGGCGCCCCTCGCGCTCGACCCAGGCGACGGTCGCGCCTCCGAAGACGGCGGGAGCGACGTTGTCGGGGTGACCCTCGAAGTCGGTGGCCAGGGCGAAGATCCGGTCGTCGCTGAGAGCCTCGGGCTCGGAGATGAGGCCGCGCGCCAGCATGAGCCCGGCCACCGCGGCACTGGCGGAGGATCCCATGCCCCCGCCGTGGGGGATCCGGTTGACGCAGCGCATCTCGAAGCCGGCCTGAGGTGCTCCGACGGCGTCCAGACCTGCCCGCAGGGCCTGCACGACGAGGTTGTCGTCGTCAGTGGGGACCGTCTCGGCGCCGACGCCCTCGACGATGACGCGGGTGGTGCCGGTGGTCAGCCGTACCGAGACCTCGTCGTAGTAGCGGAAGGCCATACCGAAGGAGTCGAATCCGGGTCCCATGTTCGCCGTCGTTGCCGGGACCCGGACGGCCGCGCGCTCGTAGACGATGCGCATGTCACTCACCCTCGACGCGTTGGATGGAGACGATCTCGGCGACCCGGTCCGAGGCTCGCAGCCCCTCGACAGCGGCGTCGAGGTGGAAGACGGGAGCCGGATGGGTCACGAAGGTCACGACGGCCTGGTCCTCGCTGCCATCGGTGGTGACGTAGGCGCTCTGGCGCACCGAGTTGATGGAGACCCCATTCTCAGCGAAGACCGTGGCCATGGCGGCCAGGGGAGCCGACGGCGTCGTCGGAGCGCAGCTGGATCTGGTACCGGGTGACGGCGGCCTCCGGGCCGAGGACCGTCAGGCTCGCGTAGGAGGACTCGCGGGGGGCCTGGCCGCCGTGGACCCGATGGGCGGCGGCGGCGACGACGTCGGACAGGACTGCGGATGCTGTCGGGGCTCCTCCTGCGCCCTGACCGTAGAACATGAGGCGCCCGGCGCTCTCGGCCTCGACGAGGACGGCATTGTAGGCGCCGTGAACGCTGGCCAGCGGGTGGTCGTTGGGCACGAGGGCGGGATGGACCCGCACGGAGACGCCTTGTGCGTGCTCGTCGTCGCGATGCTGGGCGATGGCGAGCAGCTGAGCTCGCAGCCCGAGGCGTGGGCCTCCCGGATATCGTCGGCGGTGACTTCACGGATGCCTTCGACGGAGACGTCATCGAGGCCCACGCGGGTGTGGAAGGCGAGCGAGGCGATGATGGCGGCCTTGGCGGCGGCGTCCAGGCCGTCGACGTCGGCGGTGGGGTCGGCCTCGGCGTAGCCGAGCTCCTGGGCGGTGGCCAGGGCGGTCTCGAAGGACAGGCCCTTGATGCTCATCTCATCGAGGATGTAGTTGGTGGTGCCGTTGACAATGCCGAGGACGCTGGTGACGCGGTCGCCGGCCATCGACTCGCGCAGCGCGTAGACGACCGGGATGGCACCGGCGACAGCGGCTTCGTAGTAGAAGTCAGTGCCGGCCGCAGCCGCGGCGGTGTAGAGCTCGGGGCCGTGGGCTGCGATGAGGGCCTTGTTGCCGGTGATGACGCTGGCCCCGGCCTTGAAGGCGGCCAGGATGAGGGTGCGGGCCGGCTCGATCCCGCCGATGAGCTCAATGACCAGGTCGTTCCCGGTGGCGACAGCGGTGGCGTCATCGGTAAGAAGGTCCCGGGAGACGGAGGCGTCACGCGGCGCGTTGACATCACGGACGGCGACGCCCGTGATCTCAAGACGTGCGCCGGAGCGGGCGGCGAAGTCGTCGGCCTGCTCGCTGAGGAGGCGAATGACCTGGCTGCCAACGGTCCCGGCGCCGAGGACGCCGACGGTGAGTGTGCGCTGGGCGGGTGAGAGGTCCTGAGCCACGGGATGACCACCTTGCTGTGTGTACTGTGTTGCGTGCCGTGCGTGGGCACTTCGACTGCGTCATGCGATGGGCCGCTCACGACGGGCACGGTCAACCGGCCGCACGCCCGCGCTGGCCATCGCTGCGGGCCAGCATAAGGGGCATCGGCCGTGGAGCGCTTGCGTGTCCGCCTGTGGACACACGGCCGGCCCTGTGCGCCTTGATCCGATGGAGCCGGGAGAGGCGCCTCCGGAACCCGCCTAAGACGGCGCGGACGGGAGGGACTCTCTCAGCGGCGCCAGATGATCTGCTTGAGCAGCCGAACGATCACCCGCCCCAGGCCCATGGATACCGGGGTGGTCGCACCGTCGGAGTACCCCCAGGCCGGGGGCGGCTGCTCCAGGGAGGAGACGAAGGCAGTCAGTGAGGACGAGGAGGTCGTTGCGCTCATGCCTTCAGGTTAGGAAGCAGCGCGCCACCTAGCGCCCCCCAGGAGAACGATTGGCGGGGAGGGATCCTCCTCCCCAAGGCTGAGACGATCCCATGGGTTTCTCCTGCTTCCGGCAGTCCGTCCCGAGCAGGGCCGACGGAATGCCGAACGGCCCGCTGGGCGGAGATGGCCAGTGGCCCCGCCCCGGTTCAACCGGGCGGGGGCCACTGGGTGAGCTCCGATGTCAGAGCGCTCAGGCTCGAGAAGCGGCTACCCGCGTTCAGGAGGCCTTGCGGCGGCGAGCCACCAGCAGGGCGCCACCACCCAGGCCGGCACCGGCGAGCAGCAGGAGCGCAACGGCGTTAGCACCGGTGTGCGCCAGCGGCAGGGGTGCCACCATTCGGCGTCTTCGGGGTGGAGGTGGGCGGCACCGGAGCACCCAGAGTGCTCGGCGGCTGCTCCTGCGTGGTCGTCGTCGGGGTGTTCACCGGCGGGGTCGCGGGCGGGTTGGACGCCGTGGGCGGGGCCTGCGCGGTCGTCGGCGGCGTCGCGGTCGTCGTCGGCGGGGTGGCCGGCGGGTTGGACGCCGTGGGCGGGGCCTGCGCGGTCGTCGGCGGCGTCGCGGTCGTCGTCGGCGGGGTGGCCGGCGGGTTGGACGCCGTGGGCGGCATCTGCGCGGTCGTCGGCGGCGTCGCGGTCGTCGTGTTGGTCAGGGAGACCTTGACGAGCTCCTGGTCGCGGATGGTGAAGGTATTGGTCTTCTGACCGTCCACGGTGAAGGCCGGCTCGCCCCAGCTGAAGCCGGAGGCGGCGGGCTGAGCCTTGGAGGTGTCCTCGGTGAGCGTGATCTTGGTGCCCACGGGGAAGGTGCCGTCGAAGGCGACCGGCTCACCCGGCTTGACCGTGACGGAGGAGGTTCCGGTGCGGCCCTCTCCGGTGGCCTTCTGGCCCTCGGGAGCCTTCCAGTCCGGGTAGGAGCTGGCTGCGGCCGGCAGCTCGTAGGCGACGTCGACGACGAAGCTGGAGCCGGCGGCCTGTGCGGCAGCCTCGCCCTCGACGACCTTGGTCACGTCGAAGCCGCCGAAGCCGGGCTCCATCTGGACCGAGATGTCGAAGTACTGGACGTAGGGACTGCTGCTGGGTGCTGGTCAGGGTCCGTGCCCTTGAGGGTTCACGGTGTTCTCGTAAGAGGTGCCCCGGGAGGCGGCGACGGCGTTGCCGTTGGCGTCCACGAAGGAGACGGGGTACTCCAGGGTGAAGTTGGTGCCGTTCTGGAACGGACCAGTCACCTCATAAGTCGCAGTGCGGCCGTCCTGGGAGTAGGTGGCCTTGACGTCGAAGTCACCGTACTGGGTGGTGGCGTCCTGACCAGCGGCGTTGGTCACCGGGATGGACTTGCCGTCCGCGGGACGCAGGTTGAGGACTGTGCGGGTGGCGTCAGCCTGGTTAAAGGTCATGCCGGCACCGAGCGTGTCGGTGAAGACGATGGTCTGGCGGGGAGCCGTCGAAGGTCTTGCCGAGCTTGTCTCCAGTGGTCTGGTTGGCCCCGAAGTTCACGCCCCAGGTCAGCTCCTTGTAGTTGTTGTAGAAGCTGGAGGCCCACTTGGTGAGCTCCCAGTTGCTCTCCTCGGGGCCGCCGATGCCGCCGCCACCGGGCAGGGTGACGGCCGTGGTCACACCGTTGACGGTGAAGTCGACAGTCTGCACGTCGGCAGCCTTGGCAACGGCCACCAGGGCGGAGCCGGAACCCTTGAAGTTGTGGAAGCCGGCGTTCTTCAGCTCGTCAACCTTGGAGTTGAAGGTGCAGGTGACGTCCTTGACAGTCAGGGTGCAGGTGCCGACCTCGACGTCCTTGCCGCCGTGCTCGACGGTCATCGGGTGGGTCTCGCTGTTCTGCAGGTTGGTGAAGTACTCACCCAGACCGATCGTGAAGGAGTCGCCGGACTTGAGGTTGGCGTCGACACCGCTCCAGTCGAAGCTGAGGCGGGCGAGGTCGTAGGTGTTGAGCTTTCCGTCCTGCTCAACGTTGTTGCCGTCCACACGTGTCAGAGACAGGTTGGTGACGTTGACGCTCTTGTTCTCCTCGGCGCTCGCCTGGGGGGCGAACTGAGACATGATCGCGACAAGGAAGAGAGTGAGGATGGCGGCGGCCCCCCTCACCGCCCCTCGCGAGAGGGCCGGCCGAGAGGCGGCGCCCGTGGACATTGTGTTCATGGGTTCTCCGGATTCCTGGCATAGATGACAAGGGTTTGCCTTGTGAAACATCACCGAACGTTCCCACCGTCTGCTCAGGAGAGGGAAAGGCCGCCCCGTGATGACCAAGACCACTGTGTCACAAAACCGACTGTTTGGGAACAGCGAACACTCAGAACACGCGCGACCTCACAGTCTCAGCACATCCAAAAACTTACTTTTTCAAACAACTCAGTTCCCCACCATTTGTAGGGTTTCACACAATGCAAGTGTCGCCTGACTATGCCAACCCTGTGTCTCACCTATCGGTTGTACCGCGCTTCAGCTGTGTCACCCCTCCAAAAACAATTCGTCGTCAGCCCCATTTCAGAACAACTTCACTCAGAGTTCTTTTAGGTTGTCATTACCTCAGAATTAACTCACGCTTTCATCAGAATTCACACAGGGGCGCCGTGGTTCCAGGAATTGTTCCTGGAGCGACGGCGCCCCTGAGAGATACCGGAGGTCTCAGCCCTCGAGGCGCAGGAGGTCCTCGATGGTCTCAGGGCGCAGGACCCATCCCGACTCGCCCTCAAGCACCCAGCGAACACCGGGGCGAGTGAAGAGGTTGTAGCTGGAGGCCATGGAGCGCCCGTAGGCGCCTGTGGCGGGCACGGCCAGCACGTCACCGACAGCCAGGTCGGTGGGCAGGTCCACGTCACGCACGACGACGTCACCGGACTCGCAGTGCTTACCCACCACCCGGCTGCGCACCAGCCCGGCCTGCGGGTCGGGTCGACGGTTGGCGACCAGGGCCGTGTAGGCGGCCTCGTAGAGGGCGGGGCGGATGTTGTCACTCATGCCACCGTCGATGCTGACATAGAGGCGCAAGGCCCCCGCTCCCAGCTCGACGCGCTTGAGACCGGTGACGGTGTAGAGGGTGACTGTCGTCGGGCCGGCAACCGCGCGACCGGGCTCGATGGAGACGGTGGGAACCTCATCTCCGAGGCGCTCGCAAGTCTCGCGCACGGCCTCGGCCAGGGCGCGGGCAACCTGTGCCGGCGAGGGCGCCACGGGGTCGGCGCCGGTGTAGGCGATGCCGTAGCCTCCACCCAGGTCGATCTCCGGGCACAGGTGCCCGGTATCGACGGCGATCTCGTGGCGCAGGCCGAGGACGACACCGACGGCCTCCCGGAAGCCGGCCAGGTCCAGGATCTGGGAACCAATGTGGGAGTGCAGGCCGGCCAGCTCGAGCTCCTCGGCGGCCATGATGGCGTCGATGGTGCGTCGGGCCGCGCCGGTGGACACCGACAGGCCGAACTTCTGATCCTCGTGGGCGGTAGAGATGTACTCGTGCCCTCCGGCGTGGATGCCGGTGGTCAGGCGCACCATGACGCGGGCACGCTCCGCTGGGCCGAAGTCGCCGCTGCGCCGCAGCTCGTGCACCGCGGCCACGGCGTAGTCGACCTCCTCCGGGGAGTCGATGACCAGGTGCCCCACCCGGTGGCGTACCGCGGTGGTCACCTCCGCCGGGGTCTTGCCGTTGCCGTGCAGCCCCTAGGCGGCGGGCACGGGTTGTGGCCTCGTATCCGTCGACCTTCTCCAGGCCTGCCAGCCCCACGGCCAGCTCGACGCGGGAGGCGGTGTCAATGCCCATCCCCTCCTCGAGGACCCACTGGGCCACCTTGGTGGCCAGGAATGCTTTCCCTGCATAGAAGGCCTCTCCCCCGGCCATGCCGTAGTTCGGCCAGAACTCCTCGGCCATGGCGGCGCTCCAGGAGGCGGCGCGGCCGCGCAGATCGGCCTCATCCAGGACGAAAACGGGGCTGGGGGCGTCGGCAAGGATCTCGGAGACGGTCAGCCCACCCAGGGCGAGCTCGCCGTCGGCGGTGCGCCGTGCTGTGGTGGGCCACAGGTCGGGACGGTCCTCGGGCTCGGGACAGGCCAGGGCCCCCAGGGGCGGCTCGCCGGCGGGAAGCTGGTCAGTCATGGACTCTCACATCCTCTCGGGAGCTGCCACGCCCAGCAGGCCGAGCCCGTTGGCCAGGACCTGCCCGACGGCGTCGTTGAGCCACAGGCGGGCCACGTGCCCGGAGCCCACGGCGTCATCCCCACGGGGGGTGACGCGGGTGGCGCCGTACCAGGCGTGGTAGGCGGCAGCGAGCTGTTCGAGGTAACGGGCCACTCGGTGCTGCTCGCGTAGGGAGGCGGCCTGGGCCACGGTGGCGGGGAACTGGGCCAGGACCCCCAGCAGGGCGGCGTCGGCCGGATCGTCCAGGGCGGCGGGCTCGAAGGGCGCCTCGTTCGGGTCGCGGCTCACGCCGTGCTCGGCGGCGTTGCGGGCCACGTTGCGGGTTCGGGCATGGGCGTACTGAACGTAGTAGACGGGGTTGTCTGAGGTGGAGGAGGCCAGCAGGTCCAGGTCGATGTCGATCATGGAGTCCATGGAGGAGCGGGCCAGGGCATAGCGGGCGGCGTCCACTCCGACGGCGTCGACCAGATCCTCCAGGGTGACGATGGTGCCGGCGCGCTTGGACATGCGCACCGGGACTCCGTTGCGCACGAGGTTGACGAGCTGGCCGATGAGGATCTGCATGTTGGTGCCCGGGGTGTCCCCCGAAGGCCGCGCACATGGCCATCATGCGGCCGATGTAGCCGTGGTGGTCGGCCCCGAACAGGTAGAGGGCGCAGTCGGCGCCGCGCTCGCGCTTGTCCAGGTAGTAGGCGAGGTCGGCGGCGAAGCAGGCGGCGTTGCCGTCGGACTTGATGAGGACGCGGTCCTTGTCGTCCCCGAAGTCGGTGGTGCGCAGCCAGGTGGCGCCGTCGCGCTCCTCGATGACGCCGCGCTCGCGCAGGCGGGTGATGGCGCGCTCGACGGCGCCGGAGGTGTGCAGGGAGTCCTCGTGGAAGAAGACGTCGAAGTCGGAACGGAAGGCGTGCAGCTCGGCCTTGACGGCGGCGAACATGAGGTCGACGCCGCGGGAGCGGAAGACCTCGGTGGCCTCGACGTCGGGCAGGGTGGCCGGGTCAGGGGCGGCCGGCGGCGAGCTCGTCGGCGGTCACCTGCTGGGCGATCTCACTGATGTAGGCGCCGCCGTAGCCGTCCTCGGGGTCTGCTCGCCGCGTGCGGAGGCCAGCAGGGATCGGGCGAAGCGGTCGATCTGGGTGCCGTGGTCGTTGAAGTAGTACTCCCGTGTGACCTCGGCCCCGCAGGCGGACAGGATCCGGGCCAGGGAGTCGCCGACTGCGGCCCAGCGAGCGCCACCCAGGTGGACCGGCCCGGTGGGGTTGGCCGAGACGTACTCGAGGTTGATGTGCTGGCCGCTCAGGGAGTCGTTGCGGCCGTAGGCCTCTCCGGCCTCGACGATGGAGCGGGCGAGCTCGCCGGCGCTGGCGGCGTCGAGGCGGATGTTGAGGAATCCGGGGCCGGCGACCTCCACGGAGGCGATGCCGTTGAGGGCCTCAAGACGCGGGACGAGGAGCTCGGCGAGATCGCGCGGCTTAGTGCCCGCCTTCTTGGCCAGCTGCATGGCCACGTTGGTGGACCAGTCGCCGTGGTCGCGGTTGCGGGGACGCTCGACGCGAGGGTCGGGGATCTCGGCGGCGGGCAGGGCGAGGGAGCCCTCGGCGGAGGCCTCCTCCAGGACGGTGCGGATGGCTGCGGCAAGCTCTTCTGGGGTCACGCGCGTCAGCGTACCGTCAACGGGCGGACCGGATCACGAGGGAGGCCAACAGCCTCCGGGCATCGTGTGACATGTCGCAGTCTCGTGCCGGTTTCGCTCCGGGACCGGGACGCTGGTACAGTCACGCCTCGGGCCCCGGTAGCTCAGTGGATAGAGCGTCTGCCTCCGGAGCAGAAGGTCGCAGGTTCGAATCCTGTCCGGGGCACCACACCCGATGAGCCCTCGTCGACATCCGCGGCGGGGGCTCACTCATGCGTGTTGCGGCACAATTCCCCTGGCCGAGGCGGAGCCCAGGCGAGTTCCGCGAGGAAATGAACCGGCTCCGGGCTCTTGCGGGTCCTTCAGTTGAGGGTCTTCAGGGCGAGACTGGGGACATCGGTCATGATGGCGTCCACGTTGAGGTCGGCCAGGCGACGCATCCGCTCGGGATCGTCCACCGTCCAGACGTGGACCTCCAGGCCCGCGGTGTGCGCGGAGGCGACGAAGCGGCGGGTGACCACCGGGACGCCGTGGTAGCTCTCCGGCACCTGGACGGCGTCGACCTTGCTGCGCGTCCAGCCCCAGCGGGTCTGGGGCAGGGGACGGCCGCCTCGCTGCGCAGCATGAGTCCGAGTACGTCGCTGACTCCCAGAGAGGTCATGGCCCGCGGCTCCTGGCGGCGCAGCATGGCCAGCCTTCTGGCAGAGAAGGAGGCGAACCGGACTCGTTCAAGGGCCTCGGCGTCGCGCACCGTCTGCAGGGGCGGCCTGGACCACGCAGGAGTCCTTGAGATCGACGTTGAACCTCATCGTCGGATGGGCGTGGAGGGCGTCATCGAGTCGGACGAAGCCGCGCCCGTCACCGGAGTCGAGGTCGGCCATCTCGGCCCACATGACCTCTCCGACGGTGCGGGGGTCGTTCGCGGTGCGGCGCAGGTCCTCATCATGACTGAGCACGACGACGCCGTCGGCGGTCAGCCGCAGGTCTGTCTCCATCCACTCCAGCCCGAGCGCGGCCACATGCTCGACGGCGCTCCAGGTGTTCTCCGGAACCTCGCGTCCGCCACCACGGTGGGCGATGACGGCAGGACGGCGGGTTCGTGACGCGGCAGGCGGCACAGTGGGTCTCCCTCAGCTGCAGTTGGTGGTGAGCTCGACGGCGTTGTGCTGCTTGAGCCAGCCCCACGGCTCCACGGTGGACTCGTCTGCGGTGTCGTCCTTGGTCCGCACCTCGAAGTGCAGGTGAGACCCGGAGGACCGGCCCGTGTTGCCCACTCCGGCGATCATCTGACCGGCCGTGACGGTGTCGCCGACCTTGACATGGATGCCGTCCTCGTACATGTGCAGGTAGCTGGTGTACCAGACCTGGCCGTCAATCTCGTGCTTGATGGTGATGGTTCCGGTGCCGTCGACCATGCCGGCGGTGGTGACGGTGCCAGCGGCGGCCGCGTAGATGGGCGTCCCCACGGGGGCGGCCATGTCCTGTCCGGCGTGCAGCTTGCGGTAGCCGAGGGTGGGGTGGGTGCGGTAACCGTACTCCGAGGAGATCTCGTAGGTTCCCGGAAGCATCGGGTAGAACAGCTGCGGCTTGGAGGTGAAGGCGCTGGTGTCGCCGGAGGCGCCGGTCGCCGAGGAGCAGGTCTTGGCGGCGTTCTGGAAGGCCTCGCGGATCCTGGCCCGGGTGGCGGCGTCGGGGAACGTTGGACAGCTGGGTGTCGGAGGCCGACTCCAGGTCGTCGCTGCCGAGCACGGCACTGGCGACGGACGAGGACCTCGTTCCGCCGGCGGCCGGGCTCTGCGTGGCGGAGCCGCGGGAGTGCATCTTCATGGCGGCCGAGGCCAGAGGGGTGTTGTCGAGGTGGCTGGACAAGGGGGCGAGCACCGTGGCCGCGGCCAGGACCGACAGGACGGCGGTGCGCCCCAGGATCCCGGAACCGGTGCGCCGGCGGACAGGGCGCACGGGGGCGGGTCCGGTTGAGGAGTCACGGTGAGTGTCCGGCTTCGACGCTGCCGCGCCCTGGCCGACGACGCCGGGGCGACAGACTCGTCGGCGGCCCCGGTCCCCGTGGTCTCGGCAGCCGCCCTTTCGGGCTTGGTCTTCCTGGCACTCCGGGCGGCCTTGATGGCGCGAAGGGTCTCCTCGTCCGCCAGCGGCACCCCGGCCTTGCGTGCGGCCATGATCTTGCGGACCTCAGGGACCTCAACGGTCTCCGCGCCGCGGAAGTCCGTGATCCGCTGTGAGAATCGGATCTCGTGCGGCGCCTCGGGAGTGAAGGGCGTCGCGGGCACTGATGGTTCGGCCTGCGGTGTCTGGGCCGCGGCACGGCCCGCCTGTGTGCCGGGGGCACCGAAGAGGGCGGCATGGTGGGGGGTGGAGGCCACGACAGGCTTGGCCGAGGCGGCCGAGACGCCAGTGGGAGACGCTGCGGAGGCACGTTGCTGACGTCGGCTCCCGGAACGGGGCGCGGTCTGCGAGACTGCTCCGGCCTCTGGCCCGGCAGAGGTGGTCTGAGCGGCCGCATGACGACGGCGCTGTGTGCCGTCGGACGCAGCAGGAGCCGTGCCACCGCTGGCCCACCAAGGCGTGGTACCGGTGGAGTCACTGGCTGCCCGCCCGAGATCCGAGGTGGACTCGGCCAGAGAGGCCGCGACCAGGGGCGTCAGGGCCGAGGGTGTTGACGGCGCCGCCGACGAGGACTCAGCGTGCTCGCCGCGATGAGAGCGGTGTCGGTCACGACGGTTCTCCGAACGCCCCTCGAACCGGCGAGACTGGGACTGCGGCGTGCTCTCGACGACAGGGGTCTCCCGCGTCTGCTGAGTGCCCTCGACGACCTGGGCGGTACGCAGGTCCTTGCGGGAGCGCCGGGTGGGACGGGTATCGCCGGCGACCTGCGGCGAGGAGGAGACGGACGGGGACACAGACGCGGCGCTGTGCGCCTGCGCCGCCGACATGTGCGGATGCTCGGGCTGACGCGAGGCGGACTCCGGCTGCTCAATGGCGTTCTGACGCCGGCGAGCCATGCGGCTCATCGGCGCCACGGGCTGCGACTCCGTCGGGTCTCCGGGGACCGATCGGGAGGATCCGCCGGCTGGGCGCGTTCCTGTCCGAGTGCCTGCCTCTGTTGCCTGAGGCGCTGCCGGCGCCACGGGCCGCTGTGGATGGTTCTGCTTCTGCGGGGCGAGCGGAACGTCGGGGAGAGCCGATGGGCTCGGAGCGGTGACGGGGCTGGAGGCGGCGCCATTCTGAGCGCGGTGAGTGTGAAGGTCGCGACGTGAGCGGCGAGTGGCCCCGGCGACGTGAGTGGTGTGCGTCGTCGACGGTGACGGCGGGTGGCTCCGACCTGCGCCTCAGCGACTTGGCGAGCGGCTTCGGCAGCACGTTCCGCCTCGCGACGCTGGCGTCGACTCATGGGCTGCGGGGTCACGTGGGAAGCCTCCAGGTGGCTGTTGTCATAGGGACATAGGGAAGAAGTCGTTGCTGCCGACGACTCGGCGGTCACGACGTGGTGGCTGCCAGGGCGACAGCCTTGGTTGTACTCGGTTAAAAACAGTAGCGGTCTCCTGTGGGTCTTGCCAGGAGAACCAGCACACCTTTGTGTGACCTGTACTTCCCGCACAAATGTGACGGTCCCGTTCGCGGCACCACTCCTGAGCCAGAAACACGTGTCATACGAACGAATCGACTCCTGGTCACCGCAGCCTGACCGGCAGTCGACGATTGTCGTCAGAAACGGCCCGATCTGTGGGTATCCGCTGATCCCACCCCTTGAATCACGATTTAGTCACGGCGCTGGTACTCCTCGCGCTGCATGGCGTCGTTGACCTCGCCGACGAGCTCTTCGAGGATGTCCTCCAGGAAGAGGACCCCGACGAATCGCCCCTGCGCGTTGCGCACGTGCCCGAGGTGGGCCCCCGAGCGCTGCATGGCCGCCAGCGCCTCCTCGACCTCGTCGTCATAGCCGACGGGTACGAGTGCGCGAGCGCGCCAGGCGGGTACCGGTTCGGTGCGGTCGGCGCCGTCGGCGTAGAGGATGTCCTTGAGGTGCAGGTAGCCGGTGATGGCCGGCCCTCTCCCTCGTCGGCTGCGGCCCGATCGGCAACGAGCGGGAAGCGGGAGAAGCCGGTGGAGGCCACGGCCCGTTCCACGTCCTCGGGCGTGCAGTCCTGGGGCAGGGTGACGAGCTCGCTCAGGGGCACCATGACGCTGCCCGCGGTCTCCTCGGAGAACTCCAGGGCGCCGCTGAGCAGGCCGGTGGAGTCCTCCAGGACGCCTTCGGCCGTGGAGCGCTCGACGATGGAGGCGACCTCCTGGGCGTTGAAGGCGGCGGCGATCTCCTCCTTGGCCTCGATGCCCAGAACCTTGAGGACCCCGTTGGCGAAGCCGTTGAGAGCGTTGACTACGGGACTGAAGACGCGCGAGCACCACACCAGGGGCGGGGCGAGCCAGCGCACCGCCTTCTCCGGGGAGGCGATGGAGATGTTCTTGGGCACCATCTCCCCGGCGACGACGTGCAGGCCCACGACGATGACCAGGGCGATGAGGACGGCCACGGCGTGGAGCCGGAGTGCCCGACGCCGACGGTCGCGAGCAGGGGCTCCAGGGCGTGGGCGATGGCCGGCTCTGCGACGACGCCCAGGCCCGTGGAGCACAGGGGTCACGCCGAGCTGGGCGGTGGCCAGCATGCGCGAGACGTTCTGCAGGGCCCGCAGGGCGGTGGCGGCTCGGGTGTCACCGGCCTCGGCCAGCGGCTCGAGCTGGCTGCGGCGCGAGGAGGTGACGGCGAACTCGGCGCCGACGAAGAAGGCGTTTCCGGCCAGGAGGATGACGGTGATCAGGAGGGCGAGCGGCGTGTTCATCGGGGCTCCCCTCAGGCGCCCGTCCCCCGGGACGCGACCTCAGGGTCCTGGGGCGCACGTGGAGGCGGGTGACGCGGCGCCCGTCCATGGCGTCGACGGTCAGGGACGCGTGAGTCAGCTCGACGACGTCGCCGACGGCGGGAATGCGGCCGAGCTCGGTCGCGACCAGGCCGCCGAGGGTCTCGTAGGGGCCGTCGTCGGGTACCTGGATGGCGGCGCGGGTGGCGAGCTCGTCGGGGCGCATCCACCCGGGAACGACCCAGTGGCCCGAGGGGTCGAGGTGGGCGCCGGCGCGGCGGCGGTCGTGCTCGTCGGCGACATCCCCGACGACCTCCTCGACGGCGTCCTCGAGGGTGACGACGCCGGCGGTGCCGCCGTACTCGTCGACGACGATCGCCATCTGGGAGCCCTGGGCGCGCAGCTCGACGAGCAGGTCGGCCAGCGGCATGGTCTCGGGGACGCGGGGCGCGGGGGTCATGAGGGAGGTGGAGGCCACCGGCACGTCGGCGCGCCGCTCGTAGGGGACGCCGATGGCGCGGCGCAGGTGGACGATGCCCATGACGTCGTCGACGTCCCGGCCGATGACGGGGAAGCGGGAGTGGCCGGTGGCGCGGGCCAGGTGCACGACGTCCTCGGCGGAGTCGTCGGCCTCAAGAGTGTGGAGGCGGCCGCGGTCGGTCATGACGTCGACGGCGGTCAGCGCCCCCAGGCCGATGGAGCGGGTGAGCAGGGTGGCGGTGGAGGCGTCGAGGGTGCCCTCCTCGGCGCTGTGGCGCACGAGGGAGGCGAGCTCGCCGGCGCTGCGGGTACCGCTGAGCTCCTCGGCGGGTTCGATGCCCATGGCGTGCAGAACGGCGTTGGCGGCGCCGTTGAGCAGGACGATGAGGGGCTTGAGGAGGGTGGTGAAGCCCATGAGGAAGGGGGCCACGAGCCCAGCGGCGCGCATGGGGTCGGCCAGGGTGGCGTTCTTGGGGATGAGCTCGCCGATGACCATGGAGAAGGCGTTGACGACGATGAGGGCGATGACGACTGCGGCGCCGGTGGCCACCGAGGTGGCCAGCCAGTGGCTCATGAGGTCGGTGAGCAGGTTCGCCAGGGCCGCCTGCATGGTGTAGCCCAGGAGCACCGTGGTCAGGGTGATGCCGACCTGGGCTCCGGACAGGAGGGTGGACAGGCGGCTCAGGGCACGCTGGACGACGGTGGCGCGCCTGTTCCCAGCGGCGGCGCGGGTCTCAACAGTGGAGGGGTCGAGGGCCACCAGGGAGAACTCACCGGCCACGAACAGGGCGGTGCCCACGGTGAGGACCACGCCGACGGCGATCATGAGCCAGTCGGTCATGCGAGATCCTCCCCCACGTGGAGTGCGACGTGGGCGCCGGAGGAGGACGAGTCGGGGTGGGGGTGGTCAGAGGCGGGCGAGGAGGCGCGGTGCGTGCGGGTGCGGCGCCTGCGGGCCCGACGGAAAGCCGATCGCATAGTGACCGAACGGTACCACCGCGGCCCTCCTCCAGGACTGTCACAACCCGGGCACGAAGCGACATCACGGTCGGGACACGCGTGTGTCCTTGGTCCCGCATTTACTCGCTTGAGACGCCCTTCGCCTTCTAGGATGTCCGATGAATGCCGCCGTTCCTCCCCGGGGTCCCGCTGAGGCTCCCAGTGCCGGAACGGGAGACTGACAAGCTCCGAGGAGACCCGACGTGCCCACGCAGGACCAGACCAGCCCAGGCTTCGGCGCCAACGAGTGGATGGTGGAGGAGATGCGGGCCGCCTGGTCAGCGGATCCCTCCTCCGTGAGCCCCCAGTGGCGAGAGCTCTTCGAGACCGATCCGAGTGCCGGCCTGCACCGGTCAAGTAGCCCTTCGAATGGCTTCGCGCCGGCGGCTGCCGGTGGTCCGCGCCGGGCCACCATCACGCCTCAGGTCGCCTCCCCCCTGCGTCACTCCTCCGCCGTCCAGGATGTCACGCGCTCAGACCTTCCGCCGGCCCCGCCGTCGGACACCGCTCCCCGACCTCGCCTTACGCCCAGCGTCTGGCCGCCCACCCGCGCACGACCTGGAGGGCGACGGCTGCGAGAGAGATCCGTCCGGCTCAAGGGGCGGCGGCCCGCACCGCCAAGAACATGGACGACTCCCTGTCCATGCCCACGGCCACCTCCGCCCGGGCCGTGCCCGCCAAGGTCCTCATCGAGAACCGTGCCGTCATCAACAGCCACCTGGCCCGCACTCGCGGCGGCAAGGTCTCCTTCACCCACCTCATCGGCTGGGCGGTGGTCGAGTCGCTGGCCGAGATGCCCTCGATGAACGTCGCCTACGGGGTCGACGAGGGCCGGCAAGCCGGTCCTGCACGAGCCCGCCCACGTGGCCTTCGGCCTGGCCATCGACGTGCCCGGCGCTGACGGGCAGCGCCGCCTGCTGGTGCCCTCCATCAAGCAGGCCGACCTCATGGACCTGTCCCAGTTCGTTGAGGCCTACGAGGCCATCGTGGCCAAGGCCCGCGACAACAAGCTGGACCTCGACGACTTCCGCGGCACCACCGTGACCCTGACCAACCCCGGCATGATCGGCACCCTGCACTCGGTGCCTCGCCTCATGCCCGGCCAGGGACTCATCGTGGGGGTCGGCAGCATGGACTACCCGGCCGCCTTCGCCGGTGCGAGCCCCGACACGCTGGCCCGCCAGGCCATCGGCAAGGTCGTCACCCTGACCTCCACCTACGACCACCGCGTCATCCAGGGCGCCGCCTCGGGCGATTTCCTGCGCCTGGTGGAACGCAAGCTCCTGGGACTGGACGGCTTCTGGAACCGGGCCTTCGAGTCCCTGCGCATCCCCCTCGAGCCGGTCGCGTGGATGCGTGACACCACCTACGACCCCGAGCTGGAGACCGGCAAGCCGGCGCGCGTGGCCGAGCTCATCCACGCCTACCGTCAGCGCGGCCACCTGGCCGCCGACAACGACCCGCTCACCTACCGCCTGCGCCGCCACCCCGACCTGGACATCACCTCCCTACGGGCTGAGCCTGTGGGACCTGGACCGCTCCTTCCCCACCCGGGGGCTGGGCGGGCGCGATCGGGCCACCCTGCGCGAGATCCTCAAGATGCTGCGCGACGCCTACTGCCGCACCGTGGGCGTGGAGTACATGCACATCCAGGACCCGGCCCAGCGAGCCTGGTGGCAGGAGCGCCTCGAGCGGGACTGGGAGGACATCGGCGATGAGGAGCGCCGTCGGATCCTCACCAAGCTGGAGCAGGCCGAGGCCTTCGAGACCTTCCTGCAGACCAAGTACGTGGGCCAGAAGCGCTTCAGCCTCGAGGGAGGGGAGTCCCTCATCGTGGCCCTGGACCGCCTGCTCGACGCCGCAGCCCACGACGGCCTCGACGAGGTCGTCATCGGCATGGCCCACCGCGGCCGCCTCAACGTGCTCACCAACATCGCCGGCAAGTCCTACGCCCAGGTCTTCGACGAGTTCGAGGGCAACGGCGTCATCGAGGGCGCCGGCACCGGGGACGTCAAGTACCACCTGGGCACCGTGGGCGTCTTCTCCGGGACCGACGGCGTGTCCACCCGCGTCTCCCTGGCCGCCAACCCCTCCCACCTGGAGACGGTCGACGGCGTCGTCGAGGGCATCGTGCGCGCCAAGCAGGACCGCATCGGCCTGGGCGAGAAGGGCTACACGGTCATGCCGGTCCTCGTCCACGGTGACGCCGCCTTCGCCGGCCAGGGCGTGGTCTACGAGACCCTCAACATGAGCCAGCTGCCCGCCTACCGCACCGGCGGCACCGTCCACATCGTCGTCAACAACCAGATCGGCTTCACCACCGGCTCGGCCTCGGCCCGTTCCACCATCTACGCCACCGACCCTGGCCAAGGGGCCTGCAGGTGCCGATCTTCCACGTCAACGCCGACGACCCCGAGACGGTGGCCCGTACCGCACGCCACGCCTACGAGTACCGGCGCACCTTCCACAAGGACGTCATCATCGACCTCATCTGCTACCGGCGCCGCGGGCACAACGAGGGGACGACCCCTCGATGACCCAGCCGCTCATGTACCGGCTCATCGACTCCCTGGACTCCACCCGAGGGGTCTACACCTCCGCTCTCGTGGGGCGCGGCGACGTCACCCCGCAGGAGGCCCAGGAGATCGCCAAGAGCTACCAGGACGAGCTGGAGAGGATCTTCACCGAGGCCCGCCTCCAGGTCACCGGGGGCAAGGTCTCCGATACCGACGCCGAGACGACCAACACCTCCGCACAGGACCTGTCGGACCCCACGAAGGTGGGCGTGCCCCTGTCCTCCCTGGAGATCCCCTACTCCCAGCAGGCGGGCATCGGCATGATGCTCGGCTGGACCTCGACCGTGCCGCGCGATGTCGTCGAGCGCATCGGGGACGCCCAGGTCTCCTGGCCCGAGTCCTTCACCGTCCACCCCAAGCTCCAGGCCATGCTCTCCAAGCGCCGCGAGGCCACACGCGAGGGCGGTATCGACTGGGGGCTCGGAGAGCTCATCGCCCTGGGGAGCCTGCTCATGGAGGGCGTGCCGATCCGCCTGGTCGGCGAGGACGCCCGCCGCGCCACCTTCGCCCAGCGTCACGCCGTCCTGCACGACCACACCTCCGGTCAGGAGTGGACGCCCCTGAACTTCCTCACGCCGGACCAGGCGCCCCTGGAGATCTACGACTCGCTGCTCAGCGAGTACGCCGCCCTGGCCTTCGAGTACGGCTACTCGGTGGAGCGGCCCGAGGGGCTGACCATGTGGGGAGGCCCAGTTCGGCGACTTCGCCAACGGCGCCCAGTCCGTCATCGACGAGTACGTCACCTCCGCCGCCCAGAAGTGGGGCAGCGCTCCGGCCTGGTCATGCTGCTCCCCACGGCCAGGAGGGGCAGGGACCGGACCACTCCTCAGCCCGTATCGAGCGCTACCTGCAGATGTGCGCCCAGGACAACATGCTGGTGGCCCAGCCCTCCACGCCCGCCAGCTATTTCCACCTGCTGCGCGAGCACACCTACCGCCGCCCACGCCGTCCTCTCATCGTCTTCACCCCCAAGCAGCTGCTGCGTCTGAAGGCCGCCTGCTCACCGGTGGAGGACTTCACCTCCGGCACCTTCCAGCCGGTCATCGGGGAGACCGACGACGCCGTCCTGGCCGCGGCGCAGAAGCAGGGACGTGGACCGGGTGCTGCTGTGCTCGGGGCGCGTCTACTACGACCTGCTGGCCCACCGGACCAAGATCGGGGGACACGGGCACGGCCATCGTCCGCCTCGAGCAGCTCTACCCGCTGGATGCCTCTGCCATCGCCGAGGCGCTGGCTCCCTTCAGCGGGGCCGAGCTCGTGTGGGTTCAGGATGAGCCCGCCAACCAGGGCATGTGGCCCTACCTGGCGCTCAACCTGCCGACCGACCTGACCGGCGGTGTCCTGCCCACGCTGGTCTCCCGGCCCGAGGCCGCCGCCCCGGCGGTGGGCACCGCCGGCCTTCACCGCGCCCAGCAGGAGGAGATCATCCACCAGGCCTTCACCCGGGACTGAGACCAGGCCGGTCATCACCGATCCGTCCCCGGTCAGCCCCATCGAAATGCCGTCAGCCTCCCCCGTTACGACGCAAGGTCACGATAATGTCAAGGCAGCATGAGGAATCATGAGGCATGAGGAGGCGCTGTCATGCGTGAGACGAGGCTGAGCTTCATCGGCGACGAGCTGGTGGCCGGTCATGGTGACGGGCGCGCTCTGGGATGGACGGGCCGGGTCATGGCCCGTACGCCCCTGGGACGCCGACATCCTGTGGACCTCACTGGCGGTTCCCGGTGAGACGACCGCCCAGATGTCCGACCGCTGGGGGCCCGAGGTGGCACGGCGCTCCACGCACACCGGCATCAACCGGCTCGTCGTGGGACTGGGAGTGGCCGACGTGATCGCCGGCATATCCTACGCCCGCTCACGCCTGGCCCTGGCCAACATCCTCGACACTGCCGCCTCCGACCACCGCGAGTGCTTCGTCGTCGGGCCCCTCCTCTGCCGGAGGCCGATCCCGACGCCACCGCCCAGCTGTCCCAGGCCGCCGAGGAGGTGTGCCTGCGCCGCAATGTGCCCCTACGTGGACGCCTTCGAGCCGCTGCGCAACCACGAGCAGTGGACGGCCGACGTGGCTGCCGCCGGCGGCACGCACCCGGGCCAGGCCGGATACGGTCTGCTGGCCTGGCTGGTGCTGCACCGCGGCTGGTACGAGTGGCTCGGCGTCGAGCGCCCGAGTCCTGAGACCCGACGGCCCCGGTTGACGTCACGTCGGCCGGTCACCGCTGCGGTGACCGGCCGACGTCTGCTCGTCTCAGGGCGTTGCGCTCAGCGCGCCACCCAGCTCAGGCGTTGGGACGCTTGCCGTGGTTGGCGCTGGACTTGGCGCGTGCACGACGCTTACGACCGCGCTTGCTCATCACTGCCTCCTCGTGTCTTGACTCGCCCCACGAGGGGGCACGGAACGCCGCTGATTCTCGCACACGGCGACGCGCCCCGGCCAGTCTCGCGCCGCCGGCCAGCCGGTGAAGGCGACCACACGTCACTGCTGGCGACGACGACACGGAGCCGGGATGGCCCGGGGCCGCCCCCTCAGTCGCGCTCGAAGCGGACGGTCCGGGAGGACTCGACCCGGGACTCCACGATGCGCACCACCTGTCCGGAGGCGGAGGCCCGAGTCCGGGTCGTGGTCGACGTCGTCGTCACGCTCACCGCGGTGGCGCGCAGGGCCGACAGGCGCCCCAGGACCCGGGCGCGCAGCTCGGGAGGGGCCTGCTCGGCGCACCGCGAGCGCAGGATCTCACGCAGGTGGGTCTCGGCGTCGGCGATGCGCGAGCAGTGCGAGCAGGTGGCCACGTGCTGGGCGAGGCGCTCGGCGAGGTCGGCGGTGCACTCGCGGTCGAGGAAGGCCTCCAGGTGGGCGCGGGCCTCGGCGCAGGAGCAGTCCTGGGAGCCGTCCGTAGTCTTAAGGGTCTTGGGGTTCTTGGCGGGCTCAGCGTTGTCGCTGCTGGTTCCCGGTTTCATGCGGTCTGTCATTTCTCCTCCTCCCCGTACCCGTACTCGCGGGCGTAGTCGGCCAGCAGCTCGCGCAGCTGGCGGCGCCCTCAGTGCAGCCGGGACATGACGGTCCCGATGGGCGTGTCCATGATCTCGGCGATCTCCTTGTAGGAGAAGCCCTCCACGTCCGCCAGGTAGACGGCCAGGCGACGGTCCTCGGTGAGCTGACCCAGGGCGTCCTTGATGTCGGAGTCCGGCAGGGCGTCCAGGGCGAGGTTCTCCGCGCTGGGCAGCCCCACCGAGTCGTGAGAGGCGGCCCGGTGCAGCTGCCAGTCCTCGACCGTCTCCGCGTCGGACTGGGGCGGCTCGCGCTGCTTCTTGCGGTAGGGAGTTGATGAAGGTGTTGGTCAGGATCCGGTAGAGCCAGGCCTTGAGGTTGGTGCCGGGCCGGTACTGGTGGAAGGCCGAAGGCCTTGGCGTAGGCATCCTGCACGAGGTCCTCGGCATCGGCTCGGTTGCGGGTCATGCGTAGGGCGGCGCCGTAGAGCTGGTCCAGGTAGGGCAGGGCCTCGGCCTCGAAGCGGGCGGCGCGGGCGGCCTCGTCCTCACCTGCCGGCGCCCGGTCCAGACCGTGCGCAGCATCGCCCGGATCGATCACCCTCGTCCAGGGCGATCTCATCTGTGTGGTCGTCGATGTCCGTCATCAACCATGAGCCTAACGTGCCCAGGGAGTCCTCGGCCTCACCTGCGCGAGAAGCTCGGTCATCGTGGCGACTCGTCCCGGCATGCGGCGGTGCCGACGGTGCCCGTCCTGGCGACCGGATCGCTCATGACGACCTCGTGGCCCGCCCGGCGGTGCGCCCCGTCGGCGTGCGGTCCGGCTCAACGACGGCACGGTCGGCTGCTGAGTGCTCATGTCCCGGCCAACACGATGACGCCCCGGATTCATTCCCCGTCCGCGTTCAGCGAGGCACGCGCCACGTTCGAACGGCGATATTGCTGGCCCGAGCCGCCCACGTAGGCCAGGGATGGGGGCATGAACATTCTGCGATCCTTCGCCCGCCCCATGCTCGCTGCACCCTTCATCGTCGATGGGCTCGACGCCCTGGGTGCGTCCGTCGCGCCACGTGGAGAAGTTCGAGAAGGTCGCCCCTACGCTGGAGCGGGTCGGCCTGCCACCGGTGCTGGCCGCCGACGCCCGGCTGCTCACCCGCGCCTCGGGTGCCGCAAGCCTCGTGGCCGGACTGGGGCTGGCCGCCGGCCGAGCTCCCCGCACGAACGCCACCATCCTGGCCGCCCTCAACGTACCCCTCACCGTGGTCAACAACCCCGTGTGGACGGTGAAGGGGACGCAGGCCTGTAAGGAGGCCCTCTCCGGGCTGCTGCGCGGGGCCGCCCTGAGCCAGGGCCGCGCTGGCCGCCGTCGATCGTCAGGGCAGGCCGTCACTGGCCTGGCAGGTGCGCACGCCCGCCAGCAGCGCTGAGGCGATGCAGGCCGCCCAGCAGGCCGTCCAGCAGCGCCACGTGACCGCCTGAGGCGCCGACGTCGGAAACCCGTCGGCCCCTGGCCCGGGTCAGACGTCGGTTCACCGCCACCGTCTAGAACGCTCCGGTAGCTGTCACCTGGGTGTCACGGGCGGCGGCTACTCACCCCGGTCCGCTGCCGACCGGTCGCGGCGCCCTGACGCGCCCGCACCACCTCATCACCACACGCAGACACGTCATCGACACGCAGGGAGCACTCGCGACCGTCCAGTCCGCCCAGCCGGCTCAGGCAAGCCAGACGACCCAGTCGAAGCAGGCTGAGGGAGCCCGACATCGTCTACACCTGGACCGACGAGGCCCCGATGCTGGCGACCCATCCTTCCTGCCGGTCGTCGCGGTTTTCGCCCAGCGGGCGGGCGTGAGCGTCGGCACGGCGGACATCTCGTTGGCGGGACGCATCCTGGCATCCTTCTCCTGGCCGACGGACCTGGCCCGCCTGCGGTGAGCTCACCCAGTCGCCGGCGGCCACGATCATCAAGCTGCCCAACATCTCGGCCTCCCTGCCCCAGCTCAAGGCCGCCATCGCTGAGCTCCAGGCCCTGGGCCACGAGATCCCCGACTACCCCTGACTCCCTGCCACGCCCGCCGAGCGGGAGGCGCGCGCCGCCCTACGACGCCGTCAAGGGCAGCGCCGTCAACCCCGTCCTGCGCGAGGGCAGCTCGGACCGGCGCGCCCCGGCGGCTGTCAGGGCCTACGCCCGCTCCCACCCGCACTCGATGGGGCCTGGTCGCCCTGAGTCGCGCACCCGCGTGGCCACGATGGGATCGGGCGACTTCCGGCGCAACGAGCGCAGCGTCGTCGTCCCGAGGCCTGCACCCTGCAGATCCGGTTGCGTCCCGTCCGACGGCGGCGAGCCGCTCGTCCTGCGGGAGTCGCTGCCGGTGACGGCCGGGGAGGTCGTGGACGCCACCTTCATGAGCGCCGCCGCCCTGGACGAGTTCCTCGCCCGACAGGTGGCCGCCGCCAGGATGAGGACCTGCTGCTGTCGGTGCACCTCAAGGCCACGATGATGAAGGTCTCCGACCCGATCATCTTCGGTCACGCGGTGCGCGCCGCCCTGTCGGGCGTCTTCTCCACCTACGGGCGGGGTACTGGCCGAGGCGGGTCTGCGCGCCGAGGACGGGCTGGCCTCGATCCTGGCGGGCCTGGACTCGCTGCCCCAGGGTGAGGAGATCCGCGCCGCCATCGAGGCCGAGCTCGCCGCCGGGCCCCGCCTGTCCATGGTGGACTCCGACCGCGGCATCACGAACCTGCACGTGCCCAGTGACGTCATCATCGATGCCTCCATGCCCGCCATGATCCGTGGGCCGGCGGCCACCTGTGAGGGACCGGACGGCCAGACCGCGGACACGCTCGCCGTCATCCCGGACTCCTCCTACGCCGGGGTCTACCAGGCTGTCATCGAGGACTGCCGAGCCCACGGGGCCCTGGACCCGGCCACCATGGGCTCGGTGCCCAACGTGGGTCTCATGGCCCGCAAGGCCGAGGAGTACGGCAGCCACGACAAGACCTTCCTCATCCCGGCCGACGGCACCGTGGAGGTCGTCGTGGTCGAGGGGGCGGGCGCCGAGCCCGGTGCGGTGCTGCTGTCCCACGAGGTGGCCACCGGCGACATCTGGCGGGCCTGCACCACGCAGGACGCCCCCGTGCGCGACTGGGTGCACCTGGCGGTCACGCGGGCCCGGGCCACCGGTGCCCCGGCCGTCTTCTGGCTGGACCCCGAGCGTGGCCACGACGCCGTCCTCATCGACCTGGTGCACCGTTACCTGGCAGGTGAGGACACCGAGGGCCTGGACATCCGCGTCCTGGACCCGGTGGCGGCCACGCGCCTGTCCCTGGAGCGCGCCCGCCGCGGCGAGGACACCATCTCGGTGACCGGCAACGTGCTGCGTGACTACAACACGGACCTCTTCCCCATCCTCGAGCTGGGCACGAGCGCCAAGATGCTCTCGGTGGTGCCGCTGATGAACGGCGGCGGCCTCTATGAGACCGGGGCCGGGGGCTCGGCCCCCAAGCACGTGCGCCAGCTGCTCGAGGAGGACTACCTGCGCTGGGACTCCCTGGGCGAGTTCCTGGCCCTGGCGGAGGCCTTCCACCACGTGGGCCAGGTCAGTGGCAACGAGCGCGCCGAGGTCCTGGCCGACGCCCTGGAGGCCGCCACGGCCCGGCTGCTGGAGGAGAACCGTTCCCCGGCACGCCGCCTGGGGCAGATCGACAACCGCGGCTCGCACGCCTGGCTGGCCCTGTACTGGGCCCGCGAGCTGGCCGCGCAGGAGACCAGTACCGAGCTCGCCGCCGTCTTCTCCCCGATCGCCCAGCAGCTCGAGGCCTTCAACGACACGATCCAGGCCGAGCTGCTGGCCGTCCAGGGCTCCCCGGTGGACATCGGCGGCTACTACCGTCCCGATGCGGCCCTGACCGACGCCGTCATGCGTCCCTCGACCACCCTCAATGCGGTCATCGAGGCCCTCGCATGACCGACGCCCCCGGCACCGCCGGCGCTGATGCCACCCCGGCCGCCTCAGGCGGATCCGCCGAGCCGTGGCGGGCGCCGGTGGCGACCGGGCGCTGGACGCCGTCGTGGAGCTGCCGGGGTCGAAGTCCCTCAGTGCCCGGGCCCTGCTCCTGGCCGCCGTCGCCGACGCGCAGACGACGCTCACCGGGCTCCTGCGCTCGCGCGACACCGAGCTCATGCTCGCCGCCTTGAGCGTGCTCGGCGCCCGCTTCGAGGACCTCAACGAGACCGGCACCCGGCTGCGCGTCACGCCCGCTCCCCTGCCACTGCATGTGCAGACCGGATCCGACGGCATCGGACGCATCGACGTCGGCCTGGCCGGGACCGTCATGCGATTCGTGCCCGCCCTGGCCGCGCTGGCCGACGCCCGGTCGTCTTCGACGGGGACGAGGCCGCCCGGCGCCGCCCCATGGCGCCTCTGCTCGACGCGCTGGCCTCCCTGGGCGCGGAAGTCACACACTCGGTGAGCCCGGCTTCCTGCCCTCCGAGTCGGCCCCGGTGACGGCGCCCTCCCTGCGAGCCGAGGGCGCCCGGGTGGCGGTCGACGGGTCGGCCTCCTCCCAGTTCGTCTCCGCCCTGCTGCTCCTGGGCGCTCTCCTGCCCGGCGGCCTGGAGCTCACCCCCACCGGGCCGGTGCCCTCGCTGACGCACGTGGCCACGACGGTGGCGACGCTGCGCGAGCGGGGCATCGCCGTTGAGGAGCCCGCCCCCGGGGCCGGTGACGGCGAGCGCACCTGGCGGGTCCACCCCGGCCACCCCCTCGGCGGGCGGGTGGCCATCGAGCCGGACCTGTCCAACGCCGGCCCCTTCCTGGCGGCGGCCCTCGTGGCCGGGGGCCGGGTCAGCGTCCCCCACTGGCCGACGGCCACGACCCAGGCCGGCGACGCCTGGCGCGAGGTCCTCCCCCGCCTGGGCGGGGAGGTGACACTCACCGACGGGACTCTCACGGCCCGCGGCACCGGGCGGCTGACCGGGATCCACGCGGACCTGTCCGACGTCGGCGAGCTGGCCCCCACGGTGGCGGCCCTGGCGACCCTTGCCGGGGCGCAGGGCCACACCAGCACCCTCACCGGCATCGCGCACCTGCGCGGGCACGAGACCGACCGCCTGGCGGCCCTGGCCACCCAGATCCGCCTCCTGGGCGGGGACGCCGAGGAGAGCGACGACGGGCTCATTATCCGCCCCGCACCGCTGCACGGCGCCGCCCTGCGCTCCTACGCCGACCACCGGATGGCCACCTTCGCCGCCATCATCGGCCTGAGCGTGGACAGGGGTGAGCCTGGACGACGTCGAGTGCACCTCCAAGACGCTGCCCGGCTTCACGGACCTGTGGGCCGCCATGCTGGCCACCGCCGCCTGTGGGGACCGCACCGGAGCGACCGCTGGGGCACACGTTCAGCTGACGCCCCGGGAGATGGCGCCTGATGGCTCGCCGCGACATCGGCACCGACGACCCGCGCGTGAGGGTCCGCCCGGTCGGGGCTCACGCCCGCGCAAGCAGCGACCCAGCCACGCCGACGCGGCCCTGGGCATGGTCACCCGCATCGACCGCGGCCACTACCGCATCCGCCTGGACGAGCCGGGCCTCACCGAGGACTCCAGCGGCAACATCACCGCCATGAAGGCCCGCGAGCTCGGTCGGGGCAAGGTCGTCGTCGGCGACCGGGTCGCCGTCGTCGGGGACACCAGCGGCCGCAAGGGCACCCTGGCGCGCATGGTCCGCATCGAGGAGCGCACCACCCTGCTGCGCCGCAGCGCCGAGGACGGGGACACCGCCGGCACCGAGAGGGGATCGTCGCCAACGCGAACCAGCTCGTCATCGTCACCGCCGTGGCCGACCCCGAGCCGCGCCCACGCATGATCGACCGCTACCTCGTGGCCGCCTACGACGCCGGCATGGAGCCGCTCATCGTGCTCAGCAAGACCGACCTGGCCGACGCCGCCCCGCTGACGGACCTCTACGGCCCCCTGGGCGTGCGCTGCCTGGCCACGAGACTGAGCCCCCACATCGCCGGGACCGAGCCCTCCCAGACCGGTGGGGACCAACGGCCCGACGACGGCGTCGAGGCGGTCCGCCAGGCGCTCAACGGCGCATCCTCGGTCCTCGTGGGCCACTCCGGAGTCGGCAAGTCCACGCTCATCAACGCACTCGTACCCGGAGCCGACCGCGCCACCGGACACGTCAACGAGGTCACCGGCCGAGGTCGCCACACCTCCACCAGTCTTCAGGCCCTCGAGCTGCCCGGGGGCGGCTGGGTCATCGACACCCCCGGCGTGCGTTCCTTCGGGGTTTCCCACGTCGGCAGCGCCGACGTCCTTCGGGGCTTCCCGGACCTGGCCTCCGTGGCCGAGGACTGTCCTCGCGGGTGCACCCACGAGGACGACGTCGTCGACTGCGCCCTGGACGCATGGGCCGGCACGGCCGACGGGCCGGCCGCACCGGGAGCCTCGGTGGCTCCCGAGGATCGACGCGCACGGGTGGAGTCCTTCCGCCGGCTGCTGGCGCCCTCGCTGGAGGCCGAGGATCCCAGCCGCCCCTGAAGCACCCCTGAGCACGGGCGGCGCCCTTCCGGGAGCGTCACAATTTCGTCGACAGCGGGATCCTTCTCCCTAAGGGTCGTTTGTCCTGCCACCGGGCGACGACCCGACAGAAAACGGCGTCAGTACTGAGCTTTTTCACGCTTCAATGGACTCGCTATTGGACATCATGTGCTAGAAATCACATCACAGAGCCGTTGCAGGATTCAACTACACACCGATTTTGACGGTTCCCACAAGCGAAAGCGCGATAGTCTCATGACATGCACAACCGTCCGACTCCTCCGCTCCCACGTCCCGCCCTGGGCGACCTGTCCGCACGCGCCAACCTCTCTGCGGCGCGACGGCGCGTCCTGGAGGTCGTGGAGGCTTCAAACGACGCGATGACGGCCGTTCAGGTCGCCAGCGCACTCAACCTGCACCACAACACTGTTCGTGAGCACCTCGACGCCCTGGTTGACGCCGGATTCGTCACGGTGTCCACCAAACCGACGGGTAAGCGGGGCCGCCCGGCCCTGCGCTACGCCTCAACGGCCCCCGACCCCCAGCAGATGGTCGACGCCTACCTGCTGCTGCTCGACGCGATCGCCGACACCCTGGGCGAGGGCGAGGGAAGCCCGGGCCACCGCTCTGGAGATCGGTCGCCGCTGGGCCGAGCTGACCCCCGGCACCGTTGCCGAGCCCACGGTCGATGGCGAGCAGGTGGACCGGGTCACCGCCCTCATCCCCTACCTGGCGGTCAGTGGGCTTCGCCCCGGAGGTCTCCGGTGACACCGTCGTCCTGCGCTCCTGCCCGCTCATCACGCGCAACCACCGGCCGCGCGACCTGGTGTGCACCATGCACGAGGGTTTCCTAAGGGCCGTCGTCGGCCCCGACCCGGCTGCCTACGAGCGCCTCAAGTTCCTGCCCAATGGGCCTGACGGCTGCCAGATCGGCTCGACTCAGCCCATCCACGAGGAGCCGGACCTCAAGGTCGTTCACGCCGACGTCGCCTGACCGCGCTGCTCCAACAGCACCCCATCCACCCGTCCACCACTTCTGAGATTGCAAGGCCTCGGCCCCGGGCACAGTCGTCCGGGGCCGAGGCAGCGTTCGGTGGCACTCCCAGCCATGGCCTGAGGACGCCGCAGCTCAGGGACTGACCTCCAGGACGCCGTGAGCACCCTTCTCCATGTCGGCGAAGGAGTGGGACACGAACACGTAGTGGCCCGGCTCCGGAGGCGACGCACTCCACGAAGCCGCCCTGGGCGGGCTGCAGGCCGAGGGCCTGGGAGCCACCGGACCAGGCGTTGCCGATCTGGCCCGGGCCACCGAGGGTCCAGGCCCCCTCGAAGAAGACCTGGTCGAACTGCAGGCCGACGACGTGGAAGGGCGTCGGCAGGGAGGGCCCGGCGGCCATGACCCAGAAGCGCACGCGCTCACCCACCTTGGCCTTGAGCGGCTGCTGGTGGTACTGGAAGGCCACCCCGTTGAAGGTCATGAGGTCGGGGGTCTTGGCGGCGATCTTGTCGGTGTTGGGCTCACCGCCCTCGGGACCGAGGTAGACCTCGGAGGCGACGATGGCGTACTCGCGGTCCACGGCCGGCAGTCCCGGTGGATCGATGATGACGGCCCCGTGCATGCCGGCGGCCAGGTGCAGACTCATCGGCGAGGTGGAACAGTGGTAGAGCCAGATCCCCGAGTGCTGGGCCTTGAAGGTGTAGACGAGGGACTCCCCGGGGTTGATCGAGCGCATCGCTTTATCGGGCGGGGTGATCCCGGCGTGGAAGTCGAGGGAGTGGCTCATCGTGCCGTCGTTGACCAGAGTGATCTCGAAGGTGTCCCCCACCTTGCCGCGCAGGACGGGGCCGGGGACCTGCCCGTTGAAGGTCAGGCGCCGTTGGGTGACGCCGGCGCCGACCTGCATGACCTGCTCCTTGACGGTGAAGGTGTGCCGGTGGGTCGCGGACCGCCGTCGGGGCTGGCGGGGCCGGCGGCAGAGCGGCGTCGAAGGCCTGAAGTCGGCGGGCAGGCGGGCCGAGTAGTCGGGAACCGCGTCATTGCCGGAGCCTGTGTGATTGCTCTGGCCCCCGCCGTGCTGGTGGCCGCCGGCGGACGCCCCGCCCGCGGTGACGTGGAAGACCATGCCCTGGGCGCGGTGGCCGGCGATGGAGCACCAGCCCTCGATCGGCCCCCGCAACGATGCCGGCGTCGAGGGTGCCTTTGGCTCGGGCGGCGATGCGCCCGGTGGTCTCGCCGGTGGCCAGGACAAGGTCGTGGACCTGATCGGCGGTGTTGTCCAGGGTGATGACAAGCCGGTCGCCGGGGGTGACGTCGACCGTGTCCGGCACGAACCGCAGGCCCTCCACCTTGATGGTGGCGTTGACGGTGTTCCGGTGGGCGAGACGTCCTGGGCGGCTCCGCCCCTGACCACGGTTGCCGATGACGCTGCCGACGACGACGGCCGCTCCCTGCGGTGAGCAGTCCCATGAGGATGCCGCGGCGGTCAGCTGACTGGAGCAGACCGCCCGATGACGCTGCCGCGGCCCCGCCTCCCGGCGTCGAGCCGGCCCCGCCAGGCAGGGGGCGTCGGCTGCGGTCGATGGCGGGGGCTGTACCGGCCGTCACCGCTCGACGGCGGACGGCATCGGGCTTGTCGACGCTGTCCCGGGGCTCCCTGGCAGCGGCATCGCCGGGAGCCGAGCAGCACTGCTGGTGTCGCTGTTCGCGGTTCCGTTGGCGGCGGTGTCCTGAGCGCCGCCTGCAGTGGCGTCCTCAGAAGCGGCGGCCCTCATCGGGGATGGTGCCCTGCGCGTTGGGCGTCTTGGTCATCGGGTTCCTCTTCGGAGCTGGGCGGACCGGCGGCCCGCGGGGTCGGAGGTGGGAGCGGCGTCAGCCGGGGTGCGAGGCGTGCGCTTGCGGCGGGAGAGCTGGCGCAGGCTGAGGATCATGCCCACCAGGAGGTAGGAGGTCACCAGCGCGGCCAGGGCGCCGGCGACGACGCGCACCCTGCCAGGGCGCCGCCGGGTAGAGCGCCAGCAGGAGGCAGGGCATTGGCGGCGGTGACCCGGTAGGCGGCGCAGCGGTCCATGATCGCGTTGGTGGCCCGCGTGGCCGCAGGGCCGCCGCCGAGCATCACCGGGGTGAGGTAGCCCAGGGCCGCCACGAGGATCTGGAGGGCGAAGCCCGCAGCCAGGGGCAGGCGCAGGACGTGGATGACCTGGCGGGCGGTGGCGGCGTCATCGGCCAGCGCCATGCGGGCCCCCAGGACGGCGACACAGCCGACGAACCAGACCACTGGAGGCCGTGGCGGAGGCCGTGGCGAAGGAGGCCGGTGGGACCCGGCGGGCGGTTCGGTACGCGGGTACGAGGACTCCGCAGGCACCTCCCAGGTAGACCAGGGTGCCCAGCCCCGCCAGAGGGGGCCACAGCCCGCAGGCGGCCACCAGAGCCGTGCCACCCACGAGGTAGGGGGCAGACCACGGGTGGTCCATGCGGCGCGACCGGCTCCATGGGGGTGCGCAGTCGTGGGCCACAGGACGGTGAGCGTGCCCAGGACCGTGGTGACCCACGAAGCCCAGCAGCATGGTGGTCGTGTGGGCCAGGTAGAAGCCGTCGGCCAGGTCGGAGCGTCCGTGGGCGTTGGACCAGGAGATGAGGAAGCCCAGGAGCGCACCAGTGGCCAGCAGGACCAGGGCGACGGCGTAGTGGAGGGCCAGGGACGCCAGGCGCGGGGCGATGGCGCGCCGGTACTGCACGGTGATGGCCACGACGCCGGCGATGGCCTGGGCCATGACGATGCCCGCCCCGATAAGCGCCACCGCCTGCTGGCCCATGGTGATGCCGGTGAGCACAACGGCCGTGCCGAGGCTGTGGGCGTAGAGGCGCGCGTCCAGGAGGGGCGGCGCTGCCCAGGGCCGGGCGGTGCAGGAGGGTGTCGGCGAAGTGGGCGGACCAGATGGTGATGGCGCTGCCGATCCCGCCCAGGAGCAGGGCGTGCAGGGGCAGCCAGGTGCCCCAGGAGACCAGCGGGCCCACGACGGTCAGGGCCGCCAGGACGGCGGCGGTGAGCAGCCAGGCCATGACAGGGCGTTGCGACGCACCTGGGTGGTGCGCCGGGAGGGCTTTTGGCGGGACGACTGGGGCCGGGAAGCGAGCCGGGGCGGGGGCGGACCCGGTACCGGGAGAACTCGATGGACAGGCTCATGCGGGCGCCCTCCCGCCCGCGACGTCGTCGCCCCGGATGCCGCGGCCGCAGCCGGCGGTCCTGCCGGACCGGCTTGCGGATGCTGCCGGAGGTCAGGACACGCCCCAGGGTGAGGACCATGAAGACGAGAATCGCCGCCACTCCCACGGCGCCGCCGACCTTCCAGACCGTGGAGGCCTCCGCCAGCAGACCGACGACGCGCACCACCAGGCCGGCGTGAAGCAGAACGTGGGCAGCCACATGAGCCGGTGGTAGGGCAGGGCGCGGTGGACGATCGCGGGGATGATGACCGGTGCATGGGCCAGGATCATGGAGAAGGCGAAGCCCACCGTGATGCAGTGGATGACGGTCCCGTAGGCGGCCCTGTTCAGCGCAGGCCCCACAGCGACCAGACCGCCCCGGCGACGGCGAGCCACACGTAGCCGGCGAGCGCGGAGGCCGCCATGAAGCGCACTCCGCCGCGCAGGCGGACCGTGCGCCGGGCGACGTCGTGGTAGGCCATGACGACGGCCAGCCCGCAGGGCCGGTCGACCACGAGGTAGGAGCCCTGAGCGATCAGCATCAGCAGGCGCCCAGGACCGCCGCATCGGACAGCACCTCGACAACGGTCTCCACCATCTCGTCGAGGAAGGCGATGCGGCTAGCTCCAGGCGCTCACCGACGATGGTGAGCGTGGGGAAACAGCAGCCACAGCGGGACGACGTCCTCATGCCGCGGCCACCCAGCCACAGGATGTCTCCCAGCAGGAGGGCGGCCGCGCCCATGGCCCTCGACGTCGACGGCGGCGCTGGGGCGCGCGGTGAACCCGCAGGCAGATGGCGCACAGGATGCCGGCGGCGCCGGTCGCGAGTCCCTGGCCGACGACGTTGGGCGCACCGGCCGCGAGGGCCAGGCAGCCGTGGCACCGCCCAGTGGGGCGAGCAAGGGCCCAGGGGGCGCGGGCGGCGACCGCCCGTTCCAGGGCGATGACGGTCCCCGGAGCCGACGAGCATGAGGGGCCGTGAGGCCGCCAGCTCGGCCCCGTCACCGGGCGCCGGCAGGTTGAGACGCAGGAGCGCGGCGTTGAGTCCCATGAGGATGCAGGCGGCGCCCAGGGCCAGGGCCACCAGGCGCGGTGCCACCCGGATGGTCAGCGCCCGACCGAGCCGACCGAGCGACCGAGCCGGTCGGCCGCGTTGTCAGCCGCGTCGTCGGCATTGGCGGTCCTGCGCTGGTCACGTCGCCGGCCGCGTTGTCATCAGCGAGCGCCTTGACCTGCGCGTGCGCGCGCGCCGCCGGCTTTGTCCGTCTCCACGACCCAACTGTATCCAACCGCGCTGGAAACGCCCGCACTCGCATCAACAAGAACGTCATGGACGACACGGCTCTGCGTCGTTGACGACGCTGTCGTCTCCGGGAGTTTCGAGTGAGGCGCAGGTCGTGCCGGACGGCCGTTCCCGCTGTGGGACGGTCGTTCCTGCTGGCCCTGCGGTAGTAGTAAGGTCACGCACACCAGTAAGAAACACCTCGAAGGAGACCCCCATGAGCGAGAGCCCCGAGCTGCTGCCCGTCACTGAGAAGAAGTCCAGCTGCGGCTGCCACGAGCACAGCGACGAGCGCCTCACCCTGGACGTCACGCGCCATCTCGCACCGTCTGCGCCACGCCGCGGTCATCGGTGCCGCTCCTCCTGAACCCCGGTGAGGGCTTCGACCTGGTGGCCCCTGCATGCCCACCCCTGCTGCTGGCCCAGATCGACCAGCTGCCCTTCACCTTCCAGCACACGCTGCTGAGCAGTCCGAGGGCTTCTGCCCGCGTCAGATCCTGCGCACCGCCTGATCCACGCCCCGTCGCAGCCGGTTGGCGGGAGGCATCCGCGGGTCTGAGCGCCGGCCGAGCTCAGGGCCTCTGGCTCACCGCATGCCACCGGCGCCTCCCGATATGCTCAACGCATGACACCAGCACCGCTTGATGCCGAGGTCGTCGGCTGGAGCAGGATCCGCGGGACCTCCGCGGACCTGCCCGTGCCGGCTGACCCGGTCGGTGCTACCCGAGCTATCTGGACGTCCGCCTGTCAGGGGCCGGTCCTCTCTGCGGAGACGGCCCCGGAGCTGCCGGCCCTGGCTGACGACGACGTCCCCCAGCAGCTGGTCGACCGCACGGACGCACCGTGCGCGACCTGCTCGTCCATCGACCGCTGCAACCTGCGCTGCACCTACCGCATGACCCGCGCAGGGCTCCAGTGGTTGCCCACCCCGGATCTGGCTGACCACCGCCGAGCTCGCTCGTCTGCGGGCGCATCGCCGTCGAGCGCCTGGGGAGTGGAGCGCATCAGGCTGACTGGCGGTGAGCTGCCGCGACGCGACCCGGAGGAGATCATCGGCTCACTGTCTGCGCCGCGGACGTCGACAGGTGTGCCGACATCGCCCTGACCACGAACGGTCTGGGGCTGGAGAAATAGCCGCTGGCTGCGGTGCGGCGGGCCTGGACCGCGTCAACATCTCCATCGACTCTGGACCCGCAGGCACGCCGCCATCACTCGCCAGAGACCGGCTCTGCCGACGTCCTGACGGGGATTGCTGCCCAGGAGGCCGGCCTGACCCCATCAAGGTCAATGCCGGGCTGTGCCCACCACCGTGGAGGAGCGGGCTCCGCGGCTCCTGGCCGAGTGCCTGCGCCGTGGCTAGCAGCTGCGGTCTCATCGAGCGATGCCTACTGGGACCGCGCGAGACCTGAGCAGCCAGGACGTCGTCGGCGTCGATCAGATCCTGGGGTGCTGCGTGGAGGCCGGATTCAGGCCTCACTGAGGTGGGCTGCCCGGACCGTCGTCCTGCGGCACTGTGGCGCGTTGCCGCTGGGAGCGCGTCGACTGGGACCATCCGGCTGGGACGGTGGGCGTCATCGCCTCGGTCACCGCCCTCTGCTCGGACTGCGACCGCACCCTGTAAGCCACGGCCGACGGGCGCCTCATGACCCTGCCTTTTCTCCAGTACCGAGATCGACCTGCGCGGGCAGCGCAGGGGCCGACGACGGACGCGCCATCCGCATCTGGTCCAGGGCCACCTGGGGCAAGCCTCGCACACGGCTCGGACAGTCTCCCAGACCGAGGGCGACGGCTTCGCCCGCCCGCAGCGCACCATGATCGGCCATCGGTGGCTGACCGAGTCGTTAGGAGCCACCACGATGAGTCCTTCCCCTGATCCGTCCCCTGGAGACGGTCGCGGCAGGCGAGTCCGGAGCAGATCTCCGTGACCCTGCGCTATTCGCCGCGGCCGCCTGAGGCCGCAGGCTCGCCCTGAGGAGCGCTCTGGACCTGCCCACCGGCACGACGCTGGCAGGCCTGCGCGAGCAGCTGGCCGGGCAGGGGCTGGAGATGGCGCGGGTCATCCCGATCTCGCAGCTTCTGGTCAACTCGGTCTCCACCCCGGCGGACTCCTCACGCCCCTGGCCGACGGCGACGCCGTTGACGTGTTCCACCTCTTCGCTGGCGGGTGAGTCTCCCGCCGCGTTCTCGCACCGACCCCACGCCGCGCCCGGGCATCGAGGCGGGCGGGCTGGCGCGTAGCTCTCAACCATTTTTCCGCCCGACCGTGCGAGGAGTGCCCGGCTCAGCGAAGAAGGTGGAGCGGCGCTCAGGCGATGTTGCTCCACTGGGTCGAGCCGTCGGTGAAGGTCTGGCGCTTCCATACAGGCAGGCGCTGCTTGACCTCCTCGACGATCTCGCGCACTACGCAGCGAAGGCCTCGGCGCGGTGGTCGGAGCCGATCGTGACCGCGAGCGCCGCCTCCCCCAACGCTCAGGTCGCCGACGCGGTGAACGACGCCGAGGGCGCGCACCCGACCCCGTTGGGCCACGTCCTGGGCGATTCTGTCGACGACCTGGTCGGCCGGGTGGCAGGAGTAGCCGATGCCGGTGACGGCGCGATCAGCGTCACGGTTGCGGACCACGCCTCGAAGGTGACGATGGCGCCGGCGGCCGCGTCCTGACGGCGCTCGGCGAGCTCGGTGACGCTGATGGAGTTTCAGTGACCTCTGCCTGAACGCTCACGCGGGGCGTGGAAGCCGGGAGGGTCGGTGGGCTTTGGTCGGGGACCGACGTCGCCGGGAGCTCGATCTGGGCGGCGGGCTGGCGTCACGGATGGTCGGCCGCGAGCACCCATGCGGGCACTCCGGATGAACGGGCATGATAGCCACGACGTTCGGGGCACTGCCTCGCCCGCGACCGTCCAGCCTGAGGTCACGACCCCAGGGCAGCCCGTCGAGAGGGACCGTGATGGCGCAGATGATCCCCTGAGGACCGTCGGCCCAGGTGCTTGGGGGCCCTGTTGCCCCTGGAAGGGCAGCCGCCTCAGCGCTGGGACAGGCGCATGGCAGGCGCTGGCCGAGGATCGACCGCCGCCGTCCCGGCAGCCGCCGGACGAACTCGGCGATGACGGTTACGCGGGTGCGTGCTGAGGACACGACCGGGCGCCGGCCCGCAGACGCCCGTGGTTCTGCCAGTGAGCGGGGACGTTCCGCCGGCGCCGCCGCGTCCCTCGCTGCCGGAACCGCCCAGCGGATCATGACCGGGGCGATGCGCCTGAGGGCGCTGACGCCGTGGTCAAGGTGGAGGACACTGACCAGGATCCCGGCCCGCAACCGATTCCTGAGCGCGTCGAGATCCACGCCGCAGTGAGCCCCGGTCTCAGCGTGCGCCGAGCCGGGAGGACGCGACCGCGGGCGATCCGGTCATGGCGAGGGACGAGGCTGTCCGCGGCGGCTATCTCCGCCCTGGCCTCCGTGGGGCCTGGCTCGGTACGGTGACCCGCAGGTGCGCGTGGCCGTGGTCTCCACCGCCGAGCTGCGGACGCCGGTCAGCGCTTGAGCGGGAAACGATCCCCGACCCAACTCCCTCGTTGCTGCCGGATTGGTCGCCGAGCACGGAGCGGTGCACGAGCGTGACCCGCAGCGACAGACGGCCGAGGCCCTGGCTAAGTGGAAGCAGTCGCGGCCGACGCCGACCTCATCGTCACCTCCGCGTCTCGCGGGGCCTTCGATCCCTGACGATGCAGGCAGGCTCAGCAGGGCGAGGCGGTCCCGGTGCACCTGACTTCGTCAAGGTGGCTGCGCAGGCCGGTGGGCAGGGGCACGGTTGCTGCTCGATGGTCGGCTGCGTGCCGATCATCTGCCCTGCTGGGTAAACCCGGTGAGTGTCCTGGTGTCCTTCACCACGATCGTGCCCTCGGCTCCTGGGCCCGCGCGTGTCCGGTCAGAGATGGCGGACGGCGGCACTGAGTCAAGCTCTGGGCCGGCCTCGCCTGACGGCGTGCGCGCAGTGGCAGCCGCTGACGGCGCCACCGACGAGCCCGTGCAGCTTTCACCAAGGCGCCGGTTCCGCGACGTCGACGGCGCGGGCCTAGCTCTGGGTGATGCCGCACACCGGCTGCAGTCTGGCTCTGCACCTGGTGGACCTTCGCTGCCCGCCGCGCGGCAGGCCCTGGCGGCGGTGGCCGCTGGAGGTCGAGAGCGGCTCGAGGTCGGCGACGAGCCGCCCTCATCCCTCTGCCATCCGCCTGTAGAGCCTGGCAAGTGAACCACTCGGGCGTCGACTGCGACTGCCCAGGAGGCTGGGACCGCGGCCACAACACGTGATCCCACTAACAGTGAAGGAGCCCCAGTGGACTACTCCTGCCCACACCTCTTTCACCCACCTGGATCGAGCGCGCGTGCGCCGTACATGGTGGACGACACTGCCAAGACCCTGACTGCGCAGCGAGGCCCGCGCCAGCGCCTGTGGCCTGCTGCCTGAGGTGATCAGTCGACGCGGCGCGCGCTCGGTCCCGGCGGCCGTGCTCGCCGTGGCCCGCGGTGGCCGGGATCGCGGCGACGAAGAAGGTCCCTCGAGCTCCCAGCCGCCGGCGTGCACGTCATCGGCGCGTGCACGGGCGCGTGCGTGCACCCGGAGATTGTCAGACTGGCGGCGTGCGCATCGACGCATCACGCGCGTACGGCCGACCGCACTCGGGTGATGGAGGTCTTCACGCCATTTACGGTGGCGGCTAAGGATCATCAGACATGGCCAAGCGGAGTGGCCGACGCCGCGTCGAGCTGCGCGAGGCCAAGGTGGCGGCCGAGACCGGCGCGCTCAGGGACTGGGTGCGCGGGTGACCGCAGACGAGCTCTGGAGCAGACGGCCGGCACCACCATGAGCACCGTCACCTGGCCGGGCACCGCCGGACCCGGGCCGCCGCCGCCGATGTCAGCCGATGTCGGATGTCGTGCTGGTGGTGCAGGGACCGGCAGGCGGTTGGGCGGATGCAAGCCCGATCGTCGTCGCCCGAGGGCGCGCCTGCTCGATCCACGTCCCGGCCGGAGTGGAGCGGGCTACGGGAACAGGGCCTCGCGCTCGGGCGCGGTGCGGTTCGTCGCCCGGAAGCGAGGCGGTCGCGCTGCCCGAGACGACGTCCTGCGTGGCGCTGGAGGACCTTCTCCTCTGAGGGCGTTGTCGCCGATCGCGGCTGCTGCGCTCCCGGGCAGGCAGTTCCCGTCGCGGGGGCTCACCGGGATCGACCTGCGACGCCCCGTCCTCCCCGGCAGGTGCCGCCGCACCGTCTGCGCCGTGTGCTGGCGGGTTGCGGGGCCGAGCTGACGGCGTCCGCGCCCGCGACGGTGAGAGCACACCCAGTACTCGCGCCGCCTCACCGCCGCCGGGCACTCGCCACCGCCGCTATCCCAGGCGGCGTACTGCGGGACACGCTGCGTGCCAGGCCCAGGCTCCGCGCGCGATCCGCAGCGCAGCGCTCAGACTGCGATGTCGTGCAGGGACCTGATACCTGGGCTGAGGTCCGTCGCGCCTGGGACGCAGGCCGCCCGAGTAACGGGCCCTGCCCAGGGCCTGATCCGCTCTGTAGCGCACGTGGCGCTCAGTGGTCCGCCGCTGAGCGCGCCCAGGACGCGGGCACCAGGCCGACGACGGCGACGGTGTTCTTGAATCCCGCCGCGCAGAGCCTGGGGCATTGACGACAGGGCCCGTCGGCACCCGAGAGCGTCACGCCCACCAGGCCGCGGGACAGTCCCGCCAGCGGCGTCTTGGTCAGCCCGTGGCGCGGATCTGCGCCTCGATGCCCCTCGATACGGGTCTCCAGCAGCGGCGCCGGGCCCGGGTGAGGGCTCTGGGTGACGCTGCGCCGCCCGTGGTCAGGACCACCCGCGCGCCGCGGACACCGCCCGCCTGATGGCTCACGCACCGCTCGACGCCGTCGGGCACGAGGTTCACCGTGTCGACGATGACGTCGTGCTCGGCCAGAGGCGCTGGGCCAGCGGGGCCGGAGAGGTCCGCGCTCACCACTGACGCAGCGGTCGGAGACGGTGATGACGGCGCCCTCTGACGGGTCGCGCAGCGCCAGGCCCTTTTCTGGACGATGGGGTCCTGCTCATAGCGCTCCACCGTAGTCCGCATCGAGCGTCCGTTGAACCCCTCACCTGCACGAGTCGCTCTCGAGGGTTCCTTCGGCGGTCCCACTCCACCCCACATCACTCAGATAACACATGAGCTTTATCTAATTTGCTTGCCCTGAGCACGGCCGGACCCTCCGTTTTCCCCCTTGTACTGCTCCTTCCAGACAATCACACCCAGCCTCAAGACTCTGACCCACAGACCTGCATCACAGGTGAGCGGCGCTCACGGGCACGCTTCCCACATCTTCATACGAGACAGCCTCAGGTCCATCGGCATGCCGTCGCCCAGCAGCAGACCCGCAGCGCACACACAGCAGTGAGCCCCATGTCCACGCTTGACACAATTCTCCGGTCGCGTCCTCACAGGTGGAACCTTGAGGAGCTGGAGAACCGGGTCCGCGAAGATCAAGCCCTGACCACTCGCGATCGGTTCCGACCCACTCGATGATCCGCCTTCTGCGTCGGCCCTTCCCAGCGCGATCGCAAGCTCACCGAGATCTGGCTTCAAGTTCACGAGAGCCAGCCGTACTGGCCTCGCCGCCATGCCCGCTGTCCTGGCGGCCCGATCCGCCTCATCACATGTTCCTGCCGCCGATCGTCGGCAGCACGCGCAAGCCTCGTCGCATGGTCCTCCCTCGTTTACGCCACCGCCGATGCTCGGCTGGTTTCTCTCGCGGTGCAGAGCACCGAGACGACGGGACGCTGCTCGTTCCCTGGCCTTCGCCTGCGTGACTCGGAGGCTCGTTCGTCTCCGCACATGCCCTCGACCGCGCATCACCTCCTTCCCAAGCGGCTGACCGGCACCCGCCCTGGGGATCCCAGGCGGGCATCGGGACATGGGAATGAGTATCATCCAGCTGCTGAGCCCCTCGCCTTCCGCGGGTTTCGACCGCTGGGCATCACCTGATCGCCCCTCAGCGCCGCCGGCAGCGGCCAGGTCTGTGGTCCATCCATAACGCAGCCGTCTTCTTCATCCCGTGGACCATCGAAAATGGCCAGCCCGCCTTCGCCCTGCCTGGGCCAAGGACGCGTCCCGGTCAAAGCGCACAACATCCGCCAGTGCGCAGACCGGACATCTTCTTGACGATCGCCCGACACCTGGTAACATGACGCCCGGCGGCTGCGGCGACCTTCGGCCTGTTCTCCGGGCTCACGCACAGCCCGGACCTCTCATCAAGAACACCGACGGGCCTCAGCGTCGGCCCTGGCCGAGCACTTCGACAGTCACTTCTGCCCCTGCAGGGACTTTACGCCTCCTGGGCCACTGACTCGTCGGTGGTCCGAACGCTGTGGGGCTGTGCGATCATCGCGTTTCGGCGGGGCCACCTGGACCTTCATCTCCATCATCGAATGGGTGCCACGCTGGCTCGTCACCACACCTTCCACCGCATCCGACCGAGGATCCGCGCAGTTCCCCGGGTTCCTGTGGTCCATATGCTGGCGATGTTCTTCTCCGCCTGGGCAACGCGCTGCACCTTCTCGCTGCAGATGCGTCGATCATGCCCAGCGGCAGGCTTGCGGCGCCATCGGCCCACGGCTGCGCTGCCAGCCTCGCTCACCTGTCGGTCGTCGGCAGTCGCGCATCGCCATCCCTGGGCACCACCGCCCGGTTCTGGATCTCGGTCACCCATCGCACGTGCGCGGTCATCTGCTGGCTGCGCTATGCCCGACCGAGCCCCGTTCCCGGCCGAGATCCAGCATCCGGCGTCCGCCTGCGCTTTCACACCCGCAACCGACCGATACGGCCAACAACGGCGCGGCGGTTACACGGCTCACCCGCGCGCTCCGTCTTGTCGGCGCGTCAAGCCCGTCCGGTCGCCATATCGACCCGCCGCCGTACCGCCGCGCGCGCACGCCGAACACCGATAGAACATGACACACCATTGACCACCCACCAGCTCTCACGGACCAAAGGACCATTGATGAGTGCACCACCGGCTCCTGGTGCACCGCGGCCCCGGATCGTCCCTGCTCGACCAGCAGGTCGAGAACGCCCCGGACGCCTACGCTGGGCTTGCTGGTACCTGCGTCGAGGACAAGTCTCCGCCGACGCCCGCCGCCTGTTCCCGAACGGCGGATCGGAGAGTCCGACACCTTCTATCGGCTACCAGTGAGCCACGACAAGAGGGTCCACCAACCCACGGGGTCAACCGCGCGGCCGTGCGCCTGGAGGGTCTACGTGCCTGACGGCATCACCACCTGGGAGAGAAGCAGATCACCGACTCACCCGCACCACGGGCCGGACATGCCCGGAGTACGAGCTTCCCGCGGCTGCCCAGTGGCGCGGCCTTCTCCTGCCACACTACTTCACGCGCGCATCCGCTACTACGTGCGCTCAGTCCTGCTGGACGCCTTCCGTGCCGCGGTAGCCGACAACGACGGCGACCCGAAAGTCGCCGCCTGGCGCAGGTCACCGACGACCCCGCCACCGCCATGCTGCGCCTGTCGGCCCGAGGCAAGGGCGGCATGGTGCGCGGGCTGACGAGGCCGGCGGAGACCGCGCGGCGCCCATGTCCACACCCAGACCATGCGCCGCCTGACCGGATCGCCGGCTTCGCCGCGTCGTCATCCCGGCCAGGTGTCCCAGGTCTCCACGAGGCCGGCCGCTGGTCGCTCCACGAGCTCATCGGCGGCACGATGCTCTCCTTTACGCATTGAGCATACGCCGACCCGCCGCTTCACCCGCAGGTCTGGGACCAGACCGACGTCCCCTGAGTGCCGGCGCGACTGGCAATACATCATGCACCGCTGATGTGCTCCCAACCCGCCGCTGACCCGCACGGACGCCCACTTCACGACCGAGGCCCGCGACCACGGGCAGGAGGTCGGTGGCGGTCTCCCGACCACGCCGACAACACCAAGTTCGCTGACCAGTGGCTGCGCATGTCTCTGGGTACCGACGGCGCCCTGGCCCAGGCGATGGGACACGTCATCCTCTCCGAGTTCCACGTCAGCGCGAGTCCTTCTTCCTGGACTGACATGCGCCGTCACTCGACTCCCCCTTCCTCATCAGCCTGGACCCCTCCCCCGACGGGCACCGGGCTACGTGCCCGGGCGCTTCGTGACGGCCTCCGACGTCAACGGCGTCGCCACCGGCGCCCCGAAGAACGAGTTCCGCCCCTCGTGTGGGACCGCGAGCGCGGCCGGCCGACCCAGCGGGCACCCTGGCCGACCGCTTCACCCCCCGGTGAGGGCAAAGTGGAACCTGCTCATGGAGGTGTCGACCCGGTCATGAGCATCCTGGACCTGCACGGCCAGGGGCCCCAGGTGCAGGCCGCTGAGGTGCTCCCTGCCCCGCTTCGACCTGCCCAGCTCCTCCACCCCGAGGTCTCCGTGGGCGGCGGCGTCGTGCGCCGCGGCGTGCCCGGTCACCCGCATCGGGGACCGTCTGGTCACCACCGTCTACGACCTGCTCCTGGCCCAGTACGCCGTCGAGCGCCCCGTCCATGCCGGGCGAGTGGCCCGCGGACTGCCAGGACGCCACTGTCAGGCACTCCCGCCTGGGCCAGCAGAGATCACCGGCGTTCGGGCCCCGCCATCATCCAGGTGGCGCGCGACTTCGCCCTCAACGCCGTGGAGTCCGGCGGCCGCTCCCAGATCGTCATGGGCGCGGGCATCAACCACTACTACCACGCCGACCAGATCTGCCGGACGATCCTGGCGCTGACCTCATGTGCGCCACCCAGGGGCGTCAACGGCGGCGGCTGGGCCACTACGTGGGTCAGGAGAAGGTCCGCCCGCTCAGCGGCTTCGGCAGTACGCCTTCGCCCTGGACTGGCACCCGCCCGGCGGCAGATGATCTCCACCGGGCTCGGTACATCACCACCGACCAGTGGCGCTACGACACCACCCTCCGCCGAGCGCCTGGCCTCCCCGCTGGGGCCGGCACCCTGGCGGGCAAGACGACGACCGACGCTATGGTCGAGGCCATGAAGCGCGGGTGGACGCCGTCCTGCCCCGACCTTCAACCGCAGCCCGCTGCTCCTGGGCCAGCAGGCCGCCGCAGGCGGGCATGGACCCCAGGACTACGTCGTCGAGCAGCTGCGCTCGGTGAGCTGCGCGTTCGCCTGCGAGGACCCCGACGCCCCGAGAACTTCCCGCGCATCCTGTGCTCGTGGCGCACGAACCTGCTGGGCAGCTCGGCCAAGGGCACGGAGTTCTTCCTGCGCCACATGGTGGGCGCGGACAACGACGTCAACGCCGTCGAGACCCCGCCCGAGCAGCGTCCCGCCTCAGTGACCTGGCGCGACGAGGCCCCGTGGAGCAAGCTCGACCTCATGTGGACCGCGGACTTCCGCAACACCTCCACCACCCTGCACTCCGACGTCGTCCTGCCGGCGTCCACCTGGTACGAAGCTACGACATCTCCTCGACCGACATGCACGCCCTTCGTGCACTCCTTCAACGCGGCCATCGACCCGCCCTGGGAAGTGCGCACCGACTCCAGGTCTTCCAGACCCTGGCCGGGCTCATCTCCGCCTGGGCGCCGCGCTACCTGCGGCACCCAGACCGACGTCGTCGCCGCGCCCCTGACGCACGACACCCCCGACGCCCTGACGATGGCGCACGGCGACGTGTCCTCCCTCCCCAGGAGTGGGTGCCGGGCGTGACGATGCCCAAGCTGGTGCCCGCCGAGCGCGACTACACCCAGATCCGGGCCAAGTTCGACGCCCTGGGGCCCGCTGGCCCGAGAAGCTGGGACTGCCCTGCCAAGGGCATCATGCTCAAGCCCGGGCCGGAGGTGGAGCGCCCGCCCGCAACCACGGGGTCTCCTCCGACGGCGTGGCCGCCGGCCCGCCGCTGATCGACACCGATCCGCGCCGCCGACGCGATCTTCACGCTGTCGGGCACCACCAACGGGCGCATCGCCACCGAGGGCTGGGGACACGCTGTCCAAGCGCACCGGCACCCGCTGGTCGAGCTCAGCGAGGAGGAGGCCGGCAAGCACATCTCCTTCGCCGACACCCAGGTCAAGCCCCAGGGTCATCACCTCCCGGGTGGTCCGGCTCCGAGCACGGCGGACGGCGCTACTCGGCCTTCGTGGTCAACGTGGAGCATGCCAAGCCCTGGCACACCCTGACCGGGCGCATGCACTACTACCTCGATCACGACTGGATGCGGGACATGGGCGAGTCCCTGCCCATCTTCCGGCCGCCGCTGGACTTCCACGCCCTGTACGGGGAGGCCGCGCCGGGCTCGGTGTCCACGAGCCAGGCGGGCACGGCGGAGGTCGCGGTGCGCTACATCACCGCGCACAACAAGTGGGCGATCCACTCGCAGTACTTCGACAACCTGCACATGCTCACGCTGGGCCGCGGGGGCCAGACCATCTGGATGAGCCCCCAGGACGCCGACAAGATCGGCGTCAAGGACAACGAGTGGGTCGAGGCCTACAACCGCAACGGCATCGTGGCGGCGCGCGCCATCGTCTCCCACCGCATCCCCGAGGGCATGGTCTTCATGCACCACGCCCAGGAGCGCACCATGAACACCGGTGACCGAGACCAGCGGCAGGCGCGGCGGGACGCATAACTCGCTGACCCGGATCGTGCTCAAGCCCAGCCACTTCGCCGGCGGCTACGGGCAGCTGTCCCTACGCCTTCAACTACATCGGCCCCACGGGCAACAACCGCGACGAGGTCACGCTCATCCGTCGCCGCAGCAACCAGGAGGTGACTTTCTGATGAAGGTCATGGCCCAGATCGCAATGGTGATGAACCTCGACAAGTGCATCGGCTGCCACACCTGTTCAGTGACCTGCAAGCAGGCCTGGACCAACCGCGAGGGCACCGAGTACATGTGGTTCAACAACGTCGAGACCCGCCCCGGTGTCGGCTACCCCCAAGGGGCTGGGAGGACCAGGACACCTGGCGCGGCGGCTGGGAGCGCACGGCCTCGGGCCGCCTGCGTCCCCGCTCGGGCAGGGCGTCTGCCGCCTGGTCAACATCTTCGCCAACCCGGAGATGCCCTACGGTCGAGGACTACGAGCCGTGGACCTACGAGTACGACCGTCTGCTGCTCGGCCCCAGGGGACTCCCCGAGCGTTCCGGTGGCGCGCGCCAAGAGCCAGCTGACCGGCGAGTACATGCCCACCATCAAGTGGGGGTCCCAACTGCGACGACGACCTGGGCGGCTCCATGGAGACCCTCAGCAGGACCCGATCATCGAGGCGATGAGCACGAAGGTGCGCACCGACATCGAGTCGGCCTTCATGTTCTACCTGCCGCGCATCTGCGAGCACTGCCTCAACCCCACCTGCGTGTCCGCCTGCCCGTCAGCCATGCCTAAGCGCACCGAGGACGGCATCGTCCTGGTGGACCAGGACGCCCTGCCGCGGCTGGCGCATGTGCGTGTCCTCCCTGCCCCTACAAGAAGGTCTCACTTCAACCACGCCACCGGCGAAAGGCCGAGAAGTGCACCCTGTGCTACCCGCGCCTGGAGATCGGCGAGCCCACCGTGTGCTCCGGAGACCTGCGTGGGCCGCCCTGCGCTACCTGGGCGTCCTCCTCTACGACGCCGACCGGCGTCTCGCAGGCCGCCGCCGTCAAGGACCCGCAGGACCTGTACATGGCCCCAGCGCGAGATCCTCCTCAACCCCACGATCCGAGGTCGTGGCGGGCGCGCCCGAGGCGTCCGGACACCTGGATCGAGGCAGCCAGGCCTCCCCATCTGGGACCTCATCGACACCTACGAGGTGGCCCTGCCCCTACGAGTACCGCACCATGCCGATGGTCTGGTACATCCGCCCCTACTCCCCAGTCGTCGACGAGGTCGCAGCCGCCGGCCTGGACGGCGAGAGACTACAGGTGCTGCTGACGGCCGTCTCCGACATGCGCATCCCGCTGGGTACCTGGCGGGGCTGTTCACGGCCGGTGAGACCAACACGGTCGAGCTCGTGCTGCGGCGCCTGGCGCGATGCGCTCCCACATGCGCGACGTGCGCCTGGGCCGCGAGCCCGACCGGCCATCGCCGCCGCCGTGGGCCTGGACGGCAAGAAGCTGGAGGCCATGTGCCGCCTGCTGGCCATCGCCAGTACGACGACCGCTACGTCATCCCCACCGCCAAGCCGAGGTCCCCGCGGCATGGAGTCCATAGGGCAACGACGTCACGACCGCTTCTGGGTGAGGGCCCTGACCGGGTGCCACCCCGACGTCGCCTCCTTCCACGGCCAGGGGCGGTGGCGCCGCGAACGGCGGCCGTGAGCCTGCCGCTGCCGACCGTGCGCCGCGAGCCGGTGCCGGCCGCCGGCGGCATGCCCGCAGGTCGGTGTTCCTGAGCCGGTGGGTCAGGCCCCGGCGGCCGACTCCTCCGTGACCGGCCCGGCGGTCGCAGCCCCCAGGGACCTCTGAGATGGTCTCCTCGTCCCGCGCCCCCAGGTTCTTCAGAAACCCGCCGAGGTGCACCTGACACCCTCCCAGCGAGCCACCGTGCACGCGCGGCCTCGCTGCTGCTGGTTACCCGGCCGAGGGGACTCTGGAGACGCGCCTGAACGCCGTCGAGGCCGAGCTGGCCACACTGCCGGCGGAGGTGGCCGTCCTCCTGGAGAGTTCATCGCTCAGGCGCGGCGCCGCGGTGGGCAGGCCATGGCCGAGCACTACGTGAGGGTCTTCGACCGACGTCGGCGCTGCTGCCTGTACCTGACGTACTCACGGTGGGCGACACCCGGCATCGGGCGCCGCGCTGCTGGCCTTCAAACGGGCACTGGCGGCGGCCGGCTACGAGATGGCCGCCGACGAGCTGCCCGATTACCTGCCGGTGGTCCTCGAGCTGTCCGCGCGCGCGGCGACGAGGTGGCCAGTGCGCTCCTGTCCTCCCACCGGGAGGCATCGAGTGCTGCGCAGCGCCCTGACCGACGCCGCCTCCCCTACGCGGGGCTGGTGGAGGCCGTCTCGATGACTCTGCCGCAGATCGACGAGGCCACCGCCGAGCGCGTACGCGCCCTCGTGGCGGCCGGGCCGCCCACCGAGACCGTCGGTGTCACCGACACCTGCCCTTCCCGACCATTCCCGTGCGCAACCCGAGCCTGTCCGGGTGTAACCGCCGTGCCGGGCTCGGCACCAGTCGCCGATCCTTCCCCTTCACAAGCAGCCAGGAGAGCGGCCATGGGCCCGATTCAGCAGAACCTCATGTGGGTGGCCCTGCCCTACGCCAGCCTGGTGCTGCTGGTGGCAGGCATGATCCGCGGTGGCGCCCGACCAGTTCGGCTGGACCTCCCGCTCCTCGCAGTGGAACGAGGTCCCGCATCCTGCGCCTGGCCTCCCCCTGTTCCACCTGGGCTTCCTCATGGTGATGGGCGGTCACGTCGTCGGGCTCCTGGTGCCCAAGGACGTTACCGAGATGCTAGGCGTCTCCCAGCACATGTACCACCTGGGCGCCACCTACCTGGGAACCTTGGCGGCTATCCTGACGATCGTGGGCCTGGTCGGGCTCATCTACCGGCGCATCGTCGTCAGAGCGTGCGCCTGGCCACCACCCGCAACGACCTGGTCATGTACTGCTTCCTCATCGTCCCGATCCTGCTGGGAACGGCGGCCACGGTCCTCAACCAGCTCACCGACGCCCACGGCTACGACTACCGCGAGACGATCAGCCCCTGGCTGCGCTCGGTGCTGGTCCTCCAGCCGCGCCCCGAGCTGATGGCCGACGTGCCGGTCTCCTTCAAGCTCCACGTCATCGCGGGCTTCCTGCTCCTGGCGATCTGGCCCTTCACCCCGCCTGGTTCACGTGGTCTCCCGCGCCCGTAGGGCTACGTGACCCGCCCCTACGTGGTCTACTCGTTCCGCGAGAGGCCACCTCCACTGCTCAGACCTCCCGCGGCTGGACCCGGTACGCGGACCCAGGGCACCGGCAACCAGGGGCCAACGACGTCACTCCCCTCTCAGGGCGCCTGAGTCCGGACGTTCCCGCCGTCACGAAAGGACGACACATGGGTATCACTCGTCGCGCGGCCATCGCCGCCGTCAGTCTGCTCTCCGCCGTCTGTCTGGCCGCGTGCGGCGGCTCCGCCTCAACAGCTCCACCGACGCCGCCACGGGCGCCGCCTCCGCAGGCACCTCGGGTGGCGCGGGGAAGGCGACCGGCAGGTCACGGTCCTGGCGCGGCCTCCTCAGAGGGGCCTTTCGAGGGAGATCAGAAGACCGTGAGAAGGACAATCCCGGCCTGGGACGTCACCTTCGACTTCAGGGCTCCCAGGACCTGGTGGCCTCCCTGGCGAGGTGGCGACAGCGCCGACGTCCTGTACGGCCAACAACTCCACGATGAAGACCGCTGCGGACCAGAAGCTGGTCGGGAGCCAGACCGAGTTCGCCACCAACGTCCTGACCCTCATCGTCCCCAAGACGCTTCAAAGAAGATCACCGGGACTGGACTCGTCGCTGGACGGCGCCAACCTGGTCATCTGCGCCCCGAGTGCCCTGCGGTGAGGCCACCAAGAAGCTCGCCCAACGCCCGGGAATCACCCTCGGCCGGTCTCCGAGGGCAGAAGGTGACCGACGTGCGCAGCAGGTCGAGGTCCGGTGAGGCCCGACGCCGGCATCGTCTACACCACCGACGCTGCGGCCGCCAGGACAAGGGCGGACGAGATCGACATCCCCGACGGCGGCGTCGTCAACCACTACCCGATCGCCCAGACCGCCAAGCCCGAGAACCCTGCGGGCGCGCAGGCCTTCATCGATGCCGTCACCGGCAAGACCGGTCAGAGATCCTGGCCAAACACGGCTTCGGCAAGCCCGGCAGCACCGCTGCCGGAGCGAGCTCCAGCGCCGGGGCCTCCGCCGGGCAGCGCGGCGGCGAGCGCCGGGGCCAGTTCCGCAGCCAACTCCGGAGCCAGCGCCGCCCCGTCCCAGGCCGCGACCGCTGAGGGGTCCTCCACCCCGAGGCGAACAAAGCCCACCGCGCAGACCACTGCTCCGTGATGGCTTGCCGGTCTGAATCGGTGGCCTGGTAAACATGAGTCTGTGAACCAGATGTCCCCCACTGCACGCTCCGAGCAGCGGTCGAGTACGGCGGTCCCGTCCGCGCCCTTTCTCGGCGCGGGCGGGCCGCTCGCTCACCCTCTGCCCGTCCTCGTGACCGCGCTGGCCGTCCTGGGGGGCTGCGCAATCGTCCTGCCCCTGGTGGGTATGGGGACGCGCGTGTCCTGAGGGCAGCTCCCAGCTGCTGGCAACGCCGTCGGCGCAAAGCCGCCCTGTGGCTCTCGATCCGCACCTGTCTGAGCTCCACGGTCGTCTGCGTGGTGCTGGGCGTGCCACTGGCGCTGCTGCTCGCCCGCAGCTGGCCGGGGGTGAGGATCGCGCGGATCCTCGCGGTGCTGCCGATGACGATGCCGCCGGTGGTGGCCGGTATCGCACTGCTGTCCACCTTGGGCAACCGCGGCCTGCTGGGGGCGCACCTGAAGGAGTGGGGATGCCCATCGCCTTCTCCACTCACCGCGGTGGTGATCGCCAGGTGTTCGTCTCCATGCCTTTCCGGTGTGGACCCTGGGCGCGCGCGCAGCCGCGACAAGCGGGCCGAGTCACCGCTCGAAGCCTCAGGGCCGGGCCGTGGCGGGTCCTGGCGCAGGTGACGCTGCCACTGGCAACGCCCGCTCTGGCTCGGGGCACGGCCCTGGCCCTGGGCCGGAGCCTGGGCGAGTTCGGGGCGACCATCGCCTTCGCCGGCTCAAGGAGCGTCACCCGCACGATGCCGCTGGCCATCTACCTGGAGCGGGAGAAGGACACGGCCACCTCCCTGGCCCTGGCCGCCGTGCTCGATCGGCCTGTCCTCGTCATCGTCGGGGCGACCAATATCGACTGGAGCAGGGGCGGCACGCGCCGTCTCGATGCCTCGCCACGCGGAATTCGACGGGCGATGACGCCGCCTGGGGAGTCCCCGGGACTCCGGGCCTCGGCGAACGGGGGTACGCCCGGCGAAGGTCCTCGGTCGCGGGCTACCAGGACCTGCGGGTCGCCTTTGAGCTGCCGGAGCGCGATGTCGTCGTCGACCTGGAGAAAGGTGGAGCCGGGTCGACGGCGCTCATCGGTCCCAACGGCTCCGGGCAAGTCGACGGTCTCTGCTCCGTGGTGGCCGGCCGCTGGACGCCGAGAACGGCCAGGTCGTGCTCGGCGGACGGGTCCTGGACGGCCCCGGGGGACTTCGTGCGGGCAGGGGCGGCGCCAGGTGGCGCTGCTCAGCCAGGAGCCGGGCGTCTTCACCCATATGTCGGTGCTGGGCAATGTGGTGTTCGCGCTGCGCTGCCAGAAGTGGGCCGGGCGGAGGCGACGCGTCGGGCCCGCGCGCGCGGCTGGCCGCCGTCGCCCGATCACCTGGCCTGCTCCCGTTCGGGAGGCGCGCTCTCTCAGGAGGGCAGGCGGCCCGCGTGGCGCTGGCGGGCGCTGGCGACGGGACCCGCGCCTGCTGGTCCTGGACGGGCCGATGGCAGCCCTGGACGTCACTGCCCGCCAGGAGATGCGCCGCCTGGTGGCGCGCCGATGCGCTGAGGAGGGCTGACGCTGCTGCTGCTGACCCATGACGTCCTTGACCTGGCGGCGCTTCAGCGGGACGTCCTCGTCCTGGACCGGGGCCGAGTGGTGGAGCAGGGCCGACGGCGAGGATCCTGTCCGCGCCACGTTCCGGACTTTCGTCGCCCACCTGACCGGGACGCCGTGCTCACCAGGGTCATCGACGGCGACGCTCGAGGCTCCGGGAGCTGCGGCTGCCGTCGGGGGCAGGTCGTTCGCCAGCCGCAGGAGAGGCCGCATGACGGGAGGGTCGGCGAGCAGGGCACCGGGACGACCGGCGACGGTGCTGCGCAGGGTGCCGGTGTACGCTGGTGCCGCCCGGCTTGCCCAGTCGCCACTCTACCGGCAGGCGCCGCACGGCAGTCCGCAACGTCACAGACCGGCCCGGGTGACCGGTCTGGAGCGCTCGGGGGCGCTGGTGGTGTGCGCCTGAGCCTGGAGGACGGGCGGCGGCTGTCGGCGGCGGTCACCACCGGGCCGTCGCCGAACTCGGCATCACCGAGGGGCCGGGAGGTCTGCTGCGTCATCAAGGCCGTGCAGGTGCGTATCCTGGCTCGCCGGGCTGAGGACATGCGTACTGAGCGTTGAGAAGGACCGGGCGAGGATGAGGGAGGGCGTTAGTGAGCGCTGGTGACGGGAAGCGATCGCGATGGCGTCCGCGGATCGCGTAATCGCCGAGGAGCGTCTGCGACCGCTGAGCCGCGATGAGCTGGAGCGCTACCACCGCAAATGCGCCCATGCCGCAGGTGGGGCTCGTGGGGCAGCAGCGCATCCGCGCCTCCCGGATCCCTGCTCATCGGTGCCGGCTGGGGCTCGGGCGCCAGCAGCTGTACCTGGCGCGCCGCCGGGTGGGGACGATCGGGCTCATTGACGACGACGCGTCGACGTGGTCAACCTGCAACGCCAGGTCATCCATGCCACGGCCGCCGTGGGGCCGCCAGGTGGATTCGGCGGCCGGAGCGATCAGGGCGCTCAATCCCTGACGATCGAGGTCAGTTTGCCCACCGGACTCCGTTGACGGCGGACAACACCCGGGACCTGCTGGGCGGCTGGGACGTGGTCATCGACGGGACGACAACTTCACGCGGTACCTGGTCAATGACGCCGCCGTCGTGCTGGGGCTGCCGCTGGTGCGCGGGGCGGTGCTGGGGTTCAACGGGCAGGTGAGATCGACGCGCTCAAAGCTGCCACCGTGCCTGCACCCCGCTCCACGCCGCCCGCGATCGGTGCCCTCTGTGCGGAGGCAGACTGTACTGCCAGGCATCATCGGGACGATGCAGGCAGCCGAGGCGCTCAAGCTGGTGATCGGCGGGCGGGCAGCGCTACTGGGAGGCTGGCGATGCTCGACGCCTGGGGGCGCACCTGCGGAGATTCCGGTGGCGAAGAACCCGGCCTGCCCGGTGTGC
>BNJV01001535.1_pt1 | contig 57873 bp, 73 predicted proteins | sample 8540591 | NCBI WGS metagenome assembly BNJV01 (sample SAMD00202457, study PRJDB9452) | human saliva metagenome | host: Homo sapiens | reverse complement strand
TAGAAACATGGAGTTTATGGGAGGTCAATTCTTCTTTGTCAGCAGATTGGAAGGTATAAGTTTTTCCATTAGCTTGGATCTGAGCAGGTGCTGTTGGAATACCAGCTTCATAAGCCAAATCAAGGCTCCGCTCGACGCTCTTTTCTTGGGAAGGAGCAACTTCTTGTCCCTTATCGTCTACAAAACGAGCACGTTTTACAACTTCAGGATTCAAATCGATATCGTCATAGAGATGAATGACTTCAATAACGGGCGCGGTAGCAGTTCCTTTTTCAGGAGCGCTCTTGTAATGGAATCCATCTTTAATATCAAGCTCAGAATATCTCACTCGATACCAAGTTTTTCCATTTTCGTCTGTAACGGTTGCTGGTCCATTTCCAGAAACGTCATATTCGGTGAAAGCACGGGCTTCAACGGTCTTGTAGACGACATCTGTAGAAGATGCAATTGGAGAAAAGTCTGGTTTCAGAGTCCGACGACGATGGATGACACGAATTTCGGAGATCCGTGGATCTACCGGTGTTTCAGCAGGAGCTGGGGTTGATTCCTCAACTGTTGGGGTTACTGTCTCTTCGCTAGGAAGTGGAGCTGTTGCTTCGTTTGTAACTGTAGCAACTGAACTCTCTGAAGTTGCTGAAACAGGAGTAACCGTATCTTGTCTTTCAGAAATAGGAGCAGTGATAGGTGCTGTCTGCTCATCCGCAAATGTGGTTGTCGCAAGACTGAGGGCTAAAACAGCTGCACACAATCCCGTAGTGAGTTGAATTTTCTTTTTCATATTTTCCTCCTTATACATACTGTTAGTATAACTTGTAAGCTTTTGACTTGTCAAAAACGACTGCTAGAAAGACCTAAAAAGATAGGATTTTCCTTTGAAAAATCAAAATATAGGATAAAATATTTAAATCGGTTCAAGAATTTGAAAAAGTTGATTGACTTTTCTTAAAAAAAGTCAGCTTTCGTTAAAAAAGACGGATTTTTAGCTTGTGAGAGATAGCTATCAGCTATTATTTGTGGTAAAATGAAAGGTAAGCATGTCTTCGGACAAGTACAATGAGAAAAGGAAGATCTATTATGACAAAACGGATTACCATCATCGAAGTAAAAGACTACGTTGGTCAAGAAGTCACTATTGGTGCTTGGGTTGCTAACAAGTCAGGAAAAGGAAAAATTGCCTTCTTGCAATTGCGTGACGGGACTGCCTTCTTCCAAGGTGTGGCTTTTAAACCAAACTTTATCGAGAAATTTGGTGAAGAAGTAGGTCTTGAAATTTGAAACCATCAAACACTTGAGCCAAGAAACTTCAGTCTTTGTAACAGGGGTTGTAAAAGAAGACGAACGCTCAAAATTTGGTTATGAGTTGGATATTACAGACATCGAAGTCATCGGTGAATCTCAAGATTACCCAATCACTCCAAAAGAACACGGAACAGACTTCTTGATGGACAACCGTCACTTGTGGCTTCGTTCTCGTAAGCAAGTAGCTGTTATGCAAATCCGTAACGCTATCATCTATGCTACTTATGAGTTCTTTGATAAGAATGGCTTCATGAAGTTTGATAGCCCAATTCTTTCAGGAAATGCTGCAGAAGATTCTACAGAACTTTTCGAAACAGACTACTTTGGAACACCAGCTTACTTAAGCCAATCAGGACAGCTTTATCTTGAAGCAGGTGCTATGGCTCTAGGTCGCGTCTTTGACTTTGGTCCAGTGTTCCGTGCAGAGAAATCAAAAACTCGCCGTCACTTGACTGAGTTCTGGATGATGGATGCTGAGTACTCATACTTAACACACGATGAATCACTTGACTTGCAAGAAGCTTATGTTAAAGCTTTGCTTCAAGGTGTTCTTGACCGTGCTCCTCAAGCCTTGGAAACCTTGGAACGTGATACAGAGCTCTTGAAACGTTATATTGCAGAGCCATTCAAACGTATTACTTACGATGAAGCAATTGATCTTTTGCAAGAGCATGAGAATGACGAAGATGCTGACTACGAACATTTGGAACATGGAGATGACTTCGGCTCACCACACGAGACTTGGATTTCAAACCACTTTGGTGTACCAACCTTCGTGATCAACTATCCAGCAGACATCAAGGCCTTCTACATGAAACCAGTTCCTGGTAACCCAGATCGCGTGCTTTGTGCAGACTTGCTTGCGCCAGAAGGTTATGGAGAAATCATCGGTGGTTCCATGCGTGAGGAAGACTACGATGCCCTTGTCGCTAAGATGGAATCACTTGGTATGGATCGTACAGAATATGAATTCTATCTTGACCTTCGTAAATACGGTACAGTCCCACACGGTGGATTTGGTATTGGTATCGAGCGTATGGTGACTTTTGCAGCAGGTACAAAACACATCCGTGAAGCCATTCCATTCCCACGTATGTTGCACCGTATCAAACCTTAATAACTATAAGAGAGTGGGACAGAAATCGGTAATTCGTTAGAATTCGATTTCGTCGTCCCACCTCCGCACAGTTGAGTTGGGCTGTAAAAGCTGATGAAATCAGCGTAGTAGAGCCCACTCAACCACTGCGTCTTGCTCGACAATTCAAAGATAATTGAGAGGCTAGGACTTTTGTCCCAGCCTCTACTTTAAATGAAAGAGGTGGAGAAAATGTAGGCAACTCTAAGTAAGTCTTTTTAGAAACACAAAAAAATATCTATTGAAAGAGAAAACAATGTTTAAAAGAACTTACAAACGCAATATTCCACTCCTAGCAGGTCTGGAATTTACATCTTATTTTGGAATTACTAGTTTTTGGATTTTATTTTTTATCCAAAATGGTCTTTCCTTGCTTCAAATCGGTCTATTAGAGAGTATCTTTCATGGGACAAGTCTCTTATGTGAAATCCCATCTGGTATGTTGGCCGATCGATTTAGCTACAAGACCAATCTCTATTTGGCTCGCTTGGCCAGTATTGTGTCCTCTATCTTGATTTTGTTTGGTCAGGGGAATTTTTGGATTTATGCGATTGCTATGATGGTCAATGCTTGGTCCTACAATTTTGACTCAGGGACCAGTACCGCCTTCTTATATGATTCTGCTGTTGAAGCTGATCAAAAGGACCGATATCTTCAGATTTCTAGCTTTTTATCTGGTGTGGCAGAAGTCACCCGAACCTTAGGTACAGTTGTGGCAGGCTTCTTTATTCATGGAGCATTGGCTTGGACCTACCTAATTGCTATTGGTCTTTCCTTGCTTTCCATAGTCTTGATTTTTCTGATGAAGGAGCCGGAGAGCAAGAGTGGTGAAAGAAATCACTTGACCTTAAAAAGGATATTGGTAGTAGTGAAACAAGAATGGCATGAAAAACCAGTGCTCTTTTACTGGATGTTCACCTATCAGCTGCTAGGAACCATCATGTGTATGTTTTATTTTTACTACCAACAGAAAATCAGTGACTTAGCCAGTTGGCAAGTTTCGCTCATTATGTTGATTGGTAGTGGATTCAATCTCCTAGCGGTTTATTTAGCCAGTCAAATCGGGAAAAAATGGAATAGTAATCAAGTCTTTCCGGTTTTGGTTGCATTGACAGGGGTGGCTTTGTTTTTGGTAGGTGTAAGGACTCCATTCGCCTATCTGAGTGTCTATCTCTTGACAAATGCCCTTTATGCCGTTTATCAACCCATCTACTACAATGAGTTACAAGCTTATTTGCCTTCAAGTGTACGAGCAACCATGCTGAGTATCAACTCCATGATGTTTAGTCTTTCCATGATTGTGATCTTCCCACTGACTGGTTGGTTGATCGATACTTGTGGATTTGTAGCTGTTTTTCTTGTGCTAGGCCTGATAACACTCATCTCTTTCCCACTCTTACTGATTGGATTGGGGAAAATGGGCAAGATCTTAAACAAGGGGACAAAGACGGAATAAATTCCTGGCCTTCATCAGGTCATTATTCGACTCTCTCTGCTTTGCAGGGAGAGTTTTTTTATCTTTCTAAATTGTGGTAAAATAAGTACATCCATTAGAAAGAAAAATGACTAGTATGAAAGACTTATTGAAATACTTCAGGAATTATAAAAAAGAAACCATACTGGGACCGTTTTTCAAGTTGTTAGAAGCAACTTTTGAATTACTGGTTCCACTTTTAATTGCCCATCTGGTCGATCAGCTCATCCCCCGTCAGGATCAAGGGGGGATATTTGGACTGGTTGGTCTCTTATTTGTTTTTGCTGGTTTTGGGGTTCTTGTAGCGATAACGGCCCAATATTATTCGTCAAAGCAGCGGTTGGCTATACCAAGGAATTGACTAATGACCTATATGAGAAGATTCTCAGCTTGTCTAAGGAGCAAAGAGACCGTTTAACCACCTCAAGTCTCGTGACGCGCTTAACCAGTGATACCTATCAGATTCAAACGGGGATTAATTTATTTTTACGTCTATTTCTCCGTGCGCCGATTGTCGTTTTCGGATCGATTTTTATGGCCTTCACCATTAGTCCGCAACTGACCTTATGGTTTATTGGTATGGTTGCCCTCTTGACCTTAATCATTGTCCTTATGTCTCGTCTGGTCAATCCTCTTTATGCGCGCATAAGGAAAATTACGGACCGAATGGTTACCATTACGCGTCAGCAGTTACAAGGGATGAGGGTTATCCGCGCCTTTGGGCAGGCATCTCACGAAGAAGCAGAGTTTAATGAGGTTAACCAAGACTATACGAAGTGGCAATTAGTGGTCTCTAAATGGTCTAGTTTAATCAGTCCCTTAACTTTTCTCGTCGTGAATGGAACCTTGATTTGTATTCTTTGGCAAGGGCAAGCCTCTATTCAAATGGGGACCCTCAGTCAAGGAATGTTGGTTGCTTTGGTCAATTACCTGCTTCAAATTTTGACGGAATTGCTGAAGTTAGCCATGTTGGTGACATCGCTCAACCAAAGCTATATTGCTGCTGGTCGGATAGTCCAGGTCTTTGAAGAAAAAAGTGAAGAGCTGGATCAAGAGTTGGATGATGTATCTGTTTCTGACCCTCAACTGGCCCTCCAGATCCAAGACCTTGTCTTTACCTATCCTTTAGCTGCAAAACCATCCTTAGAAGGGATTCACTTATCCCTGAACAAGGGCCAAACTTTGGGAATCATAGGAGGGACAGGTGCTGGTAAATCTACTTTGGTTCAATTGTTAGGTCATCTGTATGAAGCAAGTAAAGGAAGTCTAACTATTTTTAAAGATGGAGAAAATACAAAGACTCTTCGTCAATGGCGTGACTGGGTAGCAGTAGTTCCACAAAAGGCTGAGCTCTTTAAAGGGAGTATTCGTTCAAACCTAACATTAGGATTAAATGAGGAACAGAACGAAGAGCAGTTGTGGTGGGCCTTGGGAGTTGCGCAAGCAGCTGATTTCGTCCGTGAGAAAGAGGGAGGACTAGAGGCTCCCGTAGAAGCTTTTGGACGGAATTTTTCTGGTGGTCAACGGCAACGTTTAACCATCGCTCGGGCTGTCCTTCGCCAAGCACCATTTTTGGTCTTGGATGATTCTACATCTGCCTTGGACTATTTGACAGAAGCAAGACTATTACAGGCTCTAAAAGAGGAGTTGACGGAAACAAGCCTCATCCTCATCTCGCAGCGGACCAATAGTCTACGAAGTGCTGAGCAAATTCTCATCTTAGATAAAGGTCGTCAAGTCGGCCTAGGAAGTCATGAAGACTTGGTGGCAACCAATCCTTTATACCAAGAGATTCATTTCTCCCAACAGAAGAGAGAGGAGGGGGCAGAATGAAACAGAAGACTTATTTACGGCGCTTGCTTGCTGACCTAGCCAAACAGCCCATTTGGCTAATCTTAGCCAGTCTGGGAACCATCTTACAAGTCTTGTTGACCGTCTATATCCCTATCCTAATCGGGCGGGCAATAGACTTAGTGGTCCTCCCTGATGCAGCTCACCTCATACTCCCACTTATCCTGCAAATGGGTCTAGTGATCCTCTTTGCAACCTTGATTCAATGGTTGAATCCTTTAATTTACAATCAGATGATCTATCGATACAGTGAGGACTTAAGGGAGAAGGTCATCCAGAAAGTACATGTCCTTCCTTTATCTTTCCTGGATCGTCAAGGTACTGGGGATTTGGTCAGTCGCTTGACCACGGACGTTGAACAACTGAACAATGGTTTATTCATGGTCTTCAGTCAGTTCTTTGTTGGTCTTCTTACAATCTTAGTGACCATCGCTAGTATGGCCCGATTGGATTGGATGATGATGGGGATGGTTTTGATCCTGACTCCTTTATCACTCTTTATCGCTCGTTTTATTGCCAAGCGTTCCTACCATCTCTTTCGGATGCAGACCCAAGCTCGTGGGGCTCAGACGCAGATAATTGAAGAATCTCTTAGTCAAGAAAGCTTGCTTCAAGCCTTCAATGCTCAGGATGCATTTCATAGGAGATTTATCGAGATCAATGGGGACTATGCTGCTTACTCTCAAGAAGCGACTTTTTACTCCTCCACCGTTAATCCTGCGACGCGCTTTGTCAATGCCTAATTTATGCGCTTGTGACGGGATTTGGTGCCTTCCGTATCCTATCTGGAACGAGCTTTACTGTTGGTCAGTTGGTAACCTTTCTCAACTATGTCAATCAGTATACTAAACCCTTCAATGACATCTCCTCTGTCCTTGCTGAACTGCAGAGCGCCTTAGCTTGTGCAGAGCGCCTCTATAGTATCCTAGACCAAGAGGAAGTGAAAGAAAGTGGTAAAAGAGACTTGCAAGAAGACGCTGTCGAAGGAGCTGTCCAATTTGATCATGTCAGCTTTGGTTATCTCTCTGATCAGCCCCTCATAAAGGACCTCTCCATTTCCATTCCGCCTGCTAGTAAGGTAGCCATTGTTGGTCCAACTGGGGCTGGGAAATCTACACTAATTAACCTTCTCATGCGCTTCTATGATATGGATCAGGGGCAGTTGCGTTTAGATCATGAAGCTGTAGATAGCTATAGTCTAGAAAGCTACCGCAAGCAGTTTGGGATGGTTCTACAAGAGACTTGGCTCAAAGTTGGAACGGTTCATGAGAATATCGCATTTGGTCGACCAGATGCTAGTCGGGAAGAAGTGGTTCAAGCAGCAAAAGCTGCCAATGCTGATTTCTTTATTCAACAGCTTCCAGATGGCTATGATACTTATTTAGCAGATGCGGGTGACTCCCTCTCTCAAGGACAAAGACAGTTACTAACCATTGCTCGGGTCTTTCTTGCAGTGCCTAAGATTCTGATTCTAGATGAGGCGACCTCTTCCATTGATACACGGACAGAGTTGCTCATTCAGGATGCCTTTCATAAGTTAATGGTGGGTCGGACGAGCTTTGTAATTGCCCATCGCCTGTCTACAATTGAAAATGCGGATCTCATCCTAGTCATGGTAGATGGAAATATCGTTGAACATGGGAATCATACAGAGTTGATGGCACGAAAAGGTGTTTATTACAAAATGCAAACTGCCCAACTTTCTAGTAATTAAGACAGAAAAAGACTGGATCTTTGTCCAGTCTTTTGTATTTAATCCTGCTGATCTTTTAAAAGATAGAGAAGAGAAAAGGCGAGGAGAGCCATAGCAATGCCTAATACAGTGAAAATAAAAGCATTGCTATCGGAGATGAATCCGATGGTACTAAGAGCAAAAGGTGTAATGGCTGCTCCAAAGCTACAACCTAAAACTGCAACAGAAGTAACTTGATTCAAGCGTTTAGCAGGGATCTTCTCTGAAATAATCTGAAAGACCATTGTGAGGGATGTACTATAGGTATAACCTGAGAAGAGAGCAGAAATTCCAAGTAAAGGAATGCTAGGAGAAAGAGCTATCGCAATTAATGAAAGACCAAAAGCAATACCCGCAAATGTAATGAGTTTACTCTTAAGGCATGGACAAGTCCAGAGAATGTGAGACCTGCGAGGATACCAATTAGTTGCATACCGCTTAGGATGAGACTAGCTGAGTTGTATGATTCTTTAAAGGTATAAGCAACAATACTTGGTATACGAAGAGTAACACCGACATTACATAAGACAATCATTGCGGCTACAAGAGCTAAGATAATGGTTAATTTCCACTCTTCTTTTTTTAGCGGCTCTTTATGGTTAGCAGAAGCATGATGTTCTTCTTCGTGTTTTTCATAAGGAACGAAGGTTAAGAAAAGGAAGAGAACAATTAAACCAGCTCCATAAGCTAAGAAACTTGCAGTCCATCCAAATTGTAATAGAAAACCAACTAATAAGGTGACTAAGGCAGTTCCGACTACTTCAGCAGAACCACGAAATCCAAGTGTTTGGATTCTTTCACGACCATGGTAGCGCTCGCTAATGATGGAGATTGCCTTTGCATTGATCAATCCGACTCCCATCCCAAAAATTAAACGTGAAAGAAAAAGAATCGGATAAGCTTGGTTGATGAAGGGAATCATTCCAAAAAAGGAAAGAATCAAGAGACCGGTAACAATCATCTTTCTTTCATCTAAAAACTTCTCGATAAGAGTATTTAAAAATAAGGTGACCATGATACCAGCAGATGGAAGAGATACCAAGAGTTCAATCTGGCCTTTAGGTAAATCCTTGTAATAATTAAACATGGAAGGAAGTGCGCTTGAGATAGAGAAAGAAGTTGTTAGTACCAGAGATAAAGAAAGGATACTAACTTTTTCTAATAATTTTTTCATATTTACCTACATTCTTTTATTACGTCTTTTGACACTCTACTATGGTATAGTTTTTTGATTCATTTAGCAAGTTATTTAGATGAAATTTCTTAATATTTTCATATTTGGAAGAAGAAAAATACTGGAGTTAAAACTCCAGTTTTTATTTCTATTAAACGTTTAAGACTTTATCCAAGAATTCTTTCAATCGTGGGTGTTGTGGGTTGTCGAAGATTTGGTCTGGTTTGCCGTCTTCGAGGAATTCCCCATCAGCGGTAAAGATGACACGATTGGCTACTTGGCGAGCAAATCCCATCTCGTGGGTAACGATAATCATGGTCATGCCTTGTTTAGCCAAGTCCTTCATAACGTTCAGTACGTCCCCGACCATTTCAGGGTCAAGGGCAGAAGTCGGTTCGTCAAAGAGCATGACATCTGGCTTCATTGCCAAACCACGCGCAATGGCCACCCGCTGTTTCTGACCACCTGACAAGCTATCAGGAGAGAAATCAGCTTTGTCAGCCAGTCCAACCTTTTCCAAGAGTTCCATCGCTAATTCCTTAGCTTCTTCACGACTCATGCGTTTGTGCTCTAAAGGAGCAAACATGATGTTTTCGATAACACTCATATGAGGGAAGAGGTTGAAGTGCTGGAAGACCATCCCGACATTTTCACGAACGATATCAATGTTGGTTTTTGGATCAGTCAGGTCATAGCCGTTCACGGTAATCTGTCCCTTGGTTACTTCTTCGAGAAGATTGAGACTGCGTAGGAAGGTTGATTTACCTGAACCAGATGGTCCGATGATACAAACCACATCTCCTTCGTAGAATTTGTTGAGATGCCTTTTAGGACCTCATTTTCACCGTAATATTTGTGGAGGTCATGGACATCAATTTTTAATTTAGCCATTAGTTAGCCCTCTTTTCTAATTGTTTTGCAAAGCGTGTCAATAAGGTAATGATGACGAGGTAAAAGACTGCAAGGATCGCATACATCTTGAAACTTTGGTAGTTTCGAGCGATGATAATCTTACCAGTTTGGAAGAGCTCGACCAAACCGATAGCTGACACGATGGTCGTATCTTTCAAGGCAATGACAAATTGGTTGACAAAGTTTGGGAGCATCAGTTTAGTAGCTTGAGGCAAGATGATCTTGCGCATAGTCTTACCATAAGAGATCCCGAGGCTTCGACTCGCTTCCATTTGACCAGCAGGGACTGCTTGAATGCCTCCTCGAACAATCTCAGCGATATAAGCAGCAGCATTGAGGGAGAGAGCGATGGTACCTGCAAGGAAGTCATTGATTGGTGATTGATGACCTGTCATGGACTCGATCAAATTAGGAATTCCCCAGAAGATGAAGGCAGCAAGGATCATCAGTGGGATACCACGGATGACATCGACGAAGATCTCAGCTGTCCAACGAAGCCATTTATAAGGACTGACACTGAACATTCCAAAGATGATCCCAATCACCATAGCGATCGCAAATGATAGAAGTGCTAGTGCAATAGTGACACCAAGTCCACTTAACAATTGTTTGTAGTTGTTTTGGAGCAAGCCCCAGATAGTCGTTTCATCTACTGCAGTAGATTCTGTGGATTCTTCGCTATCGCTTGAAAGGTACTTATCCAAGATCTTTTGGTATTCGCCACTTTCTTTTAAGTTGGCCAAACCGTTGTTAAACATTTCAATCAATTCAGGGTTTGAATCCTTTTTGAACTGCAAAAGGCAGTCTGACCACTTGGAGTTCCTTCGATAGGTGTTTTGAATTTACGTCCTTGTTTAATGGCGTATTTGATCACAGGTTCGTCATCCATGATAGCAGCTACAGAACCAGAGTTTAAGCTGTCATACATAGAAGCCCCATCTGAGAAGGTTTTGATTTTATAGCCATACTTGCTCTTGTTTTCCTCGAGGAAAGTTTGAGAAGCAGTACCATTTTTGACACCAACTGTTTTTCCTTTTAGATCTTCGTAGGAAGAAATCTTACTACTTTCTTGAACTGCTAGGATCGAATTCGTTGTGTAGTATGGGTCAGAGAAGTCAAAAGTTGCCTTACGAGCATCTGTTACAGTCATGCCTGCAATCATTCCGTCCGCATTTCCATTCTGAACATCACTGACGGCGGCATCAAAACCAGGGTTGCTAATTTCTAGAGTAAAGCCTTGGTCTTTGGCAATGGCCTTAATTAATTCCATATCAATCCCAGTGTATTTGCTTTGATCATTTTGGAAGACGAAGGGAGCAAAAGAGGAATCACTAGAAATTTTGTATTTTTTCTTCTTAGGAGTCGCCTTTTGGCCAGCTTTTGTGCTCGTTTCAGGAACAGCAGAAGTGCTGGCGGTAGTCGTTGTTGAAGATGATGATTGGCTGCTACCAGTCCATTTTTCAATAATTTGGTCTAGTGTACCATCTTTCTTCATTTGAGCAAGGGCAGTATTGAATTGTTTAATAAGGTTTTCATGGGACCCATCTTTTTGACTCCAAAAGCAAAGCTTCCAACAGCTTCTCCTTCCATATTAATAGAAAGATCTTGGCCTTGCTTAATGGCATATTCGATAACAGGTTGGTCGTCCATAATGGCATCCACTGCACCGGTTGATAAACTATTGTTCATCAAATCACTGGTATCGAATGTCTTGATCGTATAACCGTACTGATCTTTGTTCTTCTGAAGGAAGCGTTGAGCAGCTGTTCCGTTTTTGACTCCGACCGTTTTTCCTTTGAGCTGGTCATAGGAAGTGATTTTGTTAGCTTTCTTAGTCGCAATCACGACTTTTGTATCATAGTAGGTATCAGACATCGCAAAGACTTGCTCACGTTCCTTGGTCTTGGTCATCCCTGCCATAATGGCATCGGCTTGACCAGCTTGAACTGCATTGACCGCTGCATCAAAGCCTGGGAACGATTTTTCTAAGGTCCATCCGTTAATTTCAGCGACCTTATCCAAGATTTCAACATCAATTCCTTTATAAACTTGGTCTGAGTCTTTGAATTCGAAGGGCGCATATGCCGTATCGAAAACGACTTTTACAGTTTCAGCCTGTGCTTGACTCGCAAAGGCGAATAGTGGAAATAAGAAAAGCAAACATGCTACTAGTTTTTTCTTCATTTCGTTCTCCTTTATATCAAATCCAGTTGTCTCGAGAAGAGCAATGGAAGGGATACCCAAAAGGGCTCAAAAAAATAAAGAATTCATACTGAAAACAAGTATGAATTTCATCATTTATTAGTTACGAGGATTATCATACCATAAATGAAACCTAAAATCAAGAATTTTAACCAATCCATGTTATGTTTTCTGACATCATTAAATATTGCAGTCTCTGATTTTCTTTGCTACAATGAAACTATAAGATAAAGGAGGAAGATAATGAAGAAAGGTAACATTTTTCAAGATATAAAAACTGACACCTCATGGTCAGTACTTGTTTCTACACTATTCTATGTGTTCTTAACTTTCCTATTTGTTGAAGGTGGGCTTTGGCTTGGGAGTGAGTTTGTAGGACCATTTTCTCTAGTCATAGAGTTTTTAACGGAGCTCTTTTCACCAGGAAATGGAGGCGCAAGTGTTCAAGAGTTCTTCTACCATTATTTTCTCTATTATGAGCTTTTCAGTTTTGTATTCATTCTCATCCTCTTTATTTTTTGGGTGAAGTTCATTGAGAAGAATCCCTTATCGACGTTAGGTTTTGTAAAAAGGAATTGGCTTAAGTATCTAGGTTGGGGGATCTTGCTTTCTCTTCTTCAAATGGGAGTGATTGCCCTTGTCTACCAGTTGGGTGGTATTGGATCTTTTGAGCTTAATGAATTAAGTTTAGAACCCATTCTCTTTATTCTCGGTTTATTTCCATTTTGGCTCCTTCAAGGAGGAACTGAAGAAGTAGCGACACGGGGTTGGCTCCTCACTCGGATTGCAGCCAGAGCTAATCTGCCCCTTTAGCGATCGCGATTTCTAGTAGTCTCTTTGGCATTCTTCATCTGGGTAATTCTGGAGTGACCTTATTATCCGTACTGAATATTGTCCTTGATGGGAGTGCTAGCTGGTTTGCTCTTTGTCTACACCGATAGTATCTGGCTAGTGGTCGCCCAACACGGCACTTGGAACTATGTACAAGGAAATCTCCTTGGTTTTCAAGTCAGTGGGACGGGCGCAGATGCGTCTATCTTTAGCTTTACCATGGGATCAGGACCCTGACTGGCTGACCGGAGGGTGAATTTGGAGCAGAAGGATCAATCATCACCACTATTGTTCTCCTTTGTATCCCTAGTGATTGTTTATCGCTTAGGGAGAGGAAAGAAAGAGTTGATAATGAACAAGTGTGTCATGACTGACAGGAAATGATGATGAAAATGAAGACCGGGACTTGAGCCTGGTCTTTTTTTCTATGTGAGGATTCTCTTCTCAAAAAGTCAGAGAAATATCGTCTATTGTGGTAAAAATAAGGGAAGTATAATCAAAGGAAGAAAGTATGATTAATCGAGTAACAGATAACAAATTTAAACTAGTATCCAAATACCAACCGTCTGGGGATCAACCGCAGGCCATTGAACAGTTGGTGGATAACATCGAGGGTGGCGAGAAGGCGCAAATCCTGATGGGGAGCGACTGGTACAGGGGAAGACCTATACTATGAGCCAGGTTATTGCCCAAGTCAATAAACCGACCTTGGTCATCGCCCACAATAAAACGCTAGCAGGCCAGCTTTATGGGGAGTTCAAGGAATTTTTCCCTGAAAATGCGGTCGAGTACTTCGTATCTTACTACGATTACTACCAGCCAGAAGCTTATGTGCCATCGAGCGATACCTATATCGAAAAAGATAGCTCGGTCAATGATGAGATTGACAAGCTTCGTCACTCAGCAACCTCCGCTCTTTTAGAACGAAACGACGTCATTGTAGTTGCGTCTGTTTCATGTATCTATGGGTTGGGTTCTCCCAAAAGAATACTCGGATAGCGTTGTGAGCCTGCGTCCCAGGTCTGGAGATTTCTCGTGATAAACTGCTGAACGACTTGGTGGATATCCAGTTTGAGCGCAATGACATCGACTTTCAACGGGGGAAATTCCGTGTCCGTGGGGATGTGGTCGAGATTTTCCCAGCTTCGCGTGATGAGCATGCCTTTCGAGTCGAGTTTTTCGGGGATGAGATTGAGCGGATTCGTGAGATTGAAGCTTTGACCGGCCAGGTTCTAGGAGATGTGGACCACTTAGCGATCTTCCCAGCCACTCACTTCGTGACCAATGACGACCATATGGAAGTGGCCATTGCCAAGATTCAGGCGGAACTAGAAGAGCAGTTGAAAGTCTTTGAAAAAGAAGGCAAGCTCTTAGAAGCTCAACGTCTAAAACAACGGACCGAGTATGATATTGAAATGCTGCGGGAGATGGGCTACACCAATGGGGTCGAAAACTACTCTCGTCACATGGATGGCCGGAGTGAAGGTGAGCCTCCTTACACTCTCCTTGACTTCTTTCCAGAAGATTTCCTCATCATGATCGATGAAAGCCACATGACTATGGGACAGATCAAGGGCATGTACAATGGAGACCGCTCGCGCAAGGAAATGCTGGTCAACTATGGTTTCCGTTTGCCGTCTGCTCTGGATAACCGGCCACTGCGTCGGGAGGAGTTTGAAAGCCATGTCCACCAGATTGTCTATGTGTCAGCGACCCCGGGTGATTATGAGATGGAACAAACCGATACCGTCATCGAGCAGATCATTCGTCCGACAGGTCTACTCGATCCTGAGGTGGAAGTGCGTCCGACCATGGGACAAATGGACGATCTCTTGGGTGAAATCAATGCGCGTGTAGAACGTGGAGAGCGGACCTTTGTCACTACCCTGACCAAGAAGATGGCAGAAGACTTGACCGACTACTTCAAGGAAATGGGGGTCAAGGTCAAATACATGCACTCGGACATTAAGACCTTGGAGCGGACGGAGATTATCCGTGACTTGCGTCTGGGCGTTTTTGATGTCTTGGTTGGGATCAACCTTCTTCGTGAAGGGATTGACGTACCAGAAGTCAGTCTAGTTGCTATCTTGATGCTGATAAGGAAGGTTTCCTCCGTAATGAACGTGGTCTGATCCAGACCATTGGTCGTGCTGCCCGTAATAGTGAGGGTCACGTGATCATGTATGCGGACACCATGACCCAGTCTATGCAAAAAGCCATCGATGAAACAGCTCGTCGTCGGAAAATCCAGATGGCTTATAATGAAGAGCATGGCATTGTCCCACAAACCATCAAGAAGGAAATCCGTGACCTGATCTCTGTTACCAAGGCGGTGGCCAAGGAAGAGGACAAGGAAGTGGATATCACCAGTCTCAACCGCCAAGAGCGCAAGGAACTGGTCAAGAAACTGCAAAGGTCAAATGCAAGAAGCTGTCGAAGTGCTTGACTTTTCGAGTTGGCAGCACAAATCCGCGATATGATGTTGGAAGTCAAGGCCCTTGGATTAGATAGGATGAAAGCGAATGAAGATTATCATTAAAACAATGGAAACTCCTGAAGAGATAGAAGGAAAATCTCTCGTTCATTGGCAAACGTGGAGAGAGGCTTATGACGATCTTTTACCCGCGGATTTTCAGGAGACGATGACATTAGAAAAGATGTCGTTTCTTTAGTCAAAAAGTATCCAGAAAATACCTTGATTGCGATGGATGGAAAGAAGGTCGTTGGATTTATCAGCTATGGAAATTTTCGTGATGAGAGCCATTCAAGCTGGTGAAATCATTGCCTTATATGTTTTAAAAGATTACTATGGAAAAGGTGTGAGTGAACAGTTAATGCATGCTGCATTTGTTGCTCTTGATCAATTCTCTGAAATTTATTTATGGGTATTGAAAGATAATAAGCGAGCCATTGCTTTCTATCAAAAAATGGGTTTTACTTTTGATGGCCAAGAACAAATACTTAAACTTGGAAAACCTGTTAAGGAATTGCGGATGATATGTTCTTCAAATAAAAATTCCTAAAGGACGTATCTATCAATCTTTGAACCATTATCAATTAATCAAGTATAAAAGATGAAAAGAGATAGAACGAACAAAAAGAGTTGAAGGAGAAGACGAATGAAAATTTTAGTCATCCATGGGCATCCCTGATAAGGAAAGTTACTGTCAGGCTATTTTTTTCAAACCATTGTCAGAAAACTATTGACTCAAAGTCGCCATGAGCTTATAAAGTGATCAATCTTAATGAAGAGGACTTTTGATCCTGTTCTTTTACGTTATGGTTATCGAAAACGGATGGATGAAGATCCTTTTATCCTTCGTTCTCAAGAATTAATCCAGTGGGCGGATCACCTGATCTTTGTTTATCCCATCTGGTGGAGTAGTATGCCCGAGCCTCCTGAAAGGTTGGATTGATCGGGTCTTTACACCGGGGATTGCCTACTCGGCCAATGATCAGGGCAGCTTTATCTGGAATTACCTCAGAGGCAAAGCAATTTAAGAAGTTGCTCAAAGGGAAAAACAGCCAGTATTTATGCGACCTCCATGGCGCCCTACTTGGTGGTACAAGATCTTTTCAGGCCCTCTCAACATTCCAGATAGTTATGGTATCTCTGTCTTGAAAAATGCCGTCTTGAACCACTGTGGGATAAAAACCAAGCGTGTCTGCATCTTGGGTGAAGTCGGCCGGGATGTGAACACCGCTAGCATCCGGGAAACAGCATCTCCAAAAGGTCGCAGCAGAAGTGAAGAAACTCTGAGTAAATCCTTAACGTTAGGAAATGAGGGTAATGAAGCAGAAGAAAAATACTGTAAAGAAGGTCAACCATCAAAATAGAATAAAGAGTAAAAGAAGCTGGTTAGATCGCTTAAACCTGTGGCTTGAAAAGGCATTCAGGTATTGGTATGCTTTTGGATTTTATCATGTTTTTGTCAATGGGAGCGACCCTAGGTGTCTTTCTTTTTGACAATCATCTAATCCCAAGGACTTACCGTGATTTTAATTATCTATTTCCCTTTATTCATGAATCTATATTTATTGCTGAATGGATTGTATTTTAATGTCTTTCGAGTGCAGAAAGAAGACCGAGCTTCCATTGAATTTTTCGCAACCGTCTTTTTGTACGTGAATGCAATTACGTCTGTTGTGCATATTGGGTTTGGGATCAAAGGACGACGTATGGGAGATTATATTCCAGCGCTTTACACCTTGAATCTGAAATACATCTGGTTTCCTATCGTGACCTATGCGATCTTCTTTATTCTAGCGGCCTTGATCTTGTTCATAATAAAATTGAGGAAAAAGAAGAGAAATAAGGAATGATAAAACTCAAAAAAGTATTTCAAATTATTTATATTCTTTTACTGACTTTCATGCTAGCTAATTTTCTTTTAGGATTGTTTGGCTACGCATTTACGCCACTTCTTTGGAATCCTTGGTTGTATCTAGGAGCTGTGACTATTCTATGTCACATCTGGTATCGCTTCTATCGAAAACATGCTCCAAATTGGAAGAATCTTGTGAGTGTTCTTTTAAGTCTCTTTGCTATGATGATTCTGGTATTTTTCATGGAGTTGTTCTTTACCTTTGATGGCCATGGTCCGGTAACGATTCACTCGGAATATTATTTAAAAGAGAAGTCAATTGTCTTTCAGAGAGGCTCTCTTTTGGATGCCTATGATGAATACCATGAGCTGGTAAATCCCTTTGTGATGAAAAAAGAGATAAAGAAAAAAGTTTATATTGATTAATTATCAATATCATAGAAAGGAAATATATGTCACGTACAACGCCTACTATACTGTGCAATCTTTGCATGGTCGAAGATCTTGAAAATGGGAAAGTCGTCCTCCAATACCGCTCACCTGAAAAGACTCACTGGGCTGGCTATGCTTTTCCAGGTGGCCATATCGAAGAAGGAGAAAGCCTTGTAGAATCCGTCATTCGTGAAATCTACGAAGAGACAGGACTTACAATTACAAATCCAAAACTGGTCGCAGTCAAAGACTGGCCACAAGATGAGGGCGGCCGCTACATCGTCTTTTGCTACAAAGCGACAGAATTTACAGGCCAGCTCAGATCGTCTGATGAAGGAGAAGTTTCTTGGGTTGAGAAGGACCAATTAGAAAAGTTGGACTTGTCCTACGACATGCTTCCTCTGCTGGAAGTGATGGAAGACCCGGACTTGTCTGAGTTCTATTATCGCAAACGGACAGACGATGATTGGGAAAAAAATTAAGATTTTTAAGGATTTATTCAAATGATAAATTGTGGGTTATTAGAATTTTTTTAATAATGAAAAAAAGATAAATATTGTAAATAGCTGTTTCAAAGTAAGAATAATATTGTCTAAAAAAATTCAATTGTAAAAAAATTATTTAAGAACCAAATAATTTTTATAAGAAATATCAATAAATAAATATATATTATTGACATTATCTAAAAATAATGATAAAAATACACCTGCGTAGATATAGATCAGGAGGTGGGGAAATGACATTATTAGCAAGTAGATTGCGAAGTAGAAGATTAGAATTGAAGTTGTCTCAATCAGAATTAGCTGAGGGAATCTGTAAGCAGGGACAAATAAGTCGAATAGAAAAAAAGGAAAGTATAATCCTGGATCTGATATTCTTTATAAATTATCTCAGAAACTTAACGTACCTATGGAATATTTTTTTGATGAGAATATTTTTAGCGGATAGTTCTACGATTGGAAATTTTATAGGTTTATCAAAAAAATTATTAAATCAAAGAGATTATTTCTCTCTAAAGTATTTATATGAACTAGAAAAAGAAAAAAACATAAACTTCCATTGTATGATCAATCATACCTTTCATGGATAGAATCAATTATTCTTTTTCATTGTGATAATAAAAAAACGGAGGCTATAAAGAAGTTAGAAACATTATTAAATAAAAATGTCAGAATCAGATAGAGATTATTTTTATGTTTCTAAACAGTCTTCTTAATTTCTATTCTTATATAGATTTAGACAATGAAAAAAATAAGTGGTGAAATGTATCAAAAAAATCATAATCCCACTCGAAAAAAATCTAATATATCAATAATGGAGAATTTCGAATTATTAGTTAAAGTGCGTTATAATTACTGTCGATATTTATGGATAGATAATCAAATCAAAGAAGCAATTTCTGAAATTTTTGAAAACAATCGATATTTGTAAAAAAATTTAATCACTTTTATTTATTACCGGACTTATTCTGTTTATTAGGTAACGTAAGTGAAGGGTTTGCAAAAAAAGACGAAGTGAAAAAAATATTTTAAATTATCTGAGACGTTGTATAGTTTATCTGGAAATGAGAAAATGGCACTCACTATAGAAAAACTATAAAAAAATAACTTAATTTAATAATGTGGTTTGCAATACAATTGTTTATGTATTTATCCACGGCCTCGCCTAAAAGGCGAGGTTTTTTTAGTTATAATCATCATATGAAGGAATAACTATAGTATATAACTTTAAAAAAATTACAAAAAAATAATATTAATTATTTACAATGAATGCGTAAAGTGATATAGTTTACTTGTAAAAATGAAAGGGGTTACAAACGATGAAGAAGCTTTTTAGAAATATTTCAATTATGTTTAGTTTGTTGTTATTTACTTTTGGTACTGTATATGTTTCTAAAAAAAGTAGAAGGTATAGATCCAGGAGTGATACATTCCAAAGACTTCTATGATCGGAATTTCAACAATTGAATTTTCATCTATATGATAATGAGTAATATGAATATAGATAATTTCGGATGATTGGTGCTGGTTATTATGTACAATATAAAATTTTAATTATTGTTAAGATTATAAGAAATTTAGGGAAATGCTATGAATAAGATTTCTAAACTGTTAACGATTATCATATTATCTGCAACTTTGTCGCTCGCTTCAATTGCATATGCAGATAGAGTTAAAGTGTATGGTGGTACTTGGGATTATGGTTATGGATGGGATGATGCATATTCTAACTATAAGCATGACCATAAAAATCATGGTGCAAAAGTTGTGAATGCAAATAACGGAATTAAAAATTTTAGAAATGCTGGTCCTGGTGTTTGGGCTAAAGCATCTATATGGACTCTTTGGGATCCAGCAACATTTTACTATAATTCTTCCGGTTTTTACTCAAATTAACGATTTTATTTGTTCTATATTATGTATTTGGTATTCACAAGTTAGAATATCATGAATTTTATAGATTAGTAAGAGGAGGAGCACCCCTACTCTTTTAAAAATTTTGTCGAATACATTAGGGTTGAGCTTTTTAAAAGCGAGGTACAGGATGTATAGTAAGTTTAAAAAAATTTTTATTAATTATTTCTTTTCTTTTGATTTGTTTAATTGGATTGTTATTCATCAATACAAATGAAAAACGAGATTTTTTTGCTGGTTTTAGAAATGTAATAGTTGTTGAAAAAAATCTCCTATTGATTTTTTTCCAATAAAAATTAATGAATTTGTAGCTAAAAAAATGATATTGTTCTAGCAAGAAGAATTGTTGCTCCTGTCGATGAGTCTAACAAACAAATACAAAATACTTATGTTCCAATTGGAGCAAAAAATTTACCTAAAGGGCTAAAGCAGCAAACGGATAATGAATTAATAGAAAATAGTTCATACAATACAGTTTATGTTGTTGTGAATGGTTCTATGAATGCGGAGCAAGTAGCTGAAGGATTATTGCAGCTTAATGCCACTGTTAGAGTATTGCCAACTAATTATGAGACTGCTCTATTTCGATTACTATTGAATACTCCACAATCAGTATTGATCGTAATTGGGATTTTAATTACCTATATCTCTTTAATACTAGCTCAACAAGTTTCTGGCATGAAAGAGGTTGGAATATTAAGAGTTTCTGGCAAAGGAAAGCATGCGATTGCTATAGAACAAACAAAAAACGATAGTATTTTTATCTTATGTTTATTGATATGTTCTATACTTGGTATTGTTAGTACATTAATCATTTTAAGAAAATTTTCGATTCTAGCTCTGTTGATAATCTTAGTACCAGTGTTTGTTTGGGCCTTATTAATATTTATCGTTAATTTTTTTCTTTCACATTGTTTTTATTATATTCTTCAACACCAACCAATTATTTTATCAATTAAAGGAAAGGCTCCGCTAGGTTTCATCTTTGTTATGACGATCCTAATACAGCTATTTACTTTATTTTCTGTTATGTTCTGTGTTTATGGAATGATTTCAATAACTAAAGAAGTTGAATCGTTAGAGGTAGGAAAAAGTCATTGGCAAAGGAATGCTGAATATTATGAGATAACTTCTTTAGAAGATGGCGACAGTGTTTCACAAGATCAAAAAGAAAAATTTTTTAATGAGTTATCTGACAACACTACGATTATTTATAGAAACGACATGTTAGATAATATGTTGATTTCGAACAAAGATAATAAGAATTTCGAACCAACTTCAGATTATTCTTCAAATGTAATTTATGTTAATGCTAACTACGTTGCAGTAAATAAAAATTAAGTTATCTGACTCAGCAAAAATTATTTCTAAAAGATATGAAAACATATGATAAAATGATTTTAATTCCAAATCGTTATCAAAATATGTTTGAACAATTAAAGAATAAATGGGAATATTTTGAGAAAAGGGGATTTTCATCTAAGGAAACATTAGTCGAAGATACCCAACCAAATTCCAAAATTGCTAGTTTCATATACGAAGGTGGTGATTTGTTTACTTATCCAGTTTACTCTTTAATTGGGAGGCAATTTTCCAATGAAGCAATGGTCCATGATCCAATTATTGTTGTGGAAAAACCTAACTATGCTTTATTGCCAACCTCGTTCTTAATAGTTAACCATTCTGAAAAAGTAACTACGTTAATTCGAAAATATAAATTGACAGCTTCCTTCGGTTCACTTACTAGTGGATTATTATCTATTGAGAAAAGAATTGATATGATAGTAACAAGAAAATACTTTTTACTTGCTACGACTGTTTTAAGTATTACTACCTCATTTTTATTGTTCATTTTGATGAATAGTATTTATTTTTATCAAGAAAGGAGGACACATTTTATAGAACGTTTGGCTGGGAAAAACCAATTACGTATTCATAGAGTTTATCTTGGATTGCTTATTACGTGCTTTACTCTAATTGGTATTTGTACAATTGTTTTAAGATTTTCATTTTTACTAATATTAGTACCGTTTGTATACTTATTATTGTTGCTTATCATATTTGCATTTCAATTAATTAAAGAGAAAAAGAGTAAATATTTTATTTCTAAAAAGGAGCTTAATATGATCGAATTAAGAAATATAAATAAAGGATTCGATGACCGTATTGTTCTAGAGAATTTAAATTATAATTTTTTTATGAAGGGAATTCTTATGCTCTGATAGGTGCGTCTGGTGCTGGAAAAAAACCACATTACTAAATATTATTGGTAAATTAGAAGAAGTTGATTCTGGAGATATAATTGTAAATGATATTAATCTAAATAATATTAAAGAAAAGGATTATTTCAAAAAAATTATCTTAGTTATTTGTTTCAAAAATTTTGGTCTTATCGAAAAATAAGTCGATTCAAGAAAAACTTAATGTTGGCTTTTATTGGAGAAAAAAATAAGCAAGTTGGAAATGCAAAAAGAAAAATGAATGAAGCTTTAAAAAGAGTTCATCTTGATGTAAATCTAAATCGTAAAAATATATACTCTTTCAGGAGGAGAAGCTCAACGTGTAGCTCTAGCTAAAACAATTTTTAAAAAGATTCACCAATTATATTAGCAGATGAACCAACTGCATCTGTAGATCAAAAAAATAGTGAAGAAATAATAGAATTAATATTGAGCTTAAAGAAAGAAAAATAAAAATTATAATTATAGCTACTCACTCTCCTGACATCTATAACCAAGTTGATCATATTTTTAGAAATAAAAAGGTGAACAAAAAAATGAAATTTAATTATACAAATATATTGCTACAGTTAATCATCTTTATAAATTCTTCTTTTTATCATATTGACACAAATGAACAATGTTAGACAGCCTGTTAAAATATTGATTCAATTCATTTTGTTTATTGAGTTTTTTTATCTACTGTAATTAACTTCTATAATTATTTAAAAAGTAGATAAAGATTAACATGATTGAAAAAATTAAGATTTTAAACAAAGAGCTAGAAATATCTAGTTCTTTTTATCTTCAAAGATAAAATGTTGCCTAAAGCACTGAGAATATTCCATTCGTGCTTGAATCTGCTTAAAAAAAGTACTATAGTATAAGCATAAAATACAATTGTAATCTTTCATACTGTGAATAGAAAGAAGGCAAGATATGAAATTACAATTTAGAATCCTGATAGGAATTTGCTTCTTGATCGGTGCCTTAGTCTTTGCCTTTCAAAAGGAATGGTTATACGCTTTGCTGTTGCTTTTGAGTTGGGGCTTCTTACCTTTATAAAGGAGTGCGTCGATGAAGAGTGAGTGTTTAAACATCAAGGGGCTAAATGTTTGGTATAAAAAAGACAAGCCCGTTATAAAAGACACGAATTTGCTTGTACCCAATCATTCTGTAGTCGGGTTGATTGGTCGAAATGGAGCTGGGAAGACAACCTTGCTAAAAGCTTTAAGTAGTGTTTTTGATCATCGGCAGTATGCAGTTGAGACTGTTACCATAGAAGACAAGGCGACCTCTTTTCATACGAATTTCTATAAGAGCCGTACCTATACAGTTTTTACTGAAAACAATAGTTTTTTAAACTGGGATTTTGTTCATTATTTTAATTTTGTCTGTCGTTTGTATCATCGAAAGAGAGATGAAAAGGTATTGCAGGACTTGATTTCAGGCTTTCATTTTGAAGAATTTCTCAACACCGATATCGGTAGTTTGTCAACGGGGAATAAGAAGAAAGTCTTCTTGATCACAGCTTTTTATCTCAAACCAGCTCTCCTTATATTGGACGAACCATTTGATGGCCTAGATTTTGATGCGACAGAATTTCTATATAGTTTGCTATTGCAGTATAAAGAAGAAGGCTCTATTCTGATGAGTTCGCATATCGCAGAGAGTATCGTTCGGGTGTGTGATACAGCTTATTCTATTGAAGATGGTCACCTAGACGCGATCGAATCGAATTTAGAAGATTGGTTTCATGACGTCAATCGTCAGAGGGGGTAGAGCATGCTACTAGCAATTTTTAGAGATTTGGTATCCAAAAATCGGCTCTTCTTGTTCTTGACTTCCTTAGCCTTTGCTCTTTATTACCATCTTGTTGGGGCAAAATTTTCTACGAGCTTTCAAGTCTTGTTGATCAGTACGGCTATTGTTACTGCTCTATCAACCTTTCAATTGCTCTATTCCTACTTTTCGATGGACAGGGTTCAGGCCTACTACCAGCTTCCTTTGTCTCTCAATCGTTTTAAAGGGTCTTTTCTGACGGTAACCTTTCTTCTCAATTTACTAGAGCGCGTGCTGTTATTGATCCTCTTTTTGGGAGTCAGGTTAGACCTGCTACAATCCTTTAAGCTCGTCCTCCTTTCTTTACTGGTGGTATTGAGTGTGTTTTATGTCTTTATCCAGTTCAATACCAGGCCTAGTTTTCTAGGAGGAGTCCTCATTTCTGTAACGACTGTTCTTACAGTATCTTCTTTATGGGTCCAACAAGTGTCCTATATTATCTTACTTTCAACCTTCGTTGCTATCTTTATTTTAAAAAATGAAGATCTAGTCGCGATTTCAAAAAATGATCAGTTGCTCGTCGCAAAGAGAAGAAGTGGCAATTATTTTTGGATTTCCTTGTTTCAAGAGCGCTATTTTTCCATCAATTTTATCTTTACTCTCATCTTCCTCCTTCTCATTCTGATACAGGATTATGAGGCTCCATTAAAAATCATCATCCTTTTAACGATTGCTTCTGTCAATACGCCATTAACCACTCTCATTTCCGCTGATAAAGATTTGATCGATCATGTCAAGTCCCTACCTAAGAGTCGGTTCTTTTACTTGATGTATTACCGTGTATTGCTGACCTATTTCTTATCTGTGAATCTATTTGTTGCTCTGTTATTAAAAATGGTGGTCATGCCTGACTTGGGGATTCTATTTTTACTAGGAGTGATGATTCTAGCAGTAGTGGAAGCTGTTTTGCACTTACTTATTGAAATCTACTTCCCTTTAAGAAAATGGAATTTAAAGAGAGAATGTTGGAAGCACCCAAGAAAATATATTGTGCCTAGTATCGTCTTCTTACTTAGTTGGAGTCTCCTTTTCTGCTTCTAAGGAATTGCCCCTTTGCTTGTATCTACTCCTTAATTGTAGTATGATAGAGGAGTTGAAAAGATGCTAGAAAAGGTGGCAAGTATATGAAAGATTTTCACTTTGATGCAATTGCTGCATTTGAAAATTATGAAATCGAAAGATGAGAGATGGCCATGTAGTGGTGACAACCAAGGTCGTGGAATCATCGCTCAATTATTATGGAAATGCGCACGGAGGCTATCTCTTTACCCTGTGTGACCAAGTCAGTGGGTTGGTCGTGGTTTCTCAAGGGGTCGATGGGGTGACCTTGCAATCCTCGATTAATTACTTGAAAGCAGGGCGTCTGGGGGATGTCCTCACGATCCATGGCGAATGTGTCCACAGTGGGCGCACGACTCGAGTTGTGGATGTCGATATTACCAATCAAGACGGGGCCAATGTCTGCAAGGCAACCTTTACGATGTTTGTTACGGGAGTGAGAGATGAATCCGCACAAGTACGCATTTAAAAATTATATTTTTGATTTTTATGGAACCTTGGTCGACATCGAAACCGATGAGGACAGTTCAGTCTTATGGGATACTATGGCTCAGATCTACCAATCCTACGGGGCAAGTTACACAGGAGAAGGTCTGCGCCTGCGTTATAGAGAGTTGGTGCAACAAGCTGAAGAAGACTTGGCCAAGGAAAAACAAGTTGCCCATCCTGAGATTGATCTGACGGTCATTTTTGTGCAATTGTATTTAGAAAGTCATCCAAGTGGAAACAGTGTTGCCCACCTTAAAGAGTGGGGACGTTTGATTGCACGAACTTTCCGTGTCCTTTCTCGCAAACGATTGGAGCTTTATCCTCACACGAAAGAAGTATTAGAGGATATGAAAGCTGCAGGTTGCCGAATCTTTCTCTTATCCAATGCCCAAGCAGATTTTACTAATCCGGAGATTGATTTGGTTGGTTTGAGAGAACTTTCCATGCCATTTACTTGTCATCTGATGCAGGTATTCGCAAACCTCAGCCAGAGTTTCTCTTGGAAGTGATGAAAGAACACCAGTTGAACCCTGAGAAAACGGTCATGGTGGGGAATGACTTTACGACAGATGTCGCTGTTGCCCAAAGTATCGGGATGGAGAGTATCTTGATCAATACCTTCCCATACTCTGATGCTGAACTGCGCGAGAAGAATCAAGCAGGCGTGCGCGTGATTCGAGATATTCAAGAATTGCAGGAAGATTGAAAGATATCATCCATGTAGGGAGGCCAAGTTGCCTCCTTTTTTCTTGAAAATGCTACAGTCGAGCAGGATTTGTCAAATTTTCGCTTTCATGGTATACTATGAAAGTTAATTTGAATAAGGAGATAAAAATGAATAACTTACCAAACTGTCCAAAATGTAACTCTGAATACGTCTATGAAGATGGAGCGCTCTTGGTATGCCCAGAGTGTGCGTATGAATGGAACCCAGCTGAGGTCGAAGAAGAAGAGGGTGTCGTAGCGATTGACGCCAACGGAAACAAATTGGCTGATGGCGATACGGTGACCTTGATCAAAGATTTGAAAGTGAAGGGTGCACCGAAAGATTTGAAACAAGGTACGCGCGTGAAAAACATCCGTATCGTGGAAGGAGACCACAACATCGATTGTAAGATTGATGGCTTTGGTGCAATGAAACTCAAATCAGAATTTGTGAAGAAAGATCTAAAGAAAAGAAGAAGGGCCTAGCCCCTTTTCTTTCAGGAGAATACTATGAAATTCAAACTATTATTTAGCTATCGTTTTCTATTGTTTATCTTAAGTGTACTCGGCGTTTATCTGCAACTGACCAAGCATGGTGGCTTTGGCATGATGCTCTATTACACCATTTTATCCAACATGTTGGTCATGTTCTTTATGGGAGACATGGTTTGGCGCATGGTTCGAGGTCGTTCGACCCAGACTCAGGGCTACCTTCGTATGAAAGGCGCAGTGACCATGTCTATTATGATCACCTGTGTCATCTACCACTTTATGTTGGCGCCTCTTGCGACTCCTGAGAAGTTTTATCGTTTGGAAAACTTCCTCTGTCATTACATCGTTCCTTTGATGTTCTTCTTTGATACCCTAGTGATTGATAAAGCCAAGCAATACCGAAAGCTCGATCCCTTCCTTTTGGACCTTGATTCCCCTAGCTTACATGCTCTTTTGCCCTTCTCAATGGTTTGGTCTCTGAAGTGGCCAGTACCCAGGGTGCCAAAAGATAGTCCTTTTGCCTATTTTCTTTTATCAATGTCAATAAATACGGCTGGGCTTTTGTGGGCAAATGGGTGGTGATCATCTTTATCGCTTACCTCTTAGCTGGCTATGTGCTCTATGGGATTAAAAATATCAAGCGGAAATCGGCTGTTTCTTAGTAAAAAGCCGAACATTATTCGGACGAAAAGTCATGTTTTTAAATTTTTTTGAAAAAAATGTTGAGTTTTTTTTCTTGCATGTCATTTGAAACTGTGATATAGTTATCTCAATTAAATAAATCCTTTAATCCTGTCCCGTGAGGCAGGCAAGGAGACTGTGAAAAACAATGGCTAGGACCATAGGGCGAGACTCTATCCTCTTAGACCATCCATTTGCTGAACCTCCTTGAAAAAGGAGGTTTTTCTTTTACAACTAAGGAGGACTGAATGAAAACCAAAGAAGTCGTTGATGATTTGACGATGAAACGGGCCATTACCCGGATCACCTACGAAATCATTGAACGAAACAAAGATTTGAGCCAGATTGTGCTGGTGGGGATCAAGACGCGGGGTGTTTACATCGCTCGCCGGATCCAAGAACGCCTCTCTCAGCTGGAACAAATCGATGTCCCTGTAGCAGAACTAGATACCAAGCCTTTCCGAGATGACATGAAGGCGACTGAGGATACAACGGTTTTACCAGTTGATATCGCTCATAGAGAAGTCATTTTGATCGATGATGTCCTCTATACAGGTCGCACGATACGCGCTGCCATTGATAATCTGGTCAGTCACGGTCGTCCTGCTCGAGTGAGTCTTGCGGTTCTCGTCGACCGTGGGCATCGGGAGTTGCCGATTCGTCCGGACTTTGTTGGGAAAAATATCCCGACAAGTAAGTCAGAGGAAATCATTGTCGAGATGGTGGAGCTAGACGGTCAAGACCGCGTCCTCATCAAAGAAGCTTAAACAAATTGTAAATTATTTGCATTCACATTATAAAAGGAGAATCAACATGTCTGAAAATCAAATCGCTCTTAAAAACCTTGTCTCAATGGAAACTCTTACCAATGAAGAAGTAATGGCATTGATCAAACGTGGGATTGAGTTCAAAAACGGAGCTAAAGCATCCTACGAAGACCAACATATCATCTCAAATCTTTCTTTGAACCTTCAACTCGTACCCACAAAGCCTTTGAAGTGGCAGAGTTGAAATTGGGATGTGATCTCCTTGACTTTGATGTGAAGACAAGCTCTGTGAACAAAGGGGAAACACTTTACGATACCATCTTGACCATGTCAGCTCTTGGAGTAGATGTCTGCGTCATCCGTCACCCTGAAGTGGACTACTACAAAGAATTGGTTGAAAGCCCAACGATCACAGCCTCTATCGTCAATGGTGGGGACGGTTCAGGTCAACACCCAAGCCAAAGCTTGCTTGATTTGATGACTATCTACCAAGAATTCGGTCACTTTGATGGCTTGAAAGTTTGTATCGCCGGTGACTTGGATCACTCACGTGTGGCAAAATCAAATATGCAAATCTTGAAACGTTTGGGAGCAACCCTCTACTTTGCAGGTCCAGACGAATGGAGAAGTGCGGAATTTGAAGACTATGGAACCTTCGTCACTATCGATGAAGTCATTGAAGAAGTAGATGTCATGATGTTCTTGCGTGTGCAACACGAACGTCATGATTACGAATCACTCTTCTCTAAAGAAAACTACCATCGTCTTCATGGCTTGACTCAAGAACGTTATGACCGTATGAAAGATACTGCGATCTTGATGCACCCAGCACCAGTGAACCGTGACGTTGAAATTGCGGACCACTTGGTAGAAGCTCCTAAATCACGCATCGTAGAACAAATGACCAACGGTGTCTTTGTCCGTATGGCCATCATTGAAGCCGTCCTTAAAGGTCGCGGTGCAAAATAAGATAACCGACAATTCATTGAAAGGAAAGAAAGAGGACAGAGTAGATCGCTACATGGAATCTGACTTTCCTTTTTTTGAGGAACTATGATAAAATTGGATTAGAATAAAAGAAGGGAGGGGTTCGATGAAACGATTATTGGTCCTAGAGGATGGGACTGTATTTGAAGGAGAAGCCTTTGGTGCAGACCTATATGTGACGGGTGAGTTAGTCTTTACCACAGCCATGACAGGTTATCAAGAATTGATCACGGATCAGGCTTTTAGTGGCCAGATTCTCTCCTTTACCTTCCCGGTTATTGGTGCAGCAGGGATCAATCGGGATGATTCTGAATCCATTACACCCACTTGTTTGGCAGTAGTGGTTCAGCATCTGGTGGAGATGCCGAGCAATTGGCGGCAGCAGATGACCTTGGATGAATTCTTGAAGCGAAAAAAAATCCCTGGTATTGTAGGAATTGATACGAGGCAGGTGGCAAAAATTGTCCGCAAGTATGGACGGATGAAGGCAACTGTCATTAACAAGGGGGATTCGATCGAGCATATCCTGGATCAGTTGCGAGCAACGGTTCTTCCCAAAGACCAAGTGCGTCAAGTCTCGACAAAAACGGCCTATGCTGTACCAGGTTTTGGAAAGAGTATTGCCTTGATTGATCTAGGGGTCAAGCACTCTGTCTTACGCCAGCTGAGTCAAAGGGACTGTAACGTCACGGTCTATCCCTATGATATCTCTTATGATGAACTGATGGAACAGCAGCCCGATGGCGTTATTTTATCCAGTGGGCCTGGCGATCCCCATCAGGTGAAAAAACTTTGTCGCTTGATCAAAAAGCTCAATGGTCAGATTCCGATCTGGGGCATGGGCTTGGGAGCTCAGCTGCTGGCTCAAGCCTACGGAGCTGAGCTAGCTCCCATGGAAGTTGGGCATTTCGGTTTAAATATTCCTGTGCGTGAAATTGCGACTGGAAAAATCGAGATAACCAGTCAAATCACTTGTATAGTATCGCACGCGATAGCCTACCCCATGATTTATTGGTCACGCATGAAAACGTCAATGACCATAGTATTGAAGCTTTTCGTCATCGTTACCAACCGATTTTAGGGGTTCAATTCCAAGTGGATGCGAGTCCAGGGCCAAGGGAAAATCTCTATTTTTACGATGAATTTTTAGAATTGATTGATGCCAAAATTCACGAAAGTAGAAGGGAGAAGGAATGATGAAACAAAACCAGAAATTGCTTCTCCTTTGTGGAGATTCTTATCAGGATATTAGCCTCTTGGCTGCGGTAAAGGAAGCAGAAAAACTGAATGCCAAGGATGGGGATGCTCTTGTCCTTTACCTGGGCGAAGAAAATGCTATTACACAAGAAGCTGCAGATCAGGTTGTAGTCAGTAAGCTCAAGCTGGATGCTTTTAGAACGACTCTTCTTTCTTATACAGGATCCCGTTTGCTCTTAGCCTTTGCGGATAAACAGATTTTGAACCTCTTGTTTCGATTGGAAGAAACTGGATTTTTCAAAGACGCATCGATTAGGATTATCGGGCCGAGCCTTCAACGTTACCGGACCTTTTATCAGCAGGCGGATCAACGACGCCTCTTTCAAGAGTTAGGCTATCAGGTACCCGCTTCCGCACTGGTTGGTTCTGTTCGAGAAGCCATTGAGTTTTCTGAAGGCATTCAATTTCCTATTATGATCTGGCCGGTAGCGAGTAAGCAAGGACAAGGGCGAAAGATTGCTCATAACCTGGATGACTTGTGCGAAGCAGTAGAAACGGGACTTTCGGTCTCTCCAAGTCAGCAGTGTTTGCTAGAGTTTTCGACCTATGGCTTTAAGGAATTGGATTTTGTGGTCATGCGTGATCGCGAAGACAATCACTACCTGGCGGCCTCTATAGAAAGCATTGATCCTGTTGGGATCCACTCTAGTGACTCTTACCAATTTATGCCAGCGGTCACTCTGACTGACCGGGAGTTTCAAAATCTTCGTGAAGCGGCGATCCATATCAGTCGCTATCTGAAACTGACAGGAGCCATTTCCATCAAGTTTGCTTTGGATCCGACGAGCTATGCTTTTTATATCCTAGAGGTTAATCCATTTGCTTCAGATAGTATCTCGATGGCCTCTATGGGCTTGGGCTATTCCTTGTTTGAGCAAGGCGTACAACTGCAATTAGGGCGCTCTCTCGAGCATTTGCCTCACCCCTTATTAAAGGATCTAAAGGCCGTCTATGAACCGAGTTTGGACTATATCTTCTTTAAGATCCCGATTTTTTCTGATGCTGCTAAAAATGTCCGTCTCAATACCCAAATTCACTCTTATGGGGCGGTTTATGGGTTTGGGAAGAGAATCGATGAAGCTTATCAACAAGCCCTAGAAACCATTAAAGATAAGAACTTGCTGACCATCCTTCCTGAGGAAATGAGCGATGATGAATTAATCCAGAAAATTGCTCGTCATATGCCACACCGGCTCTTCTATATCTTAGAAGCCTTGAAACGTGGTTTTGAGTTTGAGGAACTCTTGGATTTGAGTAAATTAGCACCTGTTTATTTGCAGGTCTTGGCCAATCTAGTGGAGTTAGATAAAGGACTAGAGGCTGAGACAAGTCCAGCCTTTTTTCCAGTTGAGCCATCAGCTGGCTTATATGAGGTCAAAGCGGGAGCAGCCTATTATCTGACCCAAAACGGAACCAATGAATCATTGAGTTTGGATGCTGCTTGTGTCTTGGTGGATGATCTAGAAATCTGCGATGAGAGTTTTTACCAAAAGGTGCGAAAGAAGGCGAAAGAGCTGAAAGAAAAAGGACAACAGGTGATCTTACTCACAAATCGTCCTTTTACAGAATCATTGGCAGATAAAGTTTATTATCTTTCGATCAATGAGACAAGCCTTCGCCTGATTCAGACCATTGATCAGGTCAAAGAAATTGTCAAGCTTTCTAACCTACAATAAAGGATCCGGACAACCTATCCGAATCCTTAGATTGAAAATAAAATTATATTTTAAAACTTTCCTTGGGTGAGGACGGACGTCAGCGAACTTCGTAGAAGTTCCATGACTAATTATTGAGCCTAAGGTCTCAATAATTCCGAGTGCTTGAAACGTAATTGTTTCAGGCACTTTTCTCACAGCGGAAAGTTTCGGTACATTCTCAATGATATTTAAAGGATTTGGATGTATAATCCGAATCCTTTTTTGTTTCTTATTTTTTGGTCACAATACCGATAATGGTATCAACTGCGCGTTCCATGGTTTGGAGGCTAACGTATTCAAAGCGACCATGCATGTTTTCGCCACCGGCAAAGATATTTGGTGTTGGAATCCCCATAAAGGAAATTTTAGATCCATCTGTACCACCGCGGATCGGTTCAATGATTGGAGTGATTCCAAGATCTTCCATGACTTCCTTAGCAAGGGTAATTGGTGTCATATCTTTTTCAATCACTTGCTTCATGTTATAGTACTGGTCTTTGAGGGTGAGGAGAACGCGTTCGCTACCGAGCTCCGCATTCATCTGATCGGCAATAGATCTCATCAGGTTTTTGCGTTTCTCAAAACTTTCAGTTTCAAAGTCCCGAATGATGTAGCTGGCACTTGCTTCCTCGACAGTTCCATCGATGTTCATCAAGTGGTAGAAGCCTTCATAGCCTTCGGTTAATTCTGGACGTGCTCCTTCAGGGAGTTTGTTATGGAATCAATGGCCAATTGAAGGGCGTTGATCATTTGACCTTTGGCTGTACCTGGGTGGACATTGCGTCCTTTGAAGGTAATTTCAGCCCCAGCTGCTGAGAAGGTTTCGTATTGAATCTCTCCAAGAGGACCACCGTCGACAGTATAGGCAAAGTCTACGTCAAAATCCTCTGCATCAAATTGATCTGCCCCGACTCCGATTTCTTCATCTGGACCAAAGCCGACACGGATTTCTCCGTGTTTGATTTCAGGATGAGCTGTTAGGTATTCAATAGCTGTCATGATTTCAGCGATACCTGACTTATCGTCTGCACCCAGCAGAGTAGTACCGTCCGTTGTGATCAAGGTTTGTCCCTTGTAGTTGTTCAAATGAGCAAAATCAGCTGGATCGAGTGAGAAACCAGAGTCGCCAAGGGCAATGACACCCCCATCATAATTCTCAACGATTTGAGGATTGACATTTTCGGCATTGAAGTCAGCGGTATCCATGTGAGAGATAAATCCAATCTTGCGTGTAAAGCTTGGATCATTAGCTGGAAGTGTTCCAATAGCATAGCCGTTTGGCAAATAGTTGACGTTTTGAAGACCCACGCGTTTCATTTCAGGGATCAAGACGTTTGTTGCAAAATCAACTTGTGATTGGGTACTTGGAGTGGTTGTAGAGTTTTCGTCTGAACGTGTGTTAACCTTTACATAGGTAATAAAACGGTCCAACAAATTTTGGTATTTCATGATCATTCTCCTTTTTCAGTTTCAATTAATTTGTGAATAGCATGGGCCACACCATCCTCATCATTGGTCAGGGTGATGAAATCTGCGATTTCCTTGACAGCAGCATTGCCATTTCCCATAGCGACGCTGTAACCAGCAAAACGTAGCATTTCAAGGTCATTATTGGCATCTCCAAGAGCCATGACCTGGTCTCTCCTGTAACCTAATGTTTTGACTTAATGCTTGAAGAGCAGAAGCCTTGCTCGCTCCTTTTGGAAGGATTTCAAACAAGATATCCTGTGAACGTACAGTGTTAAAATCGGCCTCTAATGCAGCCTCGTGCTGAGCTTGGAAGGCATCAATAGCAGAAGGATCTCCTACGTACATGGCTTGAAAAATAGGAACAAGGTTGGGCAGATCCTCTTCTGAGACAGGTGTCGGTTTACTATTAACAATACCCGCATCCATCGTGACAAGTTCACTGGCTTCAGGTGCGACCACTAGGTAGTGATCTATGTCAAATAAGGTTAGCTGGACGTCTGTATCTTCCGTCAAAACATGCAAGCAGTGCATGTCCTCAAGGCTCAATTCTTCCTTACCAATGATTTCCCAATTCTGTGTAGACAAGGTTGTACACCCGTTATTGATAATCATATAGTAGTTGCCATCAGGGAGTCCAATCTCTTCAAAGATGGGCCGTACCCCTGCTAAGGGGCGCCCCGTACAGATTACAATGTCATAGCCGGCTTCATGGGCTCGGTGAAGAGCTTCAATATTGCCTTTAGATAGAGTCTTATCCTCATGCAAGAGAGTTCCGTCCAAGTCAATCGCAATTAATTTAATCATTTGATTTCCTCCAAATCAAGAGGCACAAAGCCATCAATCACTTTTCCAATCACCCCAGGCTCCTCATCTAGTGGAATGATTTGATCACTATATTTCTTATTGAGGGAAACCAGTCGAATACCGTTGGCCTCACGAAAGACACGTTTGATCAACGTTTGCCCGTCAAAATCAATGGCATAAATTGCCCCTGCTTGATCATAATAGGTTTGCTTGATTAACACAACCGCCCCTTTCGTATTTAGGCTCGAGGGAATCCGTATGAATCCAAAAAGCCAAATCGTAAGGAATCTTTTGATCAAACCAGACGATATCAGCTTGCTTTTGATTTTGGTAAGCTGCAAAAGAATCATAGACAGAATAAGAGTGGTATTGCTTTTCAATTTTCTGTCTTTCTTTTTGATGGGTCAAGAGACTCTTTCCGTAAGAAAGAAGATTTTCTTGATTTCCTTCATCGAGCTGTTTATACAATCGTTCGATCTCTGAATCAATGACCACAAAATCATTGCGCAATCGAGGGTCAATATCAGCAACTGCTACCTGGAAAAAGGCTGCAATCTTCTCTAAATTTTCAGGAACGGGAAGAGAAGTTCCTTTTACATATCCAGTCAGGGTACTTGCAGGGATTCCAGTGATACGAGATAATTCGATCTGCTTTTTTCCTTGTTCTTTCAGTAATTCTCTGATTTTTTCCGATATAATCCGTAATGCCTCTTTGTCTTGAGGGCTTGCTTTTCCACGACCTCTGGCCAACGTACTCACCTCCTTGTATTTACCCTTACTATTATAATGAATTAAATCGAAAAAGTAAATAGAAATCCCTGAGAAATGCGAAAAAAGATGAATTTGATCTAAATCGGATTTTCTTTTTTAATTTTATTTGGTATTCCTTTACTTTTTGAGGAAAAAGGTCTAAGATAAAACCAGAGAGTTCATGGAGGTGGAGCTATGATTCGTAGCGTTCAAGTCAAAGATGCAGGTCAAATTAGAGATTTATGTCACCAAGCATTGGGGTATGATTCGACCCTTGAGAAAGTGGCAGCTCAGATTGATAAATTTAATCAGCCAGATTCGGGTCACTTTTGCTTTGTTTATGAAGAGGGACCAAACAGGCCATATTCTTGGTTATGTGGAAGCGGAAGTCTATGAAAGCCTCTATAGTGATGCTGGTCTAAATATTTTGGGACTTGCGGTTTTCCCTTCTGCTCAAGGACGTGGGATCGGTCGCCAATTGATGGAGCGAGTTGAAGAACTTGCCAAAAGCAAGCATTATGCTTTTATCCGTTTAAATTCTGCCTCTCATCGAAAAGAAGCGCATGTCTTTTACGAACGGATAGGTATGAGGGAAATAAAACGCAGAAGCGATTTTTGAAAATAATGAATTAAGATAGGCAAAGGCCTATCTTTTTTGTTATAATGAAGAGTACGATTAAATTTTACTAGGAAGATGATTATGCCAAATTTTGAAGAATTAAAAAAACGACAAGAGAAGATTCGGAACTTCTCGATCATCGCCCATATTGACCACGGAAAGTCAACCTTGGCCGATCGAATTTTAGAAAAAACCGAAACCGTGTCTAGTCGGGAGATGCAAGCCCAACTTTTAGATAGTATGGACCTGGAACGGGAACGTGGGATTACCATCAAGCTCAATGCCATCGAGTTGAACTACACAGCTAAAGATGGGGAAACCTATATCTTCCACTTGATTGACACACCAGGACACGTGGACTTTACCTATGAGGTTTCGCGGTCGCTTGCTGCCTGTGAGGGTGCCATTCTCGTAGTGGATGCCGCTCAAGGGATTGAAGCTCAGACCCTAGCCAATGTTTACCTTGCGCTGGACAATGATTTGGAAATCCTGCCAGTTATTAACAAGATTGACTTGCCAGCTGCAGATCCAGAACGGGTGCGCACAGAAGTAGAAGATGTCATCGGCTTGGATGCTAGTGAAGCTGTCCTAGCTTCTGCCAAAGGCTGGTATTGGGATTGAAGAGATTTTGGAGCAGATCGTTGAGAAAGTTCCAGCACCGACAGGTGATGTTGAAGCGCCCTCTTCAAGCCTTGATCTTTGACTCTGTCTATGATGCCTATCGTGGGGTAATCCTTCAGGTCCGAGTGGTCAATGGAATGGTTAAACCAGGCGATAAGATCCAGCTCATGAGCAATGGCAAGACCTTTGATGTCACTGAAGTTGGGATCTTTACTCCTAAAGCAGTTGGTCGTGATTTTCTTGCGACAGGAGATGTTGGTTACATTGCAGCCTCTATCAAGACCGTTGCAGATACCCGTGTCGGGGACACTGTGACCTTAGCGACCAATCCAGCAAGTGAGCCACTACATGGGTACAAGCAGATGAACCCAATGGTCTTTGCTGGTCTTTACCCAATCGAATCTAATAAATACAATGATCTTCGTGAAGCCTTGGAAAAATTGCAATTGAATGACGCTAGTCTTCAATTTGAACCGGAAACTTCTCAAGCCCTTGGTTTTGGTTTCCGTTGTGGTTTCTTGGGACTTCTTCATATGGACGTTATCCAAGAGCGCTTGGAGCGCGAGTTCAACATTGACTTGATCATGACAGCGCCGTCTGTAATCTACAAGGTCAATTTGACAGATGGAGAAGCACTGGATGTCTCAAACCCTTCTGAGTTTCCAGATCCAACCAAGATCGCATCGATCGAAGAACCGTATGTCAAAGCACAAATCATGGTGCCACAAGAGTTTGTCGGGGCTGTCATGGAATTAGCCCAACGCAAACGTGGGGACTTTGTGACCATGGACTACATCGATGAAAATCGGGTGAATGTCATCTATCAAATCCCACTGGCGGAAATTGTCTTTGATTTCTTTGATAAATTGAAATCTTCTACTCGTGGCTATGCGAGCTTTGACTATGAGTTGTCTGAATACCGTCCATCTAAATTGGTTAAAATGGATATCCTTCTCAATGGCGATACCGTCGATGCCCTCAGCTTTATCGTTCACAAGGACTTTGCCTATGAGCGTGGTAAGTTGATTGTTGAGAAGCTTAAGAAGATTATCCCTCGTCAACAGTTTGAGGTGCCCATCCAAGCAGCCATCGGTCATAAGATCGTGGCCCGTACAGATATCAAGGCCCTTCGTAAGAACGTCTTGGCCAAGTGTTATGGTGGGGACGTCTCACGGAAACGCAAGCTTCTTGAAAAACAAAAAGCCGGTAAGAAACGGATGAAAGCCATCGGATCGGTAGAAGTGCCACAGGAAGCCTTCTTATCCGTATTGTCAATGGATGAAGAATAACATTTAAAGTGCCCTCAAAAAGGGCACTTTTTGTTTTAGGTTTGAAAAGAAATAGACTGAATTAGAAAGGTTTCATCAGATGTGACACTTATCCTATTTTTAAAAATACCCACTTTCATGGTAGACTAGAGGAAAGAAAACGTTCTCAAGGAGGTTGAGTATGAAACACAAATTATTGGTCACATCACTGACGATTCTTTCTGCCTGCACATTAATGGCTTGTAGTCACACCACTAAAAAGGACACAGCAGCTTCTTCTACAAAAGAAAGTAGCAGCAAAGTCGAAAAGAAAACAAGCAGCTCTTCGTCAAAGGATACTGCTTCTACAAAGAAAAACACTTCCAGTCAAGAAACCAAGCGGATTGGAAATGCAGATTATGGATACATCGATATTCCAAGTAAATGGATCAAGTTCACGGATATCGATGGGACAGAAGCTGTCCAGTATACGGATGGGAGTGGCCATAATATTGTCACCTTGGACAGCTTTACGCGAGAAAAAGGCCAAAGTTCCTGCTGATATCGAGTTTAATGCAGAATTTCTAGCCAAGAAACTGGCCGTTATGTGGCAAGATAACCAGGATGTTGGGAAAGATGACGGGAGCGCGGACTAAAGTCGCAGGACTGGACGCCTACCAGCTTCAAATTGTCATGAAATCTGGTCAATACCTGATTACTTGGGTCTTCCAGAAGGGTGAAAAAGTTTATACCATTTCTTTTGAAGGGGATGCAGAAACCTTGAAAACCCTTTTATCCCATACATCGAAGACACTTGGAGCCTAGATGGAACAGGTGCTGTAACGGATTAATCAAGTGAGATAGATCGCAGGATCTATCTTTTTCAGAGTCTTTGTGGTATAATGCTTCTATTGTTTAGAAGAGGAAATAGAGGATGACACAGGAAATTGATATTGAAAAATACCATCAGTTAGCTCTCCAAAAGCAAAAGGAGCACCGCAAGGTATTGGCGAATCTCAAGAAGAAGCCACCTAAGAATTTAGATAAAATAGCGCAAGAAATCCACGATGAAGTTTTCCAAGAAATCGATTGTACGGCTTGTGCTAATTGCTGCAAGACCTTAGGGCCCGATTTTAAGGAAGCCGATATCACGCGGATCGCCAAATATTTCAAGATGAAACTTCCTGCTTTTGAGGCAGAATTTCTTCAAGTTGACGAAGATGGGGACAAGGTTTTTAAATCCATGCCTTGCCCCTTTCTTGGTGGGGACAATCTCTGTTCCATTTATGATGTTCGTCCAAAAGCTTGTCGGGAATTCCCTCACACCGATCGCAAGAAGATTTATCAGATCAACCATCTGACCATCAAGAATACCCTCACTTGCCCAGCGGCTTATTTATTTGTAGAAAAATTGAAGGATCGTTTGTAATGGCATATAGATTTTTACTTTTTGATTTGGACCATACCTTGTTGGACTTTGAATCTGCTGAAGAAACAGCCTTGACGCAGATGTTAGAAGACATGAATTTTCAAGATGTACAGGCCTTTAAGGATTACTACAAACCCATGAACCAAGGGCTCTGGAAGGATTTGGAACAAAAGAAATTAACCAAGCAAGAGCTCGTGGATAGTCGGTTTGCGATTGGGTTTGCCCACTTTGGGATCACGGTTGATGGGGCTGAGATGGCTCTTCGCTACCAAGATTACATCAGTCTTCAGGGGCAGTCTTTCCACGGTGCGGAGGACTTACTGGCTCGACTTGAAAAAGCAGGTTACCAGCTCTATGGTGCAACGAACGGAGTGACTGCCATTCAAGAAGGACGCTTAGCTCATTCTACAATTGCTTCTTATTTCAAAGAGGTCTTTATCTCTGAACAGCTTCATACTCAGAAACCAGAACCTGCTTTTTTTGACAAAGTTGGCCAACTGATTCCAGGGTTCAGCAAGGAAGAGACCCTTATGATCGGAGATTCTTTGACAGCAGATATCGCAGGAGGAAATGCTGCGGGGATTGATACCGTATGGTATAATCCTGATCACAAGGCAAATACCAGCCAAGTAGTGCCGACTTATACCGTTAGCAACTATCAAGAAATCGCCGATTTACTGATAAAATAAAAATTTTTAAATACTGTCAAGTTTTTTTCTTGACAGGTCTATAAAATGTGTTATAATAGATCATGTGCTAAATAGCTTGTCTATTTCACCGAAAATTAAAATATAGAAAAGAGACTTATAAAAATGGCAGTTAAAATTCGTTTGACTCGTATGGGTTCTAAGAAAAAACCTTACTACCGTATCAACGTAGCAGATTCACGTTCACCACGTGATGGACGTTTCATCGAAACAGTTGGAACTTACAATCCACTTGTTGAAGAAAACCAAGTAACTTTGAAAGAAGATCGCGTTCTTGCATGGTTGGCTGATGGAGCTCAACCTTCAGATACAGTTCGCAACATCCTTTCAAAAGCTGGTGTGATGAAGAAATTCCACGATTCTAAATTCTCAAAATAATTTTTTAAGTAGGTTGATGTATGGATACGATTGAAAATCTCATTATTGCAATTGTGAAACCCTTGATTTCACAACCGGATGCTTTAACCATCAAGATCGAAGATACTCCTGAATTCTTGGAGTACCACCTTGACCTTGATCCTAGCGATGTTGGTCGTGTAATCGGTCGAAAAGGTCGCACCATTTCTGCGATAAGAACGATTGTCTACTCTGTCCCAACTGAAGATAAAAAAGTAAGAATCGTTATTGACGAAAAATAAAAAGACGGGACTTGGTCCCGCTTTTTTTTGCAAGGAGAAGGAATGAGAGATTTAACAGTTAGACAACTAGAGGAATACTTACTTGATCATTATCAACAATCTAGAACAGAAGAAGGACTTTTTATCAAACTAGTAGAAGAAGTTGGAGAAGTCGCTGAGGTTTTAAATGGACGTTCAGGTAGAAAAGAGGGGGTCCAAGATTCAAACGAGGAATTGGCAAAGGAGTTGGCAGATATCATTCACTACACAGTGGCAATTGCAGCTATTAACCATATCGACCTAACGAAGACCATTTTTGAAAAAGACAAGAAGGCAGCCATCAAGTATCAGCATGAACAAGATTTGGAGCAGTTTCTAGCAGAAAAGAGCATTTGAGAAAATCCTCTGAACGTGATAAAATAAAACCTAAGAATGTTAAGTGAATTGTTGTTTAGAAAGGGTTGTTTTGATATGAACCGATTTGAAGTAACTACAAAGATTGGTTGTCTCTCTGTTACTTATGAAAAGAGAAATAAAGTACTAGTTTGTTTAAATGGTGCTGGTTTGATACCGAGTTATGAAAATTTTCTACCAATACTTGAAAAACTTCCTTCTTCAATAGGTTACTTAACGATTGATTTTCCGAATACAGGTAGGAGTCCGATTCATAGTCAAACAGGATTTAATTTGGATAATCTTGTTGAAGCGGTATTCGAAATCCTGAAAGGGTTGGAAATTTCTGATTACATACTTTGTGTTCATAGTTTAAGTGGTGTTTTGGCTTTAAAGTTAATGAGTAAACCAATTAAGTGTCAAGCTTTGATAGCAATTGAACCAACAACAAAAAAAATAATGTTTGCTGATTTTTCAAAAAATCCTTATCCAGAAATGGAAGAGCAAATGAGGATGATTGAAGAATGTGGTCCGGAAAATTATTTTAAGGGACTAACTCAAGCAACATTTGAACCTGAAACTGATAGACTGATTTGGGAATTGATGGAAGAAAAGGGTTTAGAATTGGAAAAGCAAGTTCCTGGATTTCAGATATCTGTAACTATTACCGCTGAAGATTTTGATAGTTTGTCCTTAGCAGATAATATTCCTGTTTTCGTATTTTGTCAGGCGTATAGAGAAAAAGAGTACAGAGATTCAGAATATTGGAATTCTAATACAAAACTCATTCTAGGTGGAAACCACCACTATCTACAGTGGTCAGAATCGGAAAAAATTGCAGCTCTTATTAGAGAACTGTAGAGATAAATTAATTAAAAGAGAAATGTAGTGAATAAAATGAATTACTTTAACGTTGGGAAATTGTTAATACCCAAGGATTACAAGGAGAGATGCGGGTCTTGTCTGTGACAGACTTTGCGGATGAGCGCTTTAAAAAGGGAGCAGAGTTGGCTCTCTTTGATGAGAAGGATCAGTTTGTCCAAACGGTGACCATTGCCAGTCATCGCAAGCACAAGAACTTCGATATCATCAAGTTTAAGGATATGTACCATATCAATGCCATCGAGAAATTCAAAGGATTTAGCCTCAAGGTTGCAGAAGAAGACTTGACAGATTTGGAGGATGGCGAGTTTTATTACCATGAGATCATCGGCCTTGATGTTTATGAAAATGACCAGCTAATCGGTCAGATCAAGGAAATCCTGCAACCAGGTGCCAATGATGTCTGGGTCGTGAAACGAAAAGGCAAACGAGATCTTCTCTTGCCTTATATCCCACCAGTCGTCTTAAATATCGATATCCCTGGAAATCGTGTGGATGTAGACATCTTAGAAGGGTTAGACGATGAAGATTGATATTTTAACCCTCTTTCCAGAGATGTTTTCGCCTTTGGAGCATTCTATCGTCGGAAAGGCCCGTGAAAAGGGACTTCTCGAGATCAACTACCATAATTTCCGTGAAAATGCGGAGAAAGCGCGCCATGTGGACGATGAACCCTATGGGGGTGGGCAAGGCATGCTTCTACGAGCTCAACCGATTTTTGATGCCTTTGATGCCATTGAGAAGAAGAATCCACGCGTGATCTTACTGGACCCTGCTGGTCGGACTTTTGACCAAGCCTATGCTGAAGAATTAGCTCAGGAAGAGGAATTGATCTTTATCTGTGGCCACTATGAAGGCTACGATGAACGGATCAAGACCTTGGTGACAGATGAGATTTCTCTGGGAGATTATGTTCTAACGGGCGGTGAGCTAGCAGCCATGACCATGATTGATGCGACAGTCCGCTTGATTCCAGAGGTGATCGGAAAAGAATCCAGTCACCAGGATGACAGTTTCTCCTCTGGTCTCTTAGAGTATCCTCAATACACCCGGCCTTATGAATACAGAGGAATGACAGTTCCAGATGTTCTTATGAGTGGCCATCATGAAAATATCCGTCAGTGGCGCCTCTATCAGAGTTTGAAAAAGACCTTAGAACGTCGTCCAGACTTGCTAGAAAACTATGAGTTGACAGCAGAAGAAGAGAAGATGTTGGAACAAATTAAACAAGAAGACTAACAGCGTCAGCTGTTTTTCTTTTGCCTCAAAATTTTATGAAAAAAACTTTTTAAACCTACTAGTTATTGGTAACAAAATGTGGTATGCTAAGGGGTAGAGAAACTTCAAGAAAATGATTAAGTTTTGGGGGTGAGTTTAATGGGAAAGAAATTAGGAAAATCGGTTTTCACGACTGGGATTGCTGCAACAACAGTCCTATCTGGTATGTTTCATCACAAAGCAAATGCCGAAGAGGTCAAGCAAAATGAAAATCCAGAAACCAACAGCACAGAAGTAGTTGAAAAACCAATTACAGTTGATGAGTTGAAGCAAATCACAGCTCAAAAAGGGCAAGTGGTGAAAGATGTCCACTACCAAGAGCAAAAAGTGATCGATGCTCAAACAGAAGTCAAGGCTGCTGGACAAGAACTGGAAGAAAAGAAAGCAGAAGTGACGGATGCGGAAAACCTCATCGCAACGACTTCGGATGCCCAAGTTCAGAAATGCAGAAAATGACGTCAAGGTGGCTCAAGCCTATGTGACCATCGAAGAAAATAAGGTTCGAGAAGCAGAAGCTGCACATGACCAAGTCGTAGAGGCTGTTCGTCAACAGGAAAATCAGGTTACTGCTCAGGAATCTTTGGTCGATGTAGCACAAAATGAATTGAACCAAGCCAAAGCACCGATTTCAAATGATGAGAATGTACTCAACCAGGCTTTGTTGGAGCAAAGTCAAGTCGAGCAAAGTATCCGAGAATCTCAGAATCATCTTGCAACCTTGCAAGCGAGTCAGCAAACTGGCTCAGATACTGTGGCTCAAATTGAGAACGACATTCAACTGGCTCAAACGCGTCTGACAGATTTGAAAGCGGTCATCGCAACCAAGGAAGCAGAATTGGCAGCCTTAGAACAAGCAGCGGCCAATAGCCCAGTTCAGTTGAGTCAAGCGACTTATGAAGGTTATTTGCAACACTTAGCTGACAATGGCAATGAAGCTGCAGCGAGCGCTTTAGCCCTCTACAAACGTGGTCGTGAAGAAGACGGCTTAACGGTTGGAGAGTCTGGATCCTTGCAAGCTAACCTCCGAGCACTTGAAATTGCTGATGCTATCAACGCTTATCGTCGCAATGCCGGCTTGCCTGAATTGGAACTGGATCCCTATTCCCTTCCAGCCAGTCAAGTACAGTTGGAATACTTCAAAAAAGCCAACTGGCATATGTTTAAGTATTTGCCAAACGAGAACATCGCTTATGGCTTCTCACCTGCTGGTGCGGTTGACTTTTGGTACAATGAAAAAGCGGCTTATCAGGAAGTAGCGGCTCAATATGGTCTACCAACAGACGAAACACAAATCGATGCCAATGACATTTATATGAAAATTGGGGCTGAGGCCTTTGCGAAGGTTGGTCACTACCTCCAAATGGTAGACAACAAAGCGACAGCTTTATCAGTCGCTTATGACCCAAGCAATGCTATGTCAGAAGCAGCTTTCTTACATAGTCCGGTCCATTCAGCAGTGTCAACCAGTGCACTCGCTTACCAATTGCGTCAGGGAGCTGGCGCAACGACGACAAGATCAGATGTGAAAGCAAAATCTGATGAAGTCGCTAATCTCAAGTTAGACAAGGCCAATCAAGAGTCTCAAATCATTATCCTGCAAGGCAAGTTAGAAGATGCCCGCCATGCTAATTCAAACGTGGCAGTAGAGATGGCCAATGTCCAAAAGACCATCCAAAATTACAAAATTCTTCTTGTTAGCAAGGACCATGCGGTTGAAAAGGCGAAGGCGACTCTTGATGTATCTCGAGGTCGGATTGAAGCAGCTATCCAGCCAAAAGAAGCAGCCCTTCAAAAAGCGAAAGATTTGTTAGCAGCTGCGCGTGAGAAATTAGATCTTTTAAAAGCTGAAGAAGCAGAAAAAGCCCAAGTCGTTCAAGAAGCGCATGAGGGCTTGAAGGCGGCGCAAGAGCGCCTGGTTGCTGCTGAAAAACGTCTTTCTGACTTTAAAAATGCTCCAGAATTATTGGTCAAAGCCCAATCTGTTTTATCAGCTGCTGTGGCTAATTTAGAGAATAAAAAAGAAAAATTGGAAGAAGAATTCACAACCCTTCAATCTTATCAAAGTGTCGTGGAACTGTTGAATTCCCAATATGAAGATCTAGCCTCACGAATGGATCCAGCTATTTTAGAAGCAGCAGATATGCCAATGGATATCCGCTCAAGCAATCCAACAACTTTCTCGGATAGACCAACGGTTCTTCCAACAACTACCAATAGTCCACAAGTGCAAGCACTAACAGCTACTCCAGCTCCAAAACAAGAAGCCAAAGTAGAAGAAATCAAACCGAAAAAAGAAAACAGCCAAGCTGTGGCAAGTGCAGATTCTTCTAAATATGCAGTAGCAACAACAGGTGTTGCTGTCGGGCTACTTGCTGGATTGTTTGGTTTTAAGAAAAAGAAACAATCTTCAAAAAATGATTAAGACATACCGAAGATAGAGTGGATGCTTAGACACTTTATTGCTTAAAATCTTCAAAGAAGATATATGAGGGTGGGAAAAGAACTCGCTTAACAAAATGAGTTCTTTCCTGCTTTTTTTGTACACTTTTAGAATGTTTGAAAGAAAATGACAGAAAATGATAAAAAGTGTTGACATTTTTTGGAGATGGAGTATAATAGTCCTTGTAATCGATTGCAAAAGGAGGAGAAATGCTTAAGTCTGAACGAAAACAATTCATCCTCGAGAAGGTACTGAAGGAAAAATTTGTTTCCTTAGAAACCCTTGTACAAGAGCTGGGGACGTCTGAATCAACAGTTCGACGTGACTTGGATGAATTAGAAGCTGAAAGTAAACTTCGCCGGGTTCACGGCGGTGCGGAAAGCCTGCATTTTCTTCAAGAGGAAGAAAGCAATAAAGAAAAATCTATCAAAAACATTCAAGTTAAGTCAAAGATCGCTGTAAAAGCAGCGGAATTGATCAAAGATCATGATGTGATCTTTATCGATGCCGGGACGACCAATGAACTTTTGGTACAAGAAATTGTCAATCCAACAGTAACCGTGGTGACCAACTCGATTCACCATGCGACCAAGTTGGTCGAGCGAAATGTTCCGACGGTCATCATCGGTGGGAAGGTAAAATCTTCTACAGATGCTAGTATCGGAGGGATCGCGCTCAATCAGATCGGTCAGTTGAATTTTGACAAGGCCTTTCTTGGAATGAATGGAATCGATGATGAATTTTACAGCACTCCAGACCTGGAAGAAGGATCTGTCAAGCGTGCGATTATCGAAAATGCGAAAAAAACCTATATCCTAGCGGATGATTCGAAAATTGGGGTGACATCCTTTGTCAAAGTGGCTCCTATTAAGCGAGCCATGATTATCACCAATCAAAGTGAACCGCAACGATTAAAGGTTTTAAAAGAAAAAACGGAGGTTATAGAGGTTTGATTTATACAGTTACACTGAATCCAGCAATTGACTATATTGTCCGTCTCGATCATGTAGAGACCGGAGCGGTCAATCGGATGGCTTCGGAAGATAAATTTGCCGGTGGTAAAGGGATCAATGTCAGTCGTGTTTTGAAGCGTCTCGATATCGAGAACACAGCGACTGGATTTATCGGTGGTTTCACTGGACGCTTCATTGAAGACGTACTGACTAGCGAAGCCATTTCAACCAACTTTGTGACAGTGGACCAAGATACACGGATCAATGTCAAGATCAAGGCTGATGAGGAAACAGAAATCAATGGGAATGGTCCAGAAGTAACGGAAGCTCAGTTGCAAGAATTGCTCAACATCTTATCGAGCTTAACAGCAGATGATGTGGTAGTCTTTGCAGGATCTGCCCCATCTTCACTTGGGAATGCCGTTTACAAACAATTGATCGCAGCAACTCGTGCGACAGGTGCGCAAGTGGTTTGCGACTTTGAAGGGCAAACCTTGATTGATTCCTTGGAGTTCAATCCCCAATTGGTCAAACCAAACAACCATGAGTTGGGAGCTATTTTTGGCGTTACCTTGACGGAATTGCCAGAAATCGAACGCTATGCCAAAGAAATCTTGGCCAAAGGAGCACAAAACGTCATTATTTCCATGGCGGGTGATGGTGCTCTCCTTGTCAGTCCAAGCGGTACTTACTTCGCAAAACCAATCAAAGGGCAAGTGAAGAATTCAGTCGGAGCTGGAGATTCTATGGTAGCAGGCTTCACTGGGAAGCTCGCAACGACAGGGAGATGTCATTGAAGCCTTCAAATGGGGCGTGGCTTGTGGAACAGCGACCACCTTCTCAGATGATTTGGCGACAGCGGACTATATTAAAGAAACTTATGAAAAAGTAGAGGTAGAAAAACTATGAAAATTCAAGACGTTTTAAATAAAAACGTGATGTTGTTTGATCTTCAAGCAACAGATAAAGAAGGCGTGATCAATGAGATGATCCAATCGCTCGTTGACAATGGTGTGGTGACAGATTTTGAAACTTTCAAAGCTGGGATTATGAACCGTGAAGCACAAACTTCAACTGGTTTGGGTGACGGAATTGCCATGCCGCACAGCAAAAATGAAGCTGTCAAAGAAGCAACGGTCTTGTTTGCAAAATCAAACAAGGGTGTGGACTATGCATCACTTGATGGCCAACCAACAGACTTGTTCTTCATGATCGCAGCTCCAGAAGGAGCCAACGACACTCACTTGGCAGCCCTTGCTGAATTGTCTAAGTACTTGATGAAACCAGGTTTTGCAGACAAACTTCGCCAAGCAAGCACTCCTGATCAAGTGATCGCAGCCTTTGATGCAGAAGAGCAAGAAGCTGCAGCTGAAGAAGCGAAAAAAGCAGAAGCGGTCAAAGAAGCAGCTTCATCTGACAAACCACTCATCGTTGCTGTCACAGCATGTACAACAGGGATCGCTCACACTTACATGGCAGAAGAAGCCCTCATCAAAAAAGGGGAAGAAATGGGTGTTACGGTCCGCGTTGAAACTAACGGTGCATCTGGTGTCGGTAACCGCTTGACAGCTGAAGAAATCGCAAAAGCTGAAGGGGTCATCATTGCAGCTGATAAAGCAGTTGAAACCGCTCGTTTCGATGGCAAAAAATTGATCTCTAAACCAGTCGCAGCCGGTATCCGTCAGACAGAAGAATTGATCCAAACCATCTTGGATGGCAAAGCAGATGTTTTCCACGCTGAAAATGCTGCACAAGCTAGCACTAGCCAAGAAAAATTGAGCTTAGGTGGAGCCTTCTACAAACACTTGATGAGTGGGGTTTCTCAAATGCTTCCATTCGTTATCGGTGGTGGTATCTTGATCGCCCTTGCCTTCTTGATTGACCAAGTTCTTGGTGTGCCTCAAGATCAATTGTCTAGTCTTGGTTCTTATCATGTATTAGCAGCACAATTTAAAACAATTGGTGGAGTAGCCTTTGGCTTCATGCTTCCTGTACTTGCAGGTTACATTGGATTCTCAATCGCTGAAAAACCTGGTTTTGTAGCAGGGTTTATCGCTGGATCTATTGCTAGCTCAGGTTCAGCATTTGGAAATATCGCCTACGGTGCTGCTAAAGGTGAATTACCAGCAGCCGTATCATCAGGTTTCCTTGGAGCTTTGGTAGGTGGTTTCCTAGCAGGTGGAGTGATTCTAGTTCTTCGTAAAGCTCTTGCAGGTCTTCCACGTTCACTCGATGGTATCCGCTCTATCCTTCTCTTGCCATTACTTGGTGTTGGTTTGACAGGATTCTTGATGTTCCTCATCAATATTCCAATGGCTGCTATCAATACTGGTCTTAACAACTTCCTTTCAAGCTTGTCAGGTAGCTCAGCTGTCCTTCTTGGACTTCTCGTCGGCGGTATGATGGCTGTCGATATGGGTGGACCAGTTAACAAAGCCGCTTATGTCTTTGCTACAGGTACACTTGCTGAATCCGTTGCTTCAGGTGGTTCTATTGTTATGGCAGCTGTTATGGCAGCTGGTATGGTTCCTCCATTGGCAGTATTCGTAGCAACTGTATTGTTTAAAGATAAATTCACACAAGAAGAACGCGATTCAGGTTTGACTAACATTGTTATGGGTCTTTCCTTCATCACAGAAGGTGCCATTCCATTCGGTGCAGCTGACCCAGCTCGTGCCATCCCTAGCTTCATTGCAGGTTCAGCATTGACAGGTGCTCTTGTTGGTCTTGCAGGCTTGAAACTCATGGCTCCTCACGGAGGAATCTTCGTTATCGCTCTTACATCAAATCCACTTCTATACATCTTGTTCGTATTGATCGGTGCAGTCGTAAGTGGTATCTTGTTCGGATTGCTTCGCAAACCTAAAAACTAAATATGACTAAAAGGTTGGGAATGCCCAACCTTTTTTTGCGCAAAAATACCAACTAGTGATGAAGTTGCTTATCTCTATAGATTTCGATATGATAGTAGAAAGCATTTTTCTTGGAGGATCAATGAGAAATAAGAAGAAAATTCTTATATTGGGATTTACAGCAATTGCTTTATCTGGATTGGCCATTATCAGTTTTCAACATCCAAAACTTGTTTTCAATTAATAGTCATCAAGCGAAAAGCAAGCCAGTTCCAAGGAACAACAGTTAGAAGATGTAAAGAAGCATGCGAAAGAAATTGAAGATTTTGTAAAATCGTTAAGTCCTAAAGTTGAATCTGTCCAGATTGCTTGGGATGAAACGCAATGGGATGAGATAGGAAATGGTACGCCACAAGGAGGTGGCGAAATTCTTATGGTCTATGGAGGATTTAATCATATCCAAAATTCAAGTTGGAGTGTTTTGGTCTATTTAAAAGACGGTAAAAATGGCGAGAAAGATTTAATCGAAGGTTTTGGTAGCGGTAGTCCACTTCGTGTAGAAGGAAAACTTTTTGACGAGTAGCCTTTTAAAAAATTTTAGCAATTTATTAGATTTATAATAGAAATGGAAAAAAGATAAATGAAAAAGAAAATAATTATTGCTACTTCGTTAGTTCTAGCAATTGCGGTTGCAATTTTTGGCTTATCGACCTATCAACACCACCAGCAACAAGAAAAAGCCAAGCAGGAGCGTGATAAATATAAGAACTATGATTACTATACAGGTCAATGGGAAATTGATTCTTATAAATTCTTGGATGATGGACGAGGTGTTGTGGTTCATTGGAAATCCCTAACTCCTGAAGAAGATAAGTTAGTTTTGCAAAGTACAATCCAGATTTAGCAGTGAAAAGTATTTAGATAGTACATGGGGCATCTAATGAAACGTTATATTATTCGTCAGAATATGAATGATTCAAATACCAACAATGTCTTTATCCAAAAAGATGATTCTGAAAATTATTTCAAACTTATCAATTTATAAAAATAGCAAAATCACACTTAGAAGAAAGAAGATCTAGACCTCTATAAACTGTTTTGTAAAACATATAATAAGAGTTATAAGTCCCAGCAGAAATTGAAAGCGATTGTAGAAAAATGAATGGGAAAAAAATTTATCTACCTATCAAATCTTATCTAACTACTGAAGCAAAAAGATCTATTAGTCGAAAATATCTTTGGATAAATCTAGAAACAATACAAATTGAGTGGGAAGATACGAAAATGCAACGATAAATAATCGTCAAGATATCTATGTAGATTTAGGTGAAATTAAGAGATACGAATTTCAGATATGACTACGGATAATCTTAAATACGATAACTCGGAGTATGATTGGAACCATCAAAAATCAAAATAATGCTATCTTTTAGAAAAGAATACATTAAAAGAATAGTGTACTAAGGACAACAGATCCAAAAGCCTATCAATTACTAAGTAAAAAGGACTCTCAGTTTTATATTCTGATTGATTCCAAACTAGACTATGATACTGTTTACGGCAATGTCCAAAAGTTTATTGAGCTGTACCAACTCTTCGTTCCCGCTAATACCAATCTTTATGAAGGAATTACAATTCCGTCAGAATTGAGTACGGATGGACAAGTACATCAAGTGAATACCAAGGATGAGTTTGACAGATATTATGATGTGGGGAAAGATAATGAGCTGAACAAGCAACGTAGAGTTTTGGTGGACCAAAACTAGTTATCCTCTGTTTAAAGAATGACCAAACTTCCCCTGCCTTTTCTTCTTGTACTAGCAAAAAAATCACCTCATTCGGCGTTGGTATCTTGAGCTGAATTATGATATAATAAGCCTATCGCATATTTTTAGGAGAATAAAAATGGATATTCAACGTGAAAAAGAATTTGTCAGCCAATACCACTATGACGCTCGTAATTTTGAGTGGGAAAAAGAAAATGGCATCCCTGAAACAAAAGTAGATGTAAACTTTCAATTAATCAATCGTGATCAAGAACAAAACACGACTTCTTTGATTGTCATCTTGAGCTACATGATCGTTTTTGACGGTTTTGTGATCAGTGGAACCATCACTCAAATCAACCACTTGTTTGGTCGTTATGTCAATGAACCAAGCGAATTCAGCAAAGACGAAGTGGAAGAATTGGCTCGCCCTTGCTTGAATATGCTCAACCGTTTGACTTATGAAGTCACAGAAATTGCCCTTGATTTACCGGGTATTAATTTGGAGTTTTAATCAATGAAATTAGCAGTGATCACGGATTCGTCTGCCTATTTAACGCAAGACGTGCTCCATCACGACGACTTATTTATTTTAGAGATCCCGATCTATATCGATGGGGAGTCTTATGTTGAAGGGAAGAACCTGACACACGATGAGTTCTACCAAAAGATGGCTGCGTCTAAGGAATTGCCAAAGACTAGCCAGCCGAGTGTTGCAGAGTTAGAAGAAGTCTTATCTGGTTTGACAGCTAAGGGCTATACGCATGCTATCGGTCTTTTCTTGTCATCTGGTATCTCAGGTTTCTACCAAAATATCCAATATTTGAAGGATGAATTCGAAGGCTTGACCGTCGAATTTCCGGACTCAAATCACCAGTGCTCCTCTAGGAATGATGGCAGAAGACTGCTTGAAATGGGCTGGTGAAGGCCGTTCTTTCGATGAGATTGTTGCCAATGTCCAACACCAGATTGATGGAACCTCTGCCTATATCATGGTGGATGATTTGAACCACTTGGTTAAAGGTGGTCGTCTGTCAAATGGGGCTGCTATTCTTGGGAACCTCTTGAGCATCAAGCCTATTCTTCATTTTAATGATGAAGGCGTGATTGAGGTCTTTGAGAAAGTCCGGACGGAAAAGAAAGCCATGAAACGCTTGGTAGAGATTGTTGTATCAGATATCGCAGATGGTCATTACCAAGTCTTTGTCATCCATGCCAATGTCCCTGAAAAAGCAGAAGCACTTCGCCAACTGCTCATTGAAGAAGGAGTGGAAGGTGATATTCCTTTTGCTACCTTTGGAGGGGTGATTGGGACGCACTTAGGTGACCATAGCTTAGCAGTTGGGTATATCCCTATCGTTTAAGGAGAATTCTATGTCAATTAAAGTCATTATCGCAGGTTTCAAGGGAAGAATGGGACAAGCAGCCTACAAGATGGTTTCTGAAGATCCTGAGTTAGAATTAGCTGGCTTGATCGATCCATTTACTGATGAGACAGAGGTTGCAGGAGTCCCTGTCTTTAACCACAAAGAAGATGTTGTGGGTCTAGAGGCAGATGTTTGGGTCGACTTTACCATGCCCAAGGTCGCTTACGAGAATACTCGCTTTGCAATTGAAAATGGCTTTGCGCCTGTTGTGGGAACGACTGGATTCACTCCTGAGCAGATCCAAGAATTGACAGACCTTTCACGTGAAAAGGGCTTGGGTGGCTTGATCGCGCCGAACTTTGCCATTGGAGCTGTGCTCTTGATGCAATTTGCAGCGCAAGCAGCCAAGTATTTCCCGAATGTGGAAATCATCGAATTGCACCACGATAAGAAAAAAGATGCACCGAGTGGAACAGCAATTAAGACCGCTGAGTTGATCTCTGAGAAGCGCGAGAAGATCCAGCAAGGTGCAGCAGATGAAGAAGAGTTGATGCCTGGAGCAAGAGGGGCAGAGTTTGAAGGGATGCGCATCCATTCAGTTCGATTGCCTGGCCTAGTCGCTCACCAAGAGGTGATTTTTGGTAGCCAAGGCGAAGGGTTGACTCTCCGTCATGATTCCTATGATCGTGTTTCCTTCATGACAGGAGTAAATCTAGGGATTAAAGAAGTTGTCAAGCGTCATGAGCTTGTTTATGGTTTGGAACACTTACTATGAGATTAGAAAAGATGCCTTCTGAGTTTCAGGAGGCTTTACCAATATTAGAGAAGATTAAAGCAGCTGGTTTTGAGGCCTATTTTGTAGGGGGATCTGTCCGAGATGCTCTCTTGGATCGTCCAATTCACGATGTCGATATCGCTTCTTCCTCATACCCAGAAGAGACCAAGGCGATTTTTGATCGAACAGTAGATGTCGGTATCGAACATGGGACCGTTTTGGTCCTTGAAAATGGGCAAGAATATGAAATTACGACCTTCCGGACGGAGGATGTCTATGTCGATTATCGCCGTCCAAGCTCCGTGTCTTTTGTGCGCTCACTTGAAGAAGACCTCAAGCGCCGTGATTTCACCGTCAATGCCTTTGCTTTAAATGAAAAAGGAGAAATTGTTGACCTCTTTCATGGACTAGAAGATTTAGAAAACAAGGTCCTTCGGGCGGTTGGGATTCCTCATGAACGGTTTAACGAAGATGCACTCCGGATCATGCGAGGCTTTCGTTTTCAGGCCAGTCTCGGCTTTGAATTAGAAGAGGCGACCTTTGATGCCATGAAGGAGTGTGCTCCCTTACTAGAGAAAATTTCAGTAGAGCGCACTTTTATCGAGTTTGATAAACTCTTGCTTTCTCCATACTGGAGACAAGGCTTGGAGGCTATGCTAGCCAGTGGAGCTTATCACTATCTGCCAGAGATGAAGGATCGCAAAGAAGCGATCGAGCGTTTGTTTGACATAGAGTTGGAATATACCTTTTCAACTTCTGAGCAAGCCTGGGCTGCTTTGGTCTTAGCACTAGAGATTCAAGATATTCCAAAATTCTTTAAGAAATGGAAGACTTCTAGAGACTTTGCCAAGACGGTGGAGCAGATCGTGGAGATTCTAAAGCTCCGAGAAAAATGGAAGTCTAGACAAGCGTGCCTGCTACAAGTATGAGAAGCGTTTGTTGCTACTAGCTGAAGAGCTCCGTGAAGCGTATGCCTTGAGTGTGGATTATTTGGCCATCGAGCGCGTTTATGATAGCTTGACCATTCATGATAAGCATGAAGTGGTGGTCAATGGTGGTATGCTGATCAAAGACTACGGTTTTCAACCAGGTCCAGCCTTGAGGAGAGATTTTGACAAAGATCGAATATGCCATTGTCGATGGGGAACTGGCCAATGAAAAAGAAGCCATCATCGCCTATATCCAGCAAGCAAAAGAGGAGGAAAAATGAGCGATTTTATTGTCGATAAATTAACCAAATCTGTCGGAGATAAGACCGTCTTTCGTGAGATTTCCTTTATCATTCACGACTTGGATCGGATCGGATTGATCGGGGTCAATGGGACTGGAAAAACCACGCTGTTAGATGTGTTGTCAGGTCGCTCTGGCTTTGATGGAGATGTGAGTCCTTTTTCTGCCAAGAGTGATTATACAATTGGCTACTTGACGCAGGAGCCAGACTTTGATGATCAAAAGACGGTTTTGGATACCGTGCTATCTAGCGATTTGCGGGAGATGCAGCTGATTCGCGATTATGAATTCTTGATGACGGATTACCGAGAAGAGAACCAAGCTCGTCTTGAAAAAGTCATGGCAGAGATGGATTCGCTCAATGCTTGGGAAATCGAGAGTCAGGTCAAGACAGTCCTTTCAAAACTTGGGATTGAAGACTTGAATGCCAAAGTTGGCGATCTATCTGGGGGCTTGCGTCGTCGGGTGCAACTGGCCCAAGTTTTGCTATCTCACCACGATCTGCTCTTACTAGATGAGCCGACCAACCACCTAGACATTGATACCATCGAATGGTTGACCAATTTCTTGAAGAACTCTAAGAAAACCGTGCTCTTTATTACCCACGATCGCTATTTCTTGGATAATATCTCGACGCGGATCTTTGAGTTGGATCGAGCTAGCTTGATCGAGTATCAGGGCAACTACCAGGATTATGTCCGCTTAAAGGCTGAGCAAGACGAGCGTGATGCAGCCCTTCTTCATAAGAAGCAGCAACTCTATAAGCAGGAGTTGACCTGGATGCGGCGTCAACCTCAGGCGCGTGCGACCAAGCAACAGGCACGCATCAATCGGTTCCATGATCTCAAGCAAGACTTGTCTGGTCAAAGCAACCAGACAGATTTGGAGATGAACTTTGAGACCAGCCGAATCGGAAAGAAAGTCATCGAGTTTAAAGATGTGAGTTTTGCTTTTGAAAACAAGCCGATTTTACAGAACTTTAACCTCTTGGTGCAAAACAAGGACCGCATCGGGATCGTAGGGGATAATGGTGTCGGCAAGTCTACCCTACTTAATCTGATCGCTGAGCGACTACAGCCTCAGTCTGGGCAAGTCATTATCGGGGAAACCGTGCGGGTGGCTTATTTCTCTCAACAGATTGATGGGTTGGATGAGAGCAAGCGCGTGATTAATTTCCTCCAGGAAGTTGCTGAGGAAGTGAAGACGACCGTTGGGACGACTTCGATTGCTGATCTCTTGGAGCAATTTCTCTTCCCACGCTCTATGCACGGAACCTTGATCGAAAAACTCTCCGGTGGTGAGAAGAAGCGCCTCTTTCTTTTAAAACTCTTGATTGAAAAACCCAATGTGCTTCTCCTCGATGAGCCAACCAATGACTTTGGATATCGCAACCTTGACGGTTTTGGAAAACTTCCTTCAAAACTTTGGAGGTCCCGTTATTACCGTCAGCCACGACCGCTATTTCCTAGACAAGGTTGCAAGCAAGATCCTGGCTTTTGAAAATGGGGGCATTCGGGAGTTCTTTGGCAATTATACGGATTACCTGGATGAAAAAGCCTTTGAAGCAGCTCAAGTAACGGCCAGTCACAAGGTTGAAAAAGAGAAATCTGTCAAGCCAAAAGAAGAGAAGAAACGCATGAGCTATATAGAGAAGCAAGAGTGGGCGAGCATTGAAGCAGATATCGAAGCCATTGAAAATCGGATCGCAGAGATTGAAGTGGAGATGAATGAAAACGGCTCTGACTTTGGCAAATTGTCAGCCCTTCAAAAAGAATTGGATCAGGAAAATGAGCGACTACTTGAGAAGTACGATCGCTATGAATATCTGAGCGAATTAGATGAATAAGGAGGCCCTATGAATCAATTGAACCGGATATCCCTTGGGATTTCAGCCACTATTTTTACCATTATCGGTATCGTCTTGTTTATCAATCCGATTGAGCACATCGGCTCGTTTAGCTGGTTGATTTCCTGTGGTTTCTTTTTAATCTCCCTTTCGCGTTTTTCACGCTATTACCGATTGCGTCAGGCTGGTATCATTCAGCAGCAACAGCTCTTTCACAGTATGGTCGCCTTGGTTTTTGCGGTCTACTTACTGCTGTATGGCTACAAGACCTTGCCGATTGTCTTTCCCGTTACCTTAGGAATCTGGCTCATCTATCGTTCGATTATGAACTTCCGAAAAGCCAATTTCTACTCGAGGAAGGTTGAAGAACTGTCCAAGCGTTATATTTTCTTTGCCTTGCTGCAACTCTTTATCGGCTTTATTCTTAATTGTCAGTCCGTTATCGATCAGTGTCTTTCTATTAAATATTATTGGTTTGATTTTCCCTCATTTCTAGGACTTCAATCCTTTAGTCTCTTGTTAAAAAGTTAAGAAAAATTACGTGCAAACCTTTGCGTTTGATAAAAAGTCTGATATAATAGATCTGTAAGTGTTTACAGGTTGAAAGGAGTAATAGATGTCTAAAAAAATTATTGGGATTGACCTTGGAGGAACTTCCATCAAGTTTGCTATCCTCACTTTAGATGGGGAAGTTCAAGAAAAATGGTCTATTAAAACAAATATTTTGGATGAAGGTAGCCATATCGTCGACGATATGATCGAATCAATCGCGCATCGTTTGAAGATGCTTGAACTTGATGCTTCTGAATTCCAAGGAATCGGAATGGGATCGCCTGGTGTTGTTGACCGTGAAAAAGGTACAGTTATCGGGGCCTACAACTTGAACTGGAAGACCCTTCAACCAGTTAAAGAAAAGATCGAAACTGCCCTTCATATTCCATTCTTTATCGATAATGATGCCAACGTTGCTGCTTTGGGTGAACGTTGGAAAGGGGCTGGTGAAAACCAACCAGATGTCGTCTTCATGACACTTGGTACAGGTGTCGGCGGTGGTATCGTCGCTGAAGGTCGTCTCTTGCATGGTGTACGTGGAGCTGCTGGTGAGCTTGGTCACATCACGGTTGACTTTGATGATCCAATCCAATGTACCTGTGGTAAAAAAGGCTGTCTTGAAACGGTTGCCTCAGCAACTGGTATCGTCAACTTGACTCGTCGTTATGCCGATGAGTACGAAGGGGACTCTCAATTGAAAGTCTTGATCGACAACGGAGAAGAAGTAACGGCTAAAACGGTCTTTGACCTGGCAAAAGAAGGCGATGCTCTTGCTTTGATCGTCTACAAGAACTTCTCACGTTACCTTGGACTTGCTGCAGCCAATATCGGTTCAACCTTGAACCCATCTAAGATCGTTATCGGTGGTGGGGTTTCTGCTGCTGGAGACTTCCTCTTGGATGGTGTGCGCAAGGTCTTTGAAGAAAACTCATTCCCACAAGTACGTGAATCTACTCAATTGGCGCTTGCTACTTTGGGAAATGATGCGGGTGTCATCGGTGCCGCATCTCTAGTATTACAATAAGATTAAAAGGAGATTTGCCTCTCCTTTTTTTCTTCTCCTGTGATATAATGAAGACAAAACTGGATTCAAAGGAGAGTATATGACAAAAAGCAGATACAATTTTTTTAAAGAAATATATTCGGAAAAAAATCATGGAAGAAGGGTGTTTGGTCAGAACAGGCCCGACCCTAAAGTACAAGGATGGTAGAACGGCCAACTCCAAAGTACATCACGGGAGCCTTTATGGAGTTTGATCTTGCAAAAGGCGAGTTTCCCATTACGACCCTTCGTCCCAT
>BNJV01001238.1_pt1 | contig 57993 bp, 70 predicted proteins | sample 8540591 | NCBI WGS metagenome assembly BNJV01 (sample SAMD00202457, study PRJDB9452) | human saliva metagenome | host: Homo sapiens | reverse complement strand
TGCGCCCAGTGAGAGCAGTGCAATTTCCAATTCAGCATCATCTATTGGCATCAACCTGATTCTTGGCCCTGGGATCGTCAGATGGTGCGACGAGAAGGCCCAGTCGCTGAGTTCCAGAGAGAAGCACTATCTCAAGCCAGTTCAATGCCGCTTGATCGATCTTGGTTGTCGCATTTTTCGGTCCCTGGCTGGCTGTTGCTCTTTGGGGATAACGACAAACAGCAAACGACTAACCGTTGACATCTCAACCACTGCTATATTCGTGGCATGAACACAGAGTTTTACGATGCCATCATTATCGGTTTCGGCAAGGCGGGGAAAACGCTTGCGGTAGCGCTCGCGAATGCTGGACAGCGGGTCGCAATGGTTGAACGATCACCCAAGATGTACGGCGGCACCTGCATTAACATCGCCTGTATTCCCCACGAAAGCACTGGTCAGCGCAGCGGCGCACAATGAGTCTTTCGACCAGGCCATGGCGCATAAAAAGGCGGTTGTGTCGCTCCTGCACGATCGCAACTACCATATGCTGGCCGATAACCCCCATGTGACGGTGATTGACGGTGAGGCATCTTTCGTCGATTCGCATACGGTGTCGGTTCGCGCGGGCAACGAGCACCTCCTCATCAACGCCCCGCGAATTTTCATCAACACTGGCGCGGAACCAATCATCCCGCCCATCACGGGCATTGAGGATTCCCGGCACGTCTACACCAGCACCGAACTGCTGGACCACACCCACCAGCCACAGCGTTTGGCGGTAATCGGCGGGGGTTATGTTGGGTTGGAGTTTGCGTCCACGTACGCCAAGTTGGGCAGCAAGGTCACTGTTTTTCAGCGTAGCGACGCCCTGTTCAACGACGAAGATCCGCAGGTTGCGGTGGCAGCCAGCCAGGCGCTCATTGATCAGGGAATCCAGATTGTGCTCAATGCGAACGTCACCCACATCGAAGACACTGACAGCGGGGTGTTGGTGAATGGTGACGAGTTTGATGCCGTGCTGCTGGCCACGGGGCGTCGGCCTGTCACCGCAGGACTCAACCTAGAGGCCGCCGGTGTTGAGCTCACTGAGCGGGGTGCCATTGCGGTGAATGACGTGCTGCAAACAAGCGTTCCACATATCTGGGCGTTGGGTGACGTGAACGGTGGTCCACAGTTCACGTATGCATCGCTGGATGATTACCGAATTGTGAAAAGCCAACTGCTGGGCGATGGCAGCTATACCCGTGCCCAACGTAAACCCATGGCCTATTCCGTGTTCATGCAAACGCCCCTTGCCCGCATCGGTATGAATGAAGCCGAGGCACGCGCCACAGGACAGCCCGTAGCGGTGAAGGAACTACCCGCATCGGCCGTGCCCCGCCTGCATGTGGATGGAAACACGACCGGCCTGCTGCGCGCGATAGTAAATCCTGACACGAAGGAGATTCTTGGTGCGACTCTGCTGTGCGAGGGCGCGCCGGAGGTGATCAACCTGGTTAAAACCGCCATGGACGCAGGCCTGCCGTACACCACGCTGCGGGATCAGGTGTTCACCCACCCAAGCGTGAGTGAAGCCCTGAACGACCTGTTTAACATGTAGTAATGCTGACCCGGCACCGCATCCCCGTTCAGGAACCCTACGATGCACCTGGGATTTTCACGTTTCTCGCCGACCGTGTGATCGACGGAGTGGAGCACGCCGACCTGGATCAGCTGCGCTACGCCCGAACCGTGCATCTGCCTCACGGCCCCTAGCGCGATAGAGGTGACCTATACGCAGGGGGCGCTGGAGACCACGTTGGAGCTCGCAAACACTGCGGATGCTCCTGCGGCGGTGGGACATGTTCAGCGGTTGTTTGATACGCACCGGGATCCGGGGGACGTCGATAAGCACCTGGAGTCGGATCCCTGCTTGCGCCGAGTGTGCGTGCGACGCCGGGGATTCGGGTTCCTGGGGCCGTGAACAATGAGGAAATGCTGGTTCGCGCGTTGGTGGGGCAACAGATTTCGGTGGCGGCTGCGCGCAAGCATTTGTCCCGGTTGGCTGAGGCGGCGGGCATGCCGTATGAGTCGGAAATTGCGGGGTTAAACAGGTGCTTTCCCACGCCTGAGCAGATCATTTCTGCGGTGGGCGACCCGGAATCCCTGGAGCCGACGCGTCCTTTGCGGCTGCCACGGCAATCCGTCAAGGCGGTGGTAGCATCCATGCGGGCGCTGCTGGACGGAGAGCTGAATGTTCATGCAGACGCGGACCCCGAGGAGTTGTTTACGCAGCTAGTGGCCCGCCCGCGAATCGGGGTATGGACAGCGAATTATGTGTTGATGCGTTTGTTGGGGCATCCCGATGTGTGGCCGGAAGGCGATGTGGCCTTAGTTGCGGGCGCGCGAAAAACTTGGGATAGTGGAGGGCAAGCAACATAAATTTTTTTGGCTCGCAAAGCCATGGACTGGGCACCGTGGCGTTCGTACGCTGCCATGCATATTTGGAGGAACGCATCATGATCACTGCTTTCTACGCTCACACCGACACCCCCGACGGCCCGTTCACCGTGATCGTGTCGGACGGCGCGGTGCTGGGGTCCGGCTGGACCAGCGACCCGAAAGACCTGCTTCCCCGCATTCACCAGTCGCTGCTGCCATCGGCTTTGGAGGAATCGGACACCGAAGCGGAGTTTGCGCTGGATGCTGTACGTAAATACTACGACGGGGACTTCGCCGCCGTGTTGCGGACCCCGGTTCGGCAGGTTTCTGGAGAGTTCCGCAGCCACGCCTGGGACGTGCTACGTGACATCGGTCCTGGTCAGTGCATTACGTACAGTGATTTCGCGGCGTTGGCGGGGCGCCCCCGGGCCGTGCGGGCGGCAGCGAGTGCGTGTTCGCAGAACGCCGCAGCGTTGTTTGTGCCTTGCCACCGGGTCTTGAGCAAGGATGGCAGTTTGGGTGGTTTTCTCTACGGCACGGATGTGAAGAAGCGCCTTCTTGAGATGGAAGAGGATGATTCGGGGAATGAACAAGGCTGACCTACAGGCACTTAACGACGTCGCGTGGGCCGAGGTTACACACGCGTACGGTCCTGCCGTGGATGCACCGGATATGTTGCGGCAGCTCATGGAAGGTGGGGACGACCTTGAAGAGGCAACCGAGTTCCTGTTTGGTGCGCTGACGCACCAAGGCACTCTGGCACAGCGCTACCCCTGCCCGTCCTGCGTTTTTTGTGTTCGCGTGCTGGACCAGCTGAGCGTTGAGGCAACTGAGCAGGTGGTGGCGTGGATACAGTTTGTTGGAAGCCTTACCAGAACGTCTCCTGAGGCCCCCTATGCGGCGGAATTGCGCGCCGAGGCTGTGTCCGTGGTGGAAGCCTTGCTTGCACTCGATGCCAAGAAAGGCGGCGAGTACTACACGCGAGCGCTAGGGGCGTGGCGTTGTGACGCGGAGAATGGGCTAGCTGATCGTGTTCGCACACGGCTGCAGGAATGCCCGGTTGACGGTGGAACACTTGCCGCGTTGGGTACATGGGGCGGGAATCTCAGTACCTACCTCACCTCTGATGACCTGGGGGTACGAGCAGCCGCCGCCTTTCATGACCGCAGCAATGCCGGGACGGCTGCGCTGATCGAGGTACTGGGCGACCCCGACATTGAGGATGTCTGGCTGGAGATTGAGCCAGAAGGTTGGCTTGACGACGTGGCGGACGAGCTGCTTACCCGCGACCTTGGTGCAATTCCCGAAGCGGATCATGCGCAACTGGAATCCCTGGCCGTGCTCTATGCGTCCACTAACTTCATGCCGTGGGAACACTTTCTCCAGCTCATCGACACAGGAAACGGGAATGGTGTGCTTGATGCAGATGCGACCAGGCGGTTCCTGCGTGCCGTGGTGGACAATGACTTCCTGTGGCAAACCCCGTATGCAGCCGCCGCTCTGGAAAAAGCAGGGCTACCGGGCGATAGGGAGAAATTGCGGGAGATGGTGGGAGTGGCGGGTTCGTGAGTAATCGCATTCAGCTCATTGCCGAAAAGATGGGCACCCACCAAGTTCGCAGCACGTTTTACCTGGGTGCGGGATTGCCGGGGCGTCGTTAATCGCGTTGCAACATCTGCTCGACATGTCGCTGGGCATCTCTCACGACTGAAGTATCACCGTTAATCCCCACCGTTGTCATGCACCCTTCCGCCAGGAGAAAAAAATCGTGGTCGCGGCGTCTTCGCTCAGCCCAGAGTTCTTTGTGGTGTCTCTAATGAAGCTCAAGAAGCGCTTTTTATGGCATTGAGCCTCATTAAGAATCGGTGGGCTAATGGCTCCCATCTCGCCCGCAGCATTGATCCATGCGCAACCACGATGCCCGGTCCCTCGATAGCCAGTCATAGAGCCAGTCAAAAATTGCCACAAGATGCCGATCTTCACTGGCCTTGTCTACATAAGCCTTCAAGTCCGCGTGCCATTTGTCATCGCGCCGCCGCAGCATAGACACAGCCAACTGCTCTTTGTTTCCAACCAGGGAATAAATGCGTTTCAGTGACAGTCCAGAGGTGGAGCGAATCTCATCCATACCCACGGGCTGGTAACCACGCTCATAAAAAGATACTCGGCGGTATCGAGAAGCTTTTTCCAGTTCAGCAGTACTCATAAGATTCTCCCTCCAACCTTGACTCTTGCATGGAGAACGATCGTTCTCTAGGCTAACACATATCGCGCGAAAGATCGTTCGCGATGTTTCATAGGAGCACAGAATGCCGACCCCGTGGTTCACCCTGAGAAAAAGCGACGCCCCTCCACGGCCTCCATGGAGACAGATCGCTGCCGTGACGGCCATGTCAATAATGGCGCTCATAGTGTTGGCTTTCATCGGAGAAATTACGGGATTCGCGTTACTAACCCCACCCCTTGCAGCCAGCATGGCACTCATTGCAGGATGTCCCAACCTCCCTCTTTCTCAGCCACGAAACGTTATCTGTGGGCAATTACTTTCCGCCATTGTTGGCTGCGCAGTGGGTGTTGTCAGCCATTCAATATGGGCGATGGCCATCGCAGGCGGCCTCGCGCTTGGGGTAATGCTGGCGGCACGTGCGGCGCACTCCCCCGCCGCAGCAACCGCCATACTGGGGGTTGTTATACCTTCTGGGCAACTGACTTTTATCCTGTGCGCAGGTATAGCTGCTGCAATCCTGGTCCTCGCTGGAGTAATAGGCGCAAAAATATCAACAACAAAGTACCCAATCTACTGGTGGTAAGGAGACTTCTCACATGTCCGTAGCGGAAATCCATTCAACGGCGACCCTGACCCCGTCAAAAGATGAGATGTGCGCCCAATTTTCCGACATCGCGCAACGGCTTGGCTCATATCGAGCCGTGGACCCAGCGGGTGAGGTTGGAATTGAAGTCATTGTTGGTGAATCTAACGATGGTCGCCTGGTTCAATTACCAGTAACATACCGAGCCTCTTCAGATGCCCTACCAGACGAGATCATGACTATACACCACTCTGTATTGGGCAGCCGATCCGTCTCATACTCAACCTCAGATCCTGTGGCGATAACCGAATTTATTCGACTCATCATGACTGGCGAGAAGTGTGCCGACTACTCGGCAGGTGGCCCATTATTTGTGGTCGCAGGCTCAGGCAGTTCACCAAACAGCACCGTGACCAACCCAGACATCACAACCTACGATTCCACACATGCTTCTGGCACCATACACATCAACGGCGAGCGACGTGAATTTTCATTATCTTTTTCCGCCCATTAACGACGCCGCGACAGTCAAGGATTCCACGTTGGCTTTGGTAGCAACCCAACCAGATGCATCTTTTCCAGTGTCGTACCTCACGCTTAGCTAGAGCCGCGATAGAGCCCCAACGCACCTGGGCGCGCCAGCGACGGGGCGTCGTCAGCATGTTTCAGTTTTCGGGCGCTTTTTCGAACGCTGACCAGTACCACCGCAACAATGATGACGGCTGCGGCAACAGTGAAGGTCAGGCTGGTGTGTTCGGCAGCGAATCCGATGAGCGGCGGTCCCCAAGGTGCGCGGCGTAACCAATGATGCTGAGCGCGGCTGCGACCTCCGCCAGATGCTGCGGCGCGGCGCGACCGCCACGCGCCAAGGCGAGCGGAAACAGAGGTCCGACGAAGAAACCCGTCACCACGATGCCAGCCATGACCAAGGGGAACCGACCCCTGCAGCAAAAAGTCGCCGGAATGGTCAGCGCAATAATAATTGCCGTAAACAGCAAAAATGTGCTTTCGCGGACGTGATGCATGATGGTGTCGCTGATGGATCGGGAGATGAACATGGCGATGCTGAACATCGATAAGACGGAGGCCGCGAGGGCGGGGTCGGCGTGAAATCGCGACGCAGCAGCAGCGCAGACCAGTCCGTCAGCATGCCCTCCAGCAGGAAAGCTCCAATCGCAATGATACCGCCGGCCAGCAGGAGTTTGGAGTAAAAGTGCAGGCCAAGCGCTGATTCCTGGTGCGATTCCCGGATCGATGCGGATGGGGGCGTCGATACGCGTTCCCGGCGAGGAGCCCAACTGGACAGCACAGCGCCATTAACAAAAAAGACCAGCCAGAGGCTAGAAACAACCAAAAAACGTGACGACATGAGCAACCTCAGGCCGCCCTGTTGAGAATGGAATTCTTTTCGGGGTTCTCGGGGGTCAACTACTCCCGGTACTCCCGGACGGTGCAGGAGCAGGGATAGTGTGTTTTACCTAGGGTACCGTCACGGGCTGGCTGGGAGTATGTGATATTGGTCGTGCCGCTAGCCGCATGACCATTCGAAAAGCACCTGGCTGAAATCGCGAGCCGCCAGCTGCTCGGGCGTGATCAGCCAGTTGGCTGTGCCCATGTCACCCCACATAATCTCGATATTGCGTGAGTCCTCTCCTCCCCGCGGATCACAAACATCCCCAGAGACGATAGTCAGCAGATCAACGGTGTAGTTTTTAAGATTGTCCTCGAAATCACGCGGGTCATTCTGCACAAAAATTGGCTTGCCGCCGATTTTATGGAACTCTGCGAAATCGTCGAAGAAATCCGTGACTAGTTCATCACTCAAATCATCGAGTTCATCCAATTCCTCGATGGTTTGATCGGGGTACAGGCTATTCCACTGCTCCACAAACGTATCGAAAAATTCCTCGGACAAGATCACGTCCCCCTGCTGAATAACCTCAAAGCTGAGGGCCAATTCCACATCCTCCGGGTAGATGGGCCAGTCCACATCATCCCAATCAACCTGCGGAAGAGCCGCGTTGGCATTAGGCGTGCCGAGTTCCGGGTAATAAGTCACGCGGGTGTTGTCCTGAGCAATAGGGTTCTCAAAATCCATGCCCCACAGACCATCCGTGAGGTTCATCCAGAACTGCACGATCCCAGTTTTCGGATAAATATCATTGTCTGGCAGTTCCGCGCAGTTGATCTGCGCAATCATGCCCAACGGATCACCATGAGCGTTGGTGGGCGCATCCACACCTTCCGGAAGATAGGGCACTCCCCCAAACTTCGAGGAAGTCACAGGCAGCGGCTCTGGCGAGACAGTGGTGGTGATGCGAATTACCTGACTCTGATCACGCTCGTTCAGCAGCGACATCACCGTGCGCACCTGGTCAAGAATCTTTCCCACTATCAACTCCCTTGCGTTATCACACATGCTTTCTATCTACTATGCCACAGGCCGCTACTCGACGCCGCAAGCCGGAACATTTCCAACACTGGTTCCTGAAGGCTGAATCAAGGCTGGACCACCCTAGCCGCATGACCATTCGAAAAGCACCTGACTGAAATCGCAGGCGGCCAGCTGCTCGGGCGTGATCAGCCAGTTGGCTGTACCCAGATCTCCCCACAGAATCTCGGCGAGGTGCGGGTAGGAACGCGGCCCCGCCTGCGGATCACGAAAGACTTCAGAAACCATAGTCAGCAAGTTGGCGGTGTAGTTTTTAAGATTGTCCCTGACATCACGCGGATCGCCTGAACAAAAATTGGCTTCCCGCCGATTTTATGGAACTCTGCAAAAATCGTCGAAGAAATCCGTGACGGACTCATCGCTTAGACCATCAAGATCCCACAAGCTCTTAATGGTTTGATCGGGGTACAGACTATTCCACTGATTCACAAACACATCAAAAAAGTCCTCGGACAGAACCGCCTCGCCTTGCTCAATAGCCTCAAAACTGAGAGCCAACTCCATATCCAATGGCGAAATAGGCCAATAGACAGGAAATTCACCCTTCTGCTGATCAATCTGGGCAAGTCCCACACTGGAATTGGGCGCACCGATTTCCGCAATACATCACGCGATTATTGTCCTGCGCGATGGGATTATCATAATTCGCACCATACAGATCATCCGTCGGATCCAGCCAGAACTGCAGGATCCCAGTTTTCGGATAAATATCATTGTCCGGCAGTTCGGCGCAGTTAATCTGCGCAATCATACCCAACGGATCACCATAAGCATTGGTGGGCACATCCACACCTTCCGGAAGGTAGGGCACTCCCCCAAACTCGAAGAAGTCACTGACAGCGGACCCGACGCAATCATAGGGGTGATACGGATCACCCGATTCCGATCGCCCTCATTCAGTAACGCCATCACCCTACGTGCCTGATCAAGAATCTTTCCCACCGTACAACTCCTCCGGCTATCACACATACTTCCTGACCACTATGCCACAGATCTGCTTTTCGACGCCGCTACCTGGAGGTTTCCGAAAAAATGATTACCGAAAGCTGTTGGCATCTAATCTTACCGCCTATATAACTAAAATCCTCCTAGATATTTCTGTAGAAATAATATTGCCCATAACAAAACAGTAACAAAATGCTCAGCCATCCAAAAAAGTTACACACAACGACAATTCTGATAATAAGATCACAACACCCGCGCATTTTTCACCGTCAAAAACATGCTCTGGCCTGCACATATGTAACTTAACATCACAAATGCATCACAAATTCATATCGCTACAAAGTTGCATCTTCGACACAAACACAATTAAGCTCTTCCACCAAGAAGTCAGTTACTGTACGATATTTTTATCTGTAAATCTAGTTTCATCATGAGGAGCAGGCTTATGAATACCCGACGTTCCACAGCGCGCCCGTTGTCGGTGTGCGCTCTCCTAGCAATGGGGGCAATTTCACTGGCTGCGTGCGGTAACCAAAGCGGCAACGATGTTGATAACAGTTCACAAGCACAGTCATCAACGTCCGCCTCTGCTTCCTCATCGGAGACAAGAAGCAGCACCTCCGCATCACAGACAACATCAAAGAAAAAAGAAGCAGATTTGTCGGTGGATCAGAGCATGGGTGGGGGCGCTGCGGTGTGGCAGTTCCCGGTCTTCTTTTCTGGATGGAAATTTGGTCAGTTAGATCAACCTGGCGCCATGCAGTTGACCAATGACAAGGGTGGACAGTACACGGCGACGCAAAGCGCATATCCTTCCCCGCCAGCCCCTGGGGATCGCGCCGCAACCCAAGAGCAGACGGATAAGTGGATTCAGGATATTCAGGCAAAAACAACAGGCTTGCAGCACAAAACCGCCGATTCGACGGAGATTACCGCGTCGGGTCAACCGGTGCAGATGATGCGCACCGATGCCGAGTACGTTGGTGCGGATGGCCAGAATTATCGTGCGGTTGTGTGGATTCGTGCGTTTACCCAAGGCACAAAACCTGGCTTTGTATCGTTAACGTATGCAACCCCAACGTCGTCGTTTTCCGAGGAAGAGTTAAAGGGTATGCTGGAGCAGACAAAATTGATGAACATCGAAAGTTCGCAATTGAACATGTAGGATTCTGCCCATGACACACACGCATCAGGACGTACAACAGAAACTTCCCGTTGCGGAAATCCTGTTCACCGGTTTCACCATCATCATCACGGATGGTGTGAACATCACAAGTCGGCCCCTGTCCGGTACTGATATGTTTCTGTTATGCGGCTATGCTGCGGAAACCGCGCTGTGCGTGTGGTTTGCATTCCGCCATTCCCAGCGCACCACCCATCCGAACAACTTCGTTCGCGCACTCATCTTCATGGCTATTGTGGCGGTATCGTGTTGGGCCGTTCCCAGCAATATAACCCGCCTTTTAGCTATTATCGCCACACTCGTGTATATCGCATATGTCCTGCGCTATGGAAAGTAGTACTCAGCTAGTCCAAGGATTCCCCCACGCCTGATTCAGCCAGTTTAATAATGGCCTCACGCCGCGCTTTGAGCTTTTTCGCTTGGCGGCTAATGTCCCGCAATGATGCCCGTACTTCCCTGCGCAACATCGGGGCACATTCCCACCCGAACGCTACCTTCGTCGTCAAGTTCAAAAACAAGGCAGAATAATGGCTGCGGCGCGGAGGAAAACCCGGCGTCGAGAAGCATAGTAATGCGGGTGACAGTGTTAATAGTGGCGGGGCTGAAACGCCGATATCCGTTGCTCATTCGGGTGGAGGTAATAAGCCCACATTTTTCGTAGTGCCGCAGTGATCGCACGGATACCCCGGTGGCGCTGGCCAGCTGGCCGATCAGAAGTTCCTGGTTATCCATAACTTGACCCTAACATCAGTGTCAGGGGTTTAGCATCCACACCATGATCCACTTCAATCGACACAACACGCGCCCCATTGCATTGGCGCACGGCGCGGGCGGCGCCATAGACGATAATTTCGCAGATATTGCGCATGCCCTGCGGGACGAGTTTCATCTCTTCGGGCACAACTACCCAGGAAGCGGCGACACACCCGCCGATAATGCACCCTGAGCATCGAAGAACAGGCCGATAAGCTCATCAACTCCGCACTCGAACTCGGTTATTTCAGGTTTCCCGTTTTTGGATATTCCTGGGCACAACCGTCGCCATCACTGCCGCTTATCGACGCCCCGATGCTGTCACCGCCCTCATCCTTCTCGCTGGTTTTTCCCGTGCGGATGCCCAGGCCACGCTATTTAGCAGCCTCTACGCATCGTTGGCGCAGGAAGGCCGCTACAAGGATCTGGCACACCTGCTGATGTTGGCGCAGTCCCCGGCGGTGCTGGGCGAAACCACTGAACCGAACACGCAGGTAGAACAGCTCACTGCGCAACTCAATCCCGCAGCTCAGGGGCATGTGCCGCAGATGGAGGCCGTGGCCACGGCGGATGTCACTCAGCTCCTCCCCCACATCACAGTCCCAGTGCTGGTGATTGTTGCTGGTCAGGACCGGATTGTGCTGCCGGAATCGACGCGTGAGCTGGCACGCCTACTCCCGAACAGCCACATCGTGGAACTCCCCGAGGCCGGTCATGTACCCACGCCCGAAGAATCTCGCCGCATTGCTAAGGGCGTGCAGGGTTTTCTAGCATCTGTGGATGCTCAACGTTAGCCAGAGTGGTGGCCTCAATGAGTTCTTGCAGGTCAACCGGCGAATATGATGCCGATGGGCATGCATAGTTGAGGGTCACCACCACCGGCGTGCGCTCATTGGCGAATACCCTCAGCCACGCGCTTGAGCGGTGGGTAGCACCGTCGGGAGTGGCGTAGTCAGTGTTCACACGCAGCATATCCACTGGATCGCCGGGAACACCCTGCGCACCAACAGGCGGGTTGGGTTCACCCGGAAGACCGCTGAAGCGCCGAATATCCGTGGCGGGTTCTGTGTTGGAGATAGGGTTGACGGTATTTTTCTTAAACGTTTTGATCCACAGGTTGGCCTGCACCTGGGTTTCCTGCTGGTCGGTGGCCTGCATGGTTGCTTTGAAGAGGTGCTGGGTAGCGGTGAATCGGCAGCCGTGTGCGTTGGCTAGTTGGAGCACGCCCGGCTCGTTGATGTCGGTTGTTTGCCAGCCGAGTGCTTGCCAGGGGAATTCCCAGGCCACGGCCCCATGGTTCAGTGCGGGTTGACAGGGAGCGCCCGCCGAAGCGGGGGCCGCGCTGGAGCTGGGTGCTGAGGTGGGGGCGCTTTCAGGCGAGGCGTTCTGCGATGCGGCCGCAGCGGCGCCGCGCACCGAGTCTCCGCTTTCGAGGGTGTTGGTGCCGTCTGCACAGGAGCTGAGTGCGAATAACCCCGCCGTGACCAGCGCGCATACCGCCACCAACCGGTTGGTCGTGATTGAGTTGTCATCACCACACCCCTCAGAAGCGCCAATAGTAGTTTGCCCAGCAAATTTTTATCCACAAGCAGCATACATGACACATGTCACCTGTGAGGGCAAGATCCCATCTTTAGCTACCTCAATCACAGTGCGCTTCCACCCCTGCCAACCTCCGCTCCACGACGCCCCACCCCTCACCGCGCCATAACAGACAATGGTGCGGGAGGAGGGGCGTCGATAAGCACCTACGTGCTGTGCATCTTGATGAATTTCGGGGAAACAGCCACCACAATGGCGGTGATAACCGCAGCACACAACAGTAAGGGACCTGCGGTTTCCAGGCCGCTGCCGTCGCCGATGGAGACGGATCCGATGCTGAGCGTGCGGGTAACAATACCTTGAGGCATCACATACCCAATGATGCCGATGGGCATCGGAGCCATTGCCCCGATGGTCCCAACAACGCACCCGAGGAAGCAGATCACCACTGGCACGGCAAAGGATCTGAGTAGTCCGGAGAGCAGGGATTGCAGAGCAACCAGCGGAACGGCCACCAACACAGCCAAAAGGCCCGCAACCAGGTACATTACTGGCGGTTGCCCCGCATCGGCCGTGCCGTTATCCACGATGAACAGCCCCACTATCCACGTTCCGGCCAGCAGAATAATCTGCATAAACGCCACGGGAATAATGATCACCACGATTTTGCACAAGATGAGCGATAATGCATTACTCGTGTTAGTACGTAGGAGATTCCAGTTTGTGCCCTGGTGTTCCATTCTCCAGGCGGCTGCCGCAAGCAGCCCCACCCCCATGGATAAATAAAACATTCCATAGAAGAGGAATACTTGACCAAAGAGGGATGCCCACGCTTGGTCAAGCACTTCCCTGTTGCCCCAATAGTTCAGACTGCCGGTAGTTACCGCCAGTAGCGGCAGGATCACAGCTATAACCCACAGGCTTGAGCGCTTGAGTTTAATAATTTCTGCACGCAGCATTGCCTTAGTTACCTTTCCATGCGATTCAGTTTATAAACACCTATTCCAAACACCGCCATAGATACAACACAGAATCCGATGATCCAGAAGTAATTCGAATAATGTATTCCGGCCCGGTTGGGGTGAAGGTTGCATGCATGCTCACGGCATAATAGCCCCAGGGAATAAACCTGACAACAACACCGGGCAGCAGTAACGAAAAACACCGCCACAAACGCCCCCAGCACGCCAACACCCAGATTGACCAGCTGATTATCCACATACGCGGCAAGAATGACATGGAGGAGTCCCAAAGAAACATTGACCACCATCAGGCACACGGCATAGCCCAGCCAATATGTCGCTTCAAAAATCCACAGACCCGAGCCGAAGGAATCACACCATAATGGCCGCGAATTCTATCGCAACAATCACTGTTGTGATAATGCCAGTCAGTATGGCTTTGGTGGCGCAGAGTTTTCCGCGCGGAAATTCCCGCTGTTCCTGCAACCCTGCCATCCGTTTCCCTCATGCTCTATTTCCACCAGTCTCGTGGCAACAAGGCTCACAAAAATCGGGGATAGCAGCGCCTGCACCATGCCCACCATGGTCAAGAGTTCAACGAAACCTATGCCCGATGCTTTTCCCAGAATTTGCGCCACACTCATCAGGATCACCGCCGCCATAATCGCGAAGATCAGCAAACCCATGCGCATTCTGCGCAGCTTTTTCACTTCCAGCAGTATCATTACAAACTCCCCTGCACTGTGAGGTCCATAAAGACTTCTTCCAGGGATTGTTGGGCGCGCCGCGCCTCAAAGATCGGCACATTGAGCGCAGCCATTTGCCCCAACAGCCAGGCAACATTCTCCCTGCTCAGATTAGGAACGGCCACGGTAGTGTCGGTGAGTTGCCGGGCGTTCGGCAGGGTCAGCAGCTCTGGAATCCTCTCCGCCTCAGTCTCTAGGATGAGGTCGGGAATGCTCTGCCCCAGCAGTTCTTCACGGCTTCCCTGGAAAATCAGCCGACCACGGTCAATAATGCCCAGCATCGTCGCGGTTTTATCCACCTCGTCCAGCAGGTGGCTGGACACCATTACGGTGATACCTTGGGCTGCCAACTCAATCAGCAGTTCACGCACCTCCTCGATGCCCGCCGGGTCAAGGCCGTTCGCTGGCTCATCCAGGATCAGCAGCTTCGGATTCCGGGCCAACGCCATGGCGATTCCCAGCCGTTGCTTCATGCCCAAGGAATAGTTTTTAACCAGCTTGTCTTTGTGCGCCGTCAGGTGCACCGTCTCCAGCGCCTGCTCGATGTTGCGCCGCTCCAGGCCCAGCATCGACTCCACAACGCACATGTTTTCCCAACCAGTCAGATGCCCATATCCGGGAGGTGCCTCAATCATCGACCCGATGGTGCGCAGCAACCGCGCACGGTTCGAATGGTTCAGACGCTGCCCGAACAGGTACACCTCACCCGCCGTCGGCTCCATCAACCCCAGCAGCATTTTTCATAGTGGTGGACTTGCCGGACCCATTCGGTCCTAAAAAGCCGTACACGACCCCGCTCGGAACCTGCAGCTCCAGCGACTCCACCACCGTCTCCTTACCGAACCGCTTAGTCAGCCCCAGCGTTCGGATTACATTCATCTCATGCGTGCTCATGTCCTCATCATCGCTGGTAACACCCCTGCCGCTCATCACCCTGGAGACTGAAACCCCAGGTCATACCCCAGGCTGATGAATCCATTCACCGCTTGTCGACGCCCACCCCAACAGCACTCGCGCTACACTTCAGGCAGCAGCAACACCTTGAAAGGACACTCCCGTGGGCGGATTCTTCACACTCAGCACCCCTGAACTGCGACGCCGATGCCAGGCCATCGCGGTGCTGGACGCTATCGCATCGCCTGAGTGGGAGGGGCGTCGATACTCATGGAACCCCAGCTGGGATGACGGCGAACAAGTATTGGAAGGACGCGATGGACAGGGTGACTCCCTACTTATCCTCTTCCGAGATGAGAGCATGTCCATCAACCTGTTCAGCATGGAGGGCCAGCTTGTTGAAGTCATTCCAGGTGCTTTTGAGAAATTCTTCCTTGGAGAACCCGTAGCAACCCTCGGGACCACCTCATACTGGTGGCGCGTAGGAACGATGGTGATTGGTGTGGGAGCCCCACCACCGACGCACCCGACTGGCTCCGACTCATCGCTGACGGACGGGATAGCTATCTTAACGACGCTGAAGACTACTTTGATGACAGCCTCAACTACACACGCGCAGCCTCGGCGGTGGTCTCACTGATCTACGACTTCACACCCCTCACCCGCGACATGGTGCTCGCCCTCTCCCCGGACTTCGACGACTGGGACCAACTCGCCGCCGATCTGGAAGAGATTGGGTATCCGGCGGGCTTGGGATTGGGGAAGCTAGGAACACTGCCAATAGCCAGCAGTGACCTCGCCGCTCTCCGGCTTCCAGTACAAATACAATGCCCCATAGAAAAACGGGTATGTTGTTGCAAGATCGTCTGGGTAGCCTGCCTCATCGATTTGCATGAGAAATTCCCAGCCGTCGCGATCAAGAGCGCCTGTGTAATACTCTTCCTCCTGGATCATCTCGGGTTGGCCCACAATGATCAACCCCTCTTCATCGCCTGATTCAATGGAAGTGAGGTTCAGATAGTCGCAGGTGAAGCGCGTATCAGAGCCTTCTGCAGACGGTTCATGGGTGAACACTCGTACGGCACAATCTGGGTAGATTCTGCGTTGCAGCAGTTCGTCGGGATCGCCGTTGAAGAATACCGACACCTGTGTTTCTAGCTGATAGGGGTGCTGAAAGCTGCCATAAAACAACAAACCTTCCAGCTCATTACCCATATGTTCACACCATTGCGGCGCATTGCCGCCGATACGACATCTCACAAAACCAACCTCTCAGGTATGTATATCTCCAGGCGGAAAAACCGGCTTTTTGAACCTGGGGATATACATACTTTCATCTAACTTTTGCACTAACGCTGTTCAATCATTCCTAACCGGCCACAGCCTGCAAAAACACCAGAACGTGAACATTTGATAGAGCGCCACAACCAGATAGCTACTCATGATCTACCAAACCGCCAAAAATCCCTGCAAAAACGGCAGTTTGGCAGAGCGCACAAACCCCAAAACCCTGAACAACGTTAGTGCAAACATTTGCATAAAGGTAGGTCTCACCGCTAGGCCCGAAAACACCCCTTTTCCGAGCCCGGCGATGGACCTACCTGACACACCAACCCAACACCTATAACTCCACCCCCACCCACACGGGTTCCGGCACGAGCTCGACACCAAAAACATCAAGGACCCCATCGCGGACTTCGCGCGCCAACGCTACAAGGTCGGCGGTGGTGGCGTTGCCGCGGTTGGTTAACGCCAAAGTATGTTTGGTGGACAGCCGAGCAGTGGCACCCTCACCAGGGATGCCCTTTGGTGAAACCCGGCGCGGTCAATAAGCCAGGCTGCGGAGAGTTTGCGCTGGTCGTCGCCTACATCGAAGCAGGGCATGCGTTCGGCATCATCCACCCCACGCAGCTCGGCGGCCACGGCGCGGACTTTTTCAGCCAACGCCGCAGAAACAATCGGGTTGGTAAAGAAGGACCCAGCTGACCAGGTGTCGTGGTCGGACGGGTCGTAGACCATGCCTTTTTCCTCGGCGTAGTTCTAGTACCGCCTCGCGCACCTCCCCCACCGGCCGCCGCGCCCCAGAACCCTCAGAACCTGAAACCCCTAATGTCCGCGCAAGCTCCCCGAATCGCAGAGGCGCAGATAGCCCGTCCACGCTTAAAGCGAGTTCGATCTCCAACACAACCGCTCTTGAGGTGTGTTTGAGGTTGGAGTGTCGGTAGCTCAAATCCAGCTCAGAAGCGGGCACCCACACATCCTCCCCTGCCGAACGATCCCACAGTCGAACACGAGTGAGCACGTCGGAGATTTCCGCCCCGTAGGCACCAACGTTTTGCACGGGCGTGGCGCCCGCAGAGCCGGGAATGCCGGAGAGGCATTCGATGCCGCCGAGCCCCGCGTCCACGGCAGCAGCGACCACGGAATCCCAGACGGCACCGGCTTCTGTGCGCAAAATCCCGCTGTCGGGGTCGATGTGAATGTTGTCGCATTCTAGGACGACGGCAACCACGTCAACGGGACCATCAGCAATAACGAGGTTGGACCCGCCGCCGATAATGAGCAGCGGCACCTGGTGGGCGTCGAGAAGCGATACGACGTCTATGACTGCCTGCGTGGATGCACACCGCACGACGGCGCGTGGCTGCCCCCCAAGGTGCAGGGTGGTGAGGTCGGCGAACTGGGTGGTGGTGTCGATGGTGGCACCGGGGATGCTGGAGAGTTTTTGGGTTACTAATAGGTCGGACACACCTTTAACGGTAGTCTGTACACATGGCAACGCGTACCGAAACTTCTGTAACTATCAATTTTCCGCCCGCAAAGGTGCATGAGGCCCTGACGAATGCTGACTACTGGGCCTACAATGTGGCGAATCTGAGCACGGAACCCGGCGAGGTTCATGAGATCACCAGCACTGACGGCGGCGCTGAGGTTGTGCTGTACGAGATCATGCCGATGGAGCTGCTTCCGAGGCTGTGCGCGCGATGATCAGCCAGTCGTTGAAGATTAAGCGCGTGTACACCATTGGCGCGCTAGCCGACGGCGCTGCGAAAGGCGTCCTACACCGCAGATGTGAAGGGTGCCCCGGTGGATTTCAAGGGCGATATTGAGCTGTCCGGCGACGATGCGTCCACCACCCTCTCCTACGCCAACGAAGTGAACGTGACCATTCCGTTCATGGGCCCCGCGATTGAGCCGAAGGTTGCCGAGGCCCTCAGCGAGCTGGTGGCCAACGAGGCCGCTCTGACCGAGAAGTGGATTTCGGAAAACCTCTAACACACGTTTGTGGCTGATCACGCCCATAATCTGCGTGCCACGTTCGGAGACCACCAACGCACTCGCCGGCAGGCTACCCGAAGCACCCGCCCGGTGGGTGTGATCACACGCGGCACAACGAATGTGAATCGATTGCGCCGCTGCGACCGTTGGATGGTTCATCACCCCACGGTGCAGCGGTGCCTTTCGCATGCCTCCATCCACGACGTTCCCCTGGCCATTGATGTGGGTACGGTGCCTCACACCACCACCCTGCGAGTGGGCCACCTGGCTGCGCCGCCTGCGTGCCGACGTCTCCGTGCTCGACCTGGAGATTGATCCCGCCCGTGTGCTGCCAGCCCCGCGACGGCGTGCACTTTGCCGTGGGCGGGTTTGAGCTGGCAGGCCACCGCCCTGAATCTGGTGCGGGCGTTTAATGTGCTGCGTCAGTACGACGTCTCCCAGGTTCACGACGCCTGGCAGCTGGTGTGTTCCGACTCGCCCCCGGCGAGCTGTTTGTGGAGGGCACCTGCGACGAGCTGGGCCGCCGCTGCTCCTGGGTGTTGTTGGACGCGGACGGCCCGCAGTCCCTCACCCTGGCCTGGGATCCGCATCATACCGCCCGCCCCTCTGACCTGGCCGAACGGCTCCCTAAGGCCCTTATTCACCGAAACGTCCCGCGAACCCATCCACGACCTGTTGCGCATGGCCGACGACCGCCTGGGACCGCGCCGCCGCCTGGGCCACCTACGGTCCGCGCGTCCGCTGGCGGAGGCGCGCCGCCTGCTTATCGACGCCTCGGTGCCCTCACCCCGATTCGCCGCCGAGTCCGCGACAACCTCCCTCACCGTACCGTGGTCTTTTTGTGAGTGGCGATCGGGTGTAGTGCGAGTAGCGCGTTGCTGAAGATTCAGGAAAAACTAGATTGGGTGAAAAAGTTACTTGTTGGTCTTGTTGTTGCTTTCCTCCTCATCGCTGGTATTGCCGAGGGCGGTACCTGGTGGTATGTGTCCCAGCAATGAAAGCCGATTCGGGTGAGGGGCCAGCGTCAGCTTCGGGGCCCTACCGGTCGTGGCCACGCTGGTCACGGGGAATGTGAAGCATGTGGACATGGACCCTGCCGTCCACCTTGAAGATCGACTCACCCGACGGCACCAACAGTGCCCCCAGGTGACAGGGCAGCCCCGCATCCACGGTGAAGATCCGCAATCTTTCCCTGAAGGATCGCAACAATCCCGTCGCCGGGTCCATGCTGTTGGACACCCGGCTGACCGACGAGTTCATGCTCGCACAGGTGCAATCCGCAATAGCGGAACAAGCAGCAGGCAACACCAACAATGGCTACGCGGGCGCGCTGATCCAAAGCCTGGTACGCGTCACCGGCATCACCTCGCACCCGAATGACGGCACTGTGAGCGTCGAATTCACCGATGGTGCCGCCACGCTGACGCTGCGCCCCAGTGCTGCGGACGGACAGCTGCAGTTCCAGGCGGAACGTGCCGCTTTGTTTGGGGTGGAGCTGCCCAAGGAGATGTCGGACGCCATTACTAATAGTCTGCGGGAGAGCGCCAGCAAGATGGCCGGGGGGCTGAACGTGGAGAGCGTGTCGGTGGAAGATAAGGCAGTTGCCCTGCGCCTGACCGGCACGAACGTCAATTTCAGCGAGATTAGCGATAACTCACAGCAGAAGTAGCCCCAGCCTTCAACCTGCCCAGTTTGCCCCTGCCCTAATACGCAGATAAGATACACATTAATAAATCGTTATCTTTTTCTTGCATGCGCCAAAGGGGCTGAGCTGTGTGAGACCTTTTTCATTCCGCTACCTGATCCCAGAAATAGTATTACTAGCTGCGGGTATCGGCATGTACTGGGTGGGCATCGCAGGAACAAGACCCGACGGGCAGTCTCATGTTCTGTACCCGCTGCTGTCAACCTGGGGCAGCGGCATTACGGTGCTCGTGGTGCCCATCGCGCTTGTATCCACGCTGTTTTTCGGGCCACGCAGCAGGAAAGCCAACCTGATTCTCATGTATTGCGGCATGGTGCTGTTTGTGGTGAGCCAGTGGGTCATGATGGCCGACAGCACCCAACCCATCACCGCACACCCGGGTTTCTTCTTAAGCGGCTGCGGCTTTGAATGCTGTATTCTCAGGGTACATCCCTGATGCTGCACTGGTTTTAATCAGGAGCGCCATCAAGAACCTTTGCTGCTGCTGACACTCCAAGACGGGTCGCACCGGCAGCTACCAACGCTTGCGCATCATCCCAGGTACGTATTCCACCAGAAGCCTTGATGCCCATCTGCCCACCCACGGCATCATTCATCACGCGCACTGCCTCCACTGAAGCCCCGCCCGCAGGGTGGAACCCAGTGGAGGTTTTCACGTAGTCAGCACCGGCGGCAAGTGCAGCGCGGCAGGCGGTAGCCAGGGCGTCGTTACTGAGCACCGCCGATTCCAGAATGACTTTCAGCACCACCGGGTGCGGCACAGCCTCGCGCACGGTGGCGATCTCAGAGATGAGGGCGTTGCTGTCCCCCGCCTGAGCTGCGGCAATATCCACCACCATATCAATTTCCGACGCCCCGAACTGCACCGCAAGCCGGGCCTCCGCAGCCTTCACCAGCACATGATGCTTGCCGGACGGGAACCCACAGACAGTGGCCACCGTCAGGCCAGCCTGTGTAGCTTTCTCCGTGGCGTGCAGCAGAGACGGGGACACGCAGACGGCACCCACCCCGAGGGAGATGGCGCTATCGATCAGGTGCCCCACATCGGCAGCGGTGGCTTCGGGCGAGAGCAGGGTGTAGTCCATGATGCGGGCGAGTTGTTCGCGGCTGGGTTGTGTGGTTCGGTCCAGATCCATAAGGCTCAAGAATAGCCGCCTTTTTCTGGCACAATGGCACTCGTACAGTATCCAGGGTGCAGCACAATACGGGAAACGGTGGACCAATGAGAGAGCGTTCAGAAACACAACAACGCCTAGTGGAGGCCGCCCGCATTGTGATGATTAACTCCGGCATTGAGGGCTGTACGCAGCAGCGCATCTGCAAAAGAAGCCGGATTAACCAGGGGTGCGTTCTATTCAACTACGCCACCAAAGAGGAGCTTTTCACCCACGTGGCGCGGGACGCTTACGCCCGGATTATTGAACGCCTCGACGAAATCGTGGAACGCTGGGCAGCACAGCCCTCAACACAGCCCGGCGGCCAGCCGGAAGTGAAGGTCGCCGAGTTCCTGGGCAGCGCACAGGTGGAACTGGGCTGAACAGGAGTTTTTCATCCTGCACAATGAGCTGCTGTCGCGGGCGGCGCGGGAACCGGAGTGGGCACTGCAGTTCCGGGAAATCAACCGTGATTTTGTGTTGCGTGTCGCTCAGGGTTTTGGAGCTTATTGTGAACGAGGTCGGCCGCACCTTAGATCGCCGCCCAGAGGCGGTGGCGCAGGCGGTTATTGGCATTGCATTGCGGGTTACAGGGAGTTTCCGCCTGGAAAACAGAACTTATTAATGATAATGACACTTTTGAACCGCGCGGCACAATGCTTGAAGCCGACGATATTGTGGACATGATCCTTACTTTATTATTTGCATGTTCCAAGCCAATGGTGTAATGCTGCGGGGCTGCAACTTCGGGGACGTGGGGGCGTCGTTAAGCGCACATGCAGGGACGATGGAAAATAACGACCACCAACCCCGCACCAAGCACCACCTGCACACATGAGTTTTTATTAACCAAGCAGGGACGATACATTTATGTATTCGACGCTGAAAGTAAGCCTTGTTAGCATTCGGGAAAACACGTTTGTCACACATGAGGAGTTTGCGTGAACTTGCCGTCTTTGCTTCCTTTGCATGCCTTTGAAAGCCCCGCGTTGTTGTTCGCGGGGCAAGCGTCTCCCTGGCAGGAGGCTCTCCGGGGTGCTGAGGATCCTCGACTGTTGTCGCTACTGAATGCCGCTGAGCGTCGCGTCGCCGCCTACGCGCGGGAGCGCGCCAGCGCCGTGCCCGGCGCGGATGCCCGGTTGAAGGATTTGATCACCAATCCGGATGCCTCCCTGTCAGTCGATGTGGATACGCTTCCTGCGGTGAGTGTGCCTGGGATTGTGTTGTCGCAGGTTGCGGCTGTGTTGCATCTTCGGGATGCGGGTTTGGATGTTTCAAAGGCCGCGCTCATCGGGCATTCCCAGGGCAGCCTGGGCGTGGCCGCAGCGGAGGCCATCGCGGCGGACACCAGCGGTAAGGCTGTGGAGGAGAACACTGCGCTGGTGGATGTGGTGGCGTTTGCCCTGCTGATGGGCACTGCTGCCACCCCGCGCGCGCAGGAATTGGGCACGCACGCGGGGATTCCTGGATGTTGAGTGTCCGTAATGTGCGCGCGAGGTTGTTGAGGGCGCCATTGCGCAGGTTAAGGACACGGAATTGGCGCTGCGTAATGGCCACACGCATTTTGTGATTGCGGGTGCGCCTGCGGCATTGCGCCAGGTGGAGAGCTTGATTGAGCAGGCTGCGGAGAAGCATAACGCGGAGCTGGATGATAAGCGTTCAGGCGGCACTCGGGTGGAGCCGCTGTTCAACGAACTCAAGGTTTCCGCGCCGTTCCACTTCACGGCAATGCAGCCAGGGTGCGACCGCGCCGCCGAGTGGGCCTCCGCGCTTGGTTTGACGGTATCCGCCCAGGCCCTTGCCGAGGATATTCTGGTCAAGCACCACGATTGGCCCGCAGAGTTGTCGGCGCTGACCACCAGCACCGAGATCACCCATGTGCTAAACACCGAGCCGGGTCACGGCTCGGCCCGCATCACCGCCAAGCTTCTCGACGGCCGTGGCATCACCCTCGTTGCCGCTGGTACCGCTGCGGATCGCGACAAGCTGGTCACTCCCGGGTACCACCATCCCGCAGGAGGATACCTGGGAGCGGTTCGCCCCGAAGCTGGTGGAGTTGCCGGACGGCAGCGTGAAGGTTGTCACCGCGTTTAGCCGCCTGACCGGCTACTCCCAATCCTGCTGGCGGGCATGACCCCCACCACCGTGGACCCGGATATCGTCGCAGCAGCCGCTAACGCTGGTTTCGGGCCGAGTTGGCCGGTGGTGGCCAGTATTCGGAGGAAGTGTTCACCAAGAATCGTGACGGCTTGCGGGCCCAGCTGCAACCGGGCCGCGCAGCGCAGTTCAACTCCATGTTCTTCGACCGCTACATGTGGAACCTGCAGTTTGGCGCGCAGCGTATTGTTTCACGCGCACGCGCCGCAGGCACCTCCATCAACGGCGTGACCGTGTCCGCCGGTATCCCCTGAGTTGGAGGAAGCTAAGGAGCTGATCCAGAGCCTGCACGAGGATGGCTTCCCCTACATCAGTTTCAAGCCGGGCACCGTGGAGCAGATTCGTTCCGTCTTGGAGATCGCCAAGGACAACCCGGATGCCATGATCATCATGCAGGTGGAGGACGGCACGCCGGCGGCCACCATTCCTGGGATGAACCTGGATGACCTGTTGCTGGCCACCTACGGCGAAATCCGCCGCCAGCCGAACGTGGTGCTGTGTGTGGGCGGTGGCATTGGCACCCCGGAGAAGGCCGCGGAATACCTGACGGGTTCCTGGGCTACCCAGTACCACGCCCCCGCCATGCCCGTGGACGGCATTTTGGTGGGCACCGCAGCCATGACCACCAAGGAGGCAAAGACGTCTCCGCAGGTCAAGAAGCTGCTCAGGGACACCCCCGGCGTGGATCCCAACGATCGCGGCGGCTGGGTCGGCCGTGGCGAGTCCCGTGGCGGCGTGACCTCCGGCCTGTCGCACCTGCACGCGGACATGTACGAGGTGGATAACGCCTCCGCCGCGTGTTCCCGCCTGATTTCCTCCATTGAGCCCAGCGACGAGGCCGTGGCTGCCCGGCGCGATGAGATTATTGCCGCGCTGAATAAGACGGCGAAGCCGTATTTCGGTGATCTGGAGGAGATGACCTACGCCGAGTGGCTGCAGCGTTTTGTGGATTTGGCGTACCCCTGGACGGACCCGACCTGGCCGGATCGCTTCTTTGATTTGCTGCACCGTGTGGAGGCCCGCCTGTCGGATGTGGATCACGGCCCGGTGGTCACGTTGTTCCCCACCCTGGAGGATGCGGAGGATGGTCCGGCGGCCGTCGAGAAGCTGCTGTCGGAGTACCCGCAGGCCCGCGAGCTGAAGGTGGGTGCCCGCGACGCTGCGTGGTTTATTGGCCTGTGCCGCAAGCACCACAAGCCGATGCCGTGGGTGCCCGCCATTGATGCGGACCTGGCACGCTGGTGGGGCTTGGATACCCTGTGGCAGTCTCAGGACGAGCGCTACTCCGCTGATGCTGTGCGCGTGATCCCGGGCCCGGTGTCGGTGGCCGGTATTGATCGTATCGACGAGCCGGTGGCTGACCTGCTGGGTCGTTTTGAACAGGCATGCACAGACACCCTCAGTGCCAACAGCACACCCGCGAAGGTGTTTGCCCGCCTGGGCGAGGTCGCCGACGGCGAGGAACTGCTGCGCACCGCCCCGCATATCGTGTGGCACGGCCATTTGATTGATAACCCAGCTCATGCGCTGGCACCGGAGGCCGTGGACATCATTGCCCCCACCGATCCCACCAGCGACGTATGGACCATTCGCGTGCTGGCCGATTCCGTGTGGGACGACCTGGACCCCGGCGCGAAGAAGCCCTATGTGGTCACCCAGGTGGACATTCCGGTGGCATTGTCCGAGGCCACGGCCACGGGCGCATCCCCGGTGGTGGATCACGATGCCCTGCCGGACGCCGTGTATGGCCTGCTGGCCGCCGTCGCGGGCGTGGGTTCCACCTCCGCTGCGGGCGACAGCATTGATTCCCTGCCCACGGTGGAGCCGAAGGAAGGCACCACGTTTGGCGTGGTGCGGGATTCCTTCACCCTGCCCGCAACCCTGCTCACTCAGCACACCGCCGTGTCGGGCGCGGGCATTCCGTTGGGCGACCTGGATGGGGAGGCACTGAACGCAGGCACCGCCGATGCGCTGGTGGGGCCCTGCTGGCCCGCCATCTACGCCGCCCTGGGTTCTGCGTACCTGCCCGACGGCTATCCGGTGATTGAGGGCCTGCTCAACGCCGTGCACCTGGATCACTGCGTGGGCTGCTGGTTCCGCTGGAGGAGCTGGCCAATTCCCGCACCATCCAGGTGGAGGCCCAAACCTCCCCGTTGGAGGAATCCGCATCGGGACGCATTGTCACCGTCAACCTGACGCTCACCTCCGAGGGTGAGGTTGTCGCCAGGCTTGTGGAGCGTTTTGCCATCCGCGGCCGCGTGACCAGCACTCAGGCACCGTCGCTGGCCCCCAACTGGGGTGGAGCCGACGTAGAGATTGTGGACACCCCGCGCCACTTCCTGCGCCGCGCCGTGGTCACCGCGCCCGCCGACATGACCCCCTTCGCCATGGTGTCCGGCGACTACAACCCGATCCATACCTCCACCAACGCCGCCCGTCTCGTGGGCCTGGAGGCTCCCCTGGTGCACGGCATGTGGCTGTCGGCCACCGCGCAGCACCTGGCTACCGCTGGTAAGCGCCCCGCCCGTCTCATCGGCTGGACCTACTCCATGTTCGGCATGGTACAGCTTAACGACGCCGTGGACATCACCGTTGAACGCATTGGCCGCTCCGCCCGCGGCGCCATCTCCGCCGTGGAGGTTACCTGCCGCGTGGACGGCAACGTGGTGTCCCGCGGCCGGGCGCTGCTTGCACCGCCCACCACCGCCTACGTGTACCCGGGCCAGGGGCATCCAAAAGCCCCGGCATGGCTTCGGGCGACCGTTCTGCCTCCGCTGCTGCCCGCGCCGTGTGGGAGCGTGCCGATTCCCACACCCGCAACGAACTCGGATTCTCCATCGTGCAGATCGTGGACGAGAACCCGACCGTCCTGCGCGTGGGCGAAACCGTGTTCCGCCACCCCAAGGGCGTGCTGTACCTGACGCAGTTCACGCAGGTGGCTCTGGCCGTGGTGGCCTACGGTCAGACCGAACGCCTCCGCGAAGCAGGCACCATTGTGCCCGGCTCCCTCTACGCGGGACACTCGCTGGGCGAGTACACGGCACTGGCCTCCCTGGCCAACATCTTCGACCTGGAAGCCGTGATCGACATTGTGTTCTCCCGCGGCTCCGCCATGCACTCCCTGGTTGAGCGCGACGCCGCCGGACGCTCCAACTACCGCCTGGGTGCGCTGCGCCCCAACATGTTCGGGCTGAGCGACGCGGAAGTCGTGGACTACGTTGCCGATATCGCCGAACGCACCGGGGAGTTCCTGGAGATTGTGAACTTCAACGTGGCTGGCCAGCAGTACGCCGTGGCCGGCACGGTCGCCGGCCTGAAAGCCCTGGCTGCGGACGCCCAGGAGCGCGGTGGAAAGCGCGCCTACGTGGAAATCCCCGGCATTGACGTGCCCTTCCACTCCCGTGTTCTGCGCCCCCGGGTCCCGGCGTTTGCCGACAAGCTGGATTCGCTGCTGCCAGAAGAACTGGATGTGGACGCCCTGGTCGACCGCTACGTGCCGAACCTGGTGGCTCGCCCCTTCGAGCTGACCTGTGACTTCGCCGAGGCAATCCTGGACGTTGTTCCCTCCGAACCGCTGAAGAAACTGCTGGATAGCGGCGAGTTTGAGCGCCAGGCCACCGACTCCCCGCCAAGCTTGCCCGCGTGCTCATGATTGAGCTGCTGAGCTGGCAGTTCGCCTCCCCGGTCCGCTGGATTGAGACGCAGGATCTACTGATCAACGAGGCGAAGGTGGAGCACATTGTGGAGGTTGGTTTGGCCTCTGCACCCACGCTGGCCAACCTGGCCGCCCGCACCCTGGATCTTGCAGGAGAACGCTGGCGCATCGGTGCGCGTGTTCAACGTCGAGCGCGACGCGGATGCCGTGAACCTGGCCGATCCGAAGTCCGCTCCGGTGGTGGAGGAAGCCGCCCCGAGGCCGAGGAAACACCTGCTGAGGCGGCTCCCGCCGAGGCACCCGTTGAGCCTGCACCCGCCGCTGAGGCTGCTCCGGCACCCGGCTCCCGCCGCACCGACGGGTGGCTCTCCCGCTGGTGAGCTGCCGTTTACCGCTGCGGATGCGATCATGTTCCTGTTTGCGGTGCAGAACAAGGTGCGCCTGGACCAGATCGCGGGTGGCGACACCACGGAGACCCTCACCAATGGCGTATCTTCCCGCCGTAACCAGCTGCTCATGGACATGTCCACCGAGCTGGGTGTGCCCACCATTGACGGTGCGGCAGAGGCGGACGTCGATACGCTGAAGGCCCGCGTGGCCACCGCCGCCCCCGGCTACCGTGCGTTCGGCCCGGTGCTGTCGGAGGTTGTGCGCGGTCGCCTGCGTACCCTGACCGGCCAGGCGTCGCAAAAGCCCGCCTACATTCGTGACCGCGTGACCGGTGCTTGGGGCCTGCCCGAGTCGTGGGCGGTGCACGTGGAGGCCGAGCTGGTGCTGGGCACCCGCGACGGCGAGTCCGTGCGCGGTGGCGATGCCGGTACCCTGCCCTCCGACAATCCTTCCTCCAAGGCCGCCCTGGATGCGCTTATCGACGCCGCAGTGACCAACGTCGCTGCCGCGCACGGCGTGTCCGTCTCCCTGGGGAGCGGTGATGCTGCCGGTGGCGGCGGCGTGGTTGATTCTGCTGCTCTGGATGCCTACGCCGATACCGTCACCGGTCCGGAAGGTGTGCTCGCTGCTACGGCACGCACCATCCTGGACCAGCTGGGGCACCTCACCCCCGAACCCGCGGAACCCGAAACCTCCGACACCGCCCTCATCGACGCGGTGGAGGCCGAGCTGGATCCGCAGTGGTTCAAGATGGTTACTCCCACCTTCGACGAACAGCGCGCCGTGCTTTTCGACGACCGCTGGGCCAGCGCCCGCGAAGACCTCGCCCGCCTAGCAAACGGCGCCGACATTGCTGTGCAGCGTTTCGCCGGAACCGGTGAGGTTGTAGCAAAACAGGCCGCATGGTGGGCTGGACAGACCTCCGACAAGAAACTGGCTCAGACCCTTACCTCGGTGTCCGAGATTGCCACCCAAGAACCCACCGAGCCGTGGGTCGAGGATGTTGCCCTGGTCACCGGCGCAGCCCCCGGCTCCATCGCCGGTGCGTTGGTGGAGAAACTGCTGGCAGGCGGCGCAACTGTCATCATGACGGCCTCCAACGTCAACGATGCCCGCAAAGGAATACGCCCGCACCCTCTACGCCAACAACGCTTCCGCCCACGCGAAGCTGTGGCTGGTGCCCGCCAACATGTCCTCCTTCCGTGACGTGGACTCCCTGGTCGAGTGGATTGGCACCGAGCAGAAAGTCACCGTGGGTAAAGACGTGAAGGTCACCAAGCCTGCGTTGACCCCCACCCTGGTATTCCCCTTCGCCGCACCCCGCGTGTCCGGCAGCCTGGCCGATGCCGGCCCCGCTGCAGAAAACCAGGCACGCCTGCTGCTGTGGAGCGTGGAGCGCACCATCGCCGGTGTTGCAGATCTTGCCTCCCGAGGTTTTGGTTCCCGCGTGCACGTGGTGCTGCCCGGTTCCCCGAACCGCGGCACCTTCGGTGGCGACGGCGCTTACGGCGAAGTCAAGGCAGCCTTCGATGCCATCCTGGCGAAATGGACCGCTGAAAGCGTCTGGCCGGACTACGTGTCCCTCGCCCAGGCCCGCATCGGCTGGGTGGCTGGTACCAACCTGATGGGCGGCAACGACCCGCTGGTACCGCTGGTGCAGAAGCACGGCATCCACGTGTACACGCCCGACGAAATCTCCGAGGAACTCCTGGGACTGTGCACGCCGTCGGCACGCGCCGAGGCAACCAAAAGCACCCTGGACGCGGACTTCACTGGTGGGCTCGCTGACGCCAACGTGTCCCTGCCGGAACTGGCCGCATCGCTGGACCTGACTTCAGATAGTGCAGAGACTGAAGAGAAGCCCGTCACCATCAACGCGCTGCCCTCTCCCGCCGCACCGAAGCAGGCAGGCGGCATTGACCTGGGTAAAGTCACCACGCCGCTGGAAGACATGGTGGTTATTGTCGGCCTGGGCGAAGTCTCCTCTTGGGGCTCCGGCCGCACCCGCACCCTCGCGGAATACGGCATCCAACGCGACGGCGACGTTGACCTCACCGCCGCCGGTGTGCTGGAACTCGCCTGGATGACCGGCCTGGTCAACTGGTCCGACGACCCCACACCCGGCTGGTACGACGCCTCCGGCGAAGCCGTCGCCGAGGAAGACATCTACGACCGCTTCCGCGACGAAGTGGTTGCCCGCGCCGGTATCCGCCGCTTCGTGGACGACTACACCCTGGTTGACGAAGGCTCCATTGACGTAGCCACCGTCTACCTTGACCGCGACATCTCCTTCACCGTGGCCACCGAGGAAGAAGCCCAGGACTACGTGGACGCCGACCCGGCAACCACCAGCATCAGCCCCACCGAAGACGGCGAATGGTTGGTGCACAAGAAGCGTGGCGCCCAGGCACGCATCCCGCGCAAAGCCACACTCAGCCGCGTTGTTGGTGGTCAGCTGCCCACCGACTTCAACCCCGCCAACTGGGGCATCCCCGGCACCATGATCGAAGGTCTCGACCGCATCGCCGTGTGGAACCTTGTCACCGCCGTTGATGCGTTCCTCAGCGCAGGCTTCACCCCCGCCGAACTGCTCCGCATCGTCCACCCGGCCGATGTCGCCTCCACCCAGGGCACCGGTATTGGTGGCATGGAATCCCTGCACAAGGTCTTCGTCACCCGATTCCTCGGCGAAGAACGACCCAGCGACATCCTGCAGGAAGCCCTGCCCAACGTGGTGGCCGCACACGTCATGCAGTCCCTCGTCGGCGGCTACGGATCCATGATCCACCCCGTCGGTGCCTGCGCAACCGCAGCCGTGTCCCTGGAAGAAGGCGTGGACAAGATCAAGCTCGGCAAAGCCGACTTCGTGGTCACCGGCGGCATTGACGACATCAGCGTCGAATCCCTCACCGGCTTCGGCGACATGAACGCCACCGCCGAATCCGCGGCACTCGCGGCCAAGGGCATCAACGAGCGCTTCTACTCACGCGCCAACGACCGCCGCCGCGCAGGCTTCGTCGAAGCCGAAGGCGGAGGCACCGTCCTCCTCGCGCGTGGTGACGTCGCCGCCAAGCTCGGACTGCCTGTCTACGCTGTGGTTGCCCACGCACAGTCCTACGCCGACGGCATCCACACCTCCATCCCGGCTCCGGGACTCGGTGCACTTGCCGCCGGACGAGGAGGAACCAGCTCCGCGTTGGCCCGCTCGTTGAACGGTCTTGGTCTCACCCCCGACGACGTGCGCGTAGTGAGCAAGCACGACACGTCCACCAACGCCAACGACCCCAACGAGTCCGAACTCCACAGCCTGCTGTGGGAATGCCCTGGGACGCGACGCCGGAAACCCGCTGTTCGTGGTCTCCCAGAAGACCCTCACCGGACACGCCAAGGGTGGCGCTGCGCTCTTCCAAACCGCAGGACTCTGCCACATCCTGGCCACCGGCGACCTGCCGCAAAACGCATCCCTCGACTGCGTTGACCCAGCCATCGAGCCCCCTGGCCAGCCCCTAGTCTGGCTGCGCGCCCTCTCTGGGTGCCGGTGCAGTGAAGGCAGGCGTACTCACCTCGCTGGGCTTCGGCCACGTGTCCGCCGTGGTAGTGCTCGCACACCCCGGTGTGTTCGAAGCGGCACTCGACGCCGCTGGATACCCGTGGACGAATGGCGCACATCCGCCAATGCGCGGTTGGCCGCCGGTGCCCGACGTCTCGAAGAAGGCATGGTCGGACACGTTGAACTCTTCAGCGTGATCGACGGACGCCGCTTCCCCGCCGTCGGAGCACACGAAGCAGAAATCGCCCTGCTTCTCGACCCCGACGCCCGCCTCGGCGAAGACGGAATCTACCCGTCGGCGTAGATTCTGGCCGGGCTGGTTTCGCCGGTTCCGCCGGGCTGGCTGCTAGTTTCCAGTTGCTAGTCGCCTGAAAAGCCCTGGTCACACGTTGTGTGGCCGGGGCTTTCTTTGCGGCGGGTGCGGCGGGTCCCTTGTCTGCTTTTGCTGTCGCGCTGGGTCTTTGCTACGGGTCTTTGCGCAGGTCTTTGCGCCAGCTACCCTCTACATCCCCCGCCTTGTTGGGCTGAACTGCGGTTTGTCCCACAATCCACCATTTTCCGGTTAGTTGATGGTTTTTGGGACACCAGCCCCCTGTTTTTGTCCCAGGATCCACCAAATTCTTAAAAATGGTGGATCCTGGGACATTTTCGCTTTCCTCGATCGGATCAGGTACGAGCACCGGCAGTCCCAGCGCTCACATTGACTCCCGCTCTCGCATTTCCTTGTACCGCCGCAGCACATCCCTGTAGGCAAACCCAGAGAACACGTCCTTGGCGGAGTACGCCCAGATGGTGTATCCCGCAGTGACCAAACGATCATAACGATTGGTAGCACGTTCCACGTTAAACTGTTGCTCTTCGGCAGTCTGTCCGTATTTACCCAGGCCAGATATTTCAATCACAATCCGTGTCCGCCTGATCTGAAAGTCCGGCCGCCGCGTAGCCAGACGTGAATCAGCCACTGTGACCTGCGGCTGCACATCAATCACCCCATCTTTGCGCACTTGCGCCAGGAAGTACGCCTCGGCGGCTGATTCAACATAGGGGTCAACAAGATCAAGCACCCGCGTAAGGGTTTCATCGCTAAGAGCCGCTTCCCGCAATTCGGCGAGCGGGCATGCGTCGTGCGCCACCACCCAGCTCGTCGCCATAAAGCAGTCTTCAAAGCTGTGGTATCTGGCCAGATCCAAGAGCACACGCGGGATGGTAGCTACTTTGGCTATTTTTCCATCCACATAACTACTTTCCCCGAGCAGCGCCCTAAGCCGCCGACCGCCCCCAACGTCTTTGCTTCCCCTGTTCATAGCGTATTCCACCGGATCATCTCGCCCAACCCTCACCCACATCCCCCACAGCAACGCGGCCGAGACACCAGCAATGACTCGCGTCCCGCTAGCTCCAAGGGCAAGTGCTCGTAGCCGGTGTTGTTCCCACGGCGGCAGCTCATTAAAGCCGTCCCGTTCCACATAGACTCCCAAAGGCCAAACGCAGGTGCGTCCCAGAAAGCACCCCTCGGCTGAGCGCACGACGCCCCGCGCTATCACAGTCGCGCGAAAATACAAGCTTCATACATCCCCCTCCCCTCGGATCACCCTACCAAGCTTTCCTAGTACAATGCACAGAATGACCATTCCAGCTGCGCATACCACCACCGACGAACGCCAGTATGTCCTTACGTTAAGCTGCCCCGACACAACGGGAATTGTGGCTAAATTGTCGTCTTTCATTGCCGATATTGGCGGCTGGATCACAGAGGCAGGTTTTTCACCGACCCGGAGAGCGGCTGGTTTTTTACCCGCCAGGCTGTGCGCGCGGCGTCGATTAGCATGGGCTTTGACGAGCTGAGCCAGCGTTTTGCGGAGGTCGCGTCCGAAATGGGCCCGGATGTCCGGTGGCGTTTGTGGGATACCGCGAAGCCGAAGAAGGCTGTGATTTTGGTGTCCAAGGAGGGTCATTGTCTGCATGATTTGTTGGGGCGGGTTGCGCAGAAATGATTACCCGATGGATGTGGCTGCGGTGATCGGTAATCACGAGGATTTTGCGGCCAATTGCCCAGGCCCCACGGCATACCCTTTCCATTATGTTCCTTTTCCGAAGGATGCGGTGGGTAAACGCAAGGCTTTCGACCAGGTTGCAGACCTTGTGAATGCGGAAAGTCCCGACGCCATTGTTCTTGCGCGTTTCATGCAGATTCTGCCGCCGGATTTGTGCGAAATGTGGTCAGGTAAGGCAATTAATATTCACCACAGTTTCTTGCCGTCGTTTATGGGCGCGCGCCCTTATCACCAGGCTTATCGACGCGGCGTGAAACTCATCGGCGCAACCTGCCATTACGCCACCGAAGACCTCGACGACGGCCCGATCATCGAACAGGACGTCATTCGCATTTCCCACAAAGACACCCCCTCCGATATGCAACGACTCGGCCGCGACGCCGAGAAAATCGTCCTCGCCCGCGGCCTACGATTCCACCTCGAAGATCGCGTTCAGGTCTACGGAAACCGAACCGTCATTTTCGACTAAACCCCCACCGCTTATCGACGCCGCGACACCCACTCGCCGCGTCGATTTTTGCTGTTTCCATAGTGGAGGGGCGACGGGGTTGATAATATTGTCGTGAATGTGTTGGTGCGGGTAAAGAGGAGAGTAGTAGATGGGAAGGTTTATAGAAAAAGGCGATAAACCCTGGCTCTGGGGAGGAGTCGGAATAGTTGCTGGCCTAACAATAGGGTTTGCCATTGCACATATTCGAACACTAAGAGAATGGCCATGGGACATAATAGCCCAACCCTTAGCAACCTTAGGCGCAGGTATCGCTGCCATCATCGCTGCTGCAATTACTCTTCACAATGGAGAGAAAACAAGAGAGCAAGATAAAGAAATACATAAAACAAGCTCACGAGCAGAGCAAGAACGCACACTTCGTGAGCGTTTTACCTCAATCGTGGAACTACTAGCAACCGAAGATCTCACCAAGCGCGAATCTGGAGTATATGCAATGGCAGCACTTGCTGATGACTGGGCAGCTTTCTATAAGGATGATCAAAAATCAGCATTACGGGAGCAACAAGTTTGCCTAAACATTCTAATCAGTCAACTTCGTGACCCAATACTGCACAATTCACCACCTCAAATACACACATTCAAAGAAAAAATACAGGATATAATATTCTCACGGTTCGAAGGGAATAATAATGAAGAGCCTGGACAATGGTCAACCCTAAATTTAGTTGCAGAACATTGCTATTTCTATAACCTGTCTTCAAAAGGGATTTTCAAACAACGAGCATCTTTTTTAAATGCACATTTCCATGGAAAAACATCTTTCAATAGTGCCCATTTTTACAATAATGCCACATTTAGTGATACGCGCTTTCATGATGGTGCTACATTTAGCAATGCACGCTTTCATGATGGTGCAACATTTTCATGGCGCCCTTTTTGTGAAAGTGTGAGTTTTCAAAGAGCGCACTTCAACATTGACACCCCCTTCGATTCTAATGACAATTATGAAAATTGTGCAGATTTTAGCGAAATAGAGTTTTATAATAATGCATCTTTTCTTTGTGCAAAATTTTATAATAACACCTCTTTCAATGGAACACATTTCAACAACAATACACCTCCCGCACAGATATGGAATACCATAGAAATGCAGATTTTAGCTTTTTCCCACTTTTTATGGCATAGCCTCTTTCCATGGCAGCCACTTCCATAAGTGCGCACATTTTTGCAGGGCACATTTCGACGAAACGGCATGGTTTAAAGCATCTCGATTTGAAAGCTTTGCATCTTTCCAGAAATCCAATTTTAATTCTCAAATCTTTTTGAAGATACACACTTTAAAGGGTCGAACAGATTTTCAGGACGCAATTTTTGAAGGTCCGGCATATTTTTGATAATGCGAAATTTCTAGTACCCATTTCCAGCAGGAGTAATAAATTCCTTAAATCACTAAATATTAATCTAGAAAAATGTGGGGTTTGAGTGTAAATTTTTCCCGAAACGATTAGACCTCTCAAAGACAAGTTCAAAATTATCCATTCTACATATTGCATTCTCAAATCTTTTTAAGGTTGTTATGAATTTTTCTCCCAGGACGCGGACTAGAAGCTCTCGCAACTAACTAAACCGCCAGGCCAACACGCGTATCACACGCATAAAGAAAGAACCTAGCCGCTAGGTTAACCATTAACCCAAAACAACGCCAAAAAGAAAAAGGTTCTTTCCAGATAGCTCACCTACCGCACCCGCCTCGATAGCACAAACCCACCTGGCCTGCGACCATCACCGCTACCACCGCGCCGCCAGCTGCAAGACCCAAACACCCCTAGTACTACACTGACTATCGACACCATCCTGGTCCATCACCTCGCTCACGACTGTAGGGTCAATCAAGCCAGAAGCTTATCGCTGCTTCCACGAATATCATCTCCGCCTGTACCCCAGCCAAGATGTCTTGACTAAGTAAGAAGCAGCAGGTGACGTGATTCTGTGTCTGGATGGTGCCCTCATCTAAACTGGCACGAGTCGCCATCAGAACAGTCACTGGCACCTACACCAGCAAAGATGAAAGCCTTCACTACGACACCATTGGCTGGTTTCTAGAAAACATCGTCACTTTGACAGCAATCTCCAAGTACTGTCGAATCATGATGGCCACCCGTTGCATGTCGCGTCAACCGAACCCAAGGCCACTCACAACATTACCGCTGCGAGGAAGCATATTTTCGATGCTGTCTGGACCACAGGAGTGTGGACCTTCGCTGATAAAGGCATGCCCTAAGATTACAACGCCACTCAAAACGACAGATTGAATCCTGATGACAAGACCATCGGGAAGATCATCACCAGCGTCTGGACCCCACTGAAAGCTGGAACACTGCGTTAAAACATTACAACGCCCTACAACACATCAGCCCATATCCGAACACGATCACAAAGACCACCCAGGCAATTTCACTGCATTACGCCTCTGATTGACGATCTTGGTGAGAAAACCCTTTTGATAAACTAAAACACCAACCAGAGTCAGCATTTCAAGTCGGTACACAAAACTTCTCAAGGAGAATAATAATATATCACTCCACTACCAGGGATCTCACTACATACGCAGGTATTAAGCGTTTCTCGCGCCTAATACCTGTTATACAGATGCTACTGTAAATTCCAATTTTACTGGACCAATTTCAAGGTTCCAACCCCAACCTCTCCCGCAACCATATCTCACCATCACATCCCCAAGCCCCACACCAGCCCCAACAGCGCCCTCCCTCCGACCTCGCGCCCACACAATAATCATCCGAATGCCAACGCCACCGAGGACAACGGCGAATGCTCGCCAATCGGGCAGCGTGGTCGGAAAATCTGGGAGAGGACCGTTGCGCAGCACGGCTGAGGTGATGACCTCATTGATGATCATCAGGGAATAGGCGATGGTGGTGCTGATGGTGAGGTAGGCCGCGGCGTCGATAAGCACGGTGGACCAGACGGCGTTGCTGTTTACGCGCCTGCCGGAGCCAGCGCTGGCCAGAACGATGGAAATCAGTGCGACGATGAGGATGCCGATGGGGCCGCTGAAGATTTTGATGGCTTCTATGGGGTGACTGTATCTGCTTGCTCGACGCTAAATTTCTGAGTCATCTTGGTGACCCACATGCTCATGATTCCGGTCGCAGCGGCAAGCAGGCCAAGCGGCAGGACCAGTGACCCGGCGCGGGTGACACGACTGATGGTGTTGTTCACCAAGTCGCCGTTGCCCATAAGCATGGCCAATACTGCGCCGATAGTGTGAACGAGGATACCGCCGAGGAATGCTGCGGCGAGGCAGAGCATCGCACCCATCGCAAAGTAGATAGTATAGGCATCTTCGCTGCCGGTCGGCTGGGCGTTGGCGATCACACGGTAGATGGAGGATGCTCCAGCAATGGTGGACAACCCAAGGAAGACACTAAAGATGCGCCAGCCCATACGGCTCGGCGGCTCGGTTTCAATCGGCTCAGGCCGCGCGATCTGACTAGTTTGCGCAATCTGACCAGCCTGAGCAGCTTAGGCAGCAGAAACGTTCGCACGCTTCGCACGGCGCGCCCGCCTTCGCCCCAATGGCCCCGGCGATGAGTCCCGTGAGAGCGACGCCCCCAAGGCTGCTGGTCACAGCATTAATCGGCAGCGACCCGCTGAGCGGATCGTGCGGGAATACGCCGGTCCCAACCAGCATCTGCACGTGCATTGGCCACAGGACATAGCTCAGTGACGAGCCGATGCCGCCGCCCACGACGCTGGCCAGCAGGGGCATTGAGCGTAACAATCCCCTGATTTGGCTGGCCCGCCTCATCACTGCGCCTCTTGAGCGACAATACGGCCACGACAATCATGGCGATTATGCCAACAAGGATGTTGATCCCGAATGTGGTTCCACCAAGTGCGGTGATCACTGCCTGGTCGTCGTCGCCGTGCGCCCGTATCCCCGCATCAAGTAGCCCGGTGCTCAGGGAGAGGAAGAAGGCGAAAGTCGCGCTGGTCAGTCCGATGCCAAGGTATTTCATTGTTGTTGCCCCTGTTCGTCAGTAGCGGTCCGCGCCGCGAGCGCAAGCGCCGATAGCGCGACGAGGTTTGTAGTGGTTTGTGTTGGGTTCATGGTTTTAGCTTGCTCCCCCAACATGCCCCTGCACACCAGGGTTTTCCCTGATCTTTGAAAAATCAGGGAAAACCCTGAGGGCGTCAAGTTTGCTTATGCTCAAGCACGAAAACACCCCATTTTCCGACCTGGAGATAAGCAAACTTCTTGGTAGACCACAACATTCCCCAGCCAAAGTAGGGTCCACCGCCAGGCTCGAAACACCCCAATTCCGTACCCAGCGGTGGACCTATCCTGCATAAACACCCACACAACACCCCTCACCCATGCATCACATGAAACAGCTCCTCCACGCTGGGTGCGCAGCTCGGCATGATTGACCCCGTCGGCGAGGATGATCACCCGGTCAGCGGTGGCGGCAATATCAAGGCTGTGGGTGACCATCACCAGCGCCGTGTGGCGTGACGGTTTGCCCGCAGCAGGTCCATGACCTGCGCGCTGAGTGTGCACGTCAGAGCGATCCGGTGGGTTCGTCCGCGAATAGCAACTGGGGTTTGCGTACCAGCGCACGCGCAATAGCTACGCGCTGCCGTTGCCCACCGGAAGCTGGTCGGGAAGTAGCATGTGCTTTTTCCTGTGAGGCCGACGTAATCGAGGGCGTCGTTAATCTCCTGATCAGGGGACGGAAACTCCGGGCGAGTTTGGCGGGGAAGCCGCAGGTTGTCTCTCCACGTTGAGGGATTCGATGAGGTTGAGGTCTTGGAAGATGAATCCGATGTGGTCGCGGCGCAGTTTCGCTATAGCAACCCGCTGGGCGTCGCGGCGTCGTTTCCGTCGGGAGAAGGCGTCTTTGCTGGTGATGCGGTGTTCGCCGATGAAGATGTCGCCACGATCGATGGGGGTGAGCCCGCTGAGACTGTGCAGAAGCGTGGTTTTGCCGGACCCGGATTGCCCAATGATGGCCACGAATTCGCCTTCGCGGATGTCGACGTTCACGCCTCGCAGCACCGGCAGGTCGTCGTATTGTTTGTGCAGGTTAAGCGCTTGGAGCAGCATGGCTGAGTGTCCTTTCGGTGGTATTGCGGCGGAGTTCGGTGAGGGTAATGCTCCAGAGCATGGTGGCGGCAATGCCGATGCCAAGGCAGAGGACGGCAAGCGTACTTCCGGCGGGCATGCTGAGCTGCGTCATGGGCAGCGGCCCGCGCGCGAACGCGAACGTCATGCACACGTCGTTGATGATCACCGTCCCGTAGGCGATGATCCCGGCAAGAATGAGGTACACCAGGGTTTCCATCAAAGTTTTTTGTGTGAGCAGCTCGTCGGTGGCGCCGGAGGTGTACAGCAACTGGGCGTCGTGTTGCCGGGGTCTGAGGGCGATGAGCACCACGGACGCCGCGGAAGCGCAGGCCACAACGATGGACCCGCCGACAAGGAGAGGGATATGCTGAGCGGCGCGGATAATGATTCAGAGTCCGGCACTCCCATGCTCACGAGCACCTGCCGGAATTTGCTTATCGACATTCCTGCCATCCCCGTCGTACTCCCCGCGATAGCAATGGGCATGATGAGGGTTCCGGTGAGCGTGGGCCGCGCCTGTGCCTCGCGAACAGCCAGGAACCACGGCGTCGCCGTAATCGGCAGTACGCGCAGCATCGCCACGAGTACGCGCAGAATATACGGCCCCCACAGCGCCACCACCACGCTCAGTAGCACACCCACACCCACGTAAGCGCCGAGCATTCCCCCCATTTCATCAATGTTCTGCAGCGGTTCAACCTGCGCAATCGCATAATAGAGCGCCCCCACCCCGAGGGATGCTACGACACACAAGAGTTTTCGAACAATCCCCACGCGCGTACGGCGGAAGGCACCGCTTATCGACGCCCCGTCCACCAGTTCCGCATGCATCGCCCGGCGCGCACCCATCAGCCCGGTGAGCAGGCTCATTCCCGCAACACTTACTATGGCGATGACCAGCGCCGGTGCGGGGATGGGCTGGTCGAGTGCGGGACTCGTGGGTAGTCCACTGGTGGCCACAGTATGCGCATAGGGGGTACCACAGCAGCCAGGCGAAGGCCGCGCCAATCACGCCGGTGAGCGTGGATACCACGAGCACTTGCGCCCTGAGAATGCGGGCCGCTTGACCAGGCAGCATGCCCACCAGCTGCCACCTGGCCACCACGGGGTGCTGCAACCGGAGAGTGAAATTAGTGACCAGCGTGAGGGATACCAAACTGGTGGCCACCACTAGGAGTAGCGCGGTGGAACCAAGCGATATGTAAGCTTCCTGAGTTTCGCCCGTGGAGCGCGCGCCCGCAACGATAAACCCAATGTTCAGTGACATGACCACGGCCAGCACCGTGTTGGACATGATGAGTGCCAGCCAGGTGACCAGGTTGGTTTTCAGAATAAGTTTGAAAAAGCATGGTTCTAGCGCTCTGGCTTCGGGTCGGTCCCAGGAATGCGGGTCTGGTTCACAGTTCCGGTGCGCAGGTACTCGGTAATAACGGGACCCAACTGGGGGTTATCGGTACTAATTTGCACGTGACCTGGGCCATCGACGGTGAGTACGTGACTGCGCATGGCGGTGGCCATCTTGTTGAATGTCTCATGCAGGGGTGTTCGGGTCACTAGTGCCCTGGATTTGCAAAGGCCGTACAGCCAACTTCTCGCCCGTAATATCCGGGGCCCGGGTGCTCTGGGGTGATGGCGGAACACGTCATGCCGCTGGAGGTCAGGTCTATATCGGAGAAAAGGGTCTCCAATGACGGTCTGGCCCCCATAGTCCCGAAATCATCCTGTCGAGGGTGAACGGGGTGGGCGCGGTCGTTGCACTCCACCATGAGGGGCATGTTCCCTACTTCACTCAGGGCTTCCAAGACTTTGTCGGGAAGTGTCACTGGCTCGGCGCTGGACAGTTTTCCAGCAACCCACGGCCACAGAGCAGGCTGACTCAGTCCCATACGAGAAGCTGCATGGACGCGGACTGGTTTTTGTTTCGAACCGGGGTGCGTCAACTGCGTCAGCACCCCTTCGGCCTTCACTGCCGTCGGATCCACCCTGGTCATAGCCTCGGTACCGATGCTTCCAGTGGAGCCCTAGCGCGTCCGGCAGGTCCTCTTCCTCGGCAGCTGGCGGCGGAATGTTGAGGGTCACACCGGTTTCCTGCCTCACCCGCTCTGCCCAGGACTTGTACACAGCTCGTGGTGTCGTTCCCATGTGGTAGACGTCATCGTGCTGAGAGACCCAACCGATCATGAGCGGCTTTGCGGAATCCATCAACTTGCTCAGAATGGTCGTTATCAGGGTTGTAGCCGGAATCCAGTACCACCTTGTCGGTGTGCTCTGGGAATGTGGTTGCGTACATCGATCCCAGGACTGTTCCGTAGGAATTGCCGTAGATGGAGATCTTCTCCTCTCTCATGGCCTGACGCACGTGATCCCAGTCACGGGCAGTGTTCTCCGTGGTCAGCGTCGCGGCATAGCCCGGCATTTTCGCGTCACGCATCGCTCATGATCAATCCACCAGAGCGCTGGATCTGATCGATGGGACCAGCGTTGACCTCTTCGCATTCCAGCTTGGTGGACCCCTCCAGACCGCGCGGCTGCACTCCCACAATGTCCCATTCTTCCCGCACCTCTTTAGGCCAGCGAGGCGTAGTATCAGGATAACCCTCCACAGTGGTGAACTGGTGGTACACCGAGCCGCCCGGACCGCCGGGGTTAATAAACAGCACACCTCGGCGTTTTTCCGGCTTTGTGGCTGCGGCCTTGATAAAGCCAACGCTGATTTTCTTGCCATCCGGGTTGGAGTAGTCCATGGGAACGTCCATCCGTCCGCAACTTGTGCCAGGCTTGTTGACGTATTCTGGGCAGTCTTCCTGCGTAATCGCTGGTCGTTTTACAGGTTCGGCCTGCGCCGGAATGGATACAGTAGCCATGGCGGCAAGACTCGCTGACGCAGCAACGGCTGCAATGATTGTTCTGGGGTTTCGCATAACCCCAAGCCTGCTACATGCCATACCCCCAGCACATCGGGGGTTTCCCCGATTTTTAAAAGTCAGGGTAACTCAGGGTAAACCCCTACCACTGATAGTTACCGCTCAAAATGTCCTTAATCTGGGGGCGCACGTCAAACCAGTAGATACCGATGATCACAACGCCGATGATCGCCATGAACGCCATGTAAGCCAGTCCTATGGATGAGACGAATGCGGAGCCCAGCAGCAGCCCCAGCCACACCCATTTGGATTGGCGGTCGGCTGCGCGGAAAGCGTCTTCCCGGGTCATGCCGACTTGCACCGCGCCAACAACACCGCAGATAGCGACGATCTGCATAAGCCCCCACACGGCCAGGGTGACATAGTCTGCGTAGCTGTCAATCAACAATTCACTCAATCCCAAAGTTCTTTAGGCACCAAAGATCAGGTGCGACACGGTGTAAATCAGTAAACCAGCGAGGGCGCCAACAACAGTGCCGTTGAGGCGAATGTACTGCAAGTCTTTGCCCACCATCAATTCAATCTTGTCGCTGGCCTCGTCAGCGTCCCAGCGTTCCACGGTTTCACTGATAATGGAGGTCACCTCGTCAGCGTAGTTGTCCGCCAGGAATGCGGCCGCGCCGGTGATGCGACGGTCCAGGGATTCCCGCAACTCCGCGTCGGAACGCAGGTTGTTGCCCCAGCTGACGGCGAGTTCTGCGACCTTCTGCCGGAGCAGGGAGTCGGGGTTTTCTGCGGCGTCGATAAGCGTGGTGGAGGTGGATGCCCACAGCGCGGAGGCCAGCCCCTGCACGGGTGTGGACCCCATGATGTCATGCTTCATGTCCTCGACGCGCTGGATCATTGTGGGATCTTCCTGCAGGTCACGCGCGAGATTGTTGAGGAAGCGGCGGATGGCGTGGCGCGCCTCATGGTTCGGGTCGGTGGACACGGCGCTGGTCCATTGCACCAGCTCTCGATACACCTTGTCGCCCACAACGTCGTTTAGGAACTGCGGTGCCCAGGTGGGCAGGCGCTCATCCAGGATGCGAGTGATCAACGCCTCGCTCCCCAGGGCCTTGCGATGCAGCCACTGCACCAGCTCGTCCACGACGGGTTCGGTGCGGCCTTCCTCAATGAGCTGTTCCAACAGTCGGCCGGCAGGCGGCGCCCATTCGGGTTGCGCAAAGCTTATCAATCAACATCGTGTTGATCACCGCCTCCGCGTCCTTAGGATCCAGCGCCCGCACAATATTCGCCGTCAGCCGACCCGCCTCGCTGGATACCTTCTCCGCGTTCTCGGGTTGCGACAGCCACTCCCCCGCGCGATCAGGAATCCCAGCGGCACGCACCTTCTGGGTAATCAACTCCGCATTGAGGAAGTTCTCACCGACAAAAGCCGCTCAACGACTCCCCGATCTGGTCCTTCTTATTCCGCACAATCGCCGTGTGCGGAATCAGCAATCCCAGCGGCTTACGGAACAGTGCCGTCACCGCAAACCAGTCCGCCAAACCACCAATCATCCCAGCCTCAGCCGCGGCGCGAAACAAATCCCACCCACGTCGCCGTCTGACCTGGCTGCGCCTCAGCCCACCGGCAGGCAAAATAAATCGCCGCTGCAACCAGCAGCAATCCGGTGGCCACGGCCTTGCAACGGCGTAGGGACTCGACGTCGCTCCGCCTCCACCTCAGGGCGACGGACCAGGCACCGCCAGACGATCCTGGGCAGCTACATCAACGGCTTTGTCAGACATAGCCTCCATTATCTACGCAACAGCGCTGACGGGTGAGGATTCCCGCAAATGTTCGCTCTAAGCACGCCTGCCCGCCCGCACCGCTTATCGACGCCCGCCCTCCCGCAAACCCCATCCGAAACCCCAACAACCGCCGCCACATTCCCGAAGGAACACGACGGCGGTTGTTCTTGAAGGTGCCAGTAACCCCGCTTATCACGGAGTCTGACTGTTCGGGCCCCCACAATGTAGGGGACACCGTTTTAGTGCTTGCGGCCGGTGGCAGCCACGTAGGCGCGGTAGTGACGGCGCCCGTAGTAGATGAGACCGAATCAAGGACCAGGCAGGAAATGGCCAACACTGCGCCGATGATAGCGTAGGTGCTTCCATTTTCCTGGGTTCCAGCAATGCTGGAGGAAAGTCCGAACAAAAGCGCCTAGACCCGCGAGGGAGGTGAGAATGAATCCCATTCCCAGCCAGGTGGAACTGCGTTGCAGTGAGGAGTGCTGAGAATCGAGGCTTGAGGGCGTGTAGCCGTCGATGTAGTGCGGCTCGCCTTCGAACACTCGGAAGGTTTGCTCTTCACGCTGGGTAGCTGCATGTGCATCAGACATTGCTGTGTGCCTTTCGTATTAAACCGTACTGAGGTACAGCTTAGTGGTCCTTGGCGGAAAGGGCAGCACGTGCCCGCTCCTTGGTGATCGCCGCAACCGCAGTCAGGGGATGCCTGCCGGGACAAACGTCAGCACATTCGCCGTAGAGGGAGCAGGGGTCCGAAGTTGGTTTCAACTTCGTCCACCATCTTGCGTGCACGCTTTCCTCGCTCTTCCTTGCCCAGCGGCATGAGGGAGGTGAACCAACTTGGCACCAGTGAACAGGTGTGCAGCACCGTTGGGGCAAGCTGCGACGCAGGCACCACAGCCGATGCAGGCTGCGTGATCCAGCGCCAGTTCGGCGGTTTGGTGGTTCATGTGCAGGGTGTCAGCGTCGGGCGCAGTGCCCGCGTTGACGGACACGTAGCCACCTTGCTGCATGACGCGGTCCAGTGCGGAGCGATCCACGATCATGTCTTTGATCACCGGGTACGCTGCGGGCGCAGCGGCTCGATTTTCAGGGTGTCGCCGTCACTGTAGCTCACCAGACGTTGGTGACAGGAGGGCTTGTTTTTCTCTGGGCCGTGGGGGCGTCCGTTGACATTGAGGCCACAGGTGCCACAGATGCCTTCACGGCAGTCGGATGCGAATGCAAAGGGTTCCTTGCCAGCTTCGATCAGACCCTCGTTGACGTGGTCAAGGAGTTCCAGGATGGACATCTGCGGGACAGCGTCGTCCACATCAATGGACTCGAAGTGTCCTTCAGCGGTCGGACCGGCAGCGCCAAATCTCAAGATGCAGTTTCATTACTTGTAGTTCCTTGTCTGCAGCGGGATCGCTTCAGGTAGAGCGGCTCAGCGTGGCGGATGTACTTGTTGGGGCCGCCGGGTTCCCAGGCGGATACGAAGCACCAGTTGTCGTCGTCACGCTCGGCTTCGCCTTCATCAGAAAGGTGATCGTCACGGAAGTGGGCACCACAGGACTCGTCGCGGTCGAGTGCGTCAACACACATGAGTTCGCCGAGTTCGATGTAGTCGGCAACGCGGTTGGCGTACTCCAGCACCTGGTTCATCTCGTGGGGTTCGCCGGTGATGCGCAGGTTAGACCAGAAGTCCTTGCGGAGTTCGCGGATCTTCTCAATGCCGGAAGCCAGGTCCTTCTTGTTACGTGCCACACCGCAGGAGAAGTACAGGATGTCTCCAAGTTTGCGGTGGAAGTATTCGGGACCGTGGTTGCCGTTGATGCTCATCAGCTTGTCGATGCGGGCCTGAGCGCGGTTGACTGCCTCAATGACTACGGGGTCGTTGTCAGCCATACGCTCGGTGCCCAGCAGCGGGCCGAGGTAGTTCGGCACAGAGAACGGGAGGGTGAACCAGCCGTCCACGGACGCAGAGAGCAGGGAGTTTGCACCCAGGCGGTTAGCGCCGTGGTAGGTCCAGGATGCCTCACCAGCAGCAAAAAGACCTTGAATGGAGGTCATTTCGTTGAAGTCGGTCCACAGGCCACCCATGGTGAAGTGGCAGGTGGGAGCGATGCGCATGGGCGTGGTGTAGGGGTCCTCACCGATGGCCTCTTCGTACATCTGGAAGAGGTTGGAGTAGCGCTCTTTGATGGTGTCCTTACCCAGACGCTCGATGGCGTCACGGAAGTCCAGGTACGCCGAGTTATGCAGCGGTCCAACGCCCAGGCCAGCGTTGATCTGCTGGGAGATGGCGCGGGAAGCGACGTCGCGGGGCACCAGGTTACCGAAGGCCGGGTAGCGGCGCTCCAGGAAGTAGTCGCGCTCCTCCTCGGGGATGGTGTTCGGGTCGCGGTCGTCTTTGGGCTCCTTCGGGGACCAGACGCGGCCGTCGTTACGCAGCGACTCGGACATGAGGATGGTCTTGGACTGCCATTCCGAGTTGACCGGAAGGCCAGTCGGGTGGAACTGAATGAACGACGGGGATGCCATGTAGGCGCCTTGGTCGTAGGCACGCATGATGGCGGAAGCGTTCGAGTTCTTTGCCAGCGTGGACATGTAGTACACGTTGCCGTAGCCGCCGGTGGCCAGGATGACTGCGTGACCGGTGTGCGCGGTCAGCTCACCATTGATGAGGTTACGCATCACCGCACCGTGGCAGCGCTTCACGCCGTTTTCGTCTTCCTTGACGATTACATCAACCATCTCGTTGTGGGTGAAGATCTCCACGGATCCGAGGTGGATTTGGCGTTGCAGTGCCGCAGCAGCGGACAGCTGCAGCTGCTGGCCTGTCTGTCCACGGGTGTAGTAGGTGCGGGAGACCTGCACACCACCGAAGGAACGGGTGGCCAGGGTGCCGCCGTATTCGCGGGCGAAGGGGGCACCGATGGCGTTCATGTGGTCGATGACGCGAACGGATTCGTAGGCCAGACGCCAGCAGTCGATTTCACGGCCGCGGTAGTCGCCGCCCTTGACGGTGTCTTTGACGTGGCGGTATGCGCCGTCGTTATCCACCTTCTTACCGCGAGCGGAGTTCACACCACCCTGTGCGGCGATGGAGTGCGCACGACGGGGTGCATCGTGGTAGGTGAAGGCTTTGACGTCGTATCCGGAGTTCGCCAAGGGCTGCGGCAGCATCAGCACCAGCCAGGCCGGTACCGATAACAATAATGCGGAACTTACGACGGTTCAGCGGGGACACCAGGTTGTAGTGGTCTTTTTGCCACTCCCAAGCATCCTTGGAGGGCACGCCGACGGGATCGTTGGCGCTCAGAACCGACCCGATGGTCACGCCATCAACGCACGAAGCGGGAGCGGTGAACTCGGGACGGGGGTGGTTTCAGAGTGAGTGCTCATTAAAGTGAACCTTTCCGTCCTAGCTAATCCAGCCGCATGCAATTGCGAGCGGGATGGAAATGTTGCCGACCATGACCATGGCGGGAACCAGGTACGACACGAACAGGAGAACCGCACGAGTGCGCTTGCCAGTGATACCCAGGTCGCTCACAGCGGTCCAGATACCGTGCGTGAGGTGTAGGAACAGCACCACCATGGCAATGATGTAGAAGATGGCCACGGGCCAGCGGCTGAAGCTTGCCATCAGGGTTGGCGTAGATAGCACCGTGCTCGAACGTGTCGGACGCCGCAGGAGCGACACCCATGGTGAGATCCAGGATGTGGAAGATGATGAACGCCAGCAGAACAATGCCGGTGACAATCATGGTGCGGGCAGTAAAGGAGTTCAGGCCACCCATGAGGTTGGTGCGACGGAACTTACCGCGGGATTGATGTGCACGACCAGTGATGGCGAACGCGCCGTAGACGTGCAGGGATCAGGGGAAGCAAGAAGGGTGATGCGGAAGATCCACAGCACGCCCTCGTGCGGAATGAGGGGGTAACCGACCTCGCGCAGGAATTCGCCGTACTGGTCGATCGGGTAGTGGCCGTCATGCATGGGCATGAAGACCTTCAAGTTACCGATCATGTGGATCAGCACGAACCCACCAAAAATCAGGCCAGTGATGGCCATGGTGAGCTTCAGTGCCCAGGTCGGGAACTTGGGCCGCTCGCGGAGCGGTTTTTCAGTAATTTTGCCGTGAGCGATTGCGTCACGGTCGTCATATTTAACAGTCATGGCACCTCCAGTGTCGCTTTTACTGTACGGCTTTTTCAGGTGATCAAACCACCCGTTACGCGCCCCCGTGTCACAAGTCACAAAACCCCTTTATACCGCTGACCTGCGATTTAGGGTAGCCTCACCTGTCAGATTGCGCACATACGCCTTGTTCAGCGCCACTCACTTCCCGTTTTCAGCTAACATTTAGACGAGGCCCTAACCCTGTGAATAAAATCACAGGTCATATATAACCCACTCCCCATGCCCCCGTTTGGTATCAACCGAAAATACTACGCGTGGCACAAAAACCACCCAATCCCACGCCATAAAAACCCGCAAACGACACCTGCAGACAACCGCCCAGACCCCACTTAGCGTACATAACACCCCGTCACATGCCCTAGCCAGAACTTTGCAAAGGCTCCACACAAACATACACAAAGCCCTCAATAAGTGACGGGGGTCACTATACAGCACGTTATAGTGGACACATGGGAAAGACCTACGTTGGCTCCAGGCTCCGGCAGCTGCGCCGCGACTATGACCTGAGCCAGGCATCACTCGCCGCCACCCTCGGACTCTCAGCCAGCTACGTCAACCAGATTGAACACGACGTCCGCCCCCTCACCGACCCCGTCCTCGACCGCATCACCAGCACCTTTGATGTGGATGCTACGTTCTTCTCCCGCGACGACAACTCCCGGCTCCTTGCCGAAGTACAGGACGCCATGCTGGACAAAGACCTGTACCCCACTCCCGTGGATGTCCGCGAACTCGCAGAGCTGGTGGATAACCACCCCGCGATCGCCCGCGCAGTGGTCGCCATGCACCAGCGCTATCACAACACCCGCACCGCTCTGGCCTTGGCCGACGCCCACCCGCGCCCCACTCCCCGCAACGCAACACCTCACCCCCATGCCCCATGAGGAAGTCCAGGCCTTTTTCTATACCCACCGCAATTACCTGCACGACCTGGACACAGTTGCTGAAACGCTCGCAGCCCAGCTGAACATCACACCTGACACCATCCGCGCCACCGAAGATGCCATCACCCAGAGACTGCAGTCTCACCATGGGGTGCGCATCCTGCACTCCACTGACGCGACGGGGTTCCTACATCGCTACAACCCCGACACCCGCGAACTCACCCTTGCCGCGCGGCTCACACCCGGCCAGCAAGCATTCCGAATGGCCACTGTACTGGGGTTCTTAGAGGCACACGACCACATGCAAAACTACATCGACCAGTCGCAGTTCACCTCACCCGAATCAACCGCCCTGGCGATGCGCGGGCTCGCCTCCTACTACGCTGCGGCCCTCATACTCCCCTACCGCCGGTTCCATGCCGCGGCCGAGGGACTCCCGCTACGACATCGAATACTTAAGCCGGGTCTTCGGCGTTGGTTACGAAACCATCTGCCACCGGCTATCCACGCTGCAGCGCCCCGACCTGCGCGGCGTCCCGTTCACCTTCGTGCGTGTTGACCGCGCCGGAAACATCTCCAAACGTCAATCCGCCACCGGCTTCCACTTCACGCACGTCGGCGGCACCTGCCCCCTGTGGAACGTGTACGACACTTTCACCACCCCAGGGCGCATCATGCGCCAGCTGGCGCACATGCCCGACGGCCGCACCTACCTGTGGATAGCACGCACGGTCAGCCACCACGGCGAACGTTACGGTGAACCCGGAAAACTATTCGCCATCGGCCTCGGTTGCGAGGCACGGCACGCCCGGAGGACCATCTACGCTGACGGCCTCGACTGGAACGACCTGCACACCGCCACCCCCATCGGTGCCAGCTGTTATGTGTGCACGCGCGAAGACTGCGCGCAGCGCGCCTACCCCCCGATACATCGCCCCCTACCTATCGACGCCCACGAATCCACTGTTGCCCCGTATTAGGTAGGTCCGGGTCCTCCCGGACCAAGGCAACAAGTGTGCAGTCATGCGGACCCGTTGCCCCGGGAACACACAGCGAGCACGGGTCGCCGGGGCGGATTGGGCAACGGGCTTCGGGCGGGCGTCGAGAAGCGCGGCGTTTACGTTTGCGAACAGGAACGGGGGCCTCAAAAGTTGATCATGTGGCCGCCGACGCCTTCAGCCGCCTCCTTCATCGCCTCAGATAGGGTTGGGTGGGTATGGACGTTGCGGCCGATTTCCTCAGCAGTGAGATCGAAACGCTGGGCGAGCGTCAACTGCGGCAGCAGCTCAGACACACCGGAGCCAACCATGTGCGCACCCAGCAGCTCGCCGAACTCAGCATCGGCGATGATCTTGACAAAACCAGCGGATTCGCCGAGGCCCTGAGCCTTGCCGTTGGCCGAGAACGGGAAGGTCGCAACCTTCACCTCACGGCCTTCAGCAGCAGCGATCTCGCGGGCCTTTTCCTCCGTGTAGCCGAAAGACGCGACCTGGGGATTGCAGAAGGTAGCGCGGGGCATCATCATGTAATCCCCCAGCTCCATGGTTTCCGCACCTGCGATGGTTTCCGCAGCTACCACACCCTGTGCTTCCGCAACGTGCGCCAACTGCAGCTTCGCGGTGACGTCGCCAATGGCGTAGATGCCGGGGACGTTGGTGCGCATACGCTCGTCAATCTCAATGGCACCACGGTCGGTGAGCTTCACACCAGTCTTTTCCAGGCCGTAGCCCTCCACGCGCGGGGCAAAGCCGATGGAGACCATCACACGGTCAACCTTGAGGGTTTCAGACTTCGAGCCGTCCTTGGATTCCACATCCACCTCAACGAGGGTGCCGTTGTCACGAATCGCGGTTGTCTTGTATCCAGTGAGAAGTTTCACACCAAGTTTTTGTACTGCTTGGCGATTTCCTTGGAGACGTCAGCGTCCTCGTTAGGGAGAACGCGGTCCATAAACTCTACGATGGTCACGTCCACACCGTAGTTGGACAGCACGTAAGCGAACTCCATACCGATCGCACCGGCACCCACAATGACCATTGATTTCGGCAGGTCGCGGGTAAGAATCTGCTCCTCGAAGGAGACGATATTACCGCCGATCTCCACGCCAGGCAGGGAGCGCACCACGGAACCGGTGGCAATGATGCAGTTATCGAACGTAACAGTTTTACCTGCGTCTTTACCATCAGTAATCTGCATGGTGTGGGCGTCTGTGAAGGAGCCAAAACCATCGATCTCGGTGATCTTGTTCTTCTTCATCAAAAAGTGCACACCTTTGACAATCCCCGAAGAGACCTTGCGGGAACGGTCGTGCGCTGCACCGAAATCGAAGGAAAACATCACCTGAAATGCCAAAAAGTCTTGGCCTCATGGTTGAAGGTATGTGCTAGTTCAGCGTTTTAAGCAACGCCTTGGAGGAATGCACCCCACGTTCAAGCACACCCCACCCCAGTACTGCTTCTCTACAACAGCAACTTTCAGCCCAAGCTGGGCTGCACGGATAGCGGAGACGTAGCCACCAGGGCCAGCGCCAAGTACAACAAGATCAAAATGTTCAGTCACATGTTCAACAATACGTGTCTGGGGGCGGCGTGTCGTGAATTTAACACCCTCCCTACACCCCCGCCCCATGGAAGCGCCATGGAAGCGCCATGGAAGCGCCTCCCCTAACCCAAAAGTGGGGTAGCTCACGGAAGCATCGGCGTGTCTCTTTAGCTAAATTTTAGTTGATTTTTCACACAAAAAGACCCCTCTTCGTGCGGTTTTGTTTACCGCAGAAAAGGGGTTGGCGTTGTTGCCGTTTCATCATTGTGGCAGGTTACGCACCCGCTACATCACGACTACTTGGCAACGGTGTGCATGACGCTAGACGCAGAGGAACCAGCGTGCAGCATGCTGCCCAGAATGGTGTTAACAAAGACGATGACCTGCTCTAATGGGTTCATTCGATACTCCTTCACGTAGGTTTTGAGCCAGTGATGTGGTCTGCACACCGCTGTTCATGTCACGTTCAACGTTTACCCCATACAAACGTTTTCGGCCAGCAGGGCACAGCGGTGATTCCTGAAAAATGTTAACGTTTCATAGTTAGAAAGCGACAGTGTTAACGGCAAATGTTGATAAGAACAGTTGTCTCTTAAGCAACACAGGACGCTTAAGACTAGCTTTGACACGCAAAGGAACAAGGAACTACGTTGTGAGCACTTTTCGCCGTATCGCCGTATCAGCCGCAGCAACCAGCTTCGCAGCTGGGATGCTCCTCACTGCAGCACTGGCCCCATCAGCTACAGCTGGACCGAAAACTGCTGTTGAGCAGGCAGGTAATGCCTCTCAGGCAACTGTGACGATTGGTGAACGTACCGTTGATCCGGCTCCCTTGTGGCGTGAAAAGGTTGCTGAGCATCCCTGATCGCGTGAAAGAGATGTGGGCCTACTCCCCATCGATGGATCGCCATGTGCCACTGTTTGTGATCACCCCTCAGGACAATTCCCAGCCCCGCCCCACTATCTACCTTCTTAATGGTGCAGATGGGGGCGAGGGCAAAGCCAACTGGGTGATGCAGACGGACATTGTTGATTTCTACATGGATAAGAACGTCAACGTGGTCATCCCCATGTCCGGCCAGTACTCCTACTACACCGACTGGGTATCGGAGAACGCAAACCTGGGCGGCAAGCAAACGTGGGAGACCTTCCTGACCAAGGAACTGCCCGGTCCGCTGGAGAAGACCCTCAAGGCGTCTAACCAGCGCGCCATTGCTGGCATGTCAATGACGGCCACAACCTCCCTCCTCTATGCCGAGCACCACCCAGGGTTCTATGATGCCGTTGGCTCTTTCTCTGGTTGTGCGCAAACCTCCGAAGGGCCTGCCCTGGAGTATGTTCGCACGGTTCTGAACCGTGGTAAGGCAACCCCAGAGGAGATGTGGGGACCAGTTGGCACTGAAACGTGGGCATACAACGACGCCCTGATCAATGCCGAAAAACTGCGCGGCACCCCCATGTACGTATCCAATGGGTCTGGAGTAGCAGGCCAATCGGATATGGTATCCAGTCCACATATGCACGGGGACCTTGGATTCGCCGCTGGTACCGTTATTATTGGTGGCGCTATTGAAGGCGCTACCAACCTCTGCACGCATGATTTGAAGGCGCGTCTCGATGCCGCTGGTATCGGCGCAGACTGGAACTTCCATCCCACCGGAACTCACTCGTGGGGTTATTGGCAGGATGATCTGCGCGGTTCCTGGCCAACGTTTGCCCGAGCCTTTGGAATGCAGCCTTAAGAAAAATTAGGAGAATGAAGATCCCCATGAAAACTTTTCGACACGTAGCCGCCGCCGTCACTGCCGGCGCGCTTCTTGTGGGTTCTGCACTGGCAGCTCCCACCGCCCTGGCGGGCAAGAGTGCAGCCGAGCAGGCTGGAGGCACCACCCAGGCCACGGTGACGGTGGGTGAGCGCAATGTCGACCCGGCTCCGATGTGGCGCGAAAAGGTTGCAGAACATCCCGACCGTGTGAAGGAAATGTGGGCATATTCCCCGTCCATGAACCGCCACGTGCCGCTGTTCGTGATCACCCCGAAGGACAACTCCCAGCCTCGCCCCACCATCTACATGCTCAATGGTGGCGACGGCGGTGAAGGTCGCGCTAACTGGGTGATGCAGACCGATATTGTTGATTTCTACATGGATAAGAACGTCAACGTGGTCATTCCCATGGCAGGTAAGTTCTCCTACTACACCGACTGGGAGCAGGACGTTGAGGCACTGGGCGGCAAGCAGACCTGGGAGACCTTCCTAACCAAGGAACTGCCCGGTCCACTGGAGAAGACCCTCAAGGCTTCCGACAAGCGCGCTATCGCTGGCATGTCCATGACCGCCACCACCTCCCTGCTCTACGCCGAGCACCACCCCGGCTTCTACGATGCTGCTGGTTCCTTCTCCGGCTGTGCTCAGACCTCCGAGGGTCTTCCGCTGCATTACATCCGCATGACGCTGGACCGCGCCCCCGCTACCCCCGAGCAGATGTGGGGCCCGCTGGGCACCGAGAAGTGGGCCTACAACGACGCCCTGATCAACGCCGAGAAGCTGCGCGGCACCCCGTTGTACGTATCTAACGCCTCCGGCCTGGCTGGCCAGGCTGACCTGTGGTCCAGCCCCGCACTGGTGGCAACTCCGCAAATGTTGGCGTGTATGTCGTTGAAGGCGGTGCCATTGAGGCCGCTACCAACGCCTGCACCCACGACCTGAAGGCACGTCTCGACGCCGCCGGCATCGGCGCAGACTGGAACTTCCGCCCCACCGGCACTCACTCCTGGAACTACTGGCAGGAAGACCTGCGTGGCTCCTGGGAGACTTTCGCCCGAGCATTCGGCATGTAAAACCCTACGCGACTAGGAGAGTACGATTCCCATGAAGGCTTTTCGACACATAGCAGCCACGGCTGCCGCTAGCGCACTTATTGTGGGTTCTGCGTTGGCAGCCCCCACCGCACTGGCTGGCACCAAGGCCGCTGAACTAGCAGGAAATACCCCACAGGCCACGGTGACGGTGGGCGCGCGTAACGTCGACCCAGTCCCCATGTGGCGTGAAAAGGTTGCTGAACACCCTGATCGTGTGAAAGAAATGTGGGCGCACTCTCCGTCCATGGATCGCGATGTGCCACTGTTTGTGATCACCGCGAAAGATAATTCCCAGCCTCGTCCCACCATTTATCTTCTTAATGGCGCGGACGGCGGCGAAGGCAAAGCCAACTGGGTGATGCAGACCGATGTTGTTGACTTCTACATGGATAAGAACGTCAACGTGGTCATCCCCATGTCCGGCCAGTTCTCCTACTACACCGACTGGGAGCAAGAAAATGCAAACCTGGGCGGCAAGCAAAAGTGGGAGACCTTCCTAACCAAGGAACTGCCTGGTCCGCTGGAGAAGACCCTCAAGGCTTCCGACAAGCGTGCCATTATGGGCATGTCCATGACCGGTACCACGTCCCTGCTCTACGCCGAGCACCACCCCGGTTTCTATGATGCAGTCGGCTCCTTCTCTGGTTGTGCCCAAACCTCTGAAGGTCTTCCGCTACAGTACGTCCGCATAACGCTGGACCGTGGACAAGCTACCCCTGAGCAGATGTGGGGCCCGCTGGGCACCGAGAAGTGGGCCTACAACGACGCCCTGATCAACGCCGAGAAGCTGCGCGGCACCCCCATGTACATCTCCAATGCCTCCGGCCTGGCAGGCCCAGGGGACCTGTGGTCCAGCCCCCGCACTGGCGGTGATTCCAACGTGGTTGGTGTGTACGTGATTCAGGGCGGCGCCATCGAGGGTGCTACCAACGCCTGCACCCATGATCTGAAGGCACGTCTCGACGCCGCTGGCATCGGCGCAGACTGGAACTTCCGCCCCACCGGCACCCACCAGTGGGAATACTGGAAGCAGGATCTGCGTGATTCCTGGCCAACAATTGCCCGAGCATTCGGCATGGAGTAAACCTCCCTTTTTCACAAGCGCCAGCCCCACAGGCTGGCGCTTTTTCGTGTCAGAAGTGGACTCAGCTCTACCTCAGAATGGAGTCCTGTTACATTGCCTGCCAGGTCACAGTTTGATTGGGTAGAAGCATGGTTTCCACGCAGACGACCGCCCAGCAGGAAGATCCTTCACAATCCGTGCAGTGGCCACGTGGTTTCACCTTTAATTTTCTTCGTCTGCTTAAAACTCGGAACACGTGGAAAGCACTGTGCTGGTCGTATGTGATGGCAATACTCGCCTTGCCGTTGTTGGTGGTGTGCGGTTTTGTGATCACCATACCGCCCACAGCCGCTATGATTGATTGGCTGGCACGACGTGGCGCGCGGTGGATGGGCATGATAGTTATTCAGCGACCGCGTTCTGGGTGGCTTGATTGGCGGCTGATCATCAGCCTCGCGGCTCAGGTGATTTTGTCATCGGTGTGCCTCATCATCACTCTCATGCTGAGCATGATGGCTATCGCTCTAACAGCAGAGTTAGTCATGCTCGGCATCAACGGGAGCCCACATGATTATGGGCTGACATTCGGTGACTGGCACCCACCAATCGCGGTATCCATCGGTTTTGACGTGCTTACCGTATTCAGCAGTTTCGCCGCTTTAGTGTATGCCGGCTGGTTTTTTACTGGTGCATCAATGTATGTCACCACCGCAGCGAACCTGTCCACTCAGGAGCAGGTGGAGGAGATTGAGCGTTCCCGCGAGGTTCTGATTGATGCATTCACCGGGGAGCGTCGGCGCATTGAGCGGGAGTTGCACGATGGTGTGCAGCAGTATTTGACTGCGCTGCAGCTAAATATCGCCACGTTGGAACTCAGTATGGATAGTCCCAGCGAGTCCGCGACGGAATCCATTGAGCAAGCGAAACTGAACGCGCGACGGGCGTTGGAGGCGCTGCGGTCCACAATTCGTGGAATCTACCCCCAAGTGCTGCAAGACATGGGTCTTGTGGCGGCGTTGCGAGAGCTTGTGGCACATAGCGGCATTGAGGGAGAGGTTCTGGTCGCAGCGTCTCCTGGGGCATCCGATCACATTGAGGGTACCCCCGCCTTGTTGATGTACCACTGCGCGGCTGAGGGGATTACTAATGCGGTGCGGCATGGTAAAGCAACACACGTGTGTATTCGGGTGCATTTCGATCACGAGTCAACGGTATTGGCGGTGGATGATGATGGCATCGGGGTGCAGGAGGGCGTCGAAAAGCAGAGCAGCAGTGGAACGGGGACGGCGGGTTTGCAGGAGCGCGCGGCGGCACTGCGGGGTGCGGTGGTGTTGGAGCCGTCGGCACTGATGAGGGGTGCGTGTTTGCGGATTAAAGTTGCCTCGGATTGAGGTTATTAGTGCGGCTGAAAGTTTGTGAAAACATGACGTTTCGCCGTGTGTTGCGCATCGTTGCTTGAATCTGAAGCCGAAAAGTTAGCTCACCCCCACTGTGGGCGCGTATCAACACCGCGACGCGCACCGTAGCTGATAATGGTAACAGCGAGAAAGGTGAAGGTACTGTGAAAATTCTTCTAGCGGAAGACTCGGCACTGCTGCGTGCCGGCCTGGCGGAACTCCTTCGGGCGGCGGGGCATGAGGTAGTGGAGGCCGTGGACGCGGATTCGCTGGTAGCGGCGTGCCAGGCCACCTCCCCTGACCTGGTGGTATCTGACGTGCGCATGCCGCCAAAAATGTCAGACGACGGTCTGGAAGCTGTGTATCGTCTGCGCAAAGCACGCGCCGACGCGAATGACTCGCACTTGCCTGCAGTGATTCTTTCCCAATACGTGGCCAGCGCCTATCTGGATACCCTGCTGGAGCACGGGGGTTTCGGCTACCTCTTGAAAGAGCGCGTTGCCAACGTTGCAGAGTTCACCCGCACCCTGGAGACGGTGGCGCAGGGCGGAACGGTGGTGGACCCTGAGGTGGTGAAAACCCTGATTCAGAACCGCACCAGCGGCATCAGCAACTTAACCAGCCGTGAGCAGGAAATACTCGGGCTGATGGCGGAGGGGCTGAGCAATTCCGAAATCAGTGACCGCCTTGTTGTGAGCTCCGGTGCGGTGAGCAAGCATGTGGCTAACGTGTTCATCAAACTGGGGTTCACCCGGACGACGAAAAATCCGCCGGGTGCGGGCGGTTCTGGCGTGGCTGCGGCATCAAGCCAACTAAGATACACAAGCGATGACTACCACGAGGCTGCGCCGCTCCCCCATCCCCGGTGTCCGCGATTCCTATACCGGGGTTGACTTCAACCTGGGTTTTCATGTGCGTCACTACGAGTTGACGCTGGATTACCGGGTCGGACCGAACCGCCTGTCCGGCACGGCGGTGCTCACAATAGAAAACTACCAGCAGCTTCGCAGCCTCACCCTTGACCTCTCCCACCACATGCGCGTGGCCAAAGTCAGCGCCCGCGGCATAGGCGGCGTGAGCGTCCAGGTGTCCAAATTCCGGCACACACAGGGAAAACTGCGAGTGTTTTTCGCACAGAGCATTCCCGAGGACCAGGAATTTTACCTCACCATCAGATATGTGGGCACTCCCCGGCCGATCCGCACCGTCTGGGGTGAGCTGGGGTGGGAGGAACTGACCAACGGCGCGCTCGTGGCATCGCAACCCTGCGGTGCTCCCAGTTGGTTCCCCTGCGACGACACCCCCGACGAAAAAGCCCACTTTGACCTGGTCATCAGCGCCAACAACCCCTACACGGTAGTAGCCAACGGCCGCCTGCTAGCCCGGCGCGCCTCCGGCTCCCGCACCACCTGGCATTACCGCACCGACCACGCCATGGCCTCCTACCTGGCAACCATCCAGGTGGGCGAGTACCAGCGCATCGAATTGGCCCAGAACCCCGTTCCCGTGGTCGCCTACATTCCCCCCAGCTTACGGCCCTATGTGGATGTTGATTTTGCCGACCAGGCGGCCATGCTCCAGCTCTTCCAGAACCTGTTCTGGCCCCTACCCGTTCCGCGACTACACCGTGGTGATCACCGAAGACCCCCTGGAGATTCCCCTAGAGGCGCAGGGCTTATCCATTTTTGGCAGGAATCACGCGCCGGGCGATAAGACGTGGGAGCGCCTGGTCGCCCACGAGCTCAGCCACCAGTGGTTTGGCAATTCGATGGGGCTTGCCCAGTGGAATGACATTTGGCTCAATGAGGGTTTCGCCTGCTACGCGGAGTGGCTGTGGCGCGAGCACGCGCATGGGGTGCATGCGTCGGCATCGGCCCGCCACCACTACGATATTCTGGCCCGCCTCCCGCAGGATTTGCTGCTTTCCGACCCCGGCCCGCACCTGATGTTCGACGACCGCGTGTACAAACGCGGCGCCCTCACCGTTCACGCCCTGCGATGTGTGCTTGGCGACGCCGCCTTCTTCCGCACCATCCAACGCTACGTTGCGGCGAGCAGGCATTCGGTGGTGGAACCGATCGATCTGCGCAACCTGTGCGAACAAGCATGCGCGGAGGAAGGCATCGACGTGGCCCGCTTCCACGAGGTGTGGAATTCCTGGCTGTACC
>BNJV01003053.1_pt1 | contig 58013 bp, 79 predicted proteins | sample 8540591 | NCBI WGS metagenome assembly BNJV01 (sample SAMD00202457, study PRJDB9452) | human saliva metagenome | host: Homo sapiens | reverse complement strand
CTCCTGCCTACTTACTTATTAATACAGGGGACGGTAGTGATGATGACAGCTGGTGATAGTGGCGCATATCTGGATGCGCGTTGATCAGGTGATTTCAGTACAACGATAAATCCTGATAGCGAGAAATCATGGTTTGCCGCCGGCTGAAGACGCCCTTGATGCTTGGGAGGCGCAATTACCGCAGAGCAATAATCGGCGACAGAGCAGCCAAAACCGCCAACTGATGAGCGTGAAAGTTGCGCGCTGCGCTAAGAAGGCTGGCGAGCTGGATCGACGAAAGCAAATGACCACCAACCGCGAGGATGTATTAGCTGCATTAAGAGGCGCAACGACCGGAGCTAACAAACCAGTCCAAGGTCGCAAGCCACCGAAGAAGTGCTGGCTGCGCTTAGAGGCGGGCATCTTTCACTCCAACTACCGAAGACCCAATTGGTGGCGATTCGTGCCATATCGATACTGAAAGCGAACCTCCCGCACCAGAAGATCAAGAAGAATCAGGAAGTTCAAATGGAAACAGATGACAACCCAGATGAGTTATCGGCCCGATAAACAGTCTTAAGCGCTTCTGAGGCGTTAAAGCGTTGGCGGAAACCAGACGATACACCGCGCATTGTATAAGGAATATGTCAGATGTCGCAAAAAGAATAGTTAGAACTTTAAAGAGATCAGAGATACCGCTATCCTCTAATAATAATTTGCAGAATTTGCGTCGGGCGTCTCAACGATGCTTAATAGGTTGGACGGTGTTGTTGAAAGCTAGAAGCGGTTTGCCGCTGAACAATGTCTCGCCTGGGCGGTAGGATAGGCGGATTAGCGTCTTTCCTGACGGTACTGAATAACGCCGTCGCCAAACAAGGCCATTATGGACATAGTAACGAAAATTACTTACCGTATGCGATGAAACTAGAAGATAGTATCACAGAACCGCAAAGATTTATGAACGTATCAGTAGCGCCATAGAAAACAAACGAACAAAGAGCGTAGCGGCATCTCGCTTCTAGCCAGGGGTAGCACACCCAGTGTGGAATCTAGCTTGTCAACGCAGACTTGAGTTCGCTGGTGAGTATCAAGCCAGTGAACGATGGCTTCTTGATATGTTTGAAAACTACGGTGCCGCTCTTGGCTGGTGAATAGTGTGCTGCGGCTGATGTGAAAGCACTCAGGCCGGCAACTTTGGTGCTGCCAGTCTCGCGAACCAGCACCGCGCCCTGCTGACTTTTTGCCCGCCGAGACGCAACAGCGCCATTGCGCCTACCAGCACTTTTTGTGGGTAATATCGCTCAGACCGCAGCTTTAACGTGACGACATATACCCTGATCTAATATAAGACAATCTATGCTATTGTACGCGAAGCTATCAGAATATGCAGCTTTACAGAAAGTACTGTAGCAGGCGCGAGCTATGGCGGGCGAGATGCTTTTAATTTCGTCGAGAGGTTTAAGCGGTAAAATCTCGATGCTACCACCTGGTTTCTCGCGGTGGTGAGCAGCTGGTCGTCGCTGACTAAAGTTTAGATGTAGGCGTCGGGTAGCCTCAAATCTGCTAACTGATCAATAAGCGAGTCAAGCGGCAAATGTGTACCACTACTGCTGTCGCGCCAGGCAGGCGGCACGGCGACGACTAGCGTTGTACTCGGGTGATTTGCGGGCGGATGTTTGCCATTGGCTGATGATGATATGATTGCAATTACCGCGGACTGCGGTGAGCTGTGCAGGCTTTGGCGGGCTCGAGAAGGGTTGGCCGAGGCAGGCCTCGCAGACGATGCGGGTGATTTCTGATTTTTGCGCGGCGTTGAAGGCTTGACAGCGCAGTGGTAGCGCCGGCTTGAAGCAAGACCTGCCACTGAGGGTTGATTTCGGTATTGTTATCGAGCCACTGCATGTTTTCTGTGGCGTAATCGACCATTTTGACTCAGGTCGCTACGCAGACGTCTGTCCCTTTGAGCCGCGCTAGCGAGAACAGTGCCAGTACCGCAAAAAGTCCCAGAGGCGGCCAGGTTTTCGTCTCGCCAGATAGATTTATCATCATCCGCGCTAATTTCGGCGGCAGTATACCCACGAAAAGCATCGGTGCGCGGGCGGAAGCTTGGTCGCGCGCAGCCAGCGGTGATGTTTTCTGGGCGCCGACGCTTTCAGCAGCGACAATGAGGCGGTTATTCGGCGCTCGGACGACTCAGCAGCTCAACTTTTCGTCGGCGATAACGAGCTTGTTGTGATGATCTAGCAGCGGTGAGGGCGATTTCTGTTCGGGACCGCGTAGCTTCAGCACGCTGTCGCGTAATCTTGATGAGCAAGCTGGTGGACACCGCGCGGCGATTTTGACGCCGTCGCGCTGATGCCAAGAGTTATTTGATGTCTACGGCTGGCGCCTTCATTTGGCGGCAGTAAAAGCTGAACGAGTTTGGCGGCTGGCGGTTGCGAGTGCCGCGGTCGAGTTCGAGAACGACCCGGCTGGCTAGCCGCCGCCGCCGAGGGTCTCGAAGTCAAAATCAGGCGAATCTACAAGCGCTGCTTTTCGCTGCGAAAACCACATCGGACATCGTCAGCACCGTAGAGCTGCCCCAGCTCGGCTACTCGCGTGACTGGCTGCCGGCCAAGTATTGTGATATGCGGCAACATGTATACTGAGATTGTATGAAAGAGGAGACTGTCTTTTTCGATTGTGGTTTGAGTATTGCCACGTTGCTGTTGATTGCTATGCATACTTTTCTGGCTAGAAGCCGAACTGGTATATGCTTGGGGGTTTGCTAGGTAAAAGTGACCCTGCCAGAAGTCTTTCTGGGTGATGCTGCCAGTAGTGCGGCCGGATGTTTGGCGACTGGCGAGATGATTTTCGTATTTGCGTCAGAAAGGCTTCGTGAAAGATATTAATCCGGCAAACTCCTGGCAGTACGCATATCGCCAGAGCCAAATTTTGTTAATCATGCTTTTCCTCAGCGGCGGCGTTAGCGGTATTTCGTATGCTAATTGGCGCTTAGGCAGAGATACGTGTGCCAATCGGCGGGCGACGATATGGCGCAATTTGTGCGTTATGCGAGTGGGGTTTATGGCGATTATGTGGTGCTTTTTGGTGGTTTCTGCAGTGAGGTGACGATTGACGGCCGTGTTAACCGCCGGATCATTTTGATGAAGCTTCAACGCTGGTATTTTTGCTGGTGATGGCGACGCTGCTGGGCGCCTAGCTGAACAGCGTCCACCGGATGATTAGCCAAGAGGATTACGATGATAACTAACGGTACGGCGTCATGCGCGGCGGCCGCAGGTGGTGTTAGACGGGAGTCGATAGAGAAGTTTTCTGCGATATGCACGACGATTTTAACGAGCTAAAAGCGCGGCTGAGCGCGTGCCGCTGAAACCGCTACTGTGGGCGATGCTATTTACCGCTACCGAAACGTGCGCGATCTTGGATTACTTTTTCAGCGGGCGCTGCGGGAACGAGGTGTCAACCCGGCGTCGATTTTGATTTGCTTATGGCATAGCGACAATTGCTGGATTCATTGTGGTCACGCGGGCGGAACGCGCCTGCGAAGGCAATCATGCGTTGCGCGTTTTTGGCTTTTATCGTATAGGCAGCGGCCAGTCGATTGCAGCGATCGTACTTTACCGCAATTGCATTGCTGACGGCGCTGCTGCAAGAAGCTATGACTTTACCAGCTAACAGCGTGAAATATGGACGAAAACGATTCAGCTGTCTGGCGTTAGCGGTTTTCGTCGAGCTGATTGATCGGCGCTGGAGTTTTCGTGCAGCGCTGTTGAGATTGAGGGCGAGGTCGCTCGCCCACGCAAACCAGAGGCCAAATGGGTGTCGACTTGAAAGACGAGGAAGCGAGCGTCCGGTTGCTTTCGGCGCCAGTTTATCAACTGCAGAACGCCGATTGAAGACGGCACGCAGCTGAGTGGTGCGGGGCGCAGCAAAGTGACGAAGTGCCAAATCTAGCGTGACGATGCAAAATTACCGACGCTAGGGCGAGTGGCAGCTTGCGCAAAGTTTCCAGCTGCTGCACGCCAAACTCGCGAAGGAAGGAATATTTGCTACCGAGCCGCAAAGCGTTGTTTCGCCGCAAATTCCAGCGCATATCGGCGTGATAAGCGGCACTCAGGCGGCAGGGCTACGCGGACTTTATCAAGATCGTAAACGAGCGCTGGGGCGGCTTTGCAGATTGACGCAGCGCATGTTCAAGTGCAGGGCGAAGCGGCGGCTGATCAGATATTGCGGCAATTAATCGTTTTAACGAGAGTCAAACGCCGCCCGAGGTGCTGGTGATTATTCGCGGCGGCGGCGGTGCTGACGATTTTAGAGTCACGTTTAACGATGAATTGTTGGTTAGAGCTGTTGCTCGCCAGCCGGGTGCCGACATTGGTCGGCATTGGGCACATGAAGTCGATATGACGCTGGCGGATTTGGCTGCCGATGTGCAGGCTTCTACGCCGAGTAATGCAGCACAAATCATTGTTGCCAGACCGGCGAGAACTGCTGCGAGAAATAAAAGCGCTGGTTGACGGCATGGCCTACCGGACGGAATCAGCGATTAGCGATTTAGGCAGTGAAATTGACAGCGCGGCAGCGCGCGTTACTACATCTAGGATAGCAGAACTGACGTCTTAACGAGCGAGATCAAGCAATTCCAGCGGATTTTGGCGGCGTACAATCCGCGCTGGCGCTGGCGCGCGGTTACCGGTGCGCGGTTCGACCGAAATAGGCGAAGTTATTAGTATTGAGGAAGAAAAATAATTATCAAAGCGGAGGTTAATAGTCAAGCAAAAATGAAAAACTATCAACAGAAATTGAAGAGCTGCGCCAGATGGTGGCGTGGTTTGAAAGCGATGACTTCGATGAACAGGGCGATAGAGCGCTACCAAGCAGCCGGAGAAACTAGCTAGCGATATCGAAAAAGATTTGAACGGCTTGCGCAATAAAATTACCGTCCTCAGGAAAAATTCGCGTGATTTTTCGCCACCATTGCTGCCCGTGGTACTGCTGTTTGGCTTTGTCGCTTTTACGGGCGCGCCGTATGTGCCGTCGCGGCGCTGACCGCAAAAGTAGCTGATGAGCCTATATCGGCTCACCGACGTGTTGGTGGATATTGGCTCGGGCGACGGTGTGGTGCTGCGCGAAGCGAGCCGCCGCGACGCGCGGGCGATTGATTTGCGAACTACAACCGCTGCTAGTACTAATTTCGCGTTGGTTATCGCGGCACGACGAGAAAGTGTCGGTGCGGTTAGCTACTTTTAGTACGCCGCTGCCAGCCGAGACGACGGTCGTTTATCTTTTGGCGATGGTCGTGATATCGCCAAAGATAGTCAATATTTGACAGCGCCAGACCGCCGTCCTAGACATAATATTTGGCTGCTGGAGCTACGGTTTCAGAGGCAGCTGGGCTCACTTTTGCACAAGACCGCGGGCGCGCACAATCTCTATTTGCTGCGGCACGCAAAGTTAAACCTTGCATATTTAGCCTCGACAAAGTATAATCGTAAGGCATGAAGAGTAGGCATCATGCAGAAAAAGGCGCCATCACTGGCAGTATTGGCTCGCTATGCGGTATTGGTAGTGTTGGTGCTGGGGTTCGGCGGTTTTAGTATTTGGTCATATATGCAATATCTCGACCAGAAAAGAAAACGTCGATGAGAAAAATCGAGACGGCTAAAGCTCAAGCCGTCAAAGAGAATAGCGAAGCTAGAGAGCGACTCGAGCGCGAGAAAAGAGCCGAATCGACAGTTTAACGGGCCGTCGGATTACGGCGCCTTGACGTTTGAAATATCCCAAGACTTGGGCGCTTATCAGGCAACCGATATCAGCAAAGGCGGCGGCGTGACTTATGAAGCTCTATTTGAACCCAGTGACAATCCCGCCGATTACTCAGAGAGTCGAAGATCGCCCTGAGGATAACAATTGAGCAAAAACGCAACCATCTGTGTCTACTTACGATCCGTTAATAAAAGAGCTGACAGTCGAGCGTTTACAACGATGGTAAGCATACAGGCACCAGCTCGGTCGGTAATTTCGACAGGATACTTACGGTACGGCAGTACTGTTGAGATGCGCGATCGTACATTGACGATGCGTACCGACGGCGACGTTTTCACTGCTGACTACGAGAAGCTGCTGAAGACTCTCAAATTCAACGAATAAGTGTTTTGCTTGTGCTAGAACAGCCTGCTGCAGCATACTAAACTAGGTGTATGCAGGAGGGTAAGGCGCAGGCTGGTTTGGGTAGATTCGCACCGTCGTTTGTGGTAGCGGGCGCACGAGCTGAAAAGCACCGCTCGCTAGATTCGCAGCTGGCGATTGAGCTAGAGTCAGGGGGAGTATACGGCGCTTGAGCGGGCTGTCTTAGCGCAGCAAATTACGCTGAGGCGGCCGAAGGGCGCTGCGCTGACGACAGATTTAACTAAAGCTCGCCGCCTGAAAACGCCTTATTCACGCTAGAGGCGATTGATGCGGCTGGTCTCTAGCGAAGTGATGAGCGAGCTTCAACCGTGTCTCGCTCATAATAAATCTCTAAAAACCCAGGTAAAATCGTCAGCGACTAATGGTGGCAAATCGTGATTTATTGCGGCGAATCGTGCTACACCTTTGCTGATAACGCACCACACTAGCGCTGATGATTCGTCGGTCGCGATCTCGGTGCGGGCTACCGACAGTAATCAGCGGGTACGGATTGGGGTGCGTGATTTTGGACCGGCAATTCCAGCGCGAGCTTGGCGGGCGTTGCGCCAAGGGTTGCGCGAGCCGCTGCCGCTGCATAATCGTCCAGTGGCAGCGGGCTGGGGCATGTTTATCGCTAATGAGTTTGCTGGCGATTGGCGCACAAATTGGCGTTATCCGTCACCGCGATGGCGCAACTTTTTATGTTGATGTACCAGCGTCGACACAGTTGAGGCTATTATGACGCGCGTGCTAGTAATTGATGATGACGAGTGGCTAGCGAAGCTGTTTACGCGGCGTCTCGAGCACAACGGTATGGTGGTAGGCGCTCCAAATGCCATGAAGCGCTTGATTTGATAGTGGTTTTCGACCCGCGGCGATTATTCTTGATTTATTCATGCCAGGCGAATGGTTTAGTGCTGCTGCGAGTTGCAATCGATGACGATCTGGGCCGCATTCCTGTTGTCGTGTAGCAACGCGCAAATGACATCACTCTCGAGCAGTTGCGGCCGTACGGCGTGCGATTGATATTAGATAAAAGTATCAATGCATCAGATGATATTGCCAAAGCGGTGCGAGAGGTGGCAGCATGATTGCTATTGGACGTACTAAAGCGATAGTGCTGCGCCGGACGAATTACGGCGAGGCAGATCGCATTTTGACATACTAACACCGCTAGGGCAACGCAGTGCTATAGCGCGCGCGGCGTGGCGCGAGAAAAGCCGGCGGGGCGGCATCGAGCTGTTTGCGGTTAGCGATGTAGGTTGCGCCGTGGTAAAAGGTAGCCTGTATACGATTACGCAGGCGCGGCGATCGTTTTACCGCCAGATTTTGCAAGATTATGATCGCGCTTTTGCAATTTGGTTATGAATGTATCAAACTGGTTGAACGCGCCAGCCGCGACGTCGATATTCCAGAATGGTTTGAGGTGCTGAGGCGAGAGACTGGCAGGCTTGGGCGATGCGGTTTCTGCAGTTGGTGCAAGTATGGTTTTATTTGCGCTACGCCGAGCTAACGGGTTGTGAGTTGAGCTTAGTGAACGATGTTGCTGGCCAGCCGCTTGATCGCCAAAGCGCTACATGGCACGATTCAGATTCGGGCGAGCGACTAGCGAGAGCTACTGCCGATCATATTGTTTTTGCGCTTAGCACGAATAAATCGTTGCGTCTGGTGGCGCAAATTGGCGGGGCTGAGCTGAATACTGCCAGGCTGCTGGTTATTGACTCGCCAACATGCGGGCGTTTAGTTGTTGAATTGTCCGTATTGGCTGTATTGCAGCGAAAGTCTATCAAAACCAAAGCGTGTTATACTAAAACATAAAGAGTTAAGCATGCGCTCACCAACGCAGGAGAGGAGAAAAGGAGACTGCTTGTGAGTCAAGCACAAAATGGAAGCAATTATTAGCTCTGTAAGCGCCGCCGCTTTATTTATCAGGGGTCGGATGTCTATGGCGGTCTTTTCTGGCACTCTGGGATTACGCCGCTGGGCGTGCAGCTGAAGCGTATATCGTGAATTTGTGGTGGCGCTGGTTTGTCGATGAGCGCGACGACATGTACGGCGTGGATGCGGCGATTTTGATGAATCGAAAGTCTGGCAGGCGAGTGGGCATGTCGATACGTTTGTCGATCCGCTGTGCGAAGACACGGTCAATCACCGCCGTTTTCGCACCGACCATATTCTCAGGACAATGGCGTTGACGCGGATGGCATGACCATGGAGCAGATGGATGCGGTGATTGCGGAAAAAGGCATCAAAAAGCCCCGACGGCAATCCGTTGAGTAAATCGCGAACGTTTAATATGATGTTCAAGACGTTTGTCGGCGCTAGTGGGCAAGAAACAGAGTTGACTATTGGTGAGCCGATGGAGGGATGCTGACGATAAGCGCGGTCTTAATGGACGCGAAGGCGATTACCATGATCCTGAGTCGATGTCTTACTTCGTCCCAGAAACCGCCCAGTATCTTCACCAATTTCAAAAACGTCGTCGATAGTTTCTACCCGAACTTACCGTTTGGTATCGCTCAACAGGGCAAGGCCTTTCGCAATGAGATTGCGCCGCGCGACTTCGTCTTTCGCTCTCCGGGAGTTTGAGCAGATGGAGATTGAATATTTTCGTCGATCCTGATCATTGGCAGGGAGGCGTTTGATGAATTGCTGGCGGCGACGCATGCGTTTTTGGCGGAACTGGGTTTGAGCAGAGCACATTCACGAGCTGGACGTGCCGGCGGAGGATCGGGCGCACTACAGCAAAAAGACGATTGACATTGAGTACGACTATCCAATTGGTCGCGAGGAGTTGATGGGTATCGCCTACCGGACTGATTTTGACCTGATGAATATCCAGCGCGCCAGTGGCAAGAGTATGGAATATACCGTCAAGGGAACGAACACAAAAATTTGTTCCGCACGTCATCGAGCCGTCGTTTTGGTGTGGAGCGGGCGCTGATGGCGGTGCTGGCCAGTAGCGTACCGCGAGGATGAGCAAAACGGGCGAAAAGCGGGTGTACTTTGGCATCTGCCAGAGCATTTGGCGCAGTCAAATTTGCCGTTTCGCCGCTACTGAAAAACAAGCCAGAATTGGTGGAAAAAGCCCGCGAAGTCTACGCCCAGCTCGCCAAAGCCAACCCCGGCCGAGTGCTGTGGGACGACAACGGCAACATCGGCAAACGCTACCGCCGCCAAGACGAAATCGGCACGCCGCACTGCGTGGTGATCGATTTCCAGACTCTGGAGGACGACACCGTCACCGTGCGTGAGCGAGATACGACGGAGCAGCGGCGAGTGTGAATGTTGAGGAGCTATAGATACTAGAGATGAGAAAAAGCAAATTGGGTTTAAGGAGATACAATATTGACAAAAAGTAGACCTGAGTTTGATAAAATTACATCGTTTGACGAGTTTAATAAATACTATTGGTATCGTGAAGAAATTTCACAGATATGCAAGTCATTAGGATTAGAATATAAAGGTACAAAAACAGGAACTCAATCACATTATTGAGCAATACTTTAAGGGTAATTTGATTAAAAAGTCATCAATAAAAATGAAAAGAAACAAGTATGAAAATATTACTCTAGATACGCCATTACTTGAATGTGGGTTTTCCTTTTAACACACAAATTTAGAAATATTTCTCAGCTCTTAACAGGTATCTCACCATTTTAAATTTACTGCTGATATGGCTACTGCTTGGAGAAAAAGTAAAAGAGAAAAATGATTTAGTTTTACAATTCAAGATATGCTAAAAGGTTTATTATGGAAAATCAGATTATGCAAAAGTACTGATAATTCGGTTTGTCAATGGAATCAATTTTAAAGGATTTTCTGTGCAGACGAAAAATAGTCGCAACTATTCGAACAAATTAAAAGTAGCTTCTATTCTTTTGGAAAAGAAGTTAGGAATTCAAGAAAATGAAAAAGATTTATTCAAAAGAGTCTTTTGACTGAATATGCTGGTAAAATAAAAGAGTATCACAATTAGATAATCCCCAACGTGTTAACACCCAATGAGTAGTTAATCATGGATATTGGAAAGACAGAATATACTGTAGGTGAAATGGTATCAGCTATCTGGCGTTCGGGTGTAGTATAATGACTCTCATGTCAAAAACCACCAAAGGACATATCATCACGCAGAATTTAGATGGCACGGATCATCTGGATTGTCTGTATCGCATCTCGCTCAAAGCCTTGATTTATAACGACGCTGGGCAGATTTTTAGTCGTCAAGGAAATTGATCGGACGTATTGGGATTTGCCTGGTGGTGGCATGGATTTTGGCGAGACGATTGAGTCGTCCGCTGAAACGTGAGTTGTACGAAGAGGTTGGCTACAAGGGCGATTTGCGCTATCAACTTTTGAGTATTGTAAATATTGATTTATATGCGCATCTCTGCTAATATAATAAGCACAGCACCTCGACTTGGGTTCGTCCCCGTCGAGGTTTTTGAGTATAATAAGGTGTATGAAGAGGGTATATGTTGATGGTCAAATTTTTGTAAAGCTGCCGAGGTTTTTGATTGAAGCATGGCAAAATACCCTCAAAGGACAAACAACAAAAGATAGACAAATGACAATAGCTATTATAGCAAGAGCTGATGCTAGCGAAGTAATTCGCAACCAAGAAATTATTGATGCGTTTGATGTATATAATAATATCGCAATAAATAGCGCATATATCGTTAGCAGATTTGTTTTTGCGGCGTAGTAATAGCTATATGACAAAAGAAAATACTGGCAATAATCTCCACCCACGGCAATGAATTATTAGGGACCCCAAATCTGCTGGCGTATGCTCGCCAAACGGTCTAACTGTTGGAAAATATAGAGTTCATCTCATAGCTAATCCTCGCGCTTACGCAAAAGAATGTGCGGTATATCGAGTCGGATTTGAATAGGGAGTTATGGGCTTGGTTTGAGATACTTATGAAGTCAGAGCGCAGAAGGTGATTGAGGAGCGGATTCGGTTACTGAAGCCGAGGTTGGTATTGGATTTTCATACGACCACTGCCGAGCAGCCAAATATTTTGATAACAGCAGATAAAAATAATGAAGTAGTGCAGAGATTTATCAACTGCTAGTGCCATAAAAGATAATTCTAGTGGTCTGAGTAGCTAAATGATATCACGACAGTGGTGTCGAATTTCGTGGCTTATGAAGTGCCAAATTCGCACCTGAACGATGATCTGTACGAGCAGAATATGCACCGACATAGCAAGATATTTGGACGAGGAGGCAGTTGACCAAGAGCGAACTTTTTATAAAATGACGAGGAAGATTTTTACCTGAGGGAAGAAAAAGAGCGTAACTAGTCTTGAAAACTTTGTTTATAACGATGAGCTGCAGGCCATTCCGGCGTTCCTTGGCGAGGAAGCATAGGCGAGACGGCACTTACGCCGGGTTTAGGCTAAAAGTGTTATAATTGTCCCTATGACAAAACTTACCAACGGGCATCTCGTTACACAAGATTCAGTCGGAGTGACTCGCCACGATTACCTATACCGTATCTCGCTCAAAGCGCTAATTTATAACGACACTGGGCAAATTTTTGGTCGTTAAGGAAAATTAATCGGACTTATTGGGAGTTTGCCGGGCGGAGGCATGGATTACGATGAGGATTTTTGAATCATCGCTGAAACGCGAGTTGTACGAAGAAGTTGGCTACAAAGGCGGTTTGCGTTATCAACTTTTGACGCGTCGGATGAGATGTACATTGAGCGGATTGATGCTAATCAGATTTGCTTTATTGCCGTGTTTGGCCGGAGATTTTGATTTTATACCAGGTGAAGGGGCGACGAAGTAATGTTTATTGATCCTGAGGTTATTGCTTCAGAAGAGCGAGGTTGACGCGCCAGCTCGAGCCTATGGGGCGCATATGAAATGGCAACAGCTATGCAAAAGGGTATCTGCGATAATATGCAGCGTTTATATTGACGTAAAACCTAATATTATATTAAAAATAATTGATATGACACAGGGAGCTATTGAGTAATTGCGACTATAGTGATTAATGATACGAGCAAATTAGAACTTATAAGTGAAGCTGAGTTGGCTGATAATCATGGGGCAGTTCGCGGGCGGCAGAACCCGATGGTCGGACTGTTGCTCCCTTGAAGGTTATACGTAATAAATTGCGTGATGGGGCTACTGGACAGACGTGGTTTTGGGCCCAAAAGTAAACTCGATGGAATGTCCAGGCCCTCTTATACTTAGCGAATATTGTATTACCGAGAGAGAAATGCCAAATGGCGATATGATTGAGAATCTGTGCAGCCGACGGGTTTGAAGGATTCAATTTATGCTACTATGATGGGTTACTGCGAGAATCTTTTAGTTCTGGCGATATTAAAGTTGATAACGATGGACTCAGAAATCTAGCTAACGCTCTGGAGCGAGCTGGCTACAAAAAGGGGTCTTTAGATTAGAACAAGCGGTACCTTCTTTCCAATTTGGAAGCAGTAAGGACAGTGAGCTGCCCCCAACTAGATTATATTTACATCGCGCTGACCTATCGTCATTGCAGGTGGTAGCAGACCTTGTGAATTCAGGTGTTCGTCCGGACTATGGAGAACTTTGGGTTCCATATGGTAGAGAGGGTCTGCAGCAGTATCGCTGAGGATACACTTATTTTAGGATTCTCAGAGTATCACGATTTGGAAGAAGCGGTTAAATTTCTGCGTGAAAGGTTTATGCGAGATGATGGGATCTGTATGGGTGCTGGCGAGACGCTATGGCCCTAAAAGATTGCAGGTGCTCGGGCGCCTATGGGAGGCAGTCCAGGCATGGGGAGCTTCGTTTAATAGCGAAATGAAACATTATTTTGAAGAGGCTATTCAGCGTGCATGCAAGGATATTCGGCAACCCGCAAACTGGCGAGTATGACGAATGAGTGGTTGGACGCCATGGCGCAGAACGACAGACGAGCTGGGAGCCTATCATGTTAAGAATGGGCGTACTATCCATCATGCTTTGATTGATTCAGATACGACTACAGATTTGATAAAGCTTGCTGGCGGTGTATAATAGGAAAGTATATTGTAATAAAATTATAATTTTTGATTATAATGTTTGTATGGTAATCACTACGATTCATTATCAAGATTGGTTTCCAGCCGCGGCGTGACGCTGCCGGCGCGGGATTTTACGGGCGCACAGGGGATTCGCGATGGCGACGAAAGGTGAAGTCACGGTACGTAAGCGTTCGGAGGCGGCTGACGATAATCAAGTGCTCAAAACTGCAAACTCGCTCGCTAGGCGATACAAAGAGGACTTTTCTCCTTGGCGAAGCGCTAATGGTTAGTTTGACTCTCGAGCAGATTCTGCAGCTTCATGCACTGGTGCTTGTCAAAAGACGGCGGTGCAGATGGCGTGCGTGACGTCGGACGACTGGAGGCTGCGGTGTCAACACAGCATCAAGTAGTATTTTGGCGAGGAGTGTATGCAACAGTATTTGCCAAGGCAGCGGCGCTGATGCGCGGGATTATTGGCGACCATCCGTTCGCTGATGGCAATAAGCGGACGGCAATGCTCGCTGGACTGACTTACTGGAGGTGAATGGGTATAATTTTACAGCACAGCGAGGCGAACTAGAGAAATTTCGCTGTCCGCATCGCGACCGATCATCTCGATATTGATCGCGATTGCTGATTGGCTGGAGCGTCATTCGCGGGAGGTATCGATGGTTTGATAACTAGAATTTTAGTGGTAGTAGGGGTTTCTACGAGGGTTCCTCGCCGCCACGATAGAGATGATATACTAAGGTTCATGACTACTATCTATATCGCTCGCCACGGCCAGAATGAAGACAATGTGCGGGATTTTGAACGGCCATCGCGACCTGCCGCTGACCGATTTTGGACGTCAGCAAGCGCGGCAATTGGCGCGTCACATCAGAGATAGAGAACTCAGTTTTTGACACGGTGTATGCATCGCCGCTTGGTCAGAGCTTTCGAGGACGGCGGCGATTATGTGGCGGCGCTGGGTCTTGCCGAGCCGATGGTTCACGACGATTTAATCGAGAGCGTGATTTTTGGCGATTATGACTGGTGAAGCCGGTCGACGATATTGAGAAATTGTGCGCGGACATCATCAAAGCGAAAAACGTGACCTAGTGCATCCTGACGGCGCTGAGACTTTCCGAGTTATTGGCTCGTATGCCAGCGGTAGCGATTTCATGGCGCATCAACACCCAGATCAAACAGGGCTGGTGACGGCTTGCCATGGCGATGCGTGATAAAATGATATATGCTGCAGCCACCAGCACGCCATGGCGGCAGGTCTTAACCGATTTTACTTTGGCAATACGGATATTATCGGTCCAGTGGATGTGTCCTAAACGTGATATCATTTATATATGAGAAAGGAGTTAGGTTGCAAGATAAAGAAGGGGCTGTTGGCTGTGCTGGCGGGTAGAGGCGTTGCTCTCGGCGAGCCAGTGCATCAGCGCGATCAAGTGTTTGGTCTGCCAGGAGAAGCTGGCGGCGACGGCAATACAGTGCCTTGGCTGCGGGTGCGTACCGAAACGCATGGACAAGGCGAAAATGAAAACCAAGCGGACGTTATTCACCCTAAAACGATCGGTGACTGGGCAGTTGGATAGTATTGAACGCGAAACGGAGTTGGCGATCCAGACGTCATGATCGCTAATCGTTAAGGAGCTAGGTTTCGTGCCGTTTTCGGACGTATCAAAGACTCGCCAGACTGGCAGCTGAATGATGTGGAGTAATGTATCGACTCGGTGGAGGATTTGGGCGACTTCATGGAATTAGAGCGATTAGCTGACGAGAATGCCGATCTGCCGCGATAACCGATGATCTGTGGCGCATTATGGCGAGACTGGGCATCAGCCGTCAAGATAGTGACTGACGGTTATGATATTTTGATGAAAAAGTTGAGGCATAGTGTAATGACCGAACGTGTTTTGCCGAAAAGGTGCTCGTCTATTCCTCGGGAGGCGGAACTTGTTTTAGAGGTGAGATTTGTAAGTATATCAATGGCCGCAAAAGATGCCCGATGGCAGCGTAAAAACTTTTTGAAATGCTGCGCCGTCCAGATACTGTGATGGTCATTGCGCTCGACCAGGCTGGCGATGTGCTGGTAATCGACAGAAACAACCAGGCGGGATTGTCCGCAAGAACCATTACCAGTCGGCCGGGTTGACTCTAGCGACAGGTCGGTATTGAAGTGGCAACTGCGCGCGAACTGAGAGAAGAAACAGGCTGTACTTTTTGCTAGTGGAACTGCTTGATGTCGTGCAGATGGATAAGAAAATTGAGTGGTTTACCTATTTGTTCCTGGCTACAGGAGTGTTGCATCGAGCAGCGCAGTCTCTGATACTGGCAGAAGATATTACGGTTAAATCAGCACCCATGGCAGAAGTGCTGCATCAAGACAACGTGCTCCGTATTTTCCGTGCTTCGTTACGTTGAGTCGACCGAAGATTTAACGCCCTCGTGATTTTTGACGGTAGCTATTGAGCTTAAAAAGCGTTATACTAAGGGTTATGACAAAACCTTTTTCTTCTTTTTACAATCCCGTCCTGAGGACGAAGCGTCTGACGACGAATATGCAGCTTTTTGAAATTTGGCGGTTTGCAGCCCGGAGCAGTTGCAGCGCTGCGGCTTGACCGCGGCGAGTTTCGCCGGTTAATTTGGATGATTATAGCGGTATTTTTATGGGCGGAGGTCCGGCTAGTTTTGCTTATCCACCAGAGGAAAAATCGCCGGAACAATTGCGGTTTGAAGATTATATTATGCCGCTGCTTCGCCAAATTGCAGCCGAGGATAAACCGTTTTTAGGCACTTAGCTGGGTGTGGGGGCGCTGGTAACGGCGTCTGGGCGGCCGGACGGATTTCGATCATGGCGAGCCGGTTTGCGCGGTGGATATAAACGTTGACGCCGGAAGCGCAGGACGATCCGCTGCGGCTGGCTTGCCGGCTAGTTTTCGCGGCTTCGTCGGTCATAAAGAGGGGACAGATACGGCGCCGCCGAACAGCGTGGTGCTAGCGCGTTCTGCAGACCTGTATACGAATTGCTGCGCGCCGGGAAAAATGTTTACTGCGGCGCAATTTCATCCGGAAGCTGATGCTGACGGCCTGGCGCTGCGGATTAATATCTATAAGCATGCGGCTATTTCGCGCCCAGAGGAAGCTAAGATCTGATCGATGCAGCGTACCGCGAATCGGAATTGGTGACCGAACGGTCAAGATATTGCGGCGGTTCGTTGAAAAATACGCGGAATAGTTTGACGCTTTTCTAGCTGAGACTGCGGAATTTCGTTGTGTAGCAAAAGGCCTCGGGTAATCCCGAGGCCTTCTTGACAACCAAAGCTGAGAAAGGCTTACTCTTTCTTCTTGCCGCGTGATTTGACGGTAATTTTCTTTGGCTCTGGCGCTGGCGTGACTGGCACGGTGACGCTAGGGACGCCGTCGTCCAGGTGCGCTTCGATAGCGATCGAGCGTCGGCGCGCTCTGGCAGCTGGACGCTGCGGTAGAAGCTGCTGCTCGACTCGCGTACGACGTACTTCTTTCTTTGTCTTCTTCTTTTTCGTGCCGTTGGGCTTGGATAACCAAAGTTGCCGTTTCGACAGAAAATATTGACGTCGTCTTCATCGAATTTCGGCAGGTGAACCTCGACGACTAGCGCGTTTATCTTTCATGTGAAAACATCAGTGGTAGGCAAGCCGACCGAGCGCACTTTGGCGCGGCATCCAGTTGATCGTCATTAAAGAAATGGCGCTGCAGGGCATCCATTTCGGCAAACGGGTCGAGATCGAACGAGTTTACTCATTTGTATTACCTCCTTTCGTTTATGATTTGGCGAGCTTTTGCTCTACATTTTATTGTAGTGGTTGGCACTCGCGTGTCAAGAGTGCCAAACATAGAAAGTAGAATAACAGTAGTCTAGCGATGCCTCAAAGATTTCCCCTGATTTTTCCACGGCAGTACATACGCTATATATAGGGCGGCACTATATATATGCGTATGTAGCTTTTAATCTAAATACTGTACAATAGATGTATGGGATGGTTTGCGTGATTTAATTTTTGGCGAGCCGGATGGTGATGACGAATATTTTGGCGCGTCTTAATAATAGATATGGTCTCGCCGCAAGATAATCGCGGCAGCAGGGACGAAAATAACTTTGATAAAGACGTCTCAGAGGCCACTCCAGATATCAGGAGAGCTCAGATAGCAAACCTCAGCCGATCGAATATCACTCGGCTAACGGGCAAAAAGTGATTCCCGAGATAGAGGTTGAGCGCACCGAGGCGCATCCGTCGGGCGATAATAAGTATCTCGAGGTGTGGGCGCATATTCACAGCCACGCGAGCTTTGTGGAGCTTGATAAATATGAGATATTAGGGGCGGCGAGGGTGACTTGAATAAATTTCTCAAGCCAGTGAGGATTTTTGAGCTGCGTTTTGTATCGCGGGCCGATGCCGCGAAAGCGATTCAGTACGCAAAATGTATATTCAGTACAAGATTGTTGGTACGGGCGACTATTTTTCAGGCTGATCACATGATGGAGTATAAATATGAACAAGATAATCGCGGCAACAAGTGGTATATGCCAGACGAGCTGAAGCTGCTGCGAGATCGCGATATTTGAAAAGCAGGAAAAAGTGAGTATACAGACGGCGGCGTGGCCAGATCGGGCCCAGGCGGCTATGCGGTGGTGAAAACAGCCCGGCCGGTAGCTTTGGGTGGCGAGGACGGACGGACGACGAGTATTCGCATGGAGGGCATGGCACTGATTGCAGCGATGGAGCTAGCTGGCGATGAGCCGTGCGAGAATTCATAGCGATAGCAATTTTGGATCAATGTGTTAACAAGTGGGCACCAGGCTGGGCTGCTAAGGTTGGCGTAAAAGGCGGCGAAATTAGAATCTTGATCTCGTGCAGCAAGCGTGCGCGCACCAATCGACGCAACCGAAGCGCTGGTTTGGGTACGCAGCCACGTCGGTCATGAGCAAAAACGAGCTAGCGGATGAGTGGGCGAACAAAGCGCGGGCTGGCGTTCGTCTATAGCGAGAGGTCTTGGCTGTTTTACTGTCGATCTAGATTCGGCGGGGGTGGGGCGTGCTATAATAGATTTGTTAATAATTTAATATCCAGAGTGCGACGAGGGACTGGCCTGATGACTCGCCGGCAACCTGCCTTTGCAGCAAGGTGCTAATTCAGCCTGCTTGACCAGGAGATATTGTCTTTGCAGCTCCTTTCGCGCCATGTGTAGCGGGGCAGATGAAAGGTTTTATGTCTGTAAGAATCTAATAATCAAGCGGTATCATCGTGACCGCCGAGCGTTTCCTTCAAAACATCGGACAGAGTTGCGACCAAATCAGCGATGCTATTCTGGACGCGTATCTTGCCAAAAGACCCGCAAGCTCGGTGGCGATTGAAGCCTGCGGCGGCCATGGCGCGTTGTTTCTAACCGGCGAAAGCTATCGTCGAGCGAGCTGGTTGACGTCAAAGCGGGATTGCGCGGCGGCTGGCTGGCGACGACGTGAAAAGTATTGAGCGGATTGCGCGCCAGAGCCCAGAGATTGCCCAGGGCGTGGACGCCGGGCGGTGCTGGCGATCAGGGGTAATGATTGGCTATGCTTGTGCTGAGACGCAGAAGTTATTGCCGCTGAGGTATGGCACTGGCGCGGGCTTTGAACCGCTTTTTGTATGAGAAATGGCCGTATGACGGCAAAACGCAGGTGACGACTTATGGCTGCCAGATTGCGGCGATTGTTGCCAGCTTCCAGAATGCGCCGCACGACGAGCTGGCGGCTGCAGTGCGGCAGTGGTTTGCGCAACAAGAATATGTGGCAGGTGATTTTGATGGCATTTCTCTGCATATAAATCCGGCGAGCGATTGGCAGAATTGGCGGTTTCGCGGCGGACGCTGGTTTGACCGGGCGTAAATTGGCAGTTGATAATTATGGCCCGCGGATTCCGCCTAGGCGGCAGGGCGTTCAGCGGCAAGGACGCCACTAAGGTCGATCGCAGCGGTGCTTATATGGCGCGGCGGGTCGCAGTTGATTATCTTAAAAGTTTGCAGCTCAGGAAGTGTTGGTGCGCTTGGCGTACGCAATTGGCACTACCAGCCGGTTGAGGGCTACGGCGGTAGTTGACGGCGTCGAGCGGCCAATCGCCGGCTGTGATCTCTCAGTCCAGCGGGTGATTATTGATAAGTTGCAGCTGGCTCGTCCGCAATATGAACCAACAGCGCGCTACGGTCATTTTGGTAACGGCTTTGCTTGGGATAAAGTAGTCCCGCGCCTTGGGTTGTATAATAAGGGTGAGTGAAGCAGGGATGTGCCTTAGAAATATTATTGAGCGGCGAAAGTGCACTGCTGACCGGCCCGGCAGGAACGGGGTGAAAACTTTCGTGCTGAATCAGTTCATCAGCAGGCAAGGCTGGCGGCAGTATGTCTCGGTGACGGCGACGACTGGGCTAGCGGCGACGCATCTGGGCGGTGCGACGATTCATGCTTGGTCGGGGATTGGCGTCAGCGACCTAACGCCGAATGGTTTTGCCGAGTATATCAGCAAAAGCCGCCGCGAAATTATCGACCGATGTCTTGATTTGATTGATGAGATTAGCATGTTGCTGATTACCGCTTGGACATGGTTGACGAAGTTGCCGTTTAGTACGCAAAGAGAGAGTCGACGAGCCGTTCGGCAACATTCAAGTGGTACTGTCTGGCGATTTCTTTCAGTTGCCACCGGTTAATCGGTCAGAAAAGCCGCGAGGGCGGGTTCGTAGTGAATTCATCGGCGTGGCGCGAGCAGATCCGACGGTATTGTATCTGGGCGAGCAGTTTCGCCGGCCGCGACAACGACCGCTGCTAGAAATCTTGACGGCGATGCGGGCTGGCGATTTGCGCCCGCCGCCATGCCGAACAGCTGTTAGAGCGGACCGAATATCAACCGCCAGCCGGAGCAGATCTGACAATTGCATACTGTGATATTGACGTCGATGAGATTAATCAAGCCAGGCTGGCTGAATTGCTGGGCGACGGTGTTGTATCAACGCCACACTACTGGTATCTTTCTTCGTTGATAATTTGCAGCGTAGCGTACTAAGCGCCAGAGGTACTGACCCTGAAATAGGCGCATTAGTGATGGCGGTCAAAAACGATCAGGCGCGGCGCTATGCTAATAGCAGTATCGGTATGGTGGTCGATTTCGAGCCAGCGACGGATTATCCGGTAGTGGGTTTCGTAATGGCCGGACGGTGACTATGCAGCCTGATACTTGGGGTTGCGCGATGGTAGCGCAAACGACTAACATTAGCCAAGTTCCGCGCTGCGTTTGGCGTGGGCGATTACTGCGTCCACAAAAGCCAAGGCATGACACTGGATAGCGCGCGAATTGACCTGCGCAAAAGCCTTTGTGCCAGGCATGGGCTGTGGCGCTTAGCCGGGTGCGCGATATTGATAACTTGTATTTGACTGGTATTAACCGCATGGCTTTGCAGATGAGCGATGAAGCTTATGCGGTCGATGAACAACTGCGTGCGCGAGCAGCCCAGATGATGCTAAAAGTTCGCGCACTTACAATCAAAAAGCCAAACCAAACGCGCGCCGGCGAACTTAAACCCGCCAAAAAGCGAACAGCGCCAATTCTAGCTGGTCGGCTAAAATTGCTAAAATGCGCCAGACTTATCCTAATGCTTATAAACCATGGATTAAGGCTGATGACGATGGTGCGCCAAATGTTCATCAACGGCGAAAAGTATTGCTGCGATGAGCAGAAACTCGGTCGCCATCATGGTTCAATCAAAAATGCGCTTGCAAAAACATTTTTGGCGAGGATGCCGTGCAATAGTAGAATAGCGCCTAATAATTGTAGTAGAATATATATCATGAATAATGACCAATCAACACTGGCTGATGATCAGCCGCCAGAACCAACCGATATTTTCCTCTGGGCGAACCAAGCTGATGCGCATAAGGACGAGCTCGAAATTGACTTATTTCTGTTACGAGGGCTACACTGTCTACGCCACTAATTACGCCAAAGGAGCTCAAGGCGCAGCTCAAGGGTAGTATTCCTTTACGACATGATTAGCCAGGTACAGACTGGTGCTGCTACTGGTATGACAGTGCGCGACTTTAGAAGCGGCTGCTGCTGAGATAATGTGTTGGACGGACTATCCCTCTGGACCGAGTGGATCATGCCGCAGAGGTGATTGAGCAGATTCGTTACGGCGAGAAAGCAGTAGAGTGTTTCGCGAAGGCGACCATGAGTTCAAGAAAGGTGAAAAGGGACTGTAGCGCGTTTCAGCCGCCAGGGGGCCGAGCCGTTTTTCGTGGCTAAGATTTTACCGCAATCACAAGTGCTTAAAAGGCGCAACCGCTTGGATGTATAACGGCGATTCGTTTCAACCGTTCAGTGCTGATGTCGGCCTAAAAATTACGCCAGATAATCAAGTGTTGATTGCCGGCGGTGATATCTTGCCTTTAACGAGGTCGAAATTTATCCGTTTGTTTGGCTACGACGCTAAGCAGTTCGCTGTTGCGAGGAAAAAGTACGCTGAAATCGGAAAAACTTTGAAGTTAAGTTCCCTGAAGGTATGACTTTCGATGCGTTGGTGCGCGATACTAAATCGCTGGTAACTAAGCTGCAGAAAAGTTGAAATTAGCCTGGTGACGCAAGAGCGGGTTATCGAGCAGGCCGACAGAAAGTGGGCCTAGAACTGATGACTGACGATGCTACTGGCGAGATTATTATGGATGCCAAGGATGCGGCGAAGTTTGTCAATCTGCTCAACGACGACTATATGACTAGCGATATGACTGGTATCAATGCAATTAAAAAGGCAAGAAGGGAGCTGCGCGGCGACAGCGAAAGCAGCTGTTTCAGAAAGGGTATGAGCGAAAGAATACGGCGGAGCAAAGGTTGTAGTTATCGGCGGCGGGACGGGTAGTTTCACGCTGCTGTCTGGTTTGAAGAAAATATGTATCGGATTTAACAGCGCTGGTCAATATGGCGGATGATGGCGGCTCGACGGGGCGGTTGCGCGACGAGCTGGGCGTGTTGCCGCCGGGCGATGCTGGGCAATGTCTGGTGGCGTTGAGCGATAGCCCGCGGTGCGTGATTTGTTTAATTATCGTACGACGATGGTAGTTTGAAGGGGCATGCTTTCGGTAATCTGTTTTTGACAGCACTCGAGAAAATGACTGGCAGCTTTGGCCAGGCGGTGCAGCTGGCTAGCCAAGTTCTCAATATTCAAGGCAGGGTGATTCGAGCAACTTTAACCGATATTACGCTGTGTGTCGAGGCGCTTCGGGCGGAGCCGATCAAAGGACAATTCAAGATCGCGCATGCCGATATCGCTAAGCAGCAAAGGTATGGTTAGAGCCAGAGGCAGTAGCGCACCCAGCAGCTGTCCAGGCGATTCTGGAAGCTGATATGGTGGTGATTGCACCGGGGCAATCTGTATGGCGGTTTAGCGCCGGCGCTGGTGATTCGAGAAATTCAGGAGGCGCTTCGCGGCGACATCGGCGATGTGTCTTTGTCTGTAATTTGGTTACTAAGCCTGGCCCGACCGATAATCTGAGCGTAGTGGACTTTGCTAGCAGATTGAGCGTTTGGCGGGTAGCGAGTTCATGATTATGTAGTTTTTAATACTGATCAGCCATCAGCAGAACTAATGGATAAAGTATGCTCATGACGGTGAGCATGTGGTTCAATATGATATCAGCGAGCTAAAAACGCCACACTACAGATTCCGCAATTTGCCCAGCATTCTAGCAAAAAGTTTGATGTCGGGGCGCCCAGTCAGTGATCCGATTGCAGCGGTACGCAGTTTTATCCGGCATGACCCTGACGCGGTAGCACGCCAGCTGATGCGGATATATTTTGCATAAAGCAGCGATTTTTCTGTCATGGCTGACCTCTATAGACGCTAGATATGAGCGTCTATTTGCTATTGAAACGCTATAGTTTTCCACGTTTTTGTGGAAAAAGTAAAAGAGAAGTTATCATTTTTAGTCAGGTATTGCACAAGGCATGATGAAACGTTGTATGATAAAGCCGGTGGCGAGGCAAGAGATAAGAATCTCGAGTCAAAACAAACACCACCGCGTAAAAATAACAAAAAGAAAGTAGGAGTGAGTCATGACTGACGCAGCTATTAGCCAATCTATGTGACGGTAGGGCGGGCGTCTTGGTTTGCGTACCTGATGCTTACGTATCGCAGGCGACGCTGTCTTTGGGCGCGTAGCCGTATAGTTTGTGGTACTTTTACAATTTGAAGTTGGACATCCTCGAGGATCAACAACCTGATAGTGAGCGATGGAATATCGACCCACGCTAAAATTGTCCAGTTCTTTCCTCTAACACAACACCTCCCAAAAACTCCACCTCACACACAAGTCTCTCAAGGTATGCTAAATACGATATGAGTTGTTTGACAGCTCTTGATTTTAAGCATGCTATGCTAAACTAAAACAAACACACCTATGCGAAAACAAACGCTCGCTATCAGATTGGTGATCTCGAGACCTCTATCCAGACCATATGGTATGATGGGGGAATAGTGATAAAGAACATCCACCACTTCATGTTCAGTATTACTTAATGACGTTGTGCGGCTGCTTAATCCTAAAAGATGGCGAGAGTTATCTCGACCTGACGACTGGATACGGCGGGCGCGGGCGCCGTGTCCGAACGAACGCATAATTATCGTGGAATGACTTTGGGTTGACCGCGATGAATTTGCCTAAGCAAACCCTAGCGGCATTTTGTCGGCAAAGGGGCAGGAGTTAATACACGCTGATTTTTGTCAGCGCTGCCCGGCAGTTGATTGCTATGGGTAAGCAGTTTGATATGATATTGATTGGTTGGGGGTGTCGTCACCACGGCTTGATAGGGCTGAGCGAAATTTTCATTTTCGCATCGTGGTCCGCTGGATATGCGGATGGATCGGCGGCAAGCTTTTAACTGCAGAGCAGGTGGTTAACACTATTCGCGGGGCGAGCTGGAGCGGATTATTCGCGATTACGGCGAAGCGGCCAAATATTGCGCGGCGTTATGCTGCTGCGATTATTAGGCTAGACCACTGGCGACAACTGAAGATTTGACATCGGCTATCTTGAGGGCGCATGTCGGACAGCGCCAGACGAACGCATCCGGCGACACGTACTTTTCAGGCGATTCGGATTTTCGTCAACGATGAGCTTGAGCAGAGTACGAGCGATTATGCCATTATTACCCGAGCTGTTGTCGCAGCGGGCGAGTCAGTGTAATTGGCTTTCGCAGCCTGGAGGATCGTGATCGTTTGAGCGATGCTGCCGAGCAGGCCAAGAACAACTACGAGGCGGAGCTTCGTATCGTACAAGCATCCTGTCGATGGAGCTATTAGAGATGTTTCACAATCCGCGTTCGCGAAGTGCTAAACTTCGTGTCGCTGTGAAAATATAAAAACAGAAAGGAAGATGTAGCATGACTCGCCGCATCCAAAGTACAAGTCCAAGCCGACGTTCAGCGCTGACATCACTGTCGTGCGCCGCGCGCGCTCAGAGCAAAAATACGCAACTCATGGGGCGGAGGCGTAATTTTGGTTTTCTCCTAACGTTCACTGGCTACGAGTGTCAAAATAAATAACAAAAGACAGATCCACCACATGTCATATTCTACGAACTACACACAGTTTAATAGCCGGCGCCAAAGGTAATTATGGGCGCAACCTGCAATGCAGTTGCTTTTTGCATCGGCTATCAAACTCGGCGATTTCTAATGCGATTATTGTGCACTTCTCTTGACGCTGCTAGGTCTGTTATACTTGTTTACACAAGCGGGGAGTGTTTCGGAGGCTATGATTATGCGGTCAAATGACGTCAGTAATAAAATTTCGACGTTGACCGAGCAGAAGAGCGATTTGGCGGTTGAGAATGCTTCGCTTGACAGCTCTGCAATCGGTCGAAAGACAGCAGCGTTGCTCAAGGATGGCTGCCCCAGCCGATACTCAGTGTAACGAGCAAATAGGAGTTCTAAGATCATGAGGTGTATCGCCAACTCGTTTGTTCGATGACGCTCGAGTTGGCTTTTTGTTTCTAGTATAGTGTTGGTCGTCATCGGCTATGTGGTGCAACTTTTCGTGGTACAGTAGCGCGGCGCCAGTTGCACTGTGTGGCTGCAGGCCGATAATGAACAGATTAAAAGATTCACGCTCAAAGCGCAGCGCGACGAAGATTTATGCTATGGACGGCAGCGGCGAAGCCGCTGGTGATGAACGAGACGGTCTATAAAGGGTTTGGGCTGATCCTATGCACAGGTATCTGATAAGCAGGCGGTGGTAGATACGCTGGAATAGCGTCGCTGGCGGCAACGTAGTTGATGGTTTTCGCGAAGTTGGTTGATACCTAGCCGCTACCAAATTTTGACGAAGTATATTACGCGGACTCAGGCTGGGTTAATCAAGAAGAAAAAGCTGGCGAGTATCGGTTTCGAAGTTGGAACGCGTCGAGTTTATCGAAGGACGATTGGCTAGCGGTTTTTGGGTTTTTGTTAATCACACGAGGAGCAGTATGGCTTCGAGCAAGCTAATAGCAAACTCTGTCTGGGCGCGATGGCATGCTCAAAACGGTGACGGATGCTCGCGATGTGCCGCTGACAATTGGCGATAAGAATGTCCGCCAGCCGGCGATGAATGGCCAGAGTATAGTCCTAACGATTGACCGTAATATCGAGCACAAGTCGAATCCAGCGCTTGAGGCTGGCGCTAAGCGTGAGTAAAAGCCACTAGAGCAAGCGCTATCGTCATGGAGCCAAAGTACTGGCAAAGTGCTGGCAATGGCTAATATGCCGACGTACGAGTCCATCGAATATCAATACTTCTGACGTGTCGGTCTTTAACAATGATACGATTTCGCATCCGTGCGAAGCGGGCTCTGATGTCAAGACTTTCACGGTAGCGACCGGAATCGACAAGGGTGTTTATCTCGCCGCAGGTACTTTACAACAATGCTGGCAAAATCAAAGGTTGAAGACGTACGATTACAATCAACGCCTCTAAAACAGCTTCTAGAACGGCGACATCACTAACTGGCAGACGGCGCTGAACTGGTCGCTGAATACTGGTATGGTAACGATTGCGCGGCGACTGAGAAATGGTTCTTATGTTACTCGCGGCGCTCGCGATACGATTTATGATTACTTTATAATCACGTTTCCGGCTGGGGCAGCGCAGCTGTTGAGCTGGCGAATGAGGGCGGAGCGGCACAGTTATCTCGCCAGCACAGCAAGAAAGGTAATGCTGTGTATGCGTTACAGTATTAATATGGTGTTTGGCCAGGGGTATGAGATGTGACAATGCTGCGGGTGGCGAGCGGTGTTCGGTAGTCAATGGAGGTGTATATCACGCGCCAACAATTATTAACGGCACAATGGGCGATGGTGGCAAATTTGCGGCTACGGCGGCGAAGACCAGCGCTCGTGCTATCGGCGAAAGCTCGTCGCAGACAGTGCGCGAAATGGTGCATCAGGCTCATTATGCGACGCGCAAGCCGCATGACGACTCGGAACGCTGGCTGGTCGGCGGCAAGACCGGTACTTCGCAGGTGATTGGTAACGGCAAGAGTACGATGATAACGAGACGATTGGTACCTATCTGGGTTTTGGCGGCGAATGCGGCAAAGATCCGCGTTACGTTATCATGGTAGAGATAGCGGCAGACGGCCGCGGTATGAGCGGCTAGCTCCGGATGCCAAAGCCTATTTTTAATGATATATCCAACTGGATGATAAAATACTTTAGTAGCCCCCGAGAGAGTGGGGTAGGGGTATAATGGTAATATGTCGATTGTAACTTTTGGAGAACAGATTGAACTCGGTTTTCTAATGGGCAAAGCGATGGCGTTTCTACTGGCGATGCTGCTAACGCCAGTATATACATAGCAGCACAAATATAAATTCTGGAAAGAAAACACAGCGTGCAGCGGCGGTAACTGGCGAGAAAACTGCAAGATTGCAACATGGCCATAAGAAAGAAAATCAGAGCGGCATATTCCGACCATGGCGGGGAATAATTGCCACCGTGGTGGCGATGATGGCCCGGTGACGCTGGCCTTTAACCTGGATCAAGCGCAAACTTGGCTGCCATTGGCGGCTTTGGTTGGCAGCGCGGTGATTGGTCTGATTGATGATATTTATGAATGTTTTTGGCTCTAATCGCAAGGATGCTGGCTTGCGCAGCTGGGTCGAAATTGCCATGATTATCGGCGTCGGGCTGGTGCTGGGCTGGTTTTCTTCTGTAAGCTCGGCTGCTCGTCCGGTGCATATCCCATACGTTGGCGATTGGCAAATGGGTGCGTGGATTGATCGGATTGTTTGTGTTTGCGGTGGTAGCGACGGGTAACGCGGTCAATATAAGCGACAGCCTGGACGAGCTTGGCGGGCGGTTTGCTGGTAATGTCGTTTTCTGCATTTGGTGTGATTGCGCTATTACGAGGCCATTGAGTTAGCGGCGTTCTGTTTCCACAGTGGTCGGCGCTTTGCTGGAGATGTTGTGAGTTCAATATCTTTCCAGCGCGGTTCTTTATGGGCGACGTTGGCGGCTTTGCTGAAGGACGAGCTTGGGCGTGGTAGCGATGATGACCAACACGCTGTTTTTGCTGCCGATTATCGGCATATTGTTCGTGGTCGAGGCTGCAGGTCTGGCTTGTTGCAGATGACCAGCAGAGTGTTCCATCACGCAAAGATATTCCTGTCGGCGCGCCGATCCATGTCATCATCTGGAGGCATCAGGCTGGCCAGAGGCTAAAGTGACGATGCGTTTTTGGGTGATTGCTGGCGTGGCGGCTTTCGATGGGTGTAACAATGGCGATGACCGCATATTGCTCCGTGATTGGCGCTCGGCACCGCGACGAGGTACGTACAGTTACCGATGGCAAAATTCAGCGTAAACGCGGCCTGATTATTGGTTAGTGTTATGTGCGGCGTTGTTAATGCTGGTAGGGCGGTAATTGTTTATTCGGTCCGGGCCGCAGTATGCTGATTTCGCAGAATAGTGCTTATGGCAGCGATTATTCTAGTACGTATTTCTTTTTCAAACAGCTTATGGGTATTAGCCTGGCAGTTAGTGGTTTGTACTGTTAATATTGGTACCGTTTGATTATCTCAAGAAGTATATTTTCAGTTAATGATGATTGGGATTTGGCTTATCGTTTTTGCTCTTTTTGATTGGAAATATTCTGCATGTTTGATGCAATGGCGCAAAATACGCTGAGGCGCTTATCGCTGGTTTCACTTGGGACCAGTTAATTTTCAGCCGTCCGAGCTGCTAAATTGTAATGACTTTGTATATGGCGGTGTTTTTAGGTAAAGCTACCAAGGGTAGATAAATGACTTGAAAGGAAACAGTCTATCCAGCAGCGGCGTTGGTTGGCTTTATTGTTATTGTCGTAGTGTTGCAAAAGATATGGGCTCGGGGAATTTGGCGATAGCGGCAACTGCGGCGTCGATATTTATGGTGGTACGATAAGAATGAAAGCTCTGATGCAAGTGCATTAGTGGGCGTGCTGTTTTACGGGGCTCACGGCAGTAACGGCGCCGCACCAGTTCGGAACGGATTACGACGTTTTTCGGAGCGAGTAAATCAGCTTCGCAAGACGATAACGATTATCATATCAAAAACGCAATGATTGCGTTGGGGACGAGCAGGTTAACGCTGGCCTTGTTATCGGCTTAAAATGTTAATCGACGAGCTACTTGCCAGAGGCAATTAACGATTCGATTTTGCTGTAATTGGCGAGATTTTGGTTTTTGCCGGGACGGTGTTGGTAGTAGTGTTGTTTGCGGCTTTGTTGCTGCGGGTTTGCGAGTTGCTGAATACTCGCCAGATATGACTCCAGCAGGCGATTGGTAGTGGCGGGTATTTTGGCTGGTTATTTGCGCACTTCTTCATGAATATTGCATCAATGATTCATTTTAGCGCCGTTGCTGGGTATAACGTTGCCGTTCTTGAGCGCTGGCGGTAGTAGTATGCTGTTTTCGGGCGCGGCACGGGATTGTTTTCAGTTATCGCGATATACTGCACATAAACCAATAGATATAGGAGGCCAAAGATGCGGATAGCCGTAGGCGGCAGCTCAGGGGTCACATTACTCAATCGTCGCCGTGTTGCGAAGTTAAAAAACAACAGCCAGATGCAGAACTGCAGTTTTGGGTTGACCGCAAATTTAGCAAACGCAAGCGCGCAATGTTATGGCTAGCTTTGACGACAACTCGGTGCGCGTAGATGTCATTGCCTGGCAGTAAGTACGCCGCTATCATAATCTCTTAGTGTTGTGCGTCAGCTGTTACACTTACGGACGATTGGTAATGACCAGAATTTTGTTGATGCGCTGAAGGGTGTGCGTGGGTTTGTTCAGGCTTAGTGAAACTAATCGCCTGGCGTCCAGATGTGATATTTACGAAAGGAGGCTACGTTTGCATGCCGGTCGGCTTGGCGGCACATGTGCTGCGCATTCGCTGGTAATTCACGACTCAGACGCTCATCAGGGTTAACTAATCGCGTATTGGCACGTTGGGCTGACCATCTGTTAACTGGCGCTCCGCTGGTATTATCCGGCCCCAGGCGATTGGTCGTTACGTCGGCGGTACCGATCCGCGAAGGATTCAAACCGTACAGCGAGCAGCAGCGCCGCGTGGTTAAGAAAAAGTAGGCTTTCAAGTAACAGACCGTTGGTGCTGGTTACTGGCGGCGGTTTGGGTGCGGGCGGTTGAATAATGCTGTGGCAGATACTATTAACCACACGGTTCACTAGCGTCGGTACAACCAACTGGTACTGGCCAGTATGCCGAATTCGGCGGCGGTTGCCAGAAGGATACAGATCAAGTTAAATTTATGATTTTGTTAGCGATGGTATGATTGATATGCTTGGTGCGGCTGATGTTGTGGTAGCACGAGCTGGTTACGACCACAATTCTCAGTTAACCGGCGCTGGCCAAACCGACGATTCTGGTGCCGAACAGCTTCTTGACCAGCGGTCATCAAATTAAAAAATGCTAAGGTGTATGAAGATAAAGGCGCTGTCAAAGTTATCGATGAAATGCAAATGGAGAAAAACGCCGCAGCTGCTCGTCGACGGATAAAAAACGTTATTGACGATCGCAGAAGCACGGCAAATGGGGCGAGCTTTTCTGTCGTTTGCGCACCCTGGTGCTGCTAAAGATATGGCTGATATGATTCTAGATGCTGCTATTAGCCGCCGAACAAACCCTGATAGCGCTGCAAATGATATAATTAATACCGCAAACGTATTTGGTATGGGGATCGAAAAAATCTAAATCACGCCGCGCCGCACGGCCTGTGCGGCGCCTGTGCTGTGGTTGATGATAGCTCGCCTGGTGCGGGAACACTATTTCGGCGTAATCGTACCTTGACTGGCAGCCTCATTTCCTCGGTGCCTAGCCCTAATGAACAATCGGCTGGCTTACAATCCCACCGCGCGTGCAGGCGCACAACCTGAAGCGCAAACGCCGCTCTATCCGCTTAGCGTTGATTAGCGCATTAGTGTAATTGCTGGTTTAAGGGTGGCTGCTTGCTCAGATTGTGTCGAGCCGAAAGTGCAAATTGTCGGCGCTGGTAACGATCCAGAGAGTACAAACTGCCGCCCGCGATTAATGCAGCAGCCATACAAGATTACCTCTCTCTGCTAATCCCGCTCGAGCGGCTGGCTGTGAAATATCAATGCTAATAATCTTAGCCGAGCCATTCCATGAATGCAAAGTGTCTAGCGTGTCGCGCCAGCTAAGGTGTTCTCTGGTCAGCCGATTTTCGAGGATGGTACGCTCGCCAGTGTGGTTTTATTGGCGGTCTGGTAATATGAAAGCTTATGTTGATAGCACAGGTGTAGTATTTGAACGTAAGCCGCCTCGGCGTCAGTTATCGCCGTCGAGGATCAAACTGCGTTGTAAGCGTTGGCAATTCAGTAATTAGCGGCCGTTTCCTGCAGTTTATCGGTAAGGTTGTGGGGCATTTCAAAAGAAAACAATCTTACCATTAAAATGATTCTGCCAGCTAGTACTACTCGCCAGTTGCTGAGTCGGTCTCGACGGGGTGGGGGTACTCTGATTGAATGACAGTTGTTGACCGCCCGGCGGCTGGCTAAAGTCAGAGAGACGCGGTGCGAGCCACGTCGCCATTTAACGGTAGAACGGAGGAATAACTGCCAGAGTATATTGATGTGCGGGTAGGTGGGCGAGCTTTTTATATAAATGAGGAGGTCTACTAGGCAGTGAGGCTGCGCACTGGTGGGCCATGTTCTACTTTTGTTCTATTAAACGGCCAAATAGGCTGGGTGACTATATTAAAATATTGAAAATGCAAAAGTCAACAAAGCAGGTGAGCGGGAAAAGTAGTGAGGGACAATATTTTTGAAAAATGCAAATTTATTCTCACAGCGCTGACATCTGTGGATAACTTAGAGATCTATAAACATGTGCACTAATTACTGCAATGAAATTTCGAGTTTGTTTTCGAGTGCGTGGACTTACATTCCATGAACTGCTGGTTGGCGGTATTTTTATATAGCGAATAAAATGTAAATGTAAAAGTAAAAGTAGATAACTCTAGTAGCGCGACTAAAGTCTCCCCATTCATAGACTCAGATTAATAAGCTTGCGGCTTATATCAAAAAGTAAAACCGTTATTTGCGAACGACGATTAATCATCCTGACAACATAGATTATAAGGGCACTGAAAACGGACATTGTGCGACGTTAAAACTATCTACGAAAGCATGATTACTCCATCGTCTTTTTCAAGATAACTTTATGTGGTTTGTAAACTTTTTGGAGTATCGGCGGCGATTAATTATGCTACCGCCCTGTTTGGGTCTGCCGGTATATTTATGTTCTAAATCTATATTTGCCATGTTCCATGTTTTTGTGCTATGAGCTGTTGATGGCTTTTAGCGCGCTAATTTGTGTTATTGATTATGGTTTGGACTTTGATTCGCTAAAGGTAGTGTTTTATGAATCTATGAAATGTTGGCAATTGTTAGATAATTATTCATGGCATGACTTTAAGAAACCTGCGGATAATTGGTTCGATTTTTGTTCTATAGTTTTCGGAGTTGATTCTGGAGCGCGGGCATTTTCTCAGCGATGATTTCACTATTCCACTGTCCCTTAAACCGGCAAGACATGTTTGCATTAGCATAATTGAGGTTTAACGAAAATGTCGCGCTGTGGTCAGGACGATCATGGGTGTTGTCGTCAAGTTCAATAGCTATGAGCGGTTTCGCCAGCGTGAATTGCAAATAAGAAAATCCACTGATTTTGTTGATTCTTGAAAATGCCCTGCTCCAGTTCTGTCCAATAAACTTTATGATCTAAAACATACTTAAGTGAGATTGCGGGATGATTACGCAGCACTTGTTGCTTCAACAGGGTTTTATAGAATATTAGCTCGTGCTGTGTCATTGCTGCGAGCTTTTTTAGCGTGGCATATTCTCTCTTTGGTTTTGGCGATATTATTATTTGTTTTACTCCGGTGCTACTAAAGGCAAAAATTTATGATTATAGCTTGAAATAGTACTTCCATTAATGTAAGTATAGCATGATCTTTTCTATGAGGTTTTTTTACCGTCGTGCTTAACTCTATCTTGGGGTTCGCAGATGTAATGATGGTGTCTCAGGGTTCTTAATTGCTAGGGCGATTACTCTAAATGTTTAGAAGCTATAAGCTATATTGTTGTCTGGAGTATGTTGTGATATGTTTATAAGCGGATTGGATGGTTAAATTAATTGAATATCGAGAAAATAACAATGGCTATAAAAGTTTGGACAAATACAACAGAAGAGAGAGCAAGAATAAGACCTCTACTAAGAGTATAAGCGTGGCTGGCTTATCTTTGGCGGGTTATCATTACTCTTGCTGTTATAGGACGTACAGCAATGTAATGGAATAGTCTCGCCTTATAGGGACAATGTTCTATCGTTGTTCCAATGTGGACGAAACATTAAGCTTGATTACCACACCGACAAGCGCGAAATTTCTGCTAAAATATCAGGGTCAGCTTACTTGCCGAGGTAAGGTAGCTAACAGTGAAACCTTTATACACAGACATAAGAATTCGGCTGGTGACATTAGTAGAAATCAAAGACATAAAGAGGGCGACAGCGATATTTCTATATCCGTCGTCGATGGTAAACCGCCATGGTGATAAAACTGTGGGTTTCACCGCCAAACGGAAAGCTGATTATGACAAACAGAACTGAGAAAGCTCTCAAACGTGCTGAGAGTCTGTTAAAAAAGCCGAAAAAGCAATCAAGTGATGAAAATATTTCTCGCGCCAAGTCGGATGTCAATAAATTACCGGAGGATAAACGCGGACAATTCTCTGAGCGTATTACCAAATTCGAAAAAAGCCAAGCAGGAAGAAAAAGAACGCGCCGAAAGCGTAAAAAAGAGGCGGAAGAGAAGAAAAAGGCAAGGAGGAGGCAGCGGCTGCCTGGCTAAAAGCTCGGCAGCAACAGCGGCAAGCGCGACCGCAGCCTGCACCTCGCCAAGTGCTACTGCCGCTCCGCAGCCAGCTCCAACAACTCCTCCGCGTCCGTCCGCCCAGCAACACCGCCCCGCCCCGGCAGAATTACATTTAGTAGCTGCAAAGCGTGCTGCCGGCTATAGCCATATGCCGCAACGAACCGGGAGTATTCGCCGCATCTTGATGGAGACGGTGACGGCATAGCTTGCGATAAGCATAAGTAATGAGTATAGAAATGCACTTCTATTCTTCTTAATATCAACGTAGATACTAAGCCACTTGCCAGCGCAATGGCTGCGTATGAATTTGGATTGCGCGTTATAGTTCCTAATAATTTAGATGCTTCTTATCCTTAATATCTTTTATACCGCAAAAACAAACCCCACCCTCTTTCATGCAGCTGAAATGAGAAGCCGTTTTTGCCAAGAGTTTCTGTGACCTGGCATTTTCTGGGGTGCTTGTGTTTGTAGTTGGATTGCGCCAGGCCGTCTCGCTTCTCTTTTGACCTTTCCATCAGCTGCGTGCCTACTTGCCGGAGTCGATATTTTTCTCGTACGACGATTGGTTCCAAATTGCTATTTTAGGGATCGTTTGAGTCCTGGCTGTAGATAATTGTGCCAACTGGTTTGATGGTATTGCTGCTTTCCATCGATGTATCTGGCCAATGCAGCGACACACTCACCAAATATAAACGTTGCGTTAGGTCGGTAGCTGCTCCGTAAAGCATCTCGGCCTAGTATGTCTGAAATTGGGCCGCAGATGCTGGGCTTGCATAATAGATCGATAATCATCAACGAGCGTCATGGGCATGCGGCGTGGTGGCTATTTCTAACGGTAGAGGCATAGCAATAGTTGATTACGAATTGGGTAGTTGCCGCTGGAGTTTTCTACGCCGGCGGCTGCGAGTGCGTTTGCGTTTTTGGTTTGCTGTCGTCGCTATTAGTAGCGGTTCGCCGCTTCTCTGTCGGCAGCAGCTTTTAGCAGCTGTGTTTGATGCGCCAAGTCATTAGCCGCCGCGGCTTTGCAGCACCTTTGCTGTTTGACCGTGGTCTGTTGTAGCAAACCAGCAGCTCCTTTGTCAAGTTTGACCGATGGTTGTTTGGCAGTGGTTGGGTTTGGTCTTGCGGCGCTGCTTGGCGGCTTGGCGCGCGGCGCGATCGGCGGCTCGCTGTTCGGGTGTTTTTGGCGGCGTATAAGCGGGACCAGGTTTTTGACGACTAGGTTTTCTGGCGGTAGGATTCGGTTGGCGATATCGGCTTCAATATCGCTGCGGTTGCGGCTATGAGTATCGCGCGTCCATTGGAAGTAATCAGCCGGTGTTGTCGTCTTGCGCGGCTGGCAGATTAAGCGTCTTGGCACTAAAGCTGGAGCTTTCTCGCCGTTGATAACCATGTTGATGATAAGTTGCGGTTATGCATTTGCGGTAGATCATTCGGCTCGGTGCGGCTCCGAATTGTTTGGCGAGAATTGGGCTGTCGTCTGCAGAAACGGAAGCTAATTACGGTGCCAACGTTACCAAAAACGGCGATAGGACGGTTTTCTTCATCTGGCTAATGTGCACTGGTTGGCGACGGTCAGGTTAAAGACCGTATTTGCGCGCCTCGGATAAAATAGTAGCGAACGAGTCGGTAGCAAAGTTTTGAAAACTCGTCGACGTATAGATAAAATGGCCGGCGATCCTTGATGTCAGGGATATCAGGCGGCTCTCATGGCGGCGAAACTGGATTTTGGTAACCAAAAACGAGCCGAGAATACCAGCGTTGTCTTCGATTAGACCTTTGCTCAAATTGACGACAAGAATCTTACCTCGTCATAATTTGGCGGATGTTGATGTTGATTTCAAGCTGGCCGATGATGTTGCGGATGACTGGATTGGCAGTGAAGGCACCGACTTTATTATTGAGGACTGGTGCGATATTTCAGCTTGGAATTTATCAGTCAGCTGGCGAACTCGACGTTCCAAAAGTGCAGCACTACCGTATCTTTGCAATAACTGAGGTGTCTTTGGTTTTTTGTCGGTGAGCATGCGGTGTCGAGCATAGTGATCTCGGAGCCGGTCTAATAGCGCCCCTAAATGGTATAGCGCAAGATGTGCTCGAACGCGGACCCCAGGTCGCCGAACATGCGTTTCAACACGCCGATATAACTTCTGATGAGATATTAGTTTTTGTGAAGGATTAGTGACCTCTATTGGGTTGAAACCAAGCGGGTATTGCGTGTCCCTTTGGGTTGAAATAAACAACATCCTGGCGCGAGCCTGGGATGAAGCGCATGTTATTGATGGCAAAGTCGCCGTGCGGATCAATGATAGCATAACCTTGCCCGTGAAAATATCGCTGAGGGGCAAATAACTCCGGCAAACCACGCTCTTCCCGGCTCCCCGTTTGGCCGATAATATAAACATGGCGCGAGCGGTCATGGCGCAGCATGCCGGGCCCAGGTGGTTGATACCGAAAATTGGTCATGCCAAAAGGCCGAGATATTCTCATCATGCGCTGGATCGCCAGTTAGGACCGGTAATTTTGGCGGCGGTTCCGCGTTTTGGTGCTAGCCAAACGATATTTAGCGTTTCGACATTGGTATGCGGCAAGAAGTGATAGACACGCGACTTCCTCGATATTCATCAGATAACCGCGGTCAGCAAAGGCGGGTCTTGTATTTGGCGAGCGCCTCTTTGGCGAAACTTAACTCGTTCAACATCTTAAAGCCGTTGAGATTGGTAGAGTTAAATTGCTTAAAGGTGCCAATGATGCCTTACATACGTAATTTAACATCGCTGGTACGCTCGCCCAGGCCAAAAGCGACGCGGACTTTGACCTGATAATAGTTTGGTCGCCTTTTTCAGCTTCAGATATGCGAGGTCTTGTCGCGCGTTCTGATAGTCTGGACCTACCGCTGGCGCCTAGCGCTCGAGGCGATTTTGCCACAGGGCAGAAAATAGGCCGGCAATCCACTTGCCTATGCCGTCGGTGCCGAATAGGTTGAAGCCGCCTGCTTTGACCGATTGAATCAAGCGTCCGGCTTCTTTGGCGCCAGCTGTCGGCGACCGGACGCACTAGCATTTGTATCAAATTTCTTCGTCCGGTATCTTCGAGGCTTGGCGAGCGTTACCCGGTGATGCCAGCTAGCGGGTCAACTTCAGCTCTGAAAGGTTTTGATCGGCAAAAATTCCTTATCAGTTGGGTAATCTCAGAGTATGAACTACGCTGTGGTGGTTCGTGAGCGACATGTCTTCTTCGACCTTATGAATTTGTACCTGCGGGTGTTGGGCGTAAATCTGACGTCGACGAAACTTTGCAGCGACTTCGGCGTCAAACGTAGAATTGAATCCGCCCGCCCACCGAGAACCAATTCGGAAACTTAGGTGCTCCTGATAGCGTTATTAACAGCTCGCGGGCATCGCGCAAATACCATGGAGCTAGCGAACATTTGCTCGGCGGCCAGCTCGGACTTATCGTTAACGTCTTTGGAATCTCGAGGGTTAACAAGACTCTCAACGTTCTTTATTACATCAATACGCGATAATTGCCAAGTTAGATATAACAGCACAATAACCAACGACCCCCAGACACCATTGCAACAATAGAGCAATAACAAGTGATAAATGACATAGCTATACTTCCGTGTATCATACCTCTGACATTTTTGCAAGATGTGGATTGAAACAAAATTGTGGGTTAGCCGGGCGCGTTTTATAAGCCTGGCAAAGCCAAAACTTAATCGCAGGATTGATAGCGAGCTGGGTGTATTATTGCTGCGGTTCGGCGATGGTGTGAAGTCGCTTTGGCGACGCGGGCTGTCGATTTTGCTTTGCAAATTGAGCAGAATAGTTGTTTCTTTGACTTGGCGGCTTTTGAGCACGCGTCCTGACAATTTCGTCGCGGTGAAGCGGTTCGCCTGCCTTGCGCAAATGTCAGCAATAATATCTGAAACTGTGCCTTTGCTGTAGCCCCAGCTGTCAGGCGCGTAAATGCCGCGGCCGATTGGGACAAGCGTTTGTCTTTGATAAGTTCGTTGTGGATAGCTTGGTGGTAACGTTTCTGCGCTTAAGTCGCTTTCTTTGATGGCTTTAGAAATGTCGGAGAAGTGCATCGGCTTGCCATTGCCTGCCAAAATGACGCGTAGATTTTTAACGCCCGCGGATGTTTTAGGATTGACGGTTGGCCCGCTTGGCCAGGCCCCAAACGTCTTTGAGATTAGCTGAGTTTTTGGATAAGCTGGCCGGGCCGCGGATCTGGGACGGACTTTCGAAAGTCAACATACCGTGCAAGCTCTCGATGTCGATTGGCTGGTCGTGGTTTTGATGGTTTAACAATGCTATCGATGTCGCCGCGGATTTTTCTTCTCATTACCGTTTTCGGCGATACTGATGCCCTGGTGGTAATTGTCGGTTTCCGTTGATTTATAACGAAGCGCGGCGACAGTTCGCCGATAAAGGCAACGCGTGAGCTCGGGTGATATTGGAAGCTTTGTCTTTCGAGAGAGGCGGTTGGCGACGTCTTGGACGCGGCCAACGCGGCCGTTTTCGGAAAGGTCGCGGATAATTAGGCGCTCGGCGTCGCTAATGGCGGGGATTTTACCGTCGGCGGCAGCGGTTTGAGGCAGGCAGATGGCTTTTCCGAGTTGGCGGACACGTTCGCGAGTGATGCCGAGCAGCTCGCCGATTTGTCAAGCGTTTCCCGGCGTTCATATAGGCCAAAACGGCGCGTGATAATTTGCGTTCGCGTTCTTGGTCTATGGTCTTAAGAATATCCTCAATTGCTGTCTTGTTCAGTCTCCACGGCAGGTGTACCCGGTAGTTTTCGGTCATGCAGAGTCCTTATCCTTTTATCTCACTCCCCGCCCCTCGAGAGTGATTTTTTAGTTTGATATCGTAATTTCGTATCTGATTATAATACATAGTAGTTAGATTGTCAAATCAAATACTAACTAGTTATATTGTATCCTAATAGACGCTTATGGTAAATACTTTTTGCTACTTTTTTAATAAAGAATAATGTCTAGGCTAACAATAATACCTATTTTTGTCAAAGTTTGCAGGTGTTAAGGTGGGTACCGATGTTGTTGGTTAATAATTTAGTGGTTTATCACAAAATATAATTGTTTATTGAGCAAAAGCTTATTCAAAACACCAATGAATAATTAGCTGATTAAACAGCTTAATCATTGTCCTAATAATATCTGGACTTTTTCTGGCGTGGTTTTGCGCCTGGGTTTCCTGACTGGTCGCTGTTGATAATGGCGAGGGCGCGAACGCGTGAAGTGTGCGGCGAATTTCGTCGCTGGTCGGTTTGGTACTGCACGTCACACTGTCGATCGAAGCCGTGGCCGGCATTGGCAGCGCGAGATAAAGCGGCTGCTCGGCTGGTAGGCCAAGATACGCTGGTAGAACTTGTAAGCCTGCTCAATCGACACAATACTGTCTTTGGTGCCGTGGAAAGACACACACGGCGGCGGCGTTTTCGGTAATCGGTTGGTATGGCGGGCTGGCGACGCGGGCGGTATCGACGTGCGGGTGCCGAGGATTTGGCAAGCATTTGGGTTGCGCTTGGTGCGTTGTGGTGTGGTTGACCAGGTCGGTGGTACCGCAAAGCTGATCACGCCGCGGACGGTAATTGGGCTGTCTTGGCGAAGTTAAGACGTAGTCGATGGCCAGGGACCCGCCAGCGCTGTCGCCAAAAAGAATTACATTGTTGGTGTCGATGTCATAAGAGCTGGCGAGAGTTTGGCGATGGTGTCGATAGCGCAGGCAACACGTCGTTATTACGTGTCGGATAATGGTATTTGGGCGCTAGGCGGTAGTTGACCGAGGCGACCGCAAAACCAACCGCTGTCAAACTAGAACCGTAATAGTCAAGCGGCGAATTGCGCTTATCGCTTATGCCAGCCGCCGCCGTGGATATAAATAATCACTAGCGGGTACGGTGTCGTATGAGTATTAGACGCTGTTGATCGGCGTGTACAAATCAAACTTCTGCTTGTCTTAGCCGGCGCAATACGGAATATCCAGCGTCGACGTTAGCGACATTGCCCAGGCGTGGATGATCGTCGGTGCGGTACGACCTGTGAACATTTAGCGAGAAGACAACGATAACTCACTACTACGAGCAACAAAATCATCATCCGGCGGCGGACGTCGGACTTGTTGGAGCTTGATTGCCATGCTTTGCTTCTTTCGCCGTATTTGGCGCCGCGCCGACCTTTTTGCGGGGCGTTAGCGAGCAATTCTACTGCTTGGTCGCGAGTGATGCTCAGATCCGGTGTCTTTGGGGATCTTTGGCGTTTTGCTGCCGTCGGTAACGTATGGACCGAAAGCGGCCGTTGAGTACCTTGATGCACCGTCCGCCAAAGTCAGCGATGTTCTTCTCGGCTTCGGCTTTGAGCTTGGCGGCGTATAGTTCAGCGCGCTTGCTCTTGGTGACTTCGCGCGGGTCGATATCTTTCAGGCTGACGTAGAGTTTACCGATTTGGATATACGGCCCGAAGCGGCCGACGTTAACCTTGAAGTATCTTGGCAATCCTCGGTTTAGACCGACTAGGCGCGGCAGCTCAGGCACGCAAAGCTTGCTCTGGGGTGACGGTTTCAATCTCTTGGCGCCTTTGCGCAGGCAGCGCAGCCGAATTGCGGTTTGTCGGCTTTGTCGTCGCTGGAGCCGAGCTGCGGCATTGGTCGAAAGCGGCCGAAGCGAGCAATAATTGGTTTGCCGGATTTTCGGATCGATACCAACTCTCTGTTGGCGCCGACAGTTCGGCGGTCAATGCTGCTGGATTGTTCCGATTAGTTCGTGAAATGGCGCGTATAAAACTTCTCGAGCATTTTGTTGCGCGCCAAGCGGTCACCGGCAATACATCGTCGAAGTCTTTCTCGACGTCGGCGGTAAAACCATAATCAACGACGCGGTCGAAATGGTCGGTCAAAAGCCGCTCAATCAGCTCGCCGGCTGGCGTCGGCACAAACTTGCCTTTTGTTGGAGCCAGTCTTTTTCTTGGGTGATTTCGCGCTCGACCTTATTGTCGATAAGTTGCAATAAGATAACATCGCGCGGTATGCCTTCGGAATCGCCCTTTTTCGGCGTAACCGCGGGTTTGAATGGTATTCATGATGGTGGCGTAAAGTACTCGGGCGGCCGATACCGAGCTCTTCAAGCTTTTTGACTAGCGTACCTTCGGTATAACGGGCTGGCAGCCGGGCGAAAACAGCGGGCTTCGACGCTATGGCGCTGGAGCTGGTCGCCAGATTTGACGGTTGGCAGTGTGTGTCATCTTTACCGCCGCCATAAACGCGCGGAAGCCGTCGAAGAGGACGACTTGACCTTTTGGCCTCAAAGACGAGCTTGTCGTTGGTTTTGCCGAGTTATTTTGCTTTTCCCCCGTCGTTAATACTAATCGTAATTGTCGTATTCTCTAGCTTGGCTGGCGCCATTTTGGCTGGCAGCGTACGCCGAGCGGATGAGGTCGTAGAGACGCGTGGTCGCAGTCGCTGCCGCGACTGACTCGCGGGTGATATCGGTCGGGCGAATTGCTTCGTGAGCTTCTTGGACGCCAGCAGTTTAGTTTTGAACTTGCGGACATGCGGTATTCAATGCCATATAAGCGTTTGATGTAATCGGCGCTGGCGGCGATGGCCTGGCTGACAAAGTTGACGCTGTCGGTACGCAGAGTAATGCGACCCTCTTGATATAGTTTTTGGGCGCTGGCCATAGTAGCGCGTGAACCCATGCCCTGGCTTGCTGTTGGCCTCTTGTTGCAGGTGCTAGTCGTGAACGGCGCGGCGGATTGCGGCTTGACGGGCTTTTGACTGATGTGGCGGTAACGGTGAAAGTGCGCTAGCCAGCGATTCGAGAAGAAAGCTCGGGCTGCGTCTTCGCTGTCAAAGCGCTGCTTTTAGCTCGGCTTTTGAGCTCTTGTTTGCCAGCGCAGCGAATATGGCAGTAACTTTGATTGCGAGCTGCCAGCAAGGCGTCAATTTTCGTGCTCGCGCTCGACTAGCAGCCGCACCGCCGGGCTTTGGACGCGGCCAGCCAGATTGCCGCCAGGAACCTTCTGCCAGACAACCGGGCTAAGCTCGAAGCCGACAATTCGGTCGAGAATCTGCCGGGCTCTGCGCTTCGACTAATTTCATATCGACGGTACGCGGATGCTTGATCGCCTCCTCGATAGCCGATTTGGTAATTTCGTGAAAAAGTAATGCGCTTGGTGGTTTTGGGGTCAAGCTTTAGGACTTCGCACAGATGCCAAGCAATGGCCTCGCCTTCGCGGTCTTCATCGGTGGCTAGCCAGACGTTGGCCGCGCCGACTGATTGACGGCTTTCTTTAATTCAGCGATTACTTTTTCTTTTTCCGGGTCGATTTCGTAAGTCGTTTTTGAAGCCGTGCTGGATATCAATTGGCGGCGTGCCGTCTTTGGTTTTTCGCGATAGCGCGAATATGCCCACGCTTGACAAAACATGAAAATCATTGCCGAGATATTTCTCGATAGTTTTAGCTTTGGCTGGCGACTCGACGATAACCAGATTCTTCATACTTATATAATAGTAAACCGATTTGCTAAAAATGCCAAATTTAATGCTTGTTATCTAGGGTGATAAGTCAAAAGAAAATAGCCCGCCAGATGGGCCTCGCGCCGAGGCTTGAGGCCTCTGGCGGGCTGTTTTCCTGACAGAGCTTTCAAAGCCCTTTTGCCGACGATTACTCCTCGGCGGTGATGTTCACCTCCTTGTCTGTGTTGTCGCACAACCGCCAACCTCTTCCTTCTCCGGGAACAGGTCGGCGAGTTGGTTCTTTCGAGCAGCAGATGGTAAGGCTCGATATTCTTGATGAAGCTCAAATTCAGCTACGACAGTTTGTCTTCGCTGGGTGAGTTTCCGTGTCATCTGTCGAACCCAGCGGCTCTCGACGAGCAACGCACGAGGTTACTCTCAGCGGGCAGACGCTCTGTCTCCCTCTCTTGAGCCAGGCAGCTCAGGATTTCGACGTTTATCATCTTCAATATCTGTGAGTTTGTCGTCCAATCTCGCCATACGCCGAGCTCAAAGCCTCGCGGTCAGTCATGACCGCCTGGATAACGATCGTGAAAATGGCAAGCAGAGCGCAATGATACGTCCGCCGTTGCGGCTGGGGCGACGGCAATGAGGGCGGACGGCACCGCCCCATCAGTTCGCGGTGGCTCCGCAGCCGGCCGCAGCCTACCAAAACAGATGTCTCATTTCCCCTCCTCAGGGAAGTGTTTCACTCAAAGTAAAGGGGCACTTCTTGCCTTGTTTGACAAACACTTTTGAGCAAAAAGCTGATATATATACGCACATATGGACGGCGAGTGTCAATAGTTTTGCAATAATTTTACTATTTTTGCAACAAAATAGCTAAAAATCCTCTTCAGGCCGCAAATCCGCCAGTTTTGCCTGTTTATTTATCATTTCGGTGTTTTTGATTGCCGGGCGCGTTTGACGTACGAAGCGTTGATTTAAATGCGAGCGGTAGCGATACGGCGAGCAGCTTCGTCGCCGATACCGCGAGCAACTCTGGCGAGCTGGCTCTGGCGGTGGTTTCGAGACGGCTGCCGACTGAGGTGGGCCTAGCAATGAGCTGGTTTCGAGCGCTAGCGCCAATTTGCCAGATTTCCGGGCGTACGAGTTTCATCGCACAGCTTCAACTATCGTTTTGGCGCTGGCAGCAGCGTTCATTAAAAGGCGTTGATTCATTAAAAGCTGTGATGGCGGCGATTATTTCCGTTGGTGCGAGGTTTTTACTTTTTATCTCATAAAAAGGATGATGGCAGTGACAGCTTTGTCTGGCCAGCATCAGCAACCGCCGAAATCGCTTGTCTGCCCCGTTTTGCGGGCGACGATGCCGTCTAGAACGTCGATGAACCGGCCAGCGGCAACGTGGCGCGATACCAGCAGTGGTATCAATGCGTTTGGCGCCGCGCAAGGCTAGAACCGCGCCAACAATACTCATAGCGTTGGGGATGGTGGGGATAGTCCGGTATTGAATCTTGAGATCCTTTCACGTAGACTTAATAGGCATAATATCTAAGTCTACAATTATACGATGAAAAATGACAAAATTTGGCGAAAAGCTTAAACAATATTAATTAGACAAGCGTCACTGGTTGGCACCGAGCGAGCGGATAGCGCCAGTTAGTTCAAGCATGGTTGGTGCAGTATTGAACTCGGTTGCTGGCAGCTGAGTAGTCTTTTGCAGCTGGTCGCCGTCGCGGATACCTTGAGCGAGCTGTTTGATGATCACTGTTTCGGCGGCGGGTGTTGAGCCGAGCGGCAGCTTGGTCTGGTCGGTTCGTGCGTCTGGCATGGAATTCTGGCGGACAACCGACAAAAATATCGTCAAGGCTGGTGACGGGCGTGGCGCCTTGTTTGATTAGAGCGTTGCAGCCGGCGCTCTCGCAGGCTGGTGATGTTGCCGGGCGCGACAGAACGTCTTTGCCTTGAGCTAGCGCGTGGGCAGCGGTAGATGAGCGTGCCGCTGCGAACGCTAGCTTCGGTAGATGGTACGGCGTCGGCCCAAGCCGGACACCAAGACGGTTGCGTTCAAAAAGCTCCAGCGGCCGAGGATGTACGGTTCGGTGTCATTGGTAGAGATGTTCGGACAGAGTGCCCCGCCCTTTGCACGACAATGCGCCGGGCAGAGCCCGCCGCTGTTTGCTGCGCGGATAAAATATTTCGGTAAACTGGCTGGGTACGATGGCGATAGTGGTGCCGCCAGCGTCTAAACAGGTGCGGTGCGCTAGCGCGTCGGTGCCTAGGGCTGGTCCGCTAACAATGATAAAACCGCGGCTAGCCAGGCCGCTGGCGAGCTGATTGGTTACCTCGATACCGTAGCTGGTTGGCTTGCGGGTGCCGACGTAGCGATGGTCGGCTGGCGTTGTTTGGGGTATTTTGCCTAAGTAATATAATGCTTGCGGCTTGTCGTCAATATTAGCTAATACCTTGAGATAATTGCTGCTATCTGGTGATACTTTATTGATTTTTCATACAAATTCCTGTTAAAAAGTATTGACATGTTGTCAAAGTGTGCTAATATTGGGATGATTGATTGACCCGGGTGGTGAATCAAGCACCTTATACCCCCTATTCTAACTTATGTTAGAGTTGCGCTAAAAGGCGCACGGCGGTAATCTCCACCCTCCACTTTCGTGCCTAGACAACTAGCGTATACTAACCCCTTTGTCCAGCGGATCACCAGTATGTGTGGTGGATCACGTATACCCGATAAGGGTGGGACGAAGGGCAGAATGGCGCTAGAGTGATGCCCACCCTTACCTGGCGCTTTTTGTTCATCTAACAATATTGACTTTTCGTCATAAAAATAGTATAATGGAAGTATGACCGCTAACGACTTTAACTACGATCAGATGCGCCGTGAAGAATGTCAAAAACTGATTCCGCGGGTGTTTCATATCGAGATGCCGGTCGACGAATTTCTTTTGTTTGACGATATTGAGACGGGACGCGATTCATACGCAGTGATTTTTCGCAGCCGCGGCGAGCGTGATACTCTGCTGATTGCCGAGAATGGTGCCGAGCAGACACTGGAGGATGTGCGCCGTATCGTCAAGAATATGGGTTTAACCGCCGAGAAAGTTCTTGCCGCGAGAGCCGACCCGCAGTATTTTTATCGCAATGGCGTGGAGCTTTTGAAAAGGGTTTATCCGTCGCTACGCCGCTGGAATTACGATGATGTGTGGATGTATAGCCGTAAAAGTGCCATATAGTCCAGCCCTAGTCAAAGTGGCATCGGTTGACGGTGAGGATCGGCGCTTTAATCAACGTGGTGCGTCGTGGCAGAAATTATTAAATTATTCATTTAGAAAGGTTCAGGTACGCTATGAATGATATCGATAAAGTATTCCCAGCGCGATACAATCGTTTTCGCTTAAGTTAGCAGAGGTGCGTCCGCTACAGTTTAGGCAGCGAAAGTGGCGGCTGTCTATGCGGCTTGCCCGCGCTCGCTGCGGCGGATGGCGCGGCGCTTTGACCGCAGCGTGCCGATGGCGCTGGAATTTTTCTCTTGTCTTGGCGCGATGATTGCTGCCGCGGCTGCGTAAAATCGAAAGCGCGCCGCAGCGAACACTAATCAAGACAGTGAGCGACAATTTCTTGACAGATGATAAGCAACTGCAACATTGTTGCAATATGTGTCACAACAGTCAAAACGTCAAGCGGGTTGAGGCGCGCTTTTGCGCTGCAACATTATGCAGAAGGCGAGGCTTTGCACCGCTTTGGCGCTAGAATTTGTTAATCAGCCGGCGAAGTTTGTTCGCAGCGGGTTGAAAGTCTACGTGAATTATTTGCTCTACCGTGCGGTTGCCGAGAATTCGGTGATGACAATCCGCGATCCCCAGGCGCGATTGGTTAGCGTTCATTCCGAGTCGAAAGTTGAGCGCCATCAGATTCGCCGGATGACGCGCCCAAAGCGCGGCGGCGTTTGAACGAAATCGACGGTGCTACTGCCGAGATTGAGCAAAGCGCAAAAATGGTTTTGGTAGGCGCGGTTGTTTGGTCTGAAAGATTGATTATGTGTCGGTATTGGCGGCGCGGCGAAGTATGAAAAAGCGTTGGCGCGTCTCGGTAAAGAATCAGCCAATAGCCCGGCTAAGCGGCTGGCTCTCTACGAGAAAAGACCGAGGACCTTCGCGCGGAATATTTGGCTACCGTGCCGGGATTGGCTAATCTGTCGGACACGCAAAGGCTGCCAAAAGAAATTGACGGAGTGTTGTTGGCGGTATTTGACCTCAGATGACAGCGCAACGCGATATGAGTTTGCTCAAACGCTACCGCGAGCTGATTCGCGAGCGCGAGACGCTGCTGACGATGATTGGCGATTAGGGTTTACTTTGTTGATTTTTGATTCTGGCTTTGGCTTGTTTTTGCTAGCACTAATGCTTTTTGAGTCAGCTGCTGTTTTGCCGGCATTTTGGCAGAACACCCTCAAGTTCAAAATGGTGATCAATGACCAAAAAGCTGTATTTTTCTGCTGAGGTAATTGATGAGCTGTTCTAATTCTGGGGTTTGGATTGGTATAGCGTTTTGGCAGCGGATGCAGTATAAGTGATGATGATGCAGATGAATGGCTCAGCTGGCTCGTAGTAGTTCTTCAGCCAACGTGGACGACGTTAATGATTTTGAGATCGTTGAACGCGACCAGGCGCGATAAACGCTGGTGCGATTAATATCCTTGCGCTTTTGCAATATCGCTGATAGTTAGCGGAACGTTTGATTTTGCAGCGCGTCGAGACTTGCTGGCGCGGTTTTAGTTAGGCGCAGGTTGTGCTGTTTGAATAGATCGTCGAGGGGTCATGATATTGCAAGTATACAACTTATTGCAACAAATTTGCAATAATTCGGAGGGTTTTGGCATTATGAAAAGCTATGGATATAGCAATTAAAACAGTGATGAATTTGCACGAGTTTTGCACCATCGCCGAACGTCAATGCGGCTTTTTCTGGCTTGGTGGCGGCAGTTGTGCAAGCTACAAAGCGATTACCGAAGTGGTGTAATGATGAGGTGTGCCGCGAAGTGCAGCGCCGTTGTTCCTATCGGAATCAGAGATGGAAATGTATTGGTCGCGGCGGGTGCCAGCTGACCGTCCGCAGCAAGGCTGGAAAAGTTTTTGGTATATTGACAATTACCGCGAGCTGGTGCGGCGTGAAGTTGGCTTACTGGGCGGGTCGGGTTTGTCCTTGACTGACGGTAGCCGCGCGGCGGTTGGCAGCGGCCTGCGCTGACCGCTTGGTGTCTGTGGCGTCAGACAGGCGCGGCGGTTGATTTGGTGGACGTGGCGCTGGCTGCTGGCGCAGTCGCGCGAGCTGGCACGGAGCGATTGCTTGGCCGGTTGGTGAGTGCTTGGTGGCGGACGGGCGGCGGTGGCTTTGCCAGATAGTGCTTACGACGTGATGTTGTGTGGCTGGCCTGGCGGGTGATTCAGCTGAAGCCAAACAGCAAATTATTGATAATGTTTTGCCAGCGCTCCGGCCTAACGGGCGGATCGTCGTGCGTGGTGCTCATGGACGAAAACGTTGTTATGCCAGCGTTTTGACCCGAATAGTTTTGCAGCGCGTACGGCTGCTGGTCGATATAATCCTGACGACGATATCATTAACTCAGTATATGTGTATAAGAAAGGTTAATATGAACGATAAGATTGCATTATATCTGGTGAATGGCGCGCTGGGTGCTGGCAAAACGACGCTGGTCGATTTTTGGTGCAGCAGCCTGAGGTTTGCTGGTGCGCGGTGATTGAGAATGAGTTTTGCGTCGGAAAGTATCGACAGTTGCACATTGGCGCAACGGGTTGATGAGGTGGCGACAATTGCTGGCGAGTGTATCTGTTGCAGTAGCGGCGAAGAGCTGGTTGATATTTTTGCACAATTTTGCAATAAGCGGAAAAGCACCAGTGATTATTGAGATCGACTGGCGTCGCTAATACTCTGCGGGTGGTCGAGATTGCTGGCTGGCGATATCTTTTGAGCAAGTATGATTTGAAACAGTCGTTGTATGTTGTGGATGGAGCTGAAACCAAGGGCTGACGGCCTGGCGGAACGCTGCTAGCGGAAGCTCAGGCGGCGGAGCATGTGATGATCAGAAGCTGGGATTTGCTGGCTGAAAAAGACCGCCAGCAGCTAATTGAAACATTGTTGCAACAGGATTGACGAAGGTTGTGATGATGGATCACGGTAAGTTTGACTTGGCACGACTAGGTAGTGAGTCGCGTATTTTGGATTATTGCTACTGCACGAGCCTGCGGAAAAGCGCGGCTGAGAATGCCTTTCAAATTATGCGTGGTTGATGTGACTGAATTGGATATCAGTGCTGAGAAAATTGAAAAAGATTTGGACGATTTACAGAAGTAAATATGCTTTGCGACGCATGAAAGGCGCGAGTCGCTGACGGTAACGAAATACTACATTGAGGCAACTCCGCAGCAATTACGGGTTACGCGCGGTACTGCTGACGAACCATTAAAGTTGGTTGTCGTTGGCGAGCGGGCGCGTGAGATACGCGCGCAGTAATTACGGAGGAACTTGGATGATAATGGCGCGAGTGGCGGTTGATAGCCTGCTTGATATGTATGATGAGTATAAGACTTTGGCGGCAAAAGATTTCTCTGCGGAGCGCCGTTTTGGCGATTAGCGAAATTGAAGAATAGCGGTGTCGAACAGATACGAATAGAGTTGGACGACTTACGGCGAGACCAGCAGCAACTGTCTGATGATATGACGTTTTGATACACCATTGATTTGGGTGATGTACATTTGGGGCCTATCAGGACGAGCGCAGCCGATTCGAACGATGCACGATTTTCGCTTGCACTGTTCCTAAGCCAGGCTATATTTGTGCACTAAACGCTTTATGTTTTCTTAATGCACATTTGTGCGGTAACAGACAACGTTCCCTGATGGACGAAAACAATATCCCGACGAAATGCTGCTCAGCGAGATTTTTCCGCTGCTAAGTGAAATCGAGCGCGATAAAAACTTCATCTAACTGGCGCGCGCATGAATATTACCAGGAAGATGGCGCTGCTAAAAAGTAGCAAGATTATAAACCAAATAATTCGTAAGGGGTCTTCTGGTTTGCGGTATCGCGGTAGCGGCAGCCTCGGTGATGACGTATTCGGCTTTGCCGTTAATTATTTTGCATCAACTTCGCGATAGTTAACCAAGTACCATCTCGGTAGCTATTCACGCAGGAGTTTTTCTCTACTAAATTTTCATGAGGTATACTATCGGCGGCGCGGCGACTAATAACGTGGCGCGCCAGTTCGAAATAGATCGTAGCCGTAGTTCTGTAGTGTGCTACTCGAGACGAAAGCCAGTTATCGTTATGCTAGTATTGTCAAAATACGATGGTTTTTGGCAGGAGTTGAAAAGCAGATCGCCAGCGGTTGATCGATACGATTCGTCTCGCCTTCCTTAGGTTTTAGGAATATTGCAATAGTTTGTTTGACTGGTGGTGATAGAATTTTCTCTTTGGTGACGCTACTCGGTTTGTGATAACGGTTTTGGCGGCAGAATAGCCTGCTAGTAAAGTAGGACAGATAGATACGAGGCGAACTTGATATGGTGGAATTTGAAACGGTGGCGTGCAGTTAATACCCGCTCTTCAATTGCAATACTATATCAATAACCAAGAAAACGATACCTATCGTGCTCAAAATGGCAACAAAAAGATGGTAGCGCGGATGGATGTAGAAACCGAGCTGACCGCGGCAAGCCCTAGCAGCAAAACGTATCCGCAGGCAGCAATTCCGCCCAATGATTTCGCCAAAACTAGCCCGCATAAAGCAAGTTTACTCCTATACCTGCCGCGAACGACAATGCGAAAATTATTAACATCACCACAGCGATAAATCGCCAACGGAGAAATAGTTCGCATTAATAAGATTAGCGATGTCGATCATCGGACCAGCTAACAGGAATGATGAATCGAGCCTGCTGTGGAAACTGCGGGTATGGGCTAACGCAAAAAGGCATCGATGCTAGAACGGATCGAGACCACGAAACTCAAACCAATCATGGCGATAACCGATAAGATGATGTCGTTACCGACGGTGTTAATGATGGCGCGCGGTATGAAAACTTGAGTGGCGGCAGCGATGAGTAGCGCCGATACCTTAGCATGGTTAATAGTTGCCAGAATTCGTCGCGCGAGGATCCAGCATCTCCTTGAACTTAGAGATTGTGCTCGTGCGCGCGCAATACTCTTTGAAAAGCTGGGCGAACGATTTTACTTTTTCGTCCATAAAGCTGACGATCAAAGCGGTCAGTTGGACGATTATCAATGCAAAAATAATTCGCCACCAAACCATGTGTATGGTTGAAAACTGAAAGCGGTCATTGTTGCAATAATGGTGATAGGATTGAGAATCGGCGCGGCGATGAAAACGGACGACGTCGGCGGGTTTTTAATCCGCGAGCTAGTAAGCGCGAGCGACCGGTACGTTGCCGCATTCGCAGACTGGTAGTCGCTGGTCGGCTGGCGATAATGCAAATCGTCGCCAAAATGGGTTGCGCGGTAAAGCTTTAGTGAGTTTGGCTGGCGGCAAAAGAGCGGCAATCAAAAGATGAAAATGATAATTCCGAGGATAACAAAAGGTAAAAGCTTCAATGACTATGCTAGCGTGATAGTTAGGAAATCTTGCAACATTGTTGCAGTTTCGTTGAGCCAAATGTCTGATTTATCACTAATTAGCCATAGTCAAGCTGGGGGCTATATAAGTATATTACGATAATCAATACTGGCGCAATTATCCAGCCGGTAAAGCATCTTTGCTGTGTTAATTAACTTATTTATGTCGAAGCTTTTGACACGTGCCATATAAATTATAACAGTAAGCATGCTATACTAAATCATTATGAAACATCTCTGGCATTCGCATCACCCATTTCGGATGGTTTTTCGGCGCTGTTGACGCTGGCGTTGGGCGGGTTGATTTTTCGGATCCCAGCTGGGTGCGAGCGAGCTGTGGCTGTTTGCGATTTTGGTGGTGCTGGAGGTGACGTTTAGCTCGATAACGCGGTGATTAACAGCAAGGTGCTGGCCGGCATGAGCCAGGTCTGGTGAAAAGGTGTTCTTGACGGTTGGGAATTTTTCGTGGCGGTGTTTCGTGGTGCGGTTCGTGCTGCCGATTATCATCGTGATGGTGGCGAGCGGCCATGGCTTTATGGACGTGGTTGATTTGGCGCTGAATAGAGCCGGCGGAATACGGTCATATTTTGCACGAAGCCTCGCCGATGATTGATGCTTTCTGGCGGCGCGTTTCTGATTATGATTGGCCTCAGTTATTTCATTGATTATAACAAGCGCGTGCACTGGATGCGGCATGTCGAGCCGTGGCTGGCTAAGGCTGGGCGGTTTGAGAATTTCAAGGTGTGTCTGATGCTGAGCGTGGCGGCGGTGCTGTATTTTCACGGTTGAGCCGCCGCATCGGGCGCTGGTGCTGATCTCGTCGGTGCTGGGATTATTACTGCACATCGGGCTGGAGTTGTTTCGGCTCATTCTTTCATGAGGATGATGCTAAAGTCGGTCAAGGTCAAAGACTGGCTGGGCAGCGTTTGCCAGCCTGCTCTATCTGGAGGTGCTGGACGCTAGTTTAGCTTCGACGGCGTCATCGGCGCGTTTGCCATCACGCAGCAGTGTGCTGCTGATCGTGGCGGGTCTGGGCGCTGGCGCGATTTGGGTGCGGTCGCTGACGGTGTATTTGCTGCGGACGGGCATGCTCAGCAAATATAAATATCTGGAAAATGGCGCGCACTGGGCGATTATGGCGCTGGGTATGATGATGATTGCCAAGCTGTTTCATCTGGAGCTGCCGGAATGGGCGACCGGGGAGGGACTGGGGCTGCTGTTTGTGAGCTTGGCGGTTGGCAGCAGCATGCTGGAGGCGCGAGCGATTAATTTGCAAGAAGCAGCCGCGGCGAAATGTACATAGCGCTGAGCAGCGATTGAAACACGGCGCGGCGAGAAATTGTGCCGCGGAAGCGACGGTAGTTAGTACTCGGGGATTTTTCGTTTTCGAGCGGAAGCGTTTGCTATTGCGACATTGTTGCAATAAGCGTTTATTTGGTTTAATATCGCAGGCGTAGTGGCGTAGTGATGTGCCGGGGATGAGAGCGTGACGCTGAGTGGTTCGATAGTATCGATCGAAAGAAAAGTCAGCGAATTATTGCTTTGATCGATTCGGGATCGTCCAATCGTTTCGGAGGATTTAGCTCGTCGGCGATTGAACTTTCACTAAGGACAAAATCAACGTCGCCAGATTTGCCGCCGCAGTAGATTGTCGGTGCCGATGCGAATATGCCAGAAATCAGCGCCGATGTGAGTATGTAGCGATTTTTAAGCCGTTGCTGCCAGCGTCGCGGCCGCCTTTTCGGACCGGATTTGCCAAAATCAAGATCAGTGTCATCGTGAATAATCAGTAAATCATCAAGCGTCAGGTTTATAAAAATCTCAAGATCGCTCGCGCGGCAATACCAACCTCGTTATAGTAGGTGGTCGGTTTGACGAGGAGGATTTTTCTCGCGGAATAGTAACAGGTGGTTTGCGCTGCACTGATTGACCGAAAACTGTTTCAATTCGGCAATATCCGCAAAAAATTTGGGCTTACTGCTAGAAATTGTGCACTCTGCCCTGCCGCCAAGTGGTCGATTACTAAAAAAGCCAGCATTATGCCGCGTGTGAACGTACTTTTTCGCCAGGGATTACCGAGGGCCAGAATGACTTTCATAGCCTTAGTATATCACCTTGGCTGTGATGACGTATAATAGATGTATGGCGAAACGCGATGATGATTTGGAATTTAGTGTTAATGCGGCGTTTGACGAAGCGCGGGCGGTTGTTGACAAAGGTGCCGCTGTATCTTGGTGAACGGCTCGCTGGGCGCTGGCAAGACCAGCGTGCTGGAATTCTTATTGCAACAAAGTGACTATAAGGGCGCGCGAGTGATTGAAAATGAGTATGCTAACGAAAATGTCGACGGTTACAGGTTGGAGGGGCTGGCGGAGATGGTGACGACGTTGGCTGGCGACTGCGTCTGTTGCTCGTCGAAGCACGCGCTAACCAGGATGTTGCTGGACTTTTTGCCGCAATTCTCCGGCGCCAGTGTTTATCGAGGCGACGGGTGTGGCGCGGACGATGAATTTGGTCGAGAGAATTGATAAATGCACAAATCTTCAATAAGTATGAGTTGATGCAGAGTTTTTACGTGATCGATGCGCACGAGATTTTGCGCGGGATTGAGCCGGCACACGAGAATTGAACTGCAAGCCGCAGACGTGATTTTGGTGACTAAGGAAGATTTATTGAACGATAGCGAGCGAGCTGAATACGACATGAAAACGCCGCGCCCTACTCTACGCCAAGGTGCTCAGCGCGCCGCACGGTCGGTTTGACCTCAGTAAATTAACCACGCCGTCGGGGACTGTTGGCGTTTTTGATACGTATGACGGCGAATTGTGAGTGCCGGATCAATCCGACGCATGCGGTAGCTGGACGTGTCGGGCATGAAAATTACGGCGGCGACGTCTGGAGAAAAATATGGCCGGAATTATTTTGACGGGCGTATAAACTCAGGCGAATGAAGGGATGTTTTATCAACGACAACGGTGCGCGCCAGCACGTGGAGGCGACCGAGCAGCAGATTCAGATAACTCATGCCAGGGCCTGAGGAGGCGGCGAAAAATCGTGTCATCGGCGAGCGGGCAGATGAAATTACCCGCGAAGCTTACTAGCGGCGCAACTGATGATGTTTGAATAAACTGTTCGCTTTCGTCGTTTTTCGACTCGTCAGCATAGACACATATCTATGGAGCGAACATGACAAGCAGGAGATATCATTATACACCACGAAAATGATTCGCGAAAAACGCCTGCCGGCTCACGAGCCGGGTGCAACAACGTAGAGCAGTAAATTCGCTAGGGAGACGCAGAGCTTCATATTCGTGAAACTCCCGGGTGGGTCGTCAACGCATCGCGCGGCGCTGTGTGTCGTGAATTCGACGAGACGTAGAGGTGTTCGCCCTGTGCAACTGTTCCTTCGCGCTGGTGACCGGCATATACCAACTTGACGAGTCTTCTGCGCCCGTGCTACTCCGGCACATCGCGCCGCGACCTTTGTAGTCGGACATGCCCAGGAGAGCCTGCTCCACCCCGGATGCTGGCTCCTGAGCAAGACTCCGCGGAGGCTCCAAAGAAGCTATTGTAGCTTCGCGATCACGCAATCTAGCATCTCCTCAGATCTCTAATCTCCACTTGCCTATTCTGTGCCTAGTACAACTTTTTGACACAAACGTCAAACATCTGTCAACAAAAGCTAATATATATATATCACTAATGGAACAAAAGCGTCAAGGGTGTCAAAAATGTGGTTTTATAGCTGTTTTTCGGCGTTTTTGGCTTGTTTGTAGGCTTTTGGTGACGGGCGCCAGGCCGCGGGCGACGCGTTCGCGGTTGGCTTTGAGCTGCTTCTCGTCGCGGAAAGATAGTTTGATCGGACGTACCAGTGTAATCGAAAAGCATCGCGGATTTGGCGCTCTAGAGTAGCGCTTGTGGCTCCAGTGGACGAACTTCAAATTGCTGCCGTAAATGACGAACCATGGCGGATTGGTATCGGTTTTGTACGATGTAGCGCAGCTTTCGGGGTGAGTGTTTTTCAGGCCAGCTGGTGGATGCTTTTGAACTGATTGCTGCGGGAGATCGTTAAGCTTGACGAGTAGTAGTTTTTGCTGGCGGTGCGCATTGATACTGAGGGCTAAATCGAACAATGGCAACATTCTGGCCGGTGACCGAGCTGGTAAATATTAACGGCGCCCACGGCGTAAAGTCGAGTGCGCCGAAATCTTTGGCGCCAGCGCGTCACGGGTGTGAGCGTCTTTACCGAGGGCGACGTCCCATTTGCTGACGACGATAGCTAGCCCCTTGCCTGCTTCGGCGATAATGCCAGCTAGCTTTTGATCAAGGGCGGTGCTCACTCGTTGACGTCCATTAGCAAAAAGCAAATATCAGCCTCTTCGATGGCGGCGAGGTGCGCAAGACGCTAAACTTCTCGATACCGACCTCTTGCTTGCCTTGGCGGCGGATACCAGCGGTGTCGAGCAGCTCAATCGCTTGCCCCGTGGTATTGCAGGCGGACGCGGTTGACATCGCGGGTGGTACCGGCGCGGCCGGCAACGATGGCTTGCTGCTTGCCGGCCAGCGTGATGAAACGAGACTAGACTTGCCGACGTTTTGGCCGGGCCGATAAGGGCGATTTTGAGAGTCTCGCTGGGCTCGGCTTGTTTGGCGGGAATAGTGCTGGCAGATTTCGCTAAGGACGTCGGTGATACCAGAGTTATGTTCGGCGGAGGTGCGAATGATTGATTTGATGCCGAGGCGCTAAGAATTCGCTATCGGGCGGGTTGCCTTTCAGATCGATTTTGTTAGTAATGAGAATGACGGTTTGCGGCTCTTTAGCGGTTTTGGCGACGCGGCGGTCTTCGTCGCTGGGCCGTGGTACTGTCCGACGACCACGAGAATGACGTCGGCGGCTTCGGCGCAGCCTCGGCGATTTGGTCTTGGATACTGGCTTCGAATTCGTCCTCGGCGGGCTTGAGGCCGGCGGTGTCAACCAGCCAAAATTCACGGCCTTGATATGACGCTTTACCGATGACATTGTCACGATAGTGCCGGCTTCGCGGGCAACAATGGCTTGCTGCGAACGCATGATGCGGTTGAATAGCGAACTTTTACCAGCACTGGCGCGGCCGATAATAGCGACGGTAGGAAGTTTGGTTGCCATAATTAACTTAATTATAACAGAGGTGAGTTGATTTGGCGAGCGTTGCGCGGTATAGCAAATTTATAATAAGCCGATTGAAAGTGGCGTTATGCAGTGTCGATAGTAATACTGCCGTCAAGAATAGTCCGCCCGCTACTAGAAATATCCATTCGGCGAAAGACTTCCACGACGCGGAGGACTCATCATTATTTTTATGTTTTGAACGCCGCAAATTTTCGCCAGCCAATGAAAACAGGCTGCGATAATTATTATCTCAAGGCACCGCGCGCAGACGTCAATCGCCGTATTCAGCGTGCGGTCCAAACGAGATTGTTCTCGGTGCGCTGGCTACAGAGTAAAAACTGCTATTCGTCAAAACATAATGTGCGCGCTTGTGCAGCGGGTTGAATAACCAAGATATTGAGTCGTTGGCGTGGCTGGTCAGTTGGTAAGTGAGGAGTTGGGTCGGGATTTGGCATACACTAGTATTTATTATAATCCAAGATAGGTATAGTAAGACAGCTAATTTGTTAACTGGCAGAAATGCTTTGCCACTCCCTCGTTTCATGTTGCCAAGCGAATAATTGCCGAATTGCACGCGGTGCAGCCGCACGACGGTGTAGCCGAGGCGCGGCAAAGGTACGGCGGATTTGGCGGTTGCGGCCTTCGCTCATGATGGCTTGCCAGTTGAGGCGGCTATCGTCGAGCGTTCCTGGAGCCATCTGGCTGCAGCCGTCCTCGAGAGTTGACGCCAAAATCGCTAACCATCTGCTGATGTAGCGCTCAAGCGGCCGGTTGAGCCGGACTTTGTAAAATTTTAGGTCTTGCGAAAACTCGGGTGGGTCATGCGGTGAGCAAAATCGCCGTCGTTGGTCAGCAGAATCAAGCCAGAGCTATCCTTGTCAAGGCGGCCGACTGGCTTTGAGGTGATGCAAATCGTGCGGCAATAGTGAATAAAATTGTCGGCGCATGGCCCTGCTGACGTCGCGAGCAAACGTAACCGACTGGTTTGTTGAGAGCTATGTAGACTTTCTTGATAGCATGAGAGCTGATGTCGCGGCCCGCGACTTTTGACGGTCGTTGGCGATAGACGGGCGCCAAAGCGCTCGCTGGCTTACCGTTGATAGTGACGGTGTCTGTCGAGATGAGGTTGTCAGCTTCGCGCCGCGAGATACCGCAGTTGGAGGGCTAAGAATTTATTGAGGCGAATCGTTTCGGTGCCACTAGCTGATTTTGGCTTACCATAAGACGATTATTTTTGGTTGGCTTTGAGGAAAATTGCGGTTTCTTCAAACTTTAACCCGGCCTCATCGGAAGAGACTGGTGCTGCTGATGGTGCAGCCGGCTCTGGTGCGCCAGTGTTTGGTGTTGAGCCCTTAGCTGGTGCATTGGCGCGAGGCTCGCGTGAAGGATTATTCAAAGCGTCCCCTGCTGATGCGGTCATGTTACTGATTGGCGTAGCACTGCGGCTGGCCTGGCATTATGTGAGGTATAGTCGACGCTGGTACAGTAGGGTGATTGCCGGTTCTGACTGCGCTGGTTGAGGGGCGGTTGGAATTGCCGCCGTGGTAGTACTGGCAGACGGTGAGAGTCGGCGCTACTGATGGCGCTGGGTTGTTGCTATAGAATCTGGCTCGGTGCAGCTGCGCGCTGGAGTTGGCGCGGCCGCAGCCGCACGGGGCTGCTGCTGGCGCGGCCTGAGGGAATACGTTCGTAGGATTGGCCTGTGGTGCCGGGATAGTAAGGTTTTGATAGGTAGCTAGCTCCCTCGCTCGTCGCGAGCAGTGTAATCAATTGGTTCTTGATCAGTTGGGGTGATTGGCTGGATCACTCGGCCTGACGACCCTGGCCGGTTAGTTGAAAACGGCGCGATTGGTTGCGGCCAGTGCTGGTTCTCGGTGCAGTTGCCGCGCTAGCTGCAACGGTGGCAAAGTAGCTGCGGGCGCAGCGGCTGAGTACTGGATTAACCGGGTAGTGACTGGGATGTTAGTGACGGCGGCAGGCGCGCTGGCTGCTGGAGTTTCGCGCGGTGCGGCAACTAGCGGATTTGGCTGCTGTGCCGATGGAGCTGCAGGAATAGCTGCTGGTTAGCAATACGTAACTGA